>Ga0233425_10003525_pt1 | contig 28123 bp, 22 predicted proteins | sample Watercolumn_Towu_2_FD_181712 | JGI IMG/M metagenome (GOLD analysis project Ga0233425, IMG submission 181712) | Freshwater microbial communities from Lake Towuti, South Sulawesi, Indonesia - Watercolumn_Towuti2014_140_MG | ecosystem: Environmental > Aquatic > Freshwater > Lake | place...
GCGCCTCCCGCGGCAGCCAGTTCGCCTCCCCCTGGATGTCCTGCAGGATCGCCAGCAGCGCCGTCTTGTCGGCACCGTACCGTTCGATGATCCCGTCTACCTGTCCGCTCTCCATCTCGTGTCCTCCGGCTACTCGTCCCAGCCGCTCTGTTCTTCCCTCGTGAGCAGACGCTGCCACTGCTCACGGAGTCGCCGCTCCGCCTCCGCGACGGTCGCTTCGTCCAGGTGCCTGAACCGGCCCTGCTGGCCGATGTAGTCCTTCAGGGGCCTGAGCGTCTCCGGCTTGATCGAGATCTTGACCCGCCATCCGTCGAAAATCTCATAGAGGGGAAAGGCCGCGGTGTGGGCCGCCAGGCGGCCGAGCTCGATGGCCGAGTCCGACGCCGTACGCCATCCCGTGGGACAGGCCGAGTAGATGTGCAGGTACGCGGGGCCCGGGGTCTCGGCGGCTCGCCGGACCTTGTCCATCAGGTCGAACGGGAACGACGGGTTCGCGGTGGCGACGTAGGGTATCCCGTGAGCGGCCGCGATCTCCGGAACATTCTTCTTCGAGGTCGTCTGACCGATCGACTTCTTTCCCGCGGGGCTCGTGGTCGTCGTGGCTCCGAACGGCGTCGAGGACGACCGCTGGATGCCGGTGTTCATGTAGGCTTCGTTGTCGTAGCAGACGTAGATGAAGTCGTGGCCCCGCTCGAGCGCGCCACTGAGCGCTTGCAGGCCGATGTCCGCGGTCCCGCCGTCGCCGCCCATGCCGACGAAGGTGATCTTCCGTCCGGGGTCGAACCGCCCCTTGCGGGCCAGGACCTTGTACGCCGCCTCGACCCCGGAGGCCACGGCCGCCGAGTTCTCGAACGCCACGTGGATCCACGGGATGTCCCAGGCCGAGTCGGGGTAGGACGAGCTGATGATCTCCATGCACCCCGTGGCGGAGCAGACGATGGTGTTGCGCCCCAGCTCCTTGTGCACCAGCCGCATGGCCAGCACCTCACCGCAGCCCTGGCAGGCGCGGTGTCCCGAGACCACCGGCTCGCCGGGCGGCATGAGGCGAGCGGAGAAAACACCGAGGAGGTCTTTGCTGATCATGTGGCCTACTCCCTGACCTGGAGGAACCGCGGCGGCGGTAAGGGTCTCCCGGCGAGCACTGCCAGGGTGCTCTGGACCATCCGGTCGAAATCCTGGACCGGGACGTCGCGGCCGCCGAGCCCGACCTGGAACTCGACCACCCTGGGTTGCTGGCTCCGCCCGTACAGGAGCCCCTTGAGCTCGGCGGCGACCGGACCGCTCACCGACCCGGGTGACGGGCACCGGTCGATCACGGCCAGAGCCTTGACGCCCTTGACCGCGTCGAGGAACGCCGCTTGCGGGAAGGGACGCCACAGCCTGACGCGGACGAGCCCGACCGGGACGCCCGACTCCCGCGCCTGATCGACATAGGTCATGGCGGTCTCGCCGATGCTGCCCATGGTGACGAGGGCGACCTCGGCGCCGTCGGTACGGTACGTCTCGATCGGGTGATACCGGCGGCCGAAGACCTCGGCCATCTCGTCCCACGCCTTTTCGATGACGGGGAGCGCGCCGGTGATAGCGTTCTGCAAGGCGTGCTTGGCCTCGGTGTAGATCGGCGGGATGCCGACGGGCCCCATGCTGATCGGGTGGTCCACGTCGAGCCGCTGCGCGGGCTTGAACGTCGGGAGGTACCGCTCGACCTCGGCGTGGTCCGGCATGACGACGGGCTCGATCATGTGGCTCAGGATGAACCCGTCGAGGTTGTACATCACGGGGAGGCACACGGCCGGGTCCTCGGCGACGCGGAACGCATGGAGCGTCATATCGACGGCTTCCTGCGCGTTCTCGGCGAACGTCTGGATCCAGCCCGTGTCGCGTTGCGCCATGATGTCGGCGTGGTCGTTCCAGATGCTGATGGGGCCGCTCAGCGCCCGGTCCACCACCGACATGACGATCGGCACACGCAGGGCCGACGCGATGTAGAGGATCTCGTGCATCAGGGCCAGGCCCTGGGACGAGGTGGCGGTGAAGGTCCGGGCCCCGGCCGCAGCCGAGCCCACGCAGCAGCTCATGGCCGAGTGCTCGGACTCGACGGGGATGAACTCGGCGTCGAGCTCTCCGTCCGCCACGAGCTCCGCCAGGTGTTCCACGATGTGGGTCTGTGGAGTGATCGGGTAAGCGGCCACCACGTCGGCGTCGCAGAGCGCGACGGCCTCGGCGACGGCGATGGACGCCTCCATGCCGACTCGCGTGCCCATCACATCTCCTCCGGCACCATCTCGATGCAGCTCGTGGGGCACTCCTTCGCGCAGATCCCGCATCCCTTGCAGTACACGAGGTCCGCGTCGGGCACGAGAGACTCGGCCGAGAGCCCGCTCTCCGGCCACGCGCCGAGGCGCGAGGCGTCGAACGCCGTCTCCGACAGGGGGCGGATGACGATGCACCCCTCGGGGCAGTAGATGGTGCACAGGGCACACTGGATGCACCCGGTGGTCTCGTGCGCGTACCGCCACACGGGGCGGCTCGACCGCCAGTCCCCGGTCTTGCAGGCCCGGGCGCTGCCGGCGAACACGATGGCCGTCCCAAGGGCGAGCTCGTGCCACCGGGGCTGATCGCTCTGTCGCTTGACCTCCTGGGTCATGACACAGCCTCCTCGATCAGTGTTTCTTCCAGGGCCCGCCGGAAAGCGGCGATGTTCCGCGGCGCGATGCGGCCGAACCGCCGCTGGATCGCCGCCTGGAGCGGGTCCGGGGCCGTCGCGCCCGAGGCCTTGATCACCGCTCCGAGCATGGTCGTGTTGGTGATGACCATGCCGATGACCTCGCGGGCGATGGTGTTCGCGTTGACCGCAGCGACCCGGCACCGGATGCCGAACTGGTCGCGGAGCTGGTCGATGCCGCGCCACCAGTTGACCACGAGCGTCCCGCCCGGGGCCATCCCCTCGGCCACCTTCACGATGGCGAGGAGCGACGGGTCGAGGACGCAGACCACGTTCGGTGACTGGACCGCCGTGCGATTCCGGATCTGAGAAGCATCGATGCGCGCGAAGGCCACGACGGGAGCTCCCCGCCGTTCCGGTCCGAAGCTCGGAAACGCCTGGGCGAAACGTCCTTCGTCGATCGCCGCGAGCGCCAGGAGCTCGGCGCTCGTCACGGCGCCCTGCCCTCCGCGTCCATGAAAACGGAACTCGATCATCTCCCAGGCCCTCCGCTCCGGTGTGATGAGGCGGAAGGGACCCTAGCCCCACTATTTAAGGATGTCAACATGGTCAACCACCAGGCAGACAGGGGCCCGGACCGATGGCTGGTGGCCACAAATTTGGATCGGCACGGCCAAGGAACTAGAATGTAGGTGGAGGTAGGCAATGGGGCACGACACACGGTGCGAGACACGGCGGGCGAAGCCGACGACGGTCGAGCTGATCTCGCAGCTCTGGGACGAGCCGGTCGAGCTGCTCGCCACGGACCTGAGCCCGGGTGGGCTCTTCCTCACGGCCGACCTGCTGCTCGAGGCTGGGGAGCCGGTGGTCGCGTGCTTCCATCTCCCGGGGCACGGCACCGAGCTCCAGCTCTTCGGCGAGGTCGTCTGGATCGCCATGCCGCGTCGGTGGTCCGACTTCGGTCTCTGCGGAATGGGTGTGGAGTTCGTCAAGACCCGGCCGCTCGAACGGATCACGATCCGCCACGCGCTGCGGGGCGTCCCGCCACCCCTTCCGTACAAGGTGGTCGCCACGCGGTCGAACACCTCGTGCATCGACGAAGCGCTCGTCCAGCGCGCGCTCTCCCTCGGCGGCATTCGCGGCCACGCGTGACGGTCGCACCACCTTCGAATCACTCCCGCCTCGACATCGGTCGCGGAACGAGCTACGGCTATGAGTCCGATGTCGACGGATCCGTTCGAGGGACGGCTGGTCGGAGGTCGCTGGACAGTGGGCGAGGCCCTCGCCCAGGGCGGAATGAGCACCGTCTATCGCGGCTTCGACGAGCAGGAAGGAGTCCAGGTCGCGATCAAGGTCCTGCGGCTCGGTCTCAAGCCCCAGCTCCGCTCCGCGGAGCGGTTCCGCCGGGAGGCGCGCGCTGCGAGCCGTCTCGACCACCCCAACATCGTTTCCATCCGCGCCCACGGTGAGATCGAGACCGGCCAGGCGTACCTGGTGCTCGACCTCATCGAAGGCGTCGGCCTGCACCAGGCCATCCACATCGAGGCACCGTTCGGTGTGCGGCGCGCGCTGCACGTCGCCATCCAGATCGCCGACGCGCTGGCCCACGCGCACCAGAACCAGGTGCTCCACCGCGACCTCAAGCCGGGCAATGTCGTGCTGCTCCACCGCCACGACGCGCCGGACGTGGCGAAGGTCCTCGACTTCGGGCTCGCCAAGATCCAGGACGCGAAGGAGGCCGACACACTCACGAGGGCCGGGCTTGTCTTCGGGACGCCCGAGTACATGGCTCCGGAGCAGGCCGTCGGACAGAAGGTGGACGAGAGGTGCGACGTCTACGCGCTCGGCACAATCCTCTTCGAGATGCTCGCCGGGCGCCCGCCATTCAAGGGCAGCGGGGTCTTCGACACCCTGCGGCAGCAGGTCGCGGCGCCTCCGCCGAGGCCGAGCGAGGTCAGGTCCGACGTCCAGATCCCGGCCATCGTCGAGCGAATCACCCTGAAGTGCCTCGAGAAGCAGCCGGAGAACAGGTTCTCCTCGGCCGCCCAGCTCGGACGCGCGCTGCGGGCCGTGTCCCGCCAGCTCGGCGGGCGCCGGCCGATCGAGCACCAGAGCGGGCAGCCCGACTCCCAGACCCCGACCATGGGTGGAGACCGAGCCGTTCTCCTCGATCCCGACGCCGCCGCCGTGGCCGAGTATCAGCAACTCCGCCGCCACCGTCAGGAGACGCTCCGGCGCGCCGCGGAGCTGGTCGTCGATCGGCCGGAATCGCCACGGATCGCCGAGGTGCTCGAGGCCATTGCGCGCAACGAGAAGCTCGCGCTCGATCGCGGCGCCGAGCTGGCCGTGGCCCGGAGCGCGATGGAGGAAGGCCGCACGGAACGGCTCCAGGTCATCAGCCAGCTCCGCGTGGCCAACATCGACCGGCAGATGGAGGCCACGCGGCTCAGGGAGCAGATCGAGTCCGAGGCAAACGGGAACGACAGCTCCTTCGACGAGCTCCGCGGACGGCTCGCCCTGGTAGGCGACGAGCTCGAGAAGCTCCAGGACAGCCTCGCCAGCGCCGAGATCGACCTGGCCCAACAGACCGCGACGGCCGAGCATGGGTGCCAGGAAAGCCAAAGCCAGCTCGACGAGGTCGAGCGGTCGATCGACCGGGCCTTCGACGAGCTCTCCGTGCTCGTCCGGGAGTCGGCCGGGGCGAGGCCGGACGGCGAGCTCGGACAGCTCCTCGAGGACGTGAGCTCGTTCGACCGATGGATATCGGCCCATGTGGCCATCCTGGGGGAAAAGCAATGACAGAGGATCGACGAAATGCACTGGCCAGGATCGCGTCGGACGTCCTGGGCCTGATCCCGCACGCCATCCCCCTCGGCGCGGCCGTCGGCCCGTTCGGGCTCGAGCCGCGTCTGAGGGAGCTCGTCGTCCTCACGGTGATCGACGGCCGGGGATGCCCGTCCTGCGAGTCCGTGCACCGGTACATCGGTTCACTCGCCGGCCTCACCGACCAGGAGGTCCGGGGCGACCGGAGCGGGTTGACCGCCGCCGAGCGTTCGGCCCTGATGCTCGCCCGGGGCACGGTGAGCCGGCCGACGGACGACGAGGCGGACCCCGTCGAGCAGCACTTCACGTGGGACCAGATCCGGCAGATCCAGGCCGTGGCGCTCGCCGCCGACACGGTCTGCACCGTGAGACGGACCGCGGGTGAGCTGATCTCGAAGCGAAGGGGGTAGTGCGCTCGCGCTCGCGCTCACGCTTCGAACCACTTGGACTCCGGCTCCCCGAGGCAGGGCGGGGGGTAGCGACCAACGGGAGCGAAGGGGGGCGGCAGCCCCCCAGGAGGGGAGCCGGCCCAGCCGGCTCAGGGGTGGACCTTGAACTCGACGTCGAGGATGGCGTCCTCCATCTTGCGCCAGAGCTCGGTGACGTAGTTGGTCATGATGACCAGGTCGTGGGGCCGGCCCCGGAGATCCGTGACGTGGTCCTTGAGCACGGCTTCCTTCACGAAGCCGAGCGCGACCATGCAGTTGATGGCGCCGAACTGGGTGGACATGGCGCGGAAGACGATCTTGTCGAGACCCATGACCACGGCGTGCTCGACGAGCCTGGAGAATGCGAGGGTGGCCACGCCGCGGCGGCGGTACTCGAGGGCCACCACCCCGCGCAGGTCGCCCACATGCCGCATCCACCCGGAACGGTCGGTCCGGAGGATCGTGTCGGCGATGATCTCGCCGTCCTTCTCGGTGAGGAGCGGGAAAACGCGGTCGTAGTCGAGCTCCTGGACCCACCGGCGGATCACGGCCCGGTTGGTCACGTCCTCCGCGAGGTAGAGGCGGTCCTCATCCGGGATGCTCCGGAAGAACCTGAGGAGCTTCTCCTCGTCGTCCGGCACCATGAGCCGCAGGACCACCTCGGTCCCGTCCTTGAGGGCGACCTTCTGGGGGAACGGCACTGTCTCCTTGCTGAACATGGCTCCTCCTCAGGACGACGAGGTCCGCTGGGTGACCTCGAGCCCGTGGCTGTAGCCCCTGAAGAAGGCTGCGAGGTTGAGCCGTTCCGTCCCCGCGGGCACGGACGCCGCGACCGCCTGGCGCATGGCGTCCAGGCTCACGAGGTCCGTGACGGCGGTGAGGAACCCCGTCATGACGATGTTGAGCACCATCGAGCGGCGCATCGCCTCGGCGAAGCGCGTCGCCGGGATGCCGAACGTCCGGACCGTGCTCGGCAGGTCGTGCGGCTTGACCAGCTCCTCGTCGTACACGAGGGTGCCGGTCGGCCGGAGCTTCGCCGAGAAGAGCTCGAACGCTTCCTGGCTCAAGGCCACGAGGACGTCCACCTCGTCGAGGTAGGGGTAGCTGATGGGCTCGTCGTCGATCTTGACCTGCGTGGAGCATGCGCTCCCGCGGGCCTCGGGGCCGAAGGACTGGATCATGGTCGCGTATCTGTTCTCGAAGATGGACGCCGCCTTGCCAAGGATCATCCCGGCCATGATCACGCCCTGGCCGCCGAGCCCGCCGATCCTGATCTCCCTGGTCGTCATGGGCTCACCCGATCTCCTCGCCCGGCGCCTGGTACGGGACGAACCGGTCGCCGAGCCGTTTCCTCATGACCGCATCGTGCTCCGCGCGCCAGATGCCGCGCTCGCGATCGATGAACTTGCCGACGATGAAGCTGTCCTGGAGGCCGACGCCGGCGTTGGCCGTGTCCGCGCCGTCCTTCTTGATCGCGGCCTTCTTGAAGTACTTGAGCACTGCCAGCCCGTCGCCGAGCCTGTTGCGCCGCGAATACAGGGTTGGGCAGGGCGCGAGGATCTCGACGAAGGAGAACCCTTTCTTATCGATGGCCTCGGCGATGGCCCGCGTGGTCTGCCGGACGTGGTAGGTGGTCCAGCGCGCCACGTAGACCGCGCCGCACGAGTCCGCCAGGTGGACGAGGTTGAAGGGCGGCTCGAAGTTGCCGAAGGGCGTCGTGGTGGCGACGGCTCCGAGGGGCGTGGTCGGACCCACCTGGCCGCCGGTCATGGCGTAGGTGAAGTTGTTGATGCAGATGACCGTGATGTCGGCGTTGCGCCGGGCCGCGTGGATGAAGTGGTTGCCGCCGATCGCGATCAGGTCACCGTCGCCGGAGTACACCACGACCTTGAGGTTCGGCGCTGCCAGCTTGAGCCCGGTCGCGAACGGGATCGCCCGGCCGTGGGTCGTGTGGGCCGAGTCGAGGTTGAGGTACCCCGCGACGCGGCCCGTGCACCCGATGCCCGAGACGATCGCCAGGTCGTCGAGCGGGATGCGCAGCTTCTCGATGGCCCGCGCGAAGCAGTTGACGCTCGTGCCGATCCCGCAGCCCGGGCACCAGATGTGCGGCATCCGGTCCATGCGCAGCAGGGACTCGACGGGGTTCGCGTGAGCGGCCCCGCCATTGCCTGGCACCCGCGAGTGGTCGTCCGCGTCGAGGTCGTCGTGCTCGATCGAAGTGTCGGTCATGCGCAGGACTCCCTGATCGCCGCGAGGATGGCCTCGGGTCGATGAACGGTACCGCCCCCGTGCCCCACGAGGACGCAGCGCGCCTGGCCCCCGGCGCAGCGCTCGACCTCGTAGTACATCTGCCCGTAGTTCAGCTCCGGGACCACGAGCGCCTTGACCTGCGTCGCCAGCTCCCTGATGCGCCGCTCCGGGAAGGGCCAGCAGACGATCATGCGGAGCATGCCGACCCTGAGCCCCTCGGCCCGCGCGAGGTGCACCGCCCGCGACGCGACCCGGCTGGTGATGCCGTACGCGACGACGACCACGTCGGCGTCGTCGATATCGATCTCCTCGACCCTGACGATCTCCTCCGCGTTGGAGCGCACCTTTTCGACGAGGCGCCGGACCAACTTCTCCTGCGCCTCGGGCTTCATGACCGGGTAGCCCCGCTCGTCGTGGGTCAGGCCCGTGATGTGGAAGCGGTACCCCTGGCCGGCGCGGACCATCTCCGGCACCCACTCCCCCTCGGGCACGTGGTAGGGCTTGTACTCGGCGGGCGGCTTCGTCGTGAAGCGCCGCGGCTCGATGTCGATCTCGTCGGCCGGCGGGATGACCACGCGCTCGAGCATGTGCCCCACGACCTCGTCGAGCATCAGGAACACGGGCACACGGTATCGCTCCGACAGATTGAAAGCGTCGATCGTGAGGTCGAACGCCTCCTGACAACTGTTGGGGGACAGCGCGATGATCTCGTAGTCGCCGTGGCTCCCCCAGCGCACCGCCATCATGTCGGCCTGGCCCGGGAGCGTGGGCAGCCCGGTGGACGGCCCGCCGCGCTGCACGTTGACGAAGACGCAGGGCGTCTCGGTCATGGCCGCGAGACCGATGTGCTCCTGCATCAGGCTGAAGCCCGGGCCGCTCGTGACGGTGATGGCTTTGGCGCCGCCCCAGACCGCGCCCTGGATGGCGATGGAGCTGGCGATCTCGTCCTCCATCTGGATGAACAGGCCACCCATGGTGGGGAACCGGACGGCCAGGCGCTCGACCACCTCGGTGGACGGAGTGATGGGGTATCCGGCGGCGAAGCGGCACCCCGCCGCCAGCGCGCCCTCGGCGCACGCCACGTCGCCGTCGATGAAATGCGCTCCCGTGAGCACACCCCTGGGATCGGCTTTCACGGTCTGCCTCCTCTGCCCGGGGGCGTCACGCCGCCTCGTCCTGCTCGTGCGTGCTCGTGCGGATCCGGACGCCGTAGATGGCGAAGTCCGGGCAGTACATCCCGCACAGGTCGCACCCGTTGCACGCGTCGCCCTTCACCACGACCGGGGGATGGTAGCCCTTGCGGTTGAACCCCTCGGACAGCACGAGGACGTGGGAGGGGCAGAACTCCACGCAGTACCCGCAGCCCTTGCAGCGTTCAGTATCGATGTGGACCGCTCCGCGGTTCCGGTGCTGCCGCTTCTGCGTTCCGTTCTCCGGGTCTTCGTCGCTGGACATCACGGACCCTCCGCTCTCCCCGCAGGGCTCCATCTCGCGGAGTCCTACGAAGTCGTTCACGCGATGTCAAGGCATGGGCGAGGTCCATAATCGTCGGCTCCAGGCTCCAGGCTCCAGGCTCCAGGGCCTGCAGGCTGCGGCGGGGCGATCATTCTGTGGTGTCCTGGGGACCACCCGCGAGGCGAAGAGTCAGAGGCTGAGCCATGCCAGGTTTTCGCACTGAAGCCTGTAGTCTGTAGCCTGCAGCCTGTCGGCGAAGCCGACGATCAGGGGAGGTCAGCGCGGAGCTTCCTCGGTCGCCGCGGAGTCGTCGGTGGAGGTGACCTCCTCCTTGCCGGTCACTGGGTTCGTCCGCCGTTCCACGATGCCGAGGCGGATCAGGTAGTCACGCCGGGTGATGACGGCTCGGGCCGTGGTCCGCCAGTCCTTGAGCCAGGCATGGAAGGCCAGGGCCTTCGCCATGTACGCCTCGTCCCCCGTGTCGGGGGGCGGCTCGGGCGTCATGTCCAGGCACGTGGCCTGCTCGATCAGCCCACGCAACCAGGTCTCGATCTTGGCGTTGAAGATCCCGCGCGCCTCGAGCGTATCGACCGCGGCCTTGTCCTCCTTGCGGGTCTTCTTCCGAGAAGGCTCGGTCCCGTCGCGCAGCGCCACCACCCGGTCCACGAAGGTCTTGACCGAGGCGACCGCGGCGGTCCCGGTGGCCGCCCAGAGCTCGGAGAACAGGTAGTCGCACTGGTCCTTGTGCAGATGCTCCAGCGCCGCCCAAGCCCTCTCGAACGTCGGACCGTCGAACTGGTCCAGTGTGACGATCGCAGCGTCCTGCGGCGAGGTCGGCTCCGGCTGCTCGCCATCCGGCTCCCATGAGCTGTAGCCGAGCAGGAACAGCAGGAGGTCCCACCCTTCCTTGTGGTCCTTCTTCGCGTAACCGTTCTGGACCATGACCCGCCGGACCGCCCTGTCGCGGCTCACGGTGCCCAGGAACTTCAACCCCTGTTCCCGGTCGCGCAGGATCGTCTTCTCGCTCAACTCCTTCGATTCCTCATCCATCGTTTCGTCCCTCCAGCGGCCACAGCAGGCCGTCTTCTCGATGTTCGAGAGCACCACGGTGGGCTCCCGACCCCTTGGGAGAGTCGAGCATACGCCGAAACCCGGTCGTGCAAGCTCAAAATCGACGCCGTTGAGCTCCGGACACTGTGTTGGGGACCACGGTCACGGCGCCGGGAGGCCGCTGCGCGTCGCCGGAACACGTGTTTTTCGGGTCGCGATGGTGGCTGCCCGGGTTCGAACCCCCGCCGTCGCGGTGCACGATCCCCACGGACGCCGTGAAAAACAGTGGTGGACACGTTTGTCCATGGCATCCCGGACCCGTGTCCATGGGGGTCGGCGACCGCGCAGCGACCAGTCGGAACCCGCGCAGCGACCAGTCGGAACCCGCGCAGCGACCAGTCGGGAACCAGGCAGCGACCAGTCGGAAACCACGCCGTGGCCTCCCGCTAGAGCGCCGGAGCTCCCAGCGAGGTCATTCACCCTCGTCCCCAACGCCCTCTACGTCTCGAGCACAGCGGAAGCCCACGGTGTCACCCGCTTCGTCAATTGAGTATCCCGCTCCACCGCTGATTGAAATACTGGGGTAGCTATCAAGAGTGGCGCTAAAAGATGGCCCCTTCAACCAATGACATGGGTCGTCTGGGGGCTGGAAGCAGTAACGCCTCGAGATCTCCTCCGATGGGCCTCGAGGATCGCGGTAAGGAGCTTCTATGAAATACCATGGTGAGAACCAGTCGTTGACCCACTCGACTACGTTGCCGAACAGGTCCATCGCTCCGTATGGGCTCGCTCCCTCGGGATAGGAGCCAACAGCTACCGTGTCGCCTACACATCTCCGCATGTCATTGGCATACAGGCAGGGACCGGGCGCAGGATCTGCTCCCCAGGGGTATTCCGGCAGGTCGAGGGATTCCTCGCACTCCTGGCTCTCTCCAAGCACATCGCACCCGCCTCGGGCCGCTTTCTCCCACTCCGCCAGGGTCGGCAGTCGCTTGCCCGCCCAGCGGCAGTAGACATCGGCCTGGTCCCACCACCGCCAGACCACCGGGTAGTGGTCGTACATCGGATCAACCAAGTACTCCGGTCGTGTCAGGGAGCGATGCATCCCTTCGATGCAGACGCCGTCTTCCACGCATTGGCGGAACTGCGCATTGGTCACCTCGAAGCGATCGATGAGGAAGGCGGAGATGTAGAACTCTCGGACCTGCTCAAAGGGTATTGAGTACGAAAGATACGGCCCCTCTGGAACGCAGATCATGTCATCGGGAATATCGCACCCGCAGGGAGTGCAGGGCTGAACATCGGACTCGCCGTCCATTGCGGAATCTGCATCTGAGGGAACGTCGGCGTCTGGAGATGACGTCGAGAGCGGCCCGCAGCTCGCCATAAAACACGTCACTACAGCCGAGAGCACATGATTCCTCGACGCTCTCCGGGTTGCCATTGCATCACTCCTGCGGCTCGAGGTCGTAGAACAGCGACTCCTCTTGTCCGACCAGGAGTGAGTGGCTCACCAAGACGATCTCCGCATCCTCGTACCCGTCCGAGGATCCACAGGAGTCCGGTCCGTAGTACCTGTTGAGGGAGTACACCTCAGACGGGGAGTAGGGATACCTGCGCCACTGGTTGTGAACCGTGTAGATGCCGCCGAAAACACGCCCGTAGGTATGCCCGATGCGATAACTGTGGGGATACGTTGTTGACCAGATCTCGCAGCTCGCCCGATCAGGGTCCGCCCAAGGTCCGACACTCAGCGGGTTCCAGCTCGAATCGACGAGCTGTCCCTCTTGTTCGATCCAGATCGTCCAGCGGTTTGTCTGGACGATCATTCGGTGGTTAATGTTGTTAGTATTCGAAGAATATACAACGTCGATATCCCCCTCGAAGGATTCGAGCGGTACTCCCCTATAGAGAACGCAGGTCCCAGTCTCAGAACTAGGACAAGGGTTGACTGCGGTGATCGGTGCGTCGGGCTCCATCAGTATCGTTTCGATTGATGGTTCTCCACCGTCATATCGATAGACAAAACCGATCAGGAACAATCCTGCTTTGTTCCATTCGATGTCCGTGGCAAAAACGCTACCTCCCCATACCCCACCGAGGTCGCCATTGTCGATGACGGATCCAGTGGGACTGAAAAGCGCTCCACAGAGCCCGCATGTACATGTGCTCCTCGACGGGATCGCCACGACTCCTCCTTCGTAATCACTATAAGCGATAGAGGTCTCGAACGGGCTGGGATCCCCAGATGGGATACACGCTGCCGGTCTGCAGTCAGGAACCGTATATGGTCCTTGAACGGTCGGGTTGGTGCCTGGTAATGCCCGAACCCAACGTGCGTTCAACCGCTCGGTGTCGTTCGCGCGATCGAAGACGGCGTACACCCAGAAATCGTCGTGGGTGCAATCGACATGGTCGATGACAGTGGCCCCTCCTGTGGAGATCTGGGCAGTGCCGACGATATGTCCGTAGTCTGGCCAGGTGCTCAAACCGTCTACTACAACAAACCACAGTTCATCGATCCCATCGAGGTTCGTGAAGACAGCATAGATGCCATAGTAGTCCCAAACCGGGCTGGGACACGTGACTGACATCTTGAAGTCGGCGGAATCAGGTGGGTGCCAATAGTACATTGGGGTGAGACCGTCGGCCACGGGGTCCCCATCGCCATCGACCACCTCGCGGTCCAGCCATACCCCTCCAGTAGAAGCCGACCGAGGGGTCTCGAGGTCGGATTGGGCACGCCCCTCCCCGGGGGCAAAGAAAAATAATGAAATGATCACACCTGCCGACGCCGTGCGTGTCTGGGCCAAGATCTCCTTCCTTTTAGGGACCAGGATAACACAAATCACCATGACCAGCCTGGCGCAGCGCTCACTCCATGCGTTGACGCCGCTTCCGTGGCCCGGGTACTCTGCATCTCCGCAGGGCCACGCGGGATCGGCCCCAGAGGGGAGATGACAGCATGAGCAAAGAGAGAGCGCAGGTCGCAAACCGCATCGGGTCGTATCGGGAGTGGGCCGTTGAGCTCGAGCGGCAGCTCACGGCCGCACCGGCCCTGGCGCCCGAGGCGGGCGGCAAGGGCGAGCTCGAGAAGGCCGCGGTCGTCGAGCGGGTCCTGCGCGAGATCGGGGTCGAGCGCGTAGAGCGCATCGAGGCGCCGGACGAACGAGCCGCGGGCGGCGTCCGGCCCAACCTCGTCGCCCACATCCCGGGCCGCCGGCCCGGGGGGCGGCTGTGGATCATGAGCCACCTCGACGTCGTGTCCGAGGGCGACGTGTCCAAGTGGGACTCGGACCCGTGGACGGTCCGGGTCGATGGCGACAAGGTCTACGGCCGAGGAGTCGAGGACAACCAGCAGGGGATCGTCGCCTCGCTCCTGCTCGCCCGCGCCCTGCTGGAGGAGAAGGTCGTTCCAGTCCGCGAGGTCTGCCTGCTGTTCGTGGCCGACGAGGAGGTGGGGAGCACGTTCGGCATCCGGCACCTGCTCGCGGCCGATCCGGGCCTCTTCCGGCCCGACGACTGGATCGTCGTGCCCGACGGCGGCAAGCCGGACGGGTCGCAGATCGAGGTGGCGGAGAAGAGCATCCTGTGGGTCAAGGTCACGGTGACCGGCAAGTCCACGCACGGCTCGACCCCCGAGCGGGGGATCAACGCCAACCGGGCCGCGTCGAACCTCGTGGTCGCCCTCGACCAGGCGCTGCACGAGCGTTTCCCGGCGCAGGACCCGGTGTTCGACCCGCCCGGCTGCACCTTCGAGCCGACCAAGCGGGAGGCGAACGTGGGCAGCGTCAACATCGTGCCGGGCGAGGACGTGTCCTACTTCGATTGCCGCGTCCTGCCCTTCTACCCGCTGAAGGAAGTGGAGACCGAGATCACGCAGCAGTGCACCGCGATCGAGGCGCTGTTCGACGTGAAGGTCGCGTGGGAGCCGACGCAACGCGAGGAGGCGGCGCCGCCCACGTCTCCCGACGCGCCCGTGGTGCTCGCCTTGCAGCGCGCGGTCCGCGAGGTCTATCAGGTCGAGGCAAAGCCCGAGGGCATCGGAGGGGGCACCGTGGCCGCGTACATCCGCCGCGCGAGCGTGCCCGCGGTGGTGTGGGCGCGCATGGACGAGACCATGCACACCGCGAACGAGTACGTGCTGCTCTCCAACATCGTCGGCGACGCCCGGGTCTTCGCCCACCTCGCCCTCGACGAGGCGTGATCCTCTGGACCGATGACGGGCGAACCCACCCGAGCCGAGCGCGTCCATACCGTGGCCGCGGCCTGTCTGGGCTGGCTCTTCAGCGCGATGGACATCGTGCTGCTGCTCCTGCTCCGCGAGGACATCGAGCGAGACCTGGGCGTCGCGGCGGCGAGCCTCGACGCCGCCATCGGCGTCGGGCTGGTCTTCAGCGCCCTCGGCGCGATGGTCTTCGCCCAGCTCGGCGATCGGTTCGGCCGGGCGAGAGCGCTGACCCTGGCCATCGTGATCTACTCGGTCGGCACCGGGGCCATGGCCCTGTCGTGGGACGCGTGGAGCCTGGTCGCGTTCCGCGCGGTTTCGGGGATCGGCACGGGCGGCGAGTGGTCCCTCGGGTTCGCGTTGATCGGCGAGGTGTGGCGTCCCGTCCGGCGGGGCACGATCGGCGGCCTGGTCCAGTCCATGTTCAACGTCGGGACGCTGCTCGGGATCGTCCTGGCCGTGGGCCTGGGGGACCGCTGGCGGCTGGTCTTCGGCCTCGCCGCGGCCCCGGCGATCGTGGTGGTGTACATCAGGGCCAGGGTGCCCGAGTCGGCGATCTGGAGGCAGCTCGAGGCGGCGCGTGCGCGGGGTGAGGTGCCGGCTGACCTGGTCCGCGCCTTCTCCCGCCCCCCGCTCAGCGAGATCTTCCGCGGCCGCCTGCTCCGCGTGACGCTCCTGGCGACCCTGCTCTTCACGCTGATGAACTGCGCGTTCTACATGTTCGGGTCCCAGGTGACATCGTTCCTGACCTCGCCTCTCGAAGAGGGCGGGATGGGGTGGACCCGGGGCCAGGCGGGGCCGGTCTTCTTCTCCATGACCTTCATGGCCGGGCTGTCGGCCGCGCTGGCGGGCCACCTGTCGGACCTGGTCGGCCGCCGCGCGGTCTTCTCGGCGCTCTGCAGCCTCGGCGCCTGCGCATTCGTCGCGCTCTTCTTCGTGCTCCGGGGCCTGGAGCCCGACCGGCCGCTCGCCTTCTGGGTCGTCATCGTGGTGGTGTCGGCGGCCTACGGCATCAACGGCGTGGTCGGCGCCTACTTCACCGAGCTCTACCCGACCCACCTGCGCGCGACCGGGCCCGGGTTCGTGTCCAACCTGGGAAAACTGCTCTCCGGCGGCGCGCCGCTGCTGGCGGGGATCATCATCCGGTCCGTCGCATCGAGCGGGAGCTCGCCACGCTTCGGATGGGTCCTCGGGCTGAGCGCCCCGGCGCTCTGCTACGCGGTCCTCGCCGCACTCGTCTGGACGCTGCCCTCGGTCGACGGCCGGAGCCTGGCCGCGCTCGAGCGCGACGAGTACCTCGAGACGCCGCGACGGTCCACCGGCCGATAACTTGCCACCCGCGCCCCCGCACTCCAGGCTGAGGACATGCGTGGCCTGATCCCGATCACCTGCTCGGCGCTCCTCGTCGCCGCCGGGCCGGCGCTGTCCGAACCATCGCACGGAGGCTCGGCGTCCACCTCGATCGGCATGGCCGCGGACGGCAGGCTCGAGGGCGGGGTCCCGTTCCCGGCGGCCGCCCCCGGGGTCCGGTTGAACCCCCGGCGGCTGAACCCCGGGGGGCACTTCGCCACCGTCGAGACCGTCCGAGCCATCGTGCGCGCGGCCGCCGTGGTGCAGCGTGAGCTGCCGTCGCCGCCTGGGTGCGAGCTCACGGTCAACGACCTCGGCTTCGAAGCGGGTGGCCCCATCCCGCACCACGGATCGCACCAGGCGGGGCGGGACGTCGACGTGCTCTTCTACCTGCTCGACGTCAAGGGCATGCCGAGGCCGGCCAAGGGCGTCCCGCTCGACACACACGGGCGCGGCACGGACTTCGACGACCTCGCCGACCCGCGCGACGACGTGCCGGTCAAGCTCGACGCGGCGCGCACCTGGCGTTTCCTGCAAGCCCTGGCCGAGGACGAGGAGTCGCTCATCCAGCGCGTGTTCGTGGCCGAGCACATCAGGACCCTGCTGCTCGCGCAGGCAAGACGAGCGAAGGCGCCCGCGGCCGCCCGGAAGCTGGTCGAGGACCTCACGTGCCAGCCCGGGACGCCGCACGACGACCACCTTCACCTCCGGTTCTTCTGCGCCGACGACGATATCGGCGCGGGATGCCAGGACATGCCGCCGATTTTCCCGTGGCGGCGCGAGCAGCTCGCGGCGCGCGGTCTGGAGCCAGCAATGGGCCGGCCGCGACCCGAGCGGCCGAGGTCGAAGACGTCCACGGACGCCGAGGCCCTGGCCAAGGCCGGACCCATGCACTGGAAGGTCACCGCCTTCCTGAAGCTCCGAGAGACCTGGAGCAAACAGCCCCACCCGGGGCGGGTATATTGTCGATAGGGTGTTTCCGGGGGAAACCACTTTCTGGAGAAAGTGGTTTCCCCCAGACCCCCTTCCACAAAGACTTCACAGTTTTTTCGATCGCCCTCGACCAGGTTGAGAAAAATTTGTGAAAAGTCTTGGGAGGAGGGGTTCGGGGAGGAACTTTCCTGCAACTCCAGAAAGGTCCCTCCCCGGAGAACCCGTCCTCTCTACTTGAGTAAGAGCAACGAGATGCTGTCGGTGGGGCAGAGGCAGGCGCAGAGGCCGCAGCCCGTGCACCGGGTGAGGTCGACCGTCGGGCGGCGGGCCTCCGGGTCCCAGGTGATGGCTCGGAACGCGCCGTCGCGGCAGCCGACGTAGCACCCGCCGCAGCCGATGCAGGACTCCTCCACACGCGCCCGCACCGCGCCAGGCTGGACCAGGGCGTCGTGCGTCGTGATCGACACGAGCGCTCGGCCCACGATGCTCGAGACGCTCGAGACGTCGTGGCGCTCCATGTATCGCGCCAGCCCGCCGCGGAGCGTCTCGACCAGGTCGAACCCGTGGGTGATCACCGCGGTGCAGACCTGCACGGCCGAGGCGCCGAGCAGCATCATGGCCACGGCGTCCCGCCACGACGCCACCCCGCCGTTCCCGATCACGGGGACCGCGGCGGCGCCCGACGCCTCGGCCACGGCGCGCAGCGCCACCGGGAGGATGGCGGGGCCGCTCATACCGCTCGAGCTCGTCTTGCCGCCGATCGAGGGGAGCGGGACCGCGGACTCGACGTCGAGCCCGGGCAGCCCCTGGACCGAGCCGGTCGCGCACAGGGCGTCGGCGCCGCTCTCGGCCGCGGCGCGCGCGACGGCCCCGACGTCGTGCGACCACAGCTTGACCACCACCGGGACTCCGCCCGCCGCGTCCTTGACCCAGCGCGTCGCGGTCCGCACGAGCGCCAGGTCCTGCCCGGGCGTGGTGTGGGCTCCGGGGCTCCCGTGCAACCCCGCGAACACGCACTCGAGGGCGTCGACACCCGACGTCGAGAGCTGTCGGGCCAGCTTCTGCCACTGGGTCCTCGAGTCGGCCGTGATCGAGGCGACGACCATCCGATCGGGGAGCTCGGCCTTGAGCGACGCCACTCGATCGATCACGTCCTCGAGGCGGGAGTCGCTGATCGGGTCGATGGAGCCCAGGGCCATCATCGAGCGACCGCCCGTAGCCGACGAAGCGGCCAGGGGGTACTTGCGTTCGACCTTCGTCTCTTCCCCGGCGATGGTCTTGAGCACGAGCCCGGCCCACCCGGCCCGGAGGCCGGCCCGCGCCATCTCCAGGTCGTCGGTACAGGGGGCCGCAGCGAGCAGGAACGGGTTGATCAGCTTCCGGCCCAACAGGTCGATCGAGAGGTCCGCCGACGGGCCGAGGACCGGGAAGGCCCGCTCGGGCTCGGAGCCGCTGCGGAGGTCGATCTCGACCGATCGCGCGGCCCGCACGCCCGACCGGACGGCCCAGGCCAGGGTGCGCGGCCCGCCGACGATGTCGCCCGCGACGTAGACCTTCTCCCGCTCGGTGCGTCCCGCCTCGCTGCCGCGAGGCTCGGCCTCGGTGAGGCCGAACCGGGCGAGGAGGTCCGGATCCGGTTCCTCGCCGGCCGCCACGATCACGCTGGTCGCCGGGAGGTCGAAGGTGCCGCCTGAGAGCTCCACCGGAGCCGGACGGCCGCTGGCGTCCGGGCGTCCCTGGTCCACGGCGCGGCACCGCACCAGAGCGACCCTCCCGTCCCGGTCCCCCAGGATCCGTTCGACCACCGTCAACGGTCGGAAGATGACGCTTTCCTCGGACGCGGTGCGGCGCTCGTGGCGGTACGCCGGCATCTGCTGCTCGCCACGCCGGTAGAGCAATGACACGCGCCCCTCGGGTCCGGCCAGCCGGACCGCCAGTGTGGCCGCGTCCATGGCGGTGTTGCCTCCGCCCACGACCATGGGTCGGAGCCCGACGTCCGTGACGGTGCCTCCGAGCAGCCACGTCGCCGGGAAGACGCCCTCGAGGTCTTCCCCGTCCACGCCGAGGCGACTCATGCGGCCGAGCCCGGTGGCGATGATCACGGCGTCGTAGGAACGGAGCAGCTCGTCGAGGGAATCCACGGCCTGCTCGAGATGGAGCTCCACGCCGGTCCGCAGGATCGCGTCGATCTCGTGATGGACGAGCACCCGCGGGAGCCGGTAGGTCGGGATGCCGGAGACGAGCAGCCCGCCGGGGCTCGCCGACGCATCGAACAGCGCGACGCGGTGGCCGAGCCGCCGGAGCTCCGCGACCGCGGCGAGCCCGGCCGGGCCGGCTCCGACGACCGCCACCGACCGACCGCGGTCAGGCCCCACGGGGAGCCGTCGTGCGCCCTCTCGGTACGCCGTCTCGAGCGCGTACCACTCGAGCCCCGGGATATCCACCGAGGCGTCGAGCTGAGCCCTGGTGCAGCGCCTCATGCACGCGGCGTCGGCGTTGCACACTCGAGCGCAGGCCCAACCGAGGACGTTGGCTCGCCGGACGGTGTCCGCCGCTCCCTGGACATCGGCGAGCGCGAGGTGCCGGATGAACGTCTTCACATCGACGGCCGCATCGCAACCCGTGGTGCACGGCGCGTCGAAACAGCCGAGGCAGCGAGCCGCCTCGGAGCGGGCCCGCGCGGCCGTGTAGGGCAGGAGGATGTCGTCGAAGTCGCTCACCCGCTCGGTGGCGGGACGCCTCCGTCTGAACACGGGTCACCTCCTGGACTCGAATCAAACCTGCGGGACGGGAAGTTGTCAAACGCCCAGACTACACATCACGCGAGGAGCCGGAAGTGCACCCTCGGGCGCCGGCGCTCGACGGAACGCTCGGCCACGGCGGCGAGCCGGAGCAGGAGGTCCTCACGCCAGGGCCCGGCCATGGCCTGGAACCCCACGGGCATGCCGCTCGAGTCGTACCCCGCGGGGAACGAGACGGCGGGGAGACCCGTGAGGTTGGCGGCCGGGGCGAAGCGCATGATGCGACCGGTCGTGACGAGGTCGGACTCGCCCGTGGCCAGGGCGTCGCCGGCGATCGGAGGCGCGGTGATGGCCGAAGCCGGGGTCACGATGGCGTCCACCCCCGCCAGGGCCCGATCGAAATGCTGAGACAGCCTGACCCGGACGCGCTGGGCGTGGACGTAGTCGTGTGCCCTGATGCTGCGCGCCAGCGCCAGGTTGAGCCGGGTGTCGAGCGCGTAATCGCGTCGGTGCGCGGCGTGGTGCTCGAGCTGGGAAGCGGCCATCTCCGAGACGATCGTCACCAGGTGAACCACCCGGACCAGGTCCAGCTCGGGGATCTCGACGTCCTTCACCTCGGCCCCGGCGCGCTCGAGCTCGGAGAGCACGCCCTCGCAACAGCTCACCACGTCCGGATCGGCGTGCTCGAACCACGGCCGGTAGATCCCGAGCCGGACGCCGTGGAGGTCGCAATCGTCGAGGCCGTCGATCCCGACATCGGGGTGGCCGAGGCTGTTGAGGTCCTTCGGGTCCGGCCCGGCCATGACGGCATACGCGAGGGCCGCGTCCCGCGCCGTGGCCGCGATCGGGCCGACGTGGGCCACGCTCCAGCACAGGGGCGCGGCGCCGTGCTCGCTGACCCGGCCGTAGGTCGCCTTGAGCCCGACCTGTCCGCAGAACGAAGCGGGGACTCGGATCGAGCCTCCGCCGTCGGCGGCGACCGCGATGGGGCAAAGCCCGGCGGCCACGGACGCGGCCGGGCCGCTCGACGACCCGCCCGTGCACCTGGTCGGGTCGTACGGGTTGCGCGCCGTGCCGTGGTGCGGGTTGATCCCGGTCACGCCGAGCCCGATCTCCTGCATGTTCGCCTTGCCGATGAGCAGGGCGCCCGCGCGTCGGAGCCGGGCCACGACCTCGGCGTCGTCGCGGACCGGATCGCGTCCGAGGAACCTCGTGCCCACGGTGGTCGGGTAGGGGCGCAGGTCCAGCTCGTCCTTGACCGCGATCGGGACGCCGTCGAGGTCTCCGAGCGGCTCGCCCTTCTCGTACCTCGCGGCGGACTCCCGGGCCTGGGCCAGCAGGTCGTCCGGGTCCTGCGCGATGAAGAGCCGGAGCGGCGGATCGCTTCGCTCGCTCGCCTTCGTGTGCTCGAGGATCCGTTCGGCGACCCGCACGGGCGTGAGGCGACCGTCGCGATAGGCCGCGACGAAGTCGGCCGCGGTCTCGAGGAACGGCGTGTCCTGGCGCGGCGCCGGGAGCGCCGGGACCGCGACCCTCGCTCCGCCCTCTGACCCAGGCGGAGCCGCGACGACCGGTGGCAGCCCGGGCGGGTGCATGGGGTGGGCCTCGGCGCTCGGCGTGAGCCGCAGCGAGCCGACGCCGACGTTGGTCAGGAGCTGCTGCGCCAGCGCACCGCCGCTGACCGGGGCCTCGGCCGCGACGGTCAAGGCTCGGAGCAGCGGCCCCGCGGCACGCGGAGCTTTCATGTCCTTGAGGTCATACGCCATGACGACTCCTTCCGCGTCGGACGAGACCACGGCCTCGTCCGGATTGCAACCGTCGGCTCTCCCCCGCCGGGCTCGCCAGATCGAGACGACATACATCAACAGCAGGACAGCGGCGACGACCAAGGGCAACAGGACCCACCACGACAGGACTGTCCAGGTGGCGATGATGGCGACGAGCGCGACCAGCTTGAGCACGAGGCTGGTCAGCGGGTTGCGTCCCTGGCTGCCGTCGCCCCGCGATCGTTCGGCGCGTTGCTGCTGCCTGCGTCGCTTCTGGGGGACGGCCTCGTCGTCGCTCTCGGGCACGGTGAGCGATGGTACCACTGTTGGCCGGAGATATCAGGCGCCAGTGGGACGTATCCGGGCCACGTCGGGGCGGACGGCGGGATCGCTCTCGGGTGCGCGGCGGCCGATGCGGCGCAGCACGCCCTGGCCGATGATGATGTACCGGTTCTCGCCGGCCTTGAGCAGTGTCCATCGGCGCTGGGCGTGGGAACGTACGGGGCGGCGGTCGAGGATCCGGCTCTCGGCGGGCTCCCGATCGAGGCTCGTCACCTCCAGCACGGCGTACCGCCGGTCGTCGTCCCCCTCGGTCCGCCCGCGGAGCACGAGGCCGAGCTGCGGGAGCTGGTGCTCGACGATCGAGCCGTCGGCGCGCAGCGTGAGCTGTATGATCCTGCTCCGTTCGCTGGCGGCGATGTGGTACTGGAGCCCGCGGAGGCGGCGGGGCAGCGCGGGACGCAGGTCCGCCACGGCGCAGGCGTGGGAGATGGCGACCCGGCGGTCGATCACGCGGGCGCACGGACCAGGGAACACCCTCATGCTGGCCACGACCTCGCCGGTCGGCACGCGGCGGGCCACGAGGTCGACCGTGCGGCGCCGGCCTTCGCGCCGCGGCTCGGCCAGGACCACGAGCGTCGCGTCGGACGTCCAGGCCACGACCTCGGAGCGAGGAGGCAGCCGGCCGTCCTCGGCCGAGACATCGCTCGCGCACAGGACCAGCCCGCCAACGAGAGCCATGAAGCCAATGACCGGGACTGCTCGCTTCATGTGACGCTCCTCCGACCGGAGCACGCCGCTGCAATCGCCGATCCAGCACCGCGCCCGCATCTCGTCGTTCACACCAATAAGTACCTTTCAACACTTGCATTGTTCAAAATTTTCGTCGGTGCCCCCGTCGTCCCGGCCGTTCGCCGAGCGATCGCCACCCCTGATAGGAATGTCACACCTGGGGACAGAATGACGCAGGCGCATGACGCGACAGGGCGCGTGAGCGTGAGCGTGTGCATCAACGTTCAGGGAATTCGCTAGGCCAGCCAGATCACGGTGACGCCGTCGCCGCCCTGTCTCTGCTCGCCGGGCTTGCTCCGCTCGACACACGGGCTCTCCTCGAGGTGCTCGCGGAGGGCCTTCTTCAGAGCACCCGTGCCGTGGCCGTGGATGAAGAACGCCGCCTTCCACCCTTTCTGGAGGGCGCGGTCGATGAACTTGTCCACCTCGCGGATGGCGTCGTCCACGCGCTCGCCACGCAGGTCGAGGGTGTTCTCGGGCGTCATGGTGGGCGCCTCGGGGTCCGCGGCCGCGTCGAGCTGGATGGCGGGCGGGCGGGCCGGCGTCGCCGCCTTCCGCGCCTGGTCGTCGGTGATGACGAGGTCGGACACCGCGACGGTCACGGCGATCTTGCCGAGCGAGACGCGGACCTTGTGGCGGTGCGGCGGCTCCGCGACCTCGCCCCCGGCACGCATGGTGCGCACGTAGACCTTGACCCCAGGGACCAGCTCGGACTCGTCCGCGACGGACCGGCCCTTCGGCTGGGCCTGGTCGAGCGCCGGTGCCAGCTTGCCGCCGGGCGCGAGGTCGCGCGCCACGCGGTCGAGGGTCTTCGTGGCCGCCTTGGCCTCGTCCTCGGCCACCCGGCGCCGGAGCCGGAGCCGCTCCTCGACCTGACGCACCTGCTCGCGGGCCGCACGGAGCTCGTCGAGCAGTGCGCGCGCCGCACCGTCGATCTGGTCGCGGGCGCGGCGGCTCAGCTCCTCGCGCTGACGCTCCAGCGCCTTGCGCTCGTGCTCGAGCGCGGTCCGCTCTTCGACCACGGCGTCGGCCTGTGCCCGAGCCCGGTCGCGCTCCGCCTCGAGCTGCTCGGTGATCACGCCGAGCCGCTGGGTCTCCTCGCCCATGCGGGCCCGCGCGGCCTCGACGACCTCCTCGGGCAGGCCGTACCTGAGCGCCGCGGCGAGGGCGCCCGAGATGCCGGGCGCGCCGGACGACAGGCGGAAGGTCGGCTCGAGGCGGTTCTTGTCGAAGCCCAGCGACGCGCCGGTGAGCTCCTCGAGCTGCATGGCGAGCAGCTTGAGGGGGCCGTAGTGGGTGGTGCACATGACCGCGGCGCCGCGCGACGCGAGGGCCCGGGCGATCTCGGTGGCGAGCGCCGCGCCCTCGGTCGGATCGGTCCCGCCGGCCAGCTCGTCGAGGAGCGCCACGTCTCCGGCGCCGGTCTGACCGAGCAGCCGCGCGATGTTCGTCATGTGGGCGGCGAACGTCGAGAGGCTCTGCTCGAGGCTCTGGTCGTCGCCCATGTCGGTCAGGACGGACCGCGCCACCGGGAGCCGCGAGTCGGGGCTCGCGGCCACGGGCAGGCCCGCGCGGAACATGAGCAGCGCGATCCCGACCGTCTTGAGCGCGACGGTCTTACCCCCTCCGTTCGGCCCGGACACCACGAGGACCTTGCCCGGCTCGAGCACGATGTCGTTCGACACCACCGGAACACCGTCGAGGACCAGGAGCGGGTGCCGGACCTGGAGGAGCCGGAGCACGCCGTCGTGCGCGATCTCGGGCACGGCGCCGCCGAGGTCCCGGCCCAGACGAGCCGCGGCGATCCGGAGGTCCACTCGGGTCGCGCCGGCCGCCGCCTCGCTCACGAGCGATGCCCTGAGACGAACCTCCTCCGAGAGCTCGGCGAGCACCCGCTGCTCCTCGCGGGCGACCTCGGACCGCACGATCATCAGGTCGTTGCCGAGCGTGGTGATCTCCCGCGGCTCGACGTAGATGGTCTGGCCGCTGTTGCTGTGACCGTGCACGATGCCGTGGACCCGGCGGTGCGCGTCGGTGCGCACCGGGAGCACATAGCGGTCCTCGCGCACGGTGAAGTAGTGGTCCTGGAGCACGTCGGCGTATCGCTCGATGAGCTCCTCGATGGTCCGCGAGAGCCGTTCGCGCAGGCCGCGGGCCTGATTGCGCAGGCTCGCCAGCTCGGGGCTCGCCCGGTCGGAGATGGTGCCGTCGTCCTCGAAGCACGACGTGACCAGCCCCTCGAGGTCGGCGAGCTGATCGGCCTCGGCGACCGAGCCGGGCGTGACGTGCCCCGCGAGGCGAGGCACGGCGTCGCGGCGCGTGCCGAGGAACGACGCGAGCCGGCGCGAGGCGGCAACGGTCCGGCCGACATCGATCAGCTCCGCGGCCTCGAGCACGGCGTGGCGCGAGGCGCGGTCGAGGTGGCCGGCGACCTGGACGAACCCCTCGAGCGGCGGCGGCTCGTTCCGGTCGAGCAGGCCCCACGCCTCGGTCACTTCCGCCACGCGGCGCGCAACCGCGTCCGCGTCGGGGAGTAGCCCAAGCTCGATCGCCTCGGCCTCGCCCATCGGCGTCGCGCAGCGCTGTGCGAGCGCCTGCCGGAGACGTTGCCAGTCGAGGTCGACAGCAGTCTTTCGTGGGAGGCTGGGTTCCATGATGCCCTCCCAGGTACCACTCCACGCAATAACTTGAAAGTCTTTGGGGAAGGGGGTGCGGGGGAAACCACTTTATTCAGAAAGGGGTTTCCCCCGTGCATGCCGCCGCGCTCACGGCAGCGTCAGCTCGCCGAGGAGCACGCGGTGGCTGCCGACGTCGGCGTCGGCGGGCTCGATGCGCGCCCGGCCCTCGTTCGAGAACATGCCGCCGTAGACCCGGACGGTCCCGGTGGTGTGGCGCGAGAGGTCGAGGAAGGTCCGGTCGACGACGATGCGTCCGGGCTCCCAGTCCGTGGTCGGCAGCCGGCCCGACGCGGGGTGGTGGTCGCTGACCGCGCGGCGGTCGCCGGCGCCCTCGGCGTGCAGGAAGACCTGCCACGGCTCGGTGGTGCGGACCTCGGCCCGCAAGTAGAGCACGACCTCGGCCAGCGCGTCGCGTCCCTCGCCGCGGAGCGAGACCTCTGTGGCGACGATCGTGGCCACGTCCGCCAGCCGCACGGGCTCGCCGAGAGGCTCGACGCCGCCGGGGAGCCGGGCCAGCACGGCGCCCTCGGGGACCTCGTGCGTGTCGTACCGGGCGAGGAGCACGCGGTTCTCGCCGTCGTGCGCGTCGTCGGGTGCGACCCACGCGCGGGTCATGTCGTGGAACAAGCCCATGGAGATGCCGATCTCGCCCTGGCCGCCGAGCACGTCGAGTATCCACCCGACCCGGAGGCGAGCCCGGTCCACGACGATGTCTCCGCGCCGCCACGCGACGGACGGGTAGTCGTCGCCCACGGCCGTGTGGTCGTCGATCTCCCGGCGGCCGGGCAGCGCCGCGCTCTCGCCGTGGAGGAAGACCTTCCACCACTCGTCCGTTTCGCGGTCGCACCGCAGATACATCGTGACGTCGGCCATGAGGGTGCTCCCCGACCCGATCCACTCGACCTGGTACCCGACGAGCGAGATGTCTGGGCCGATACGGACGTTCTCCGGGCGGTTCGTCACGCTCTCGGGGACGCGGTCGACAAGTGTCCCCTCCGGAGGCTCGAACCTCGGCGGAGCGATCCGCGGCCCGTCGTACAGGACCATGCGGGTATTGCACGTCTCGGGGTTGAGGATCTCGGGCTCCTGGCCCGTGAGCCGCCTCATCGCCGTGGCCAGGGTGCCGAAGGTGCCCCGGTTCGCCACGATGAACGACCGGTCGCTGCGCGACAGGAGCCAGCGCAGGTGCGTGTTGCTCACGGCCTTGACCGCCTCGGACCGTCCGTAGAAGACCTCGCCGCGGTAGTTCATCTTCCAGTTGATGAGTCGATCCCCCGGCCGGCGCGCGGCGTCGTAGTGCCGGAAAGCGTCGACTTGCGAGACGCAGTCCGAGGCGAGCGGGAGATGCACGTCGATCCCATACGCGGCCAGGCCGACGCTCAGCGCCGCGGCCGCGCCCGCGAGGTGGAGCCGGAACCGCCGAACGACGGCGACGAGCAGCAGCGCCGCGGCGATCGCGAACCCCGTCCACTGGTAGACGCCGCCGACCTCGAAGCGGCGGAGGTCGGGCCGGCCGTACTCGTAGATGAACAGGTTGATGACCTCCGACGGGTCGCGCCCGATGAGCAGCGAGAGCCAGACCACGATCCCCGCCGCGAGGAGCGACCCGGCGATCACCACGGGCTCGCCGATCCTTCGGCGCGCCGCGTCCGAGAGCCACAGGGCGGCGACCATGCCGACGGGCGGCGCGAGCGGCAGGAGGTAGTGGTGGAACTTGGTCGGGATGCCGCTGAAGGTCACGAAGGACACCACGGCCCAGAGCAGGAGGAGCAGCGCGAGCTGCAGCCGTCCCTCCGCGACCTGCGGGTCCTCGACTTGCACGCCGGGACCGGTCGGCTCGTCCGTGCGAGCCCCGCGTTTCGGCCAGAGCCGGCCGAAGCGCGCGAGCACGTAGGTGAACAGCGCGGCGGGGAACACCGCCAGCCACGGGAACGCCCCGACCTGGAGCACGGGAGCTCCGCTCTCCGCGCTGCCCGGCGCGGCCTGACGCACGTAATAGAGGAAATCGATGTGCGAGCCGTGGACACCGGACCCCGTGGCCCGCTGGACGTTGTTGTAGACGATGAACTCGTTGTAGAAGCGCTCGCCGTGCATCAGGAACATCGTGGCGTACCAGGGCGCGGCCACGCACAGGTACACGACGACGCCGGACGGGATGCGCGCCCGCCGGAGGAACCCCCACCGCCCGCTCACGACGAGGTACGCGAGGACCACGGCGCCCGGGAGGAGCAGGCCGAGCGGCCCCTTGGCCAGCGTGGCCAGGCCGGTGAAGAAGTAGAACATGTAGATGTGCCGGGGCCGGCCCTCGGGCGTCAGCTCGAACCGGGCCAGCGCCATCAGCGCGATCACCATGCTGGCCACGAAGGGCATGTCGGTGATGCACTGCCGGCCGATGAACGCGTAGAGCGGCGTCGAGGCCATCGCCGCGGCCGCGAGCACGCCGGTGGCGCGGCTCCGGGTCACCCACCGCACCCCCCAGTACGCCGCGTAGACGCCGGCCACGGCGCAGAGCGCCACTGGCAACCGGGCCGCGACCTCGGTCACGCCGAGGACCTTGAACGAGAGCGCCATCAGCCAGAACAGGAGGATCGGCTTGGAGAAGAAGTAGTCGTCTTCCCAGTAGAGGGTCCACCAGTCGCCGCGCTCGAGGATCTGGCGCGCTGCCTCGCCGTAATGAGTCTCCCA
>Ga0233425_10003526_pt1 | contig 28120 bp, 24 predicted proteins | sample Watercolumn_Towu_2_FD_181712 | JGI IMG/M metagenome (GOLD analysis project Ga0233425, IMG submission 181712) | Freshwater microbial communities from Lake Towuti, South Sulawesi, Indonesia - Watercolumn_Towuti2014_140_MG | ecosystem: Environmental > Aquatic > Freshwater > Lake | place...
GGTTGATCCCGCCGTCACCGGCAATGAATTTCCCTTGGGTAATATTGAATTTACTATGCCCAACGAAACCAGGGGAGGAGGCCCCGCCGCCCATAACACCGGCCAGGGTGGTGAACTTCATCCCCGAAGGAGTCATTCCGGTATAGTCCCGATTAACGGTCATAACCCCGTTACAGGTCGGCAGCACGGCGGCGATACATTCGCAGCAACCGCAGGTGGTCATAGGATCATAGACCAGGCTGTAGAAGTTATACCCGGCCACCTTTTGACGAGAGGCCTTATAAACGAAATCATTGACCCCTTTCCACTGCCCCAACTTGGGATCAAGACACTCGCCTTTTTGGACCGGCTGGTTCGGACCGGTGGGGTTGATTTCAAAGGAGGCCTTGCAGTCCATCCAGTTATAGGCCCCGCAGAGACCGGTTCGTTCCGGGCTGACCATACAAACATGGTTGGGGGCAAAGGATTGACACAGGGTGCAGGAGTAGTACGTTTCCACACTCTCGTCGGTCATCTTTTCCACCCGCTCATCTCGGGTACGGTAGATCTGACGGGCTTTCTGGGTTAACTTATCGACATCTTCCTTATTGGTATAGAGGGTCACCTGGACCTTATCCAAGATGGCCCCAAAGTCCTGATGGAATTTGGCATGGAGAATGGTCCCGATATCCTTCAGGGTAAACCCTTTTTGCACGGCCGGCTCACCCACGCGCACCCAGGCGATATCCCTCTGCCCGATGTGCATGATACCCTGAGCATAGTTGATCAGGTGATGGATCTGCCGCTCCAGAATGGGCTCGAAGTCTTCCTGCATCTGACGACCGGCCACCTGGACAAAGATCCCCAGGGGTAAACGATCACCCTTTTTAATGTCTTTGATATCCTTGCCGATGACTTCCACTTTGCCGTCTTCGATGGCGTTCATGTCGGCCATCTGGACCAGCTCGGTGGCCTGAGTCTTTCCGCCGCCCATTTCCAGGAACAGGTCTTCCTTGCGAACCCGCTCACCTTCGAAGGCCGGGCCATAAGACAAGGGAATGTCAATTGAAGTCACCGTGACCTTGAGGCCCCGGATCTCGATGGACTTCTGAGGCATGTCTTTGTGAGACACATTGGCCACCACGTGTTCATAGGTACAGACACCGGTCGGTAAAATTTCCGGGATATCCGTATCGGCGATGGTCGGGAAACCCCAGTTGACGCAGCCGGCGGCATTGGCCGCCCATTCGGCGTTGACTTCACCTAAGGCGTTGACAAAGGCAAAGATACGGTCCTTGTTATAAAGTAACATCTTCTTAAAGTCACCGGGTTTGATCCCGCCGAAGGCCATGGCCGCCCGGTTGGCAAATCCCAGGGCAAAAACAGCCGCCGAGATATCCGGACCAAAGGGCACCAGACGGGTATTCCAGCCGATCTGGACGCCGGCTTGAATAAGCTGTTCAGAGAAAGTGGTCCCGTTTTGATTGGCGACCATAAATACATAGAGGTTCTTTTTCTGATACTCTTCGGCAATCCACTTGGCCGTTTCCGGATCGGGTGCCGCACCGACGATAGCCGCAAAACCAGGGGCCGTACCGTCGACGAATTCCACGCCGCGTTTACGGAAGACCGTATCTTCGGCCGCTCCCAGCCAGATCTTGCCGGAGGCCTCATCGATATCTTCACTGACCAGATAGAAATTGGGGTCTTCCAGGTAACGGATACATTCAGCAATTTCCTCGGCAAAGAGGGTGGCCATACCGGCATCAAGTAGAGGCCCCAGGTAGGGCAGATGGACCATATTCTTCACATGGGCCGGCAGGAGTTTTCTGGCGATGTCCATGGGTTGTTTGGCTTCCCCCAAGGTTTTCACCGGGATACCCAGGATGGAATAAATAATCGGCAGATAATAAGCCGTGTTGGGAAATTCAATTTTCTGATCGGGCCCATATTTTTCGATGGCCCTTTTTAAAGTCCCTTCCGCTTTAGAAACGATATTATATGCGCCCTGAATGGCGGCAAAAGCTACTAATTTTGACATGGAACACGTTCCTCCTTTCTTAAGAGGTCATTATGATGAGTTTTATACTGCTTCCAGCTTCTGCCGGTCAGCCATATCCATAAGCACGCGCTCCCGGGCCTTGTCAATACCCAGGGCCTTGCGTTTGGCGTCAATGTGCGCCAGCATCTTGCGGGCCATCTCATAGGGATCTTCTTCCACATCCCACTTCCCTCCGGTGATGCCCTCCATTTTATTAAAGAGGTAATCTTTGAAGACCGGGGCGCCGTCCAAAGGCAGGGGCTGGCCGAAGAGGACGTAGACACCGGAAGCCACACAGTACTGGCCGATGGCTACGGCCTTTTCACTCATCCATTCCGGGGCGCAGCCCACAGCGGGCAGATCACTAAGGTCGTTTCCTAAGCCGCCGGCTTTAATAACTTCCGTAGCGGCCACGAGGATACGGCTGTTGTCGATACAGGCACCCATATGGAGCACCGGCGGGATCCCGACGGTCTCACAGACCTCAGCCAAACCCGGTCCGCAATAGACCCTGGCCGCTTCAGGGGTGAGCAATCCGGCCTTACCGCAGGCCATGGCATCGCAGCCGGTGGTCAGGACGATGACGTCGTTCTTCAGCATCTCTTTGACCACGATCAGATGGGAATTGTCATGCATGGTCCGGGCGTTGTTGCAACCGACTACGGCGGCAATCCCGCGAATCCGGCCGTTGATAATATTGTCATTCAAGGGCACATAAGATCCCCGGAAGGACCCGCCCAAATGGTAAGTGATGGCTTCAGAGCTGAAACCCACGACCATCTTCTCTTTTTCTTTGGGGATCATGATCTCGGCCCGGCGATTCTGAAAATTATCGATGGCCGTTTTAACGATCCGTTTGGCGTCTTCCAGGGCATGGTGTTCATCAAACTGGATATGCACCGTTTCCCCGGATTTTACTTTGCACCGGGTATTGGTGGTGATCATCTTGGTGTGATAGCACAGGGCCACGTTGGCCAGATTTTCCATGATGCACTGGACATCCACGACCATGGCATCCAGGGCCCCGGTGACAATGGCTAATTCCTGCTGCAGGTAGTTACCGGCAATGGGCATGCCGTGGCGGACCAGGATTTCATTAGCCGTACAGCACATCCCGGCCAAGACGATCCCTTTGGCCCCTTTGCTTTTGGCATACTCGAGCATCTCCGGATCCTGGGAGGCGACGACGATCATTTCCGAAAGGAGGGGCTCATGGCCATGAACGATCATATTGACATGATCCGCTTTCAAAACCCCCAGGTTGATTTCCCCATGAATGGGAAAAGGCGTCCCGAAGAGGATATCCTGCATATCCGTACCCATCATCGAGCCGGCCCAACCGTCGGCCAAGGCCGTCCGGGAGCCTTGTTTGACCAGGTTTTCGTAATCCTGATCCACGCCCATATGGGTCCGGTGCATGGCCTCGACAACCTCTCGGTCGATGCCGCGGGGAATGATATCCAGCTTTTTCCAGAGGTCATAGCGGGCCTTGGGCGCCCGTTTGGCATAAACGATCTCCCCTTCCTGTTTCCCAAATTCGGCGGAGATCTTATCGCTTAATTCAACAGCAATATCATAAATGTCCCGGTCTTTTTCCTCCCCGTCCACCGTAATGGTGATGGGAATATCAAAGTTCTGAGCCACAGCTTTTAACTTAACGATATCTTTTATTTTATAATCGTTGGTTTCCCGTCTGGCCGCAGCCCGGAAAACTTCGGCAACCCCTCGACCGTGATCGGAGTGGGCGGCTGTTCCGGCGGCAATCATGCGGACAAAATTTCGGGCGGCAATGGTTTCCGGGGTGGCCCCGCAGAGTCCCATGCGGGTATCCTTTCCTTCGAGATCCTTCTTGGTCAAAGGAAGGCGGCAGGGTCCCTGGGCGCACTGCTTACAGCAGGTGCCCTGGATGCCGATGTTGCAGGGTTTCATGGTTTCAGCCCGATCGAATATCGTTTCTATCCCATCTTTTTGTGCCTTATAGAGCATTTTAATGGTAGCAGGATCGACACTCTTCTCTTCGGGTTTGATTTTTTTCTTCTCTTTTTCGACAACCTTCAAACCTTCTTTGGCTTCTTCTGATGCCATATTTTATTCCTCCTTGCTCGAACGGTCTTCAGACGGTTTTTGCACTAATGGTTTATATTTTAACTGGCTAACCTCTTTTGTTGACCCGATTAATCTGAGCCAAAAGTTTATCAATTGGCGACTCTTGAATTTCAGCCACCTTCATTTCTTTCGGCCCGCCGGTATGGACAGGGTGTTCGCCTTTCTTGGCCCTCTCAGCCGCACGGGCAGCTTGCAGGGCCTCTTCCTCGGCTTTGGCTTTGGCCTTGGCCTCATCCTTGACTTTTTGTTCCGTATCGGCCTTGGCTTTGGCTTCGGCTTCCGCCTTGGCTTTGGCATCGGCTTCGGCTTTAGCCTTGGCTTCCGCTTCGGCCTTAGCCTTGGCTTCGGCCTCCGCTTTGGCCTTGGCTTCCGCTTCGGCTTTCATTTTAGCTTCTTCTTCAGCTGATGGTTTAGCCGGCTCCTCGGCTTTCGGGGCAGCCGGTTCAGCCTTCGGAGCCGGTGCCGGTTTAGCCGGGGCAGCCTTCGGAGCGGCCTCTTTTGCTTTGGCCGGAGCAGCCTTCTTTTCTTCTTTAGCCGGCTCGGCGGCTGCAGCTGCAGCCGTTTTGACGATTTCCGGATAGTCTCCTTTGGGTTTTACATTCAGAGCCTTGAGTTTGGCGGCCAAGTCGGCCGGACTCAAATCCAGGTCGCCGGTGACCATTAGACCCATAAATTTTTTAACTAATTTAACTGTTTCGGGATGTCTCAAAATCATAATGTCCGATCCGGCCAAGAGGTACGAAACAGCGGCCACGGCTTCCATCAGAAAACCCCGTTTCCCGGCATCACCCAGAGTCGGAGCTTCATCGGTGGTTAGCTTAGCCTCTTTGGCCTTCCAGACTTCATTGCCGATATTATTGATCATCGGATATTGGAGTTTTTCATCTTCCTGGGCCAAGGCGGCCATGCGGATCCGTTCCATAACCGAATAAGAATATTCCAGCCCATATCCAAGGCCACCGGTGGTCGGATCAATAATGATCTTTTCTTTAGGAACACCCAAATTTTCTAATAAAATGTTTAGTTGTTTGGCCAAATTGACATCGATTGGCGTGGAGGCGATTAAGGTATGATTATACCCCAAGGCCGAGGCCCCGATCTGTTTGTGATTCCCTTCGGCCACCGGACCCAGAGTTAAATTTTGGCCTTGGCAATCTTCACTGATTTTTCGAAGGACCTCGGTGTCTTTTTTTTCATTACCCGATCCCCAAACGATAACCGGGACCTTGACTGCCTTTAAAACCTTCTGCACAACGGCAGAGGCATCATCCGGTCCCTTATCAAGGCCGTTTGGGTCCGTACTTTTTAGTTGAACCACAATGGCTTCTGCCCCAAATTTCTCGACACACTTTTTGGCCCATGCCGCAGGATCATCCAAGACATCGGCAAATGGGGCCATGGCTGTCTCCGGCCAGTCCTCCGGTCTCATGTCCCATACTTCCATGGCGATTTTGGGGGTATTGGGCATCTTTCCTTCAAATAAATGAAAGGGGTAAGCGTTTTCGCCCCCAACAGTAATGGGAGAAGCTTTTCCGAAGGCAACCTGATTTATTTTTCCCGAATAGGGAATTTTAGGAATTTCAAAGGCCAATGGTATTCCCTCCTTTTAATGAAGTTTAAAACAACGATTATTTATTAAAAATCTTGGTAAGTTATCGGATTTAGGCAACAGGATTTCTCTGGGGAAAAGGATGCCTTTTCAAGAGACCGGACCTGGTGCTTGGCAATAACATTTCTTGCCTATCATACAATGTGAATTTTTTTACTTAATTGAAACTAATACTTTTGTCAAGAAAAATTAACAATTTTTCTTGGCCGGGAAAGGACCAGAAAGAGGCCTTTCCCGGCGGGGGACAAGATAGACGACCAGAGGTGTATTAAAATAATGATTCAAATAACTTAAAGGCGGTGGAGCGGGCCACGGAATGGTCCGGCAGGGTGCTGGTGGGTTTGCCTGCTTTGTCGAATTCGTAAATTAATTCATCTTGGGGGACGACACCTAACAATTTTAATCCATTTTCTTCCAGAAGTTTTTCCCAATCTTTGGCCTCCCCAAGGTCTCCTGCGCTGGCTTGGTTAATAATAACCCATCGTTTTTCGATCTTAAGCCCCAGCTCTTTGGTAAGCTCTCCAATACGGATGCCGGCCTGGAGCCCTCGCCGGGAACTATCGGAAACAATTAATAACGCATCAATCTCTCGAGTGGTTAAGCGGCTGATATGTTCCATGCCGGCTTCGTTGTCCACGACCATAAAGGGATAATTCTCGGATAGTTTTTCAATAAATTGACTAAGCAACGTATTAGCTGCACAGTAACAGCCCTGGCCTTCGGGCCGTCCCATGACGATCAGATCAAACCCTTCGGACTCAATTAGGGCTTCTTGAATACGCATTTCCATAAATATATCTTTGGTCATACCGGGCAAACCGCCTTGTTTCATTTCCTCCCGGGCATCGCCAATCGTTCGTCCCGTGGAAACGCCCAAAACTTCATTTAAATTGGAATTGGCATCGGCATCAACCGCCAAGACCGGTCGTTTTCCGTTTTCGACCATATAGCGAATCAATAGACCGGCCATAGTGGTCTTCCCGGTCCCGCCTTTCCCGGCTAAGGCAATAGTATAACTCATAGATTTATGTTCCTCCTTTTTAAGTCTTTCCTTCACCCGTATATTTTATGACAAGTAGCTTTAAGATAACGGCCGCATAGTAACGTTTCATGGGGGAGACGTCAAAAAGAAAATAGGGGATCTCCTTCCCAGGTTTCTGAAATCGAAGGAGAAGGCCAACCGAAATTGGGCAAGAACGATTAAGACATAACTTTTCCAAGATTTAAAAATTCATCTGATTGCGGAACACCGCTTTGATGTGTTGCAGCCTCTTTTCCAGTTCGGCAACCTTTTCCTTCCAGCCCATATCATGAGCCAGGCGGATGGCCTCAGCCATATTTTCTTTACACTCATTATAGACCGCCGCCCGATCGGAACGGGACCATTCTTCATAAATACGGTCATAGGCCTCTTCGGCTTGGCGGATGAATGTTTCCAGTTTCTCTTCAGTCTTCATAGAGGCCATACTTTTTTGTCGTTCTAAGGCCCGGGAAAAGACCAGAGGAATCGTTTCAAAAAAATAAAAAATCGAATCTTCTTTTCCGTTTTGAAATTGCTTCCGTACCTTGTTAAAAGGAAACGCCATATTTTCAGCATCAAAGCACACAGCCCATTCCCCTTCTTGTTCAAACCATTGGCCGCCGAAACAGCGGGTGATACACTCTCCCAGAAAGGAACCAAACACCTGGACTAGGCCCATTATATCTTCCGGCTGCAAATCCGATCTTGTCCTTTGCTGCTCAATATACCTATCCAGCCAGGCGATGGAATCACGGTTATAACCAAAATTAATTCCACACAGGGGTGCTAGTTGTTGGATCACTAATTCGGCATTGGCTTTGATTTTTTCTTGCATGATCTATCACAAATGTCTTTATCTATAAATATCGTTCAGCTCGTTCTTATGGTAACCTCTCCAGGGGAATTCTTCAAAAAGAAAATATTACTCTTTCAATTTTCTTCTTAGGATTAAACAAAACATATTTCAAATTCGGGAATCCAGAACACAGGAACTCGAATCCAAAAGGACTTTGTTTCTTTTATTTTGTCAGGATTTTGAACTGATTTTCTCCTTGACTCCCTCCTTGTCTCACTTTATACTCCCCCATAAAAATAAAAATCTTATTAAATCAAAGTGTTACAAAAAGACCGCCGATGCCCTTATCTTTTAAAGATCGTCTTTTAATTTCCCTAACCACCCATATTGCTTACGGTCTGATTAAACTCTGGTTTATGACCTGTCGAATTCGAACCGACAAGCTGGATATGTATCTTCAATGGGTGAAATCAGATAAGTCCCTAATTGTAGTTACCTGGCATCGGGCTTCTATTTTTTTTGTTCAATTCTTCGGTTCTCATCGACCGATGATCATGTTCAGTCGGAGCAAAGACGGGGAATACATAGCACGATTTGCCCAGATGTTCGGAGTTCAACCCGTCAGAGGCTCTTCCAGCCGCGGAGGGGCAGCCGCTCTCAGGGAAATGACAAATTATTTAAAAAAAGGAGGAAAGGTCTGCGCTTCGGTCTTGGATGGCCCCCAAGGGCCGGCCCGGGTAGCTAAAAAAGGGATGGTCGTCCTAGCAATGGAAACCGGTGCGCCGATTATCCCGATCATCTGGTCGGCCAATCGAGTATTCACGTTCAAGAAAACCTGGGATAAGACTATGCTCCCCCTTCCTTTTTCGACCATCATGATAACCGCCGCCGATCCTATTTTCATCCCTCCGGATCTGGGTCCGGAGGATCAAGAAGCATATCGGATTAAAATTGAAAATAGTCTGAACCAAATTACGGACGATGCCGACCGAAACTGCGGTTATCAGCCCCCGGTATCTCCGGAGAAAAAACCTTAAAAGACCAGCCCAATCTCTTTTAACAGAAATAGGCTCGCTATTCCCGTCTAATGGCGAATATAAATTGCATCGTCCCGCCTCGATTTTCAGAACCAGACGCAGGGCCGGCTATATCTCCGGTTGGGAAATCTTCTGGATCGTCCCAGGAACCCCCCTCCATCCTATCGTAAACCTTCAAGCAACTATTTTTCCCTTTACAGGACTCATTTTTTTATATAATCTTTGAGATTTATGATGCTTTGGGGGTAAACCTCAACACCGTAGAATCGGAGGCCGGCCGGGTGAACGATCCATTAGAGTTCAATAATCAGGTTGCCTTAATTACCGGAAGTTCCCGTGGAATCGGTAGTACCCTGGTCCGCCGATTTGCGGCTTTGGGGGCCCAGGTGATTATCAATTACCGTAGCAGCGGATCTTCGGCCAATAAGGCCAGAGATCTCGCCCAGGAGATAGAAGCCGGCGGAGGACGGGCTTTGGTTATCCAGGCCGATATTTCCATACGTGAAGAGATAATCCGGTTAATGGAGACGATAAAACAAGAATTCGGACGTGTCGATCACCTGATTTTGAATGCCGCCCGGGCGGTCTTCAAGCCTCTGGACAGGATTCTGGAACGGGAGCTTCATCAAGTTGTTGAAAATAATTTTACCGGCCAGATACTGACTATCAAGGAGGCCTTACCTCTTTTTCCGGAAAGGGGAGGAAAAATTGTCTTTTTATCCAGTTTAGGCAGCCGGTTATACACCCCGGCTTATCCTCTGGGATTAATGAAAGCCGCCATGGAGTCGGCGGTCCGACATTACTCTGTAGTATTACACCCCCGCCGGATCAATATTAATGCCGTCTGCGGCGGTATCGTTAAAACCGATTCTTTTAAGGTCCTGCGGCAATATTGGGAAAAAATTGATGCCTTGCCGGAAGCCCTATGCGTCACTCCGGAGGAAATCGCCGATACCGTTTTATTTTTGTGTTCCTCCATGGCGGCCGGTATACGGGGCCAAACCATCGTTGTGGATCGGGGCCTCTCGAATATGCTTTATATATAATTATCCCCCTATTAAGCGGGATTTCATCTGCAAGGAGCGAGGAAAGATGCAAACCATAATTACCCCTGAAAAGGTGCTGGAAGAAGTTAGAAAAGCAACAGTGGAAACCCTACGGATCAAAGAAGACCAGATCCAGCCGGCCAACTCTTTTGTAAAGGACTTGGGCCTTGAGTCCCTCGATTTTCTGGATATAAACTATCGTTTGGAACAGGCCTTTGGGATCAAAATGGCCCGCCATTTCTTCCTGGAACATGTTGAAGAGATGTTCGGCGAGGGAACAGCCATCGATCCTAAAGGCAAACTAACGGATAAGGCATTAAAACTATTAACCATACGCTACGATTCGGAAAGCCTCCCGGATTTATCCAATGGTATGGACATGGACGACGTACCGGGTTTGATCACGGTCCAATCCATGGTGGATGTGGTCATGGATCTGCTCAACACCCTTCCGGAGCAATGCCCTGCCTGTGGGGCCTCGGCCTGGAAAACGGATGACGGGTCTCATATTGTTTGCGGCCAGTGTGGCGCAGACGGGGTTTTTACTAACGGCGATGACCTTATAAAAAACTGGCTGACTAAAGTCCAAGCGGATACGCAAATCTTCACGGCTTAATCGATTGTGAACGCTGCATCAAAGAACCCCCCTCATCCTGACCGGATACGAGTTGTCGTAACCGGATATGGAATGATCACACCTCTGGGACCTAATGCCGAGGAGACCTTCCAGCGTGCCGCCCGGGGAGAATCGGGGATTGATTATTTAACATCCTTTGAAACGGAAAACCTTCCTACTCGAATCGGGGGACAAGTCCAGGAGCCTTGGCTGGAGGGTATAAAACAAAGCGTCAATCCTCTTTTTGGCCGTCTGGCCTCCAGAGGGATGTTGCTTTTAGTTTCCGCTATTCAAGAAGCCATAAATCAGGCTCACCTTACCCGGGAAGATCAACGACGAGAAATGGGCGTAATCTTGGGATCACATGGGGAAAATCCCGATACGCAGGATATTCTATTCTACCAGCGTTTAGCTAAAGGGCCGGGGAAATGGGATTTGAAACAACTTTGCCAGGCCGGTGGTTATGATTTTCTCCAGTTTTATCGCCGAAAACCCGATGTCGGGGCGGCGCTGGCCGCCTCCTATTTAGGGGCTGAAGGCCCCAATTTATCCATTGTTTCCGCTTGTGCCGCCAGTTCACAGGCCATCGGAGAGGCCTATCGGTTAATTCGGGAAGGACGATGTCGACTAGCCTTAGCAGGGGGCTGCGAGGCCTCCTTACGATTCAGCGGCTTTTTGGGTTTTTCCCTGATCAAGGCCATGGCCGAAAAATACAACACCCCGCAAACCGCCTCCCGCCCTTTCGACCGGAAGCGGAACGGCTTTGTCATGTCCGAGGGAGCCGGGGCCTTGATCTTAGAGGATTTGGCTCATGCCCAATCCCGTGGAGTTCCCATCCTGGGGGAAATTTTAGGATACGGCGATTCCGCCGATGCCTATCGCATCACTGACACCCATCCCCAAGGAGAGGGGGCCATACTGGCCATGCGCATGGCTTTAAACGACAGCGGAATCTCACCGGACCAAGTCGATTATATCAATGCCCACGGCACTTCCACCACTCTGAACGATATTACGGAGACCAAAGCAGTAAAGGCGGTTTTTGGGGAGCGGGCCAGAGACATTCCCATGAGCTCAAACAAATCCATGCTGGGCCATACGATTGGCGCCGCCGGGGCCATTGAAAGTATCCTGTCTCTAATGGGCATCCAGCAGGGCCTCATCCTGCCTACCATAAATTATCAATTTCCCGATTCAAAATGCGACCTTGATTATGTACCTAACGAGGCCCGTAAACAACCGCACCGGATCGCCATCTCTAATTCTTTCGGCTTCGGAGGCCAGAATTCCTGTGTCTGCCTTGGACGGTACGACGGCTGAGATCGTAGCCATTACCGGTCTAGGGGTCCTGACTGCTCTGGGAGAATCTCTTTCTTCTCTTTGGGATGCCTTGATAGCGGGTCGTTCCGGAATCGGTCCTATTTCCAGTTTCAATGCCGCCGATTTTATCTGTAATCAAGCAGCGCTAGTTGTCGAACCTTCACCGGATAATCTGGGGGTTTCTCCCCGGGAGTCCAGGGTGATGACCTTGCCTCCCCTGATCCTTCTTCAGACTGGACAGACCGCTTGCCTCCACTCCTGCTTAAAGGAGACGGGCTTTCCTTCAGACCGAATTGCCTTTTTCGCCGCCATGGGAATGATCGACCCGCATTATAATGACTTAAAATCCGCGATATTTAAATCCGGGGTTTCCTTTCCCCCTTCGGAAACAACCACTCCGAAGCCGTCCCCAACTGTCGATTATCAGCGCTTTCTCGGGGGGGCCTATCAGGAAATCTATCCTCTCTGGCCTTTAGCTATGCTCAATAACGTCGGGTTCTGTTTGGCCGCCAATCAATTGGGAATCACTGGGGAGAATGCCGTTTTTTCCGCTGATGCGGATGCCGGGGTTATGGCCCTGGCCGAGGCCGTGGAGTCTCTCCGGTTCCAAAGGGCCGATATCGCCTTAGTCGGAGGAGCCGGGGAAAAATTGCTTCCCATGCATCTGGCCAGGATGCAACTGCTATACGAGCTTTCTCCTCTCGGGACTTGCCACCCTTTTGCCCTATCTCGTACCGGTACCGTCCCAGGAGAGGGCGGGGCTGTATTGGTCCTGGAACCTATCCGCCAGGCTCAAGCCCGCGGCGTTAAGCCTTTAGCCATTATCACCGGCTGGGGTTTCGGCGGAGGCCTGGATCGGATCGATGCTCAAGAGCAGGCCATGAGGACGGCCATGGAAAGAGCGGGATGCAGCACTGAGGACATTTCACTCCTTATGCCTCACGGTGACGGCACCCCACATGGGGACGAAGACGAATTGACGGCCGTAGCCCGGGTTTTTAAGAGCAGACAGGCCCCCCTGCCTATCTATGCCACCAAGGCCTCTATCGGCCATCTAAGGGCCGGGGCGGCCATCGTTGATGCCCTGGTGGCCACCTTGATCCTCCAACAACGCACCTTACCCCCCATGACGGAGCCTCCTGACAATACCAAAGGCGTTGTCTGGAAGACCGCCGAAGCGGGTGGTTTGCCTTTTGAGGGCCTGCGGGTCTTGATCAATGCCCAAGGAAGGGCCGGGAGTTGTGCCAGTTTTATCCTGGAACGGGGAGGCTGAAATGCGTTTTCTCTTTTATGATCGAGTGACGGCCATCGACAAGGGAAAGCAAATTAAGGGGCTTAAAACCTTTTCCCTTTCCGAAGAAATGTTCCGGGGGCATTTCAATCGAAAGGCCCTGGTGCCTAATGTTATTTACATTGAGGCCATGGCCCAATTATTGGGCTGGGGGATCATTCATGCCCACAACTTTACTCTAACCGCCATCCTCTCCCTGGTGGAAGGAGTCACCATCCAGCAACCCCTCCTTCGTCCTGGATTTACGGCCCGGATTACCGGAGAGATTGTGACCAATACTCGAAGGGATTCCCTGGGTAGGGCCTGGATCGATGTGGATGGGGACCGGGTGGCGACATTGGACCGGATTATTTTCACCCACTATCAGCAGGTAGACCCAGGAAAATTGGCTGATCGATTTTGCTATTATAGCGGGTGGTCTAGAGAATCCCTGCAGGTTGGAGCCGACCAATGATCGATCGGAAGGTGGTTATAACCGGTCTGGGAATGGTAACGGCCCTCGGCCTGTCGGTGGAAGAGAGCTGGCGCCGGGCACTGGCCGGTGAATCAGGGATCAGGAATCTCGATAACCCTGAATGGCTGTCCTCTTCTGTTCGAGCCGCTGGAGGGGTTACGGAAACGGACCTGTCTGCCATTATCGGTCATTATCCCGAAGTCCATGCCCAAGGGGTGGAAAAGCGAACCCTTTTCGCCCTCTGGGCTGCAGGAGAGGCCTTAAAGGATACCGGGCCGATAAACTCGTCGAAGATCGGGGTGGTTTTAGGAGCCGGTTTAGGTGTTTTCCGTTTGGAGGATGACCTGCAATGGCTCCAACCGAACGGGTTGCCTGATTGGACCCGATTTGCCAAAGAGATGGACCGGATCCACCCTGAATCCCAAATGCGCCATCCTTATGACCGGGCCACAGGGGCCATAGCCGATCAATTCCGGCTAAGCGGCCTTCAAAGTACGGTCACCACGGCCTGCGCCTCGGCCACTCAAGCTGTGGGTACGGCTTTTCGGCTTATCCGGCGAGGGGAAGCCGATGTACTTCTCAGCGGCGGAGCGGACTCAATGATTCATCCCATAGGGTTAATCTATTTTGTCCTCTTAGGTGCGGCTTCCCTGTCCAATGATCCACCCCAGACCGTCTGCAAACCCTTTGACCGCCGAAGAGCCGGGTTAGTCATGGGGGAAGGGGCTGGGGTTGTCATCCTGGAAGAGGAAGGCCATGCCCTGGCTCGAGGGGCTAAGATTTATGCCGAATTAGCCGGCTATGCCTCCTCCATGGACGGGTGGCGCATAACCGCTCCGCACCCGGAAGGAGCAGGGGCGGCCCGGGCCATGCAGAAGGCCCTCGGGGATGCTGGGGTCTCCCCTGATGCGATCGATTACATCAATGCCCATGGAACGGGAACCAAACTTAATGACGCCGCGGAAACCCAGGCCATCCGGACCGTCTTTGGCCCGGCGGCTTCCAATCTGGCTATTAGTTCCAGCAAACCTCTTTTCGGTCATCTCCTGGCAGCCTCCGGCGGGCCTGAATTGATTATGACCGTATTGACCGTGGAACGGGATGAAATTCATCCTACCCTGAACCTGACTCAGCCTGATCCTAAGTGCGATCTGGATTATGTGCCCCTGCACAAAAGGCGTCGCACGGTTCGGGCCGCCCTTTCCAATTCCTTTGGATTCGGCGGACAAAACGGCTGCCTTGTGGTAAGGAAATATGATCAATCATAAATTGAGGATTTAAACTGGTGAAAATAGATCTAACGGAAAAAATAGCCTTGGTGACCGGCGCCTCAAGGGGGATCGGACGGGCCTGTGTGCTTTCTCTGGCCCAGGCCGGAGCAGACATCATTATAAATTTCAATCGTTCTGAGGCCGACGCCGAAAGCCTAGCTGAACAGATAACCACCATAGGACGCCGTGCCCTGGTCATCAAGGCCGATGTCAGTCAGCCGGAAGCCGTGGAGCAGATGTTTCTAAAGATTCGCAAAGAAATGGGGTTCCTGGATATCCTGGTTAATAATGCCGGCATTATCCGTGACAATTTAGTGGGCGGTCTTTCCGACCAGGACTGGGATCGGGTCTTGGACACCAGCCTGAAAGGGGCCTTTCTCTGTACACGAGGGGCCATCCCTCTGATGCTTCCTCGTCATGCCGGAAAAATCGTTAATATGGCTTCCGTATCGGCCCTGCGCGGAGGCCGGGGACAGGCCAATTATGCCGCCGCCAAGGGAGGGTTAACGGCCTTTACCCGTGCCTGCGCAGCGGAACTGGCCCCTAAAGGGATTCAGGTCAATGCCGTCCTGCCCGGCATGATTATCACCGACATGAGCACCCGGGTCAGGAAAAGGGGCGGCGACCGGCTGCTGGAGGCTATCCCGGCCGGCCGGTTCGGCGAACCGGAAGAGGTCTCCCGTCTGGTGACTTTTTTGGTTTCGCCCTTGGCCGATTATTTGACCGGCCAATCCATTGCCGTCGACGGGGGGTTGAGTATCGCATGAGCCGTCTCCTTCAGGGCATCGATCTGGTTGAGATTCAACATTTAAAAGCTTTTATGGAGCGTCACGCCTCCAGATTGCCGGATATCTTTTCTCCAGATGAATTGGAATATGCTATGGCCCGGTCCGATCCTTCGATCCCCTTGGCCGGTCGTTTCGCCGCCAAAGAGGCCTGTCTCAAGGCCCTGGGCATTGGTTTGGGGATGGGAGAAGGCTTAGGCGCCTTTAGGGCGGTCGAAGTTGTGCGGCAGCCTTCCGGACGACCCACTCTGGCCCTTTCCGGGTGGGCGGAACGGCGATCCCGCCAGCTAGGGGTCTCTGATATGAATCTTACATTTTCACACACCGGCCAGTATGCCGTGGCCTCCGTAATAATGACGGCCAAGGCCGGTGAGGAGTTGGATTGATGCGCTATTATCTGGTCGATCAGATTAAGGAATGGGAAAAGGGCAAGATGATTCGAGGCGTAAAAAATATTGCCATGAGCGAAGATTTCCTTGAATTTCATTTTCCCGGCAACCCCATCATGCCCGGGGTCCTCCTTTTAGAGGCCCTGTCCCAATTGGCCGGCTGGCTGGAAGCGGCCGCTTCTGATTTTCAACAATGGTTTATCCTCGATCAGGTGAAACGATGCGGGTTTTACGGATTTGCCATGCCCGGGGATCAGGTTGAACTTGATATAACCGTCGTCGAATCCTCTGATCCGGACCGCCGTTGCTATCAGGGGATCGGTTTGGTAGGGAAACGCAAGAAGGTCCTGGCCGACCTGGAAGGCCGGGTGGTCCCCCTAGCTGACCTGGAAGATCCGGATGCCTACCGCCGGCTCTTCGATCATTTAGCCCGGCTCCAGAGGAAGTAAGATGGAACAACTCGAAGTAGTCATCACCGGTTTAGGACTGATCTCTTCCCTCGGGACGGGAGTGGCCAGAAACTGGGAAGAAGTTTCGAAGGGGAGGTCCGGTTTGGCGTTGGCGCCCGGATCAGCAGAGACGGGAAAACCGGTTTATGATGGACGGGTCAAAGAGGCCGATCTGCCGGAGGACCTTTCTCCCAAAATTTTTAATCAGGCCAAATTTCTAAACCGTGGCGGGCGATTGGCCTTTCTGGCCGCTCGGGAAGCCTTTCATATGGCCCAGTGGTCTGAAATGGATCCTCCTCCTCGGGAGCGTGCCATGTATGTCGCAACCGGGGACATGACCATGGTGGGCTATGATTTCTTTTATACCGCCTTAAAAGAGGCTACCGGCGGAGGATTTCGAAATATCGATCAGATTCGCTTGAATAAAGCGGCCATGGAGAAGGTAAATCCATTTTATCTTTTGGAATCGCTAAACAATAATCCCTTCAGTTTCTTAACCGCCTTTTTTAATTTTATGGGCCCCGGGACCTCCTTGGCCAGCCAATCCCCGACAGGATCCCATGCCCTGGAACTGGCTTATCGCAGCATCCTCACCGGCCGCTCCAAGGTGGCCATGGCCATCGGATCTGGGAGTTGGGTCGGTGATATCCCGGTTTTTGAATTGGAGGGTCTGGGGCTTTTATCCCACGGCAGAAAGGGGATCCGGTCCTATCGGCCCTTTAATGCCAAACGGGATGGGTTTTTAACCGGGGAAGGGGGTGCCGCCTTAGTTCTGGAAACCCTGGCCGATGCCCAAGCTCGAGGGGCTAGGATTTATGGACGGATTATAGGAGTAGGAAATACCACCCAATCCCCCCCTCGGCTAAACGTCCCCGCACAAGTGACCTTAAAAAGTATGAAAGAGGCCCTGAAAGAAGGGGGCTGTTTACCCCAAGACCTTGGTTTTATCTGCCCTCACGGCAGCGGAACGATAAAAGGGGATCGCTCGGAAATGCTCTCCCTTTCCACCTTTCTGGGTTCGTCAAGTAAAGAAGTCCCTATTTGTGCCCTGAAAGCTTATACCGGGCATATGGGCGCCGCCAGTGATCTGGGCGAGGTGATCCTATGTCTTCTGGCTATGAATCAAGGCCTGGTTCCGGGAACCTTTAATTTTGAAACTCCGGAACCTTCTTTTTCTTCCCTGCGTATTTCCAGCCAATCTCAGTCCTGCACCCAGCCTCGATTTCTATCAGTTAGTTATGGATTGGGGGGCCAGGCCTCAGCGGTCCTTATTGAACAAGGCTAGCCAGGGAAGACCAATAAAATAGCTCCTTTTCTTTAAGACCCCAAACCCGAGATCCTGGTATTCAACCCTTGAAAAGCCTCAAAATAATCTCAAAATAATCTTGCCCTGGGAAGTTAAAACCCTTAAAATTATCTTTACATCCTCATCCCTAAGCACGTTCATATCCAAAACTAAGGAGGTATGAAAATGCGCTCGGAAGAAATCATCCAAACCTTAAAGAAATGCGGGCTCTTCGGCGAACTTTCCGATGAAGAATTATCTTCTATTGCCGACTTGGGAAGCATAGAACATTTTGCATCGGGTGACCAAATCTACCGGCAGGGTGATATCGTCAATAAATTGTACATCCTCTCTGAAGGACAAGTTTCCCTTCATAGAAGTTTTGAGATTGGCCAGGATCGCCAGGCGGAAAATGTCGTCTATGTTTTACGGGAAAGTCCCTGCCGAAGGCTTCTGGGAAGCTGGAGCACGCTGGTCGGGGAAGTTCATACCCAGTTATGCTCCGCCATTTGTAATAAACCCACTAAAGTCGTTTCTTTTAACAGTTCGGAGCTCAGGGATCTCATCTCCAAACAATTGAATATTCGCATAAAGATTTTGGAAAAACTCGTAGTGATCTTGAGGGAGCGGCTGGAAAGCTCTTACAGTTCCATGGAGACCTTATAAAATCTCCTGCTCCTCATCTCCCGACCCTAAGACATTTGATCGCCATCATTAAAAAGGAGGACAAAATGAAAACATTCGCCTTGATCATGTTATTGATGTTTGTATTTGTTCAGTTGGCATTTGCACAAGCCGGTGCACCACTGCCGGGTCGAACACCGATTGTTGTACCTCCACCGAAGCCGAGGGTCATAGATAGTCCGCCGCCGAAAGAACCGATCCGGGATAAACGGGAAGGCGGGGAGGTAAAGGGCAAAGACGAGAAACCAAAGGAGGAAAAGAAACAAAAAGAAGTCCCTGCCCAGGGTTATGATCGTCAAGGATCTCCTTTCAGAGACTATATGAAGAAACACAATATACCGTGATATTACCCGGCAGGTTAGAAAGAGCACAATCTAAAAACTCTGATTATAAGAAACCTTACATTGGATCGGCCAGCGGCTCGGTGCTCTTCTGTCCCCGAAAAGAGAGAACAATTTGAAAAATTATTATTTCTTCACAACCGCTGAGCCGGGCTCCGCTGGCCTAGGGTTTCCTCTTTCCTTTGAGCAACCAGTTCCTTAATCACCATGACGAATTCCTCCGCCAGGGTGTTACGGCGGCCTTCGTCGATCCGGATTATTCTCTCATTCCTTTCTGATATCCTCGAAAAAATCTTATCTTTCTAAGGTAAGTCCTCCTTTACTTTTTTGGTAATTTTGGGATAGATATTCTATCCGCTCATTTTTCGAGGAGAAGGAAAATAAAAAATAGTCAGCGGCCAGGGGTCTGCCCTCCGGCCGGACCCTTACCTTTACTGTTATCGGGACCTCGTGATGATTTCTAAGGCCAAGGCCGTTTTTTATCTGGTCGAGTTTATCAACGCCTATGCAGCGGTCTACTACGCCAACTTTTTGTTTTTCTATTTGAAACGGGATTTCGGTTTTGGCGGTGTTGAAAACCTTCTGACCGCGGCCTTTGGCGGGGGTCTGTATATCTTGGCCGCCTGGCGGGGCGGGAAATATGCCGAACGCCGTGGCTGCATTCCGGCTTTGTATCGCGGTTTATCCCTTGTCATCCTGTCCCTTTTGGCGGGACTAGTCCTCCCTCTAGCGGCAGCTCAGGTGCTGGTCTATGGAGGCTGGACCGTCGGCATCTGTTTTACCTGGCCGGCCCTGGAAGCCCTTATTAGTGAACGGGCGGGCCGTCGATTGGCTGACTGTGTGGGCCTTTATAATGTGGCCTGGGCGGGCGGCGGCGCCGTAGGCTATTTTACAACCGGTCTGTTGATCGAAGCCTTGGGCATGCCCAGCCTTTTCTGGTTGCCTGTTTTGCTGAGTGTAACTGAAATAATCCTCGTGGCCTATGGATCAAGCCTGCGGCTAAAGGAAAGGTCCGTTGAACGGGTCGAGGTGGGCGATGCAGCCTCTGTTTCTTTAATCGCCCGCCCGAAGGAAAACCGTCTTTTTTTGCACCTGGCTTGGTTTGCCAATCCCTTCTCTTACGTTGCCATCAACACGGTTATTCCGCTGATTCCTACCCTGGCCGAAACAGTGGGCCTCAGCACCGCTCAAGCGGGCATTATTTGTTCTTTTTGGATGTTTGCCCGACTGATCACCTTTGCCATCCTCTGGCGCTGGACTCAATGGCATTACAGCTTTACCTGGCTGGCAGTAGCCTTCTTCGTGATGATCGCCGCCTTTTTCGGATTTTTAACGGCCTCGTCCCTTCCCCTTTTGATCATCTCGGAGATCTGCTTCGGGGCATCCATCGGCCTGATTTATTACTCTTCCCTGTACTATGCCATGAACGTATCTCAAGGAAGAAGCACCAACGCCGGGATTCATGAAGCGGCTATCGGAGCGGGTCTTTTTATGGGGCCGGCCATGGGGGCCTTGGCCTTAACCCTTTCTCCGGCCACCGCCGGTATCGGCGCCTGGGCCGTCGGCGGTTTGCTTTGTACAGGATTCATGGGGCTTTTCTGGATTAAAAAGCGAATAAGATGATGGGGTGTTTTGTTCTGAATTTAAACCAAAATCTCCTCTTTCCTATAAGCCTTGAGCTTTGAGCTCGCTCCAAACTCCGAACTTATTTCTTTCTCACGCCACAACGGTAATTTCTTGGATCTCCCTCTTCTTCAGGTCCAACACGTGGACCGCACAGCCCATTCAGGGGTCGAAGGAGTGGATGACCCTGGCCGCCTCGATCGGATTTTTCGGGTCCTTGATCGGCGTTCCGATAAGGGCCTCTTCCAAAGGCCCGCGGACGTCCGCATCGTCGCGCGGTGAGCAGTTCCAATTCGTGGGCGGGATGATCCTATACTCCTGGGTCTTGCCTTCGACGATTCTGATCCAGTGGCCGACGGCTCCGCGAGGGGCCTCGGTCAGACCGGCCCCTTCTCCCTGGCGGACAGGGCCGGCTTCGTTACAGGTCTTCTCGCCGGGCTTCAATTGACCGATCCAGTCTTCGAGGGCCCGGACTATTTTCAGGGTCTCTAAGGCCCTGGCCGCCGTCCGGTCCATCACCGAAATTCCCCTACGGTAATCTCCATTGATCCACATCCTGGCCAACGGTCCCACTTCACAAGGGTTTCCCCTATACCTTGGGGCCTTAACAAAACTGTAGGCCCCGTTTTTTTTAACCCGCGGGACGGTCTCCCCCTGAAGCGGATTCTTATTGGAAGTTTCTTCCTGATACCAGGCATGCTTGACCTGTTCGCTGATGTGCTTGGTCTCCATCTCCCCATCTCGCCCCTGCAGATAGGTTCCCCGCTTGAAGAGGCGCTGCTTATGGGCTTTGTCCAGTGGAAAGACGCCGAAGCTCAGAAAATTTTTACAGCCGGAGCCAATCCGGTAATAATCCGCATAATATTTCGCCAATCCCAGCACATCCGGGACATACTCTTGTTCAACAAATAGTCTGACTTCTTTCAACCGCCCGGCAAAAGAAACGATCCGATCCACCGTCGGCTTTTCGGTCACCCCGCCGGGGACGGAGGTTACGCTGTGAGGCATCTTGCCTCCGAAAAGGGCCAGCATCTCATGACACTTCTTGCGGACATCCAGGGCCTGAAAATAATGGCCGATAACCGCCTCGTTGGCCTTCTGCGGCAGGCGATAATCGCCTTTATAGGCCGGCATAAACGGGGCCGTCTCCGGCCCTTTAACAAAATCAAGAACGGCCAGGTGATAAAAATGGAGAAGATGGGACATGACATAATTGATCCCCTGCATCAGATTGCGCATGATGCGGGCATTTTCCGGCGGCTCGACCCCCAAGGCCTCCTCCAGACTCAGGGAGGCGGCCAGCCCATGAGACTGGGGGCAAATACCGCAGATCCTCTGGGTCAGTTGCTGGGCGTCTTTGGGCTCTCTTCCCCGCATAATCAGTTCGAAGCCGCGGAAAAGCGATCCCGTGCATTTAGCATCCTTCACTTGGCCGCCTTCCACTTCCAGGTCAACCTTCAGATGGCCCTCCACCCTGGTCACCGGATCAATCGTTAGATGTGTGGTCATTTGATTTTCCCTTTACGGTTTTTTCTTTTCCGGCGGTTTGAACTTCGTCCGTATCTTTTCTTCCGGCAGAGCGGCATAGAGAGGTGAAAGCCGGTCCGGAAATTCAGGCTGCACACATCCCAGGCATGGGGCCTTGCTGCCGATGCACCAATTGACCCCGTTATTCCAAAGCCTCTGCGGGCAGTCGGCCTGTGCAATGGGCCCTTTGCAGCCCTGAAAGATCAGACAGCCTTCGTCCCCCGGATGTTTGGCGTAGCGCTGTTTTTCAAAATCAAAGTACCGCGGACAATTGGCATGAATCTCTTTGCCGTAAAAAAGCTTGGGCCTTTGGAATTCATCCAGGTCCGGCAGGCCGAAGAGGAGCACATGAGCCAAGGTCCCGATCATCCAATCCGGGTGAGGCGGGCATCCCGGCACATTAATCACCGGTTTGCTCAGAACGGCACCCACGGATTTAGCCCCGATCACGTTCGGCTCGGCTGCCGGGATACCGCCGAAGGCCGCACAGGTGCCCACGGAGACCACGGCTTTGGCAGCGTCCCCCAGCCGTTTGACCCAATGCAGGAGTGTCAATTCCCCATTTTCATCTTCCCCGAAACGGCCGTAGAGCCCCTTTTCGGCTGTGGGGATGGCCCCTTCGACGATCAGGATGAATTTCCCCGCTTTTTGGGTGATGGCCTCTTCGAAAACATTCAGGGCCTGCTTCCCGCAAGGGGCCATTAAGGATTGATGCGCCTCAAGGCTGATGATCCGGGTGAGCACCTGGGCGATATCCGGGTGCACCGAATTCAGCAAGGAGATGGAGCAGCCCGTACAGCCGGCAGCCTGAAACCAGATGACCTTGGGTCGGTCGGCGACAATACCCTCCAGTACCGACAGGACCTTCCTAACCCCTTCTTGACCCAGGGCACTGGAAGTAAGGCTGTCACCAAATCCTATCCCCGCCGTGGTCAGGCCGAAGAGCTTAAGGAAATCCCTGCGTGTCAGACCCTTTCTATCCATGGACCCTTATCTCCTTCAATAAGAACGATTCCCGTCCGTTATGGCCAGGTAATTGTTTTTCTGAGCCAGAATATCCAAATACTGCGTGGCCATATCCGTTATGAATAAACCCTTCGGGGCCTCCACCGCCAATTTCCGTTCATCCAACGTTTTGATATAGCGGTTGCAGACCTCACAGGTGTCGAGGCGATAGGCCGTCTCTTCCTCAATAAAAAAATAGTTCAGGGCCTTCTGATCCTCGTTGAAGCAATAGGGACATTTCAGGCGTTCAAACCCCCACTGGAAACGGCACTCCGAGCACTCCAGGAGCCTCTTGCCATCGGATTGACGCAGCCGGGCCATCCGCGGGGCCCCTCCGCACATGGGGCATTCCCTTGAAGTGATTGATTCAAGCAAAAGTGCCGGACGGACAGCCCGGGCACAGCATCTCAGGAAAGGGGCAGCCAGCATCAGGGCCAGGGCCTTAAACCCCTCGGCAGTCTTGGCATCCAATTCCAGATCGAGCCCTGGAAAGATTCCGGGTTCACCGGAAAAGACCCTCCTGACAATTGCGGGAAGGATCTTTCCACCGGCATCCGCAGAAAGCAATCGACACACGGCTTCTTCCAGCGGATCTCCTAACGGAAGGAGATGGATATCTTCCAACAACTCACGGAGCAGGCCTTCATCCAAACATACCGCTTGGCCATCAAGAATCGGAATCCCTTTTTCGATGCGGTCCCGTATGGTCTCTTCGTTCAATGATGGGCAAAGTTCATTGCGGCTCAGGCCTTGCTCGACCTTGAATTGGGCTACTAGTAATTTTCCCACGGGCACCAGACGGTCATAGGCCACATAGGGCTTTGATCTGAACATCTCCAGTTGACGCTCTATTTCCTTTGTCCAGCTTTTCATCTCCTCCCCGCACATGGTCTTCCTCACACCTGTCCATGGCCGAAATACTTTCGGGCGGCCAGGGCCAAAATTTTTTCTCTAAGCGGGGAAGGTCTTAGCGAATCCCGGAGAAAGGTATAGGCTTCAAAGGGATTAGGCATCTTGGGACGTTCCGGTAATCCGAACGTTGAGGGATGATCCGGCAGCAGATAAAGAACGTGCAGGCCGCCACATTCCTCTTCCCCATAGAGGTGTTTTCGCTTGTCCTGTGATTCGCCAAGGAGTTGATGAGCGAGGGCGATAACTGCTTCCCGGTCTCCGAAACGCAAGGTCCCGGTGGGACAGGTTTTGGCGCAGGCCGGGTGCTTCCCCTGTGCCACCCGGTCAGGGCAAAGGGTGCATTTAACCGCTTTGTGGGCCGCCCGATCCACCCGGGGGATCTTGAAGGGGCAAAATTTTTGGCAGATCCCGCAGCCGATGCACCGGTCGTTATGGACTTCCACGAACCCGAATTCATTTTGGTAAAGGGCATTCGAGGGGCAAAGGACCAGGCAGGCCGCCTGGGAACAGTGCAGGCATTGCTCCTTTCGAAAGAGCCATTTAACACCCTCCCGGTCTTTGACCTCTTGAAAAATAATTCTGGTAAACGTGCTCGTCGAAAGGGACGGGGGATTTTCATAGGAGCCGTAGTTACGGGTGCTTTCCCCGGGCAGCTTGTTCCATTGCTTGCAGGCCACCATGCACCCGCGACAGGCCAGGCATTTTGTGATATCGATCAATAAGGCCTTTTCAGGCATGGGCCGGTCCTTTTATGCCTTTCTGATGTTACACAAAAACGCCTTATACTCCGGGATGGTGGTATTGGCGTCCCCGATATGTGAGGTCAGTTTATTGGTCGTATCGCCTTTGGAAAGGCCGGAGTACCCCCAGTGCCAGGGGAGACCGACCTGGTGGATGATCCGGCCGTCGATCAGAAAAGGCCGGAAACGGTGGGTGACGATAGCCACGGCCCGGATCTTCCCTCGGGCGGACTCGATAATAACCCTATCCCCGCTGGTGATGCCTTTCTCCCGCCCCAACTCTTCGCTGAGTTCAAGGAACATCTCGGGCATGAGTTCATTGAGCCAGGGGAGATTCCGGGTCATACCTCCGGTCTGCCAGTGCTCGGTCACTCGATAAGTGGTCGCTACAATCGGATAGTCCTGGACCGATCCCCAGCGATTCATCTCCGAGCTCCAGATAATCGAAACGGGATTCTTTTGCGTTGGGGACATAATGTTTTGGATCGGGCTCTCCCAGGGCTCGTAGCACTCCGGAAAGGGGCCGTCTCTCAATCCGGGGCCGAATAAATGCCCAAGGCCATCGGCCTGCATAATAAAGGGCCGCCTGGTTTTTTGCGGATCAAGGGCCATGGGCGGGAACCCGCCGTCCGGCACATCCCCTGTCCATTTCCGGTTTATTTCGTCCCAGGTGATTACTGGATGCCGCCTGTTCCAGGGCTGCCCCAGTAGATCGACGGAGGCCCGGTTATAGAGGATGCGGCGGTTGAGCGGCCAACTCCAGGACCACTGGGGATAAAGCCCCTGGCCGGCAGGGTCGTCGAGACCGCGCCGCATCATCATATTGCCTTCTTCGGTGCAACTGCCGCAATAGATCCAATTGCCCGAGGCGGTAGTGCCGTCCTCCTTAAGCTCGGCGAAACTCGAAAGAAGTTTGCCGGTCTGCAGATCAAAGCCGTTGATCTCTTTGGCCACCAGACGCATATCAGGGTGTTTCCCATAGGGCCAGACGAGCTTTTGAATCCCCTCAGCCCGTGATCCCTGTTCAGCGGCATAAAGCTCTTTGAGCTTAAGGATCAGGCGGCTGATGATCTCGCCGTCGCTCTTGGCCTGGCCCGGCGGTTCAATGGCCTGATACCGCCACTGGACCCAGCGACCGCTGTTGCTGGCACTGCCTTCTTTTTCGAGGGAAGCGGCCGCAGGGAGCAGAAAGACTTCCGTTTTAATACCTTGCGGATCAACCCCCGGGGCCTTCCAGAAAGCGGCAGTCTCCGTCTCCCACAAGTCTAGGGCCACCAGCCAATCCAGCTGCTTCAGGGCCTCCTGCTCCATATGGGCATTGGCCCCACCGACCACCGGATTCTGTCCCCAGCAAAAGAGTCCCTTGATCCGTCCGGCATACATGGCCTCAAAAAGGGCGATGTGCGAATAATTATCCGCCGTCGGTTTGGGGAGGAAATGAAAACCGAAGTCATTATCTCTGGTCGCCGCCGGGCCATACCAGGACTTGAGCAGGCTGACCATATACTTCGGGTAATGACCCATCCAATTGGCGCTCAGGGGGTCCTTGGTCTTGGGCGTCACCCGTTCCAGATAAGCGGCCAGGGAGGTGTCGGTATGGATCGGGGCTTTGAGATAGCCGGTCAGCAGGTCATAGAGCAGGCCGCTGTCGGTTGATCCCTGGACATTGTTTTCCCCCCTGAGGGCATTGATGCCCCCGCCGGCCGCACCCATGTTGCCCAGCAGCAACTGCAGGATGGCGTAGGTGCGCACATTCTGAGTTCCGTTGGTGTGCTGGGTGGCCCCCATGGCATAGAGGATCGTCCCGGCCTTTCCCGGAACACCGGTGGCCCCGAAGGTTCGGCAGATTTTGAGAAACTGGTCTTTAGAGGTCCCCGTTATCCGGCAGACCGTATCCGGGTCATAGCGGGAGAAGTGTTTTTTCAGGAGCTGAAACACACAGCGGGGATCGCTGAGTGTCGTATCCCTCTTGGGGAGTCCGGCGGAATCGGTCTGATAGCGCCAACTGCTTTGATCGTAGCGCCTGGTTTGAGGATCATAGCCGGAAAAGAGTCCCTTCAGTTCATCCGGGCCTTTAAAGCGGTCATCAATGAGAAAAGAGGCGTTGGTGTATTCGCGGACGTATTCCCGGTGAAAAAGATTATCTTCCAGGATAAAGCGGATCATGCCGCCGACAAAGGCGATATCGGTTCCCGAGCGCAGTCCGGCGTAGATATCGGCCTTGGCCGCCGTGCGGGTAAATCGGGGGTCCACACAGATGAGCTTGGCACCCTGGTCCTGGGCCTTGGTCACCCACTTGAAGGATATGGGGTGATTCTCGGCGGGATTGGCGCCAATGATCAAAAGGCAATCGCTGTTACCGATATCGATCCAATGGTTCGTCATCGCCCCTCGACCGAACGACTCTGCCAGAGCCGCTACCGTAGAGGAGTGTCAGATACGGGCCTGATGTTCGAGATAAACGAGGCCCAGGCTGCGCATGGCCTTGGAAATCAGGTAGCATTCCTCATTGTCCAAGGCCGCTCCGCCCAGGTTGGCAATGGCTTCGGTCCGCCGCACCGGGATGGTATTCTCCTGGTCTATCCAGTGGGCCTGGCGGGTCTCAACTATTTTCGCGGCGATACGATCAATCGTCCAATCCCAGTCCTTTTCCTCCCATTGGCTTCCACCCGACGGCCGGTAGAGCACCTTGGTCAGACGCTGGGGATTGTTGGCAACCTGGATGAGGGCACTGCCTTTGCTGCAAAGGGCCCCTTGGTTGATGGGATGATCCGGGTCACCTTCGACGTTGACCACTTTGCCCTTTACGACTGAGACCACTTGCCCGCAGCCCACGCCGCAGTAGGGGCAGACGGTGGTCGTTTCTTTGGCCTTAGCGATCCGCAGTGAAGGGGAATCGGCGAAAGCTTGGGCCGGATTCGGACCTATACCAAACGGACCGATCATCGTTCCGGCCAAACCTAGGCCCGAGGCCTTCAAAAAAGACCGCCGGCTAATTTTTATCTTTGTATCCATACTCTTTAATTGTTCCGGTTTCAGGATCAGGCCTTTGTCAATACCATTCTCCTTGGGTTAGTTTTTCTATCTTACGGCGTATCGTAGAAAAATGGTACCTTAAAAATAGTTGGCATCTGGTTCCGAGAAATTGGAGACTCCAGGACTATTTCCTTACAGAAACGTTGAGACAAGAACTGGTGATCTTTTGAAAACGCCTAGAGACATTATTTTTTCCGGCAATTATCATGCCTTTCCTTTGAGCCTAGAGCTTTCTGTTTTTAGTTTGTCTTATCGAACGACGAACGCCATTCCATCTCACGTCTCAGGTCTGTAATCTATCATCTCAACTCTTTCTTTTCCCTTGACTTTTCAATAATTAGGCTATAGGAATTATTAAATATATTATACTGGAGCTTATTGTTAACAACCCAAAACCAAGGAGTTCCAATGAAAACGATCTGAACCCCAATTCATCAACAAATGATGGGGTTTTTTTATTACATTCGCCAGCCAGGAATAAAAATAAGTATACGAAATACTCTGTAAACCGGAAGAGGAAATAGATTTTGAATTGAATTAACCACCTTCCGCATTACGTTCACTTGGAGAATAACCGGACACTCCAGTACCGATGACGGTGAACAGGGAAGTTATTAGCCACCACAATTATCGAAAGGAGGAAGAAAAGATGGTCGACCAACAACAGGCTTCCCAATCGGATGAATATGTAACCATGGAAAAGGAAGAAAGGAGGATTTCCGATTTATGGAAAAAAGAGGACTGGATGGTCATCTGG
>Ga0233425_10003527_pt1 | contig 28117 bp, 28 predicted proteins | sample Watercolumn_Towu_2_FD_181712 | JGI IMG/M metagenome (GOLD analysis project Ga0233425, IMG submission 181712) | Freshwater microbial communities from Lake Towuti, South Sulawesi, Indonesia - Watercolumn_Towuti2014_140_MG | ecosystem: Environmental > Aquatic > Freshwater > Lake | place...
CGGAGCGGCCGATTCGGCGGCAGGGCGCATCCAAAAGCCTCCTTGAACATCCTCTCGGGCGGCGAATCCGCCGGCACGGGGGTCAGGGCTCGGACTTCACGGGCAGGTAGCGAACGATGCGGCCGCCGAGCCGGATCAGCTTGGCGAGGGTGTTGTGCGGCACGTTCAGCATCTGCGCGTACCAGCCGTCGAGGGTCTGCGTGAAGTCCAGCATCGCCTTGAGACGCCGCGAGGCCACGGCCCCGACCCGCGGGTCCCCCTCGGCTTCGGCCACGCATTCGCGCAGGGCCTTGAGGGCGGGGTCGATCTCGCGCTCCTTGCGGCCTGCGGCGATGCGGGTGACCATCTCCCACAGGTCGGTCTCGGCGACGAAGAAGTCGCGCCGCTCGCCCATCACCGGCACGCGCCGGATCAGATTCCAGGCCGCGAGTTCCTTCAGCGAGTTCGAGACGTTGGACCGGGCGATGCCGAGCGTTCCCGCGATGTCCTCCGCCGCGAGCGGCTTGTCGGACAGGTAGAGCAGGGCGTGGATCTGCGCGACGGAGCGGTTCACGCCCCACTGTCCGCCGAGATCACCCCAGTGCAGGATGAACCGCTCCACCGCGGGAGCGAGCTTTTGCGTTTGGTCTGAAATTTCTGTCATGACAGAAATTTCAGACCAAACGGGGCCGTTGTCAAGCGTGTCGGTCCGTTGGCCTTCAGACGCTCGAAAAACAGTAGGTCGTGCTCGCCATGAATGTCTGTCCCGGTCGCAGAGCCGAACTCGGAAAATTCGGATGGTTCGGTGCGTCGGGGAATCCTTGCGTCTCGAAACAGACACCGTCTCCGGAGCGGTAGGTGCGTCCCGAGGGGCCGACCAGGGAGCCGTCGAGATTGTTGCCGCTGTAGAGCTGCAGCGCAGGCTGCGTCGTGGCGATGTCGAGGCGTCGCCCGCTGGCCGGACAGAGGCAGGTGGCCGCGGGGCGCAGCGAGCCGGCGGGGCCGCGAAGGACCAAGGTGTGGTCGTAGCCGCCGGCCAGGACGATCTGTTCGTGACCCTGCCGGATCCGTGCGCCGAGGGCCGTGGGCTGGCGGAAATCGAAGGGCGTGTCCGCCACCGTCGCCCGCTCTCCGGTCGGGATCTGCGTCGCGTCCGTCGGCGCGTAGGCATCGGCGAAGACCTGCACGACGTGATCCATCACGTCGCCCGCGCCCTCGCCGGCGAGATTGAAGTAGCTGTGATTGGTGAGGTTCAGGACGGTCGGGCGGTCGGTGACGGCGCGGTAATCGATCCGCAACGTGCCGGGCTCGGCCAGTTCGTAGACGACCTCGACGTCGAGCGTGCCCGGAAAGCCCTGCTCGCCGTCGGGGCTGCGCCGCCTCAGCACGAGGCGCGTCTCGCCCGCAGCCGCGACCTGCCACAGCCGCTTCGCGAAACCTTCCGGACCGCCATGCATGGTGTTGGGCGGCTCGTTGATCGGCAGCGCGTAGGTCGTTCCGTCGAGGGTGAAACGGCCCTTCGCGATGCGGTTGGCGTACCGTCCGGCGATCGCCCCGAAATGCGGGCTCACGGTCTCGTAGCCCTCCACCGTGTCGAGGGCGAGGACGACGTTGGCGCGGCGGCCCGCCCGGTCCGGGACCTCGATGGCGGTGACGACCGCGCCGTAATCGATCACCTGAACCCTCAACCCGTCACGGGTCAGGGTGTACCGGGTGACGGGTTCACCCGCCCGCGTCGTTCCGAACCTTTCCGGCATCGTCCGTCATCCCTCCTGCCCAGGGACTACGCGCGAGAGACGGGGAAGGTGGCTTGGCGTCCGGACAATTGGGCGTGGGCGTCGTCAGACCGAGGCCGCCTCGGGCTTCGGGGCGCCCGTGTCGTCGGACAATTGCAGCCGGTGCAGCCGCGCATAGGTGCCGCCTGCCGCGACCAGTTCGTCGTGGCGGCCGAGTTCGATCACCCGGCCGGCCTCGAGCACGGCGATGCGGTCGGCCTCGCGCACGGTCGAGAGGCGGTGGGCGATGACCAGCGTGGTGCGCCCCCGCATCAGCCGTTCGAGCGCCTCCTGCACGAGGTGTTCGGATTCCGAGTCGAGGGCGGAGGTCGCCTCGTCGAGGAGCAGGATCGGCGCATTCTTGAGGAAGGCGCGGGCCAGGGAGATGCGCTGGCGCTCCCCCCCAGAGAGCCGCCCGCCGCCCGGTCCGACCCGGAAGGAATAGCCCTCGCTCAGCCGCGAGATGAAGCCGTGCGCCGCCGCGGCCTTCGCCGCCGCCTCGATCTCGTCCTGCGACGCGCCGGGGCGGCCGAAGCCGATATTGGCCGCGACGGTGTCGTCGAACAGCACGACCTCCTGCGACACCACCGCGATCGCCGCCCGCAGCGACGGGATCGTGACGTCGCGGATGTCCGCGCCGTCGATGAGGACGCTGCCCGACGTGACGTCCTGAAGGCGCGGCACGAGGTTGAGCAGGGACGACTTGCCCGAGCCCGAGCGTCCGACCAGCGCCGTGGTCGAGCCGGCCGGCACCACGAGGTCGATCCCCTCCAGCGCGGGCGCATCGGCGCGGTAGCGGAAATGCACGGCCTCGAAGCGGATCTCCCCCCGGGTCACCGTCAGCGGCCGGGCGGACGGCGCCTCGCGGATCGTCGGCGGCTCGTCCATCAGGGCGAAGTAGCGGGAAAGGGCCGCGGCGGCCTCCTGCAGGATCGCGTTGAGGGTGCCGAGTGCCCGGGCCGGCTGCGCGGCCAGCAGAAGGGCGGCGACGTAGCCGGTGAAGTCGCCGACGGTGCGGTCGCCCGCCATCACCCGCTGGCCGACCAGCACCAGCACGCCGGCCACCGCGAGGCCGCCGCCGATCTCCATCAGCGGATCGAGCCGGCCCCGGGCATTGGCCGCCTTCATCTTGAGGCGGCGCACCTCGTCCAGCGCCTGCGCGGCGCGGCCCTTGAGATAGCCTTCGAGAGCATAGGTCTTGGCGACGCGGGCGCCCTGGAGGCTCTCGGTGATGAGGCTCGCGGTCGCGCCCATCTGCTCCTGCGTCGTGGTGGAGACCTGGCGCAGCCGCCTGCCGATGCGGTTGACCGGCCCGGCCACCAGCGGCGCCGTGACCGCGGCGGCCAGCGTCAGCAGCGGATCCATCCAGATCAGCGCGATCACCAGCGCGACCAGCATGGCCACGTCGCGCAGCAGAACCGTCGAGATGCGGGTCAGCGCCTCCTTGATGAAGGCGAAGTCGGTGGTGAAGCGCTGGGTGAAGGCCGCCGGGCTCTCGCGGCCGAGCTGGGCCAGATCGGCGTCGATCAGGTGGGCGTAGAGCGCGGCCTGCATGTCGGCCTCGACCCGGGTGACGACCCGATTGGTCAGAACCGTCTGGCCGAACAGGGCGAAGCCGCGCACGGAGGTGACGGCGATGACGATGAGCGGGCCGTAGGCGAGGGCGCCCATGTCCTTGTGATCGAAGGCGTCGAAGGCGGCCTTGATCAGAGCGGGATAGAGCCCCGTCGCCGCGCCGACGATGGCGATGAGCACGAGCACCACCGCCAGCGTCGCCCGGTGGGGCGAGAGCCATTCCCGCCAGAGCCGCCCGAGCAGGGGAAGGGTGTCGCCCCTCAGGAGCGGCCGGCGCGCCATGTTGTACCGTGTCTGTGCTGACCCCGGCCGGAACGCCGGGGCCCGCGGTGTTTGCCGCCGCACGGCTCTCGGATCAAGCGGCGGTCCCGATGCTACTCGTCGCTGCCGTCACGACCGCCCGGACCACCGGGGCCGTGGCGATGCCAACCCTTGTGCGGGCCGCCGAAGGGGCGCATCGGCCGGGCGAGGAGCATGGCGCGGCGCTTCTGGCCGTCATCGAGCGTCGCGAAGAGCGGCGTGCTGGCATCGGCGAGCTTGCGCAGAGCCTCGCCCCGGGCGGTCGCCGCGTCGGCCATGGCGCGGAGCGCGCCGGGAGCGTCGTCGACCATCCGGCCGCGCTCGCGCCGGGCCTCGCGCTGAGCCGCCCGCTGCTTGAAGAGGTCGCGCATGGCCGCCTCGACCGGCGGCCAGAGCTTCTCCTGCTCCGGGTTCAGCTTCAGGCCGGCATGCAGACCGGCGATGCGGGCATCGGCGAAGGCGGCCCGGTCCTCGGCCGAGAGCGCCGACCAGCGCCCGTGCCGATGGCCGTGCGGACCGTCCGCGAAAGGCCCGCCGCGCTCGCCGGCATGGACCGCCGCGGTCCCGACACCGGCCGCGCCGAGCAGCGCCAGCCCCACCATCGCAAGACCCGTCGCGCGTTTCCTGATCATGGGACATCTCCGTCAGACAGGGCGTCTGCCCCGATCCCGCGACGATGCGTCGGTTTCGTCTCTGGCGTGTGTCCGGGCGTCTCTGGCGTGTGTCTGCAACATGAAAGCTTGTCCATGTTCCGACAGGCATCTTGGCGATGTGATAATGTTACATTATCACCGCGTCGGAGCGGAGGAGTTTTGGGATGAGACGGTTCATGAGGCGCGGGTTCGCGGCCGCGATTCTGCTGATCGCCGGCCTCGCGCCGTCCCTCGCGGCGGCGCAGGAGACGCGGCTGAAGGCGGTCGCGACCTTCTCGATCCTGGCCGACCTCGTGGCGCAGGTCGGTGGGAACAGGGTCGTTGTGACGAGCCTCGTCGGGCCGGATGCGGACGCGCACGGCTACTCCCCGGCACCGGGCGACGCCCGGCGGGTGGCGGAGGCCGACCTCGTCGTCGTCAACGGCCTCGGCTTCGAGGGTTGGCTGGAGAGGCTGATCAAGGCATCCGGCACCAAGGCGCCGGTGGTCGTGGCCTCCAAGGGCGTGAAGACCATCGCCGGCAGCCATGACCACGACGACCATGGACATGATCACGGGGAGGGGGACCACGCCGACCCGCATGCGTGGCAGAACGTGGCGAACGTGAAGCTCTACGTCGCCAACATCCGCGACGGCCTGAGCACCGCCGATCCGGCCCATGCCAGCCTCTACGCCGCCAACGCCGCCGCCTACACGCAGCAGCTCGATGCGCTGGACGGCGAGATCCGCTCCGCGCTGGCCACGATCCCGGAGGAGCGGCGGCGCATCATCACCACCCACGATTCCTTCGGCTATTTCAGCGCCGCCTACGGCATGCGCTTCCTGGCGCCGCAGGGCATCTCGACGGACAGCGAGGCCGGTCCGCGGGACGTCGCCCGCATCATCCGCCAGATCCGCCGGGACAAGGTGCCCGCAGTGTTCGTGGAATCGATCGCCGACCCGCGGCTGATGCAGCAGATCGCCCGCGAGAGCGGCGCGAAGGTCGGCGGCCGGATCTATTCCGACGCGCTGAGCGCGCCGGGCGGGCCGGCGGCGGGCTATCTGGAGATGATGCGTTCGAACCTCAACGCGTTTCGCGAGGCGCTGAGCTGAGGCCTCAGCCGCCCGTCATCGGCGGGAAGAACGCGATCTCCCGCGCCCCGACGATGGCGCTTCCGGGCTTGGCGTGGACGCGGTCGATCGCCGTGCGCACCACGCCCTCGTTCTCGAAGGCATAGGCGTATTCCTCGCCCCGCGTCTTCAGCCAGCCGATTAGGTCGGCCACGGTGGCGACGCCTTCGGGCAGACTCACGGTCTCCTCGGGCCTGCCGACACGCTCGCGCACCCAGGCGAAATAGACGAGCTTCATCTCACACTCACTTCCAATGCCGTCGTCGCCGGGCAGAGCCGGGGCGAGAACGGTCGCGTCAGCGCGGATCGTCGATCACGTGCCGAATCCCGGCCCTCATGTAGTCCCAGCCGGTGTAGAGCGTCAGGGCGGCGGCGAGCCACAGCAGGACGATCCCGGCCGTGAGGCTGCCGGGAATGACGCTCTCGCCGGCCGGGCCGGCGACGAGGACGCCGAGGGCGATGAGCTGCACCGTCGTCTTCCACTTGGCGATCCGGCTGACCGGCAGGCCGACCTTCAGTTCCGCCAGATATTCGCGCAGGCCGGAGACCAGCACCTCGCGGCACAGGATGACGATGGCTGCCCAGAGCGACACGCCGGCGATGGTGCGGTCGGCAGCCAGCATCAGCAGCAAGGCCGAAACGAGGAGCTTGTCGGCGATCGGGTCGAGCATCCGCCCGAGCGCGGAACTCTGTGCCCAGGCGCGGGCGACATAGCCGTCGAGATAGTCGGTGATGGCGGCGGCCACGAACACGCCGAAGGCGGCCCAGCGCGCCGCGATCTCGTCCGGCCAGAACAGCAGCGCGACGACGACGGGGACCGCGACGAGGCGGCCGTAGGTCAGGCAGTTCGCGAGCGTCCAGGCCTGCGACCGGCGTCGGGGGAGGACGGCGTTCATCGCCGGGGTGAAATCACGGGTCGCGTGGGGCGTCAACCGCGTCGGGATCGCGTCGGGCGCAGGCTCTGTCGGCACGGGCTCGGCTCAAGCGTTGGCGTGGAAGAAATCGTAGACCGCCCGCGCGGTGGCGGCGTTCACGCCCGGCGCCTTGGCGAGATCCTCCAAGGCGGCCCGCTGGATGGCCTTCACGGTGCCGAAATGGTGCAGCAGCGCGCGCTTGCGAGTGGGGCCGATGCCAGCGATCTCGTCGAGGGGGTTCCTGGTCATCTCGCGCTTGCGCCGCGCCCGGTGCGTGCCGATGGCGAAACGGTGCGCCTCATCGCGCAGACGCTGCACGAAGTAGAGCACGGGGTCGCGCGGCGGCAGCTTGAACGGGGTCCGGCCGGGCACGAAGAAGGTTTCGCGACCGGCATCCCGATCGCGGCCCTTGGCGATTCCGACCAGCGGCACATCGATCACGCCGATCTCGGCGAGCGAGGCGCGGGCGGCCTCGAGCTGCCCCGCGCCGCCGTCGATCAGCACGAGGTCGGGCCAGGCCGGGAAGGCGTCGGGATCGTCCGGCATCGCGTCGGTCGCCGCCGGGACCGCCCGCCCCTCGGCCGCCGCCTGCGGCTCGCCGACCTCGCCCTCCCGCGGGGTGCGGGGCGCCTCCTTGGCCAGCCGCTTGAAGCGGCGGGTCAGCACCTCGCGCATCATCCCGAAATCGTCGCCGGGCGTCAGCTCCTCCGACTTGATGTTGAAGGTGCGGTAATGCGTCTTCATGAAGCCGGTCGGGCCCGCGACGATCATGCCGCCGACGGCGGCCGTGCCGGAAATGTGCGAGTTGTCGTAGACCTCGACCCGCCGCGGCGGCTTGTCGAGACCGAAGGCTTGGCCGAGCGCTGTCAGCAGCTTGCCCTGCGAGGCGGTGTCGGCGAGGCGGCGGCCCAGCGCCTCCTTGGCGTTGCGCTGGGCGTAATCGACGAGGTTCTTGCGCTCGCCCCGCTGCGGCCGATGGATCTCCACCCGGTGCTCGACGCGGCTCGACAGGGCCGCGGCCACGAGTTCGGCATCCTCGATCGTGTGGCTCACCAGCACGAGGCGCGGGGCGGGCTTGTCGTCATAGAACTGCGAGATGAACGAGGCGAGCACCTCGTCGGCGCTCATGGAGCGGTCGGCCTTGGGGAAGTAGGCGCGGTTGCCCCAGTTCTGGAAGTTGCGGAAGAAGAACACCTCGATGCAGAACTGACCCGCCTGCTCGTCGAGGGCGAAGACGTCGGCCTCCTCGACCCCTTGCGTGTTCACCCCTTGCGTGCCCTGGATCGCCGAGAGCGCGGCGATCCGGTCGCGGAAGCGCGCCGCGCGCTCGAACTCCAGCGCCTCGGAGGCGCGCTCCATCTCCTCGCGCATCCGGTCCTTCACCGCGTTGGACTTGCCCGAGAGGAAGGCGCGGGCGCTGTCGGCGAGCCCGGTATAATCCTCAAGGGCGATCTCGCCGGTGCAGGGGCCGGAGCAACGCTTGATCTGGTAGAGCAGGCAGGGCCGGGTGCGGTTCTCGTAGTAGCTGTCGGAGCAGGTGCGCAGCAGGAAGGCGCGCTGGAGCGCGTTCACCGTGCGGTTGACCGCCCAGACATTGGCGAAGGGGCCGTAGTAGTTGCCCTTGCGGCGGCGGGCACCGCGGTGCTTGACGATCTGCGGCGCCGGGCCGTCGCTCGTCAGCAGGATGTAGGGGAACGACTTGTCGTCGCGCATCAGCACGTTGAAGCGGGGCTTCAACTGCTTGATGAGGTTGGCCTCCAGCAGCAGAGCTTCCGTCTCGGTCGAGGTGGTGACGAACTCCATCGCCGCCGTCTGCGCGATCATGCGGGCGATGCGGTTGGAATGCGCCTGACCGCGGGCGTAGGAGCCGACGCGGGCCTTCAGGTTCTTGGCCTTGCCGACGTAGAGGACGTCGCCCTTGTGGTCGAACATCCGGTAGACGCCCGGCGAGGTCGGCAGGGTCGTCCAGAAGCGGCGGATGATCTCCGTGCCGGCCTGAACGGCCCCCGGCTCGAAATCGAAGTCGATCTCGGGCGCCTCTTCGAGGGAGGGCGCCTCGTTCTCGTCCTCGTCGAACCCGTCGGGCGGGACGTCGTCGAAGGCGGATCGGGTCGCGCGGCTCATGGCTCCGATGTAGGCCGCGGCGATTCCGGTTGGAAGGGCCGCCGCGTCGCGGCACTCAATCGAACAGGGCGTCGATGTCCGATTGGTCGACGTGGCCGGGATCGTCCTGAAGCTTCGGCCCGTTGAGGAGCGAGCTCTCGTCGTTCTCGTCGACCGCGGCGGTCTCTACGGCGAGCAGGTCCCGGAATCCGTCGAGACCGCTCCAGGCCTCGATCACACGGTCGAGATGCTCCTCGACGAACTTGAGCACGCTGACGATCTTGCTGATGCGCTGGCCCGTCAGGTCCTGGAAGTTGCAGGCCTCGTAGGCCGCGATGACGTTGTCGAGAATGCCGTCGACATTCTCCTGAGCGGCCTTCGTCAGGCGCATGCCGCGCATCATGTTGGCATTGGTTTCGATCTTCTCGATGCTGCCGAGGATGGTCGAGGTGGCCTCCTCGGTCGACTCGACCACGGCGTCGAGCTCGCCCGCGACGCGCCGCATGCCCTTGCCGGTGCTCTCGGAGCGGTGAAGGCTGGCGATCTCCGACTTGGTGCGGGTGATCGCCTCCTTCATCACTTCGAGTTCGTGGCGCATGGCGAACGCTTCGCCGAGTTCGCGGCGGCAGGCCTCGATGGTCTCGCCGGCGCTCGCCTGGGTGATGCGCCGCAGATCGTTGATCGCCGTGAGAATCTCGTCGAGGCGCGGATTCGGTAGCGTCTCCGGAGCAGCCGCAGAGATGCCGGCCGCCGGTACAGGCAATCCGAGGCTTTCCTCAATGCGGTAGCGCTTGGTGATCATCGGTCGGGCGGGCCTTCGGGGACGGATCTCGTGCGACACAATCCGGCGTAGTGGTTTCGATTTGCTGAAAGTTTTCGGGCGACCGGAGCCATTTACCGGCCGTTGAGGACGCCGCGCGGTTTGCGGGGGCCGGCCCGGCCGTCTGGGCGATTCACCACGTTTGTTCATCGCCCGCAGGGCAAATGCCGAAAAGCTCTCCGCATCGCGTGTGCTGGGCGGGAGTGTGGGATGCGGGCGAAATGGAGCGTGGCGCTGACGGCGCTCGCCATGGTGGGAGTGTGCGGGCCGGCCATGGCCCAGGCCGAGCCGGGCCGCTACGGCGGCGGCTTCATCGAGTTCCTGATGACCGGCGACGCTCAGGGTCCGGCGCGGCGCTCCGCCGTCGACGGCTACGGCGCGCTGGCCGCGCCGCACCCGGCCCCCGTCGCACAGCCGCGCGCCCGGTTCGCGGCACTGCCGACCGGCCCGGGGCCCGAGGAGAGCGCCGTCGCCCGGGCGATCGACCCCCGCTACGCCCGCCAAGTCGTCGCTTATGACGGCCCCGGCCGGGCCGGCCAGATCGTGATCGATACGAATGCGAAGTATCTCTACCTGATCCAGCCGGGCGGACAGGCGATCCGCTACGGGATCGGCGTCGGGCGTCCGGGCTTCGTCTGGACCGGCGCTAAGACGATCACCGCCAAGCGGGAATGGCCCGACTGGACGCCGCCCGCCGAGATGCTGCGCCGCCGTCCCGACCTGCCGCGGCACATGGTGGGCGGGCCGGAGAACCCGCTCGGCGCCCGGGCGATGTATCTCGGCACCTCGCTCTACCGCATCCACGGCACCAACGAGCCGCACACGATCGGGCAGAACGTGTCTTCGGGCTGCATCCGGATGATGAACGAGGACGTGATCGACCTCCATGAGCGGACACCGGTGGGGACCCGCGTCGAGGTGATCTGACGCCTTCCGACCCAAGAGAAAGCCCGGTGCCGGGGGACCGGCACCGGGCTCTTTTTTCTACTCGATCAGGCCCGATCAGGCCCAGTCGTCATCCCCGCCATCGCCGAGGTCGCCGCCGAAATCGTCGCCGCCACCGCCGAACGAGGCGTCCTGGAAGCCGCCGTCACCGCCGCCGAGCGCCGAGCCGAGATCCTGGTCGCCGCCGCCGAACATGCCGCCGCCCGTGTCGCCGCCGCCCAGGCCCGCCGCCTGAGCGCTGCCGAGCGCGGAATGCCCGCCCGCGAAGGCGTTGGAGAGGGCGCTGCCGAGCAGCATGCCGCCCGCCGCACCGGCCGCCATCGGAAGCGCGGTGGCGAGGAAGCCGCCGCCGCGGGCCGGCTGCTGGGCCTGACCACCCCAGGGTCCGCCCTGCGGAGGACCACCGTAACCCGGCTGCTGGCCGTAGCCGAGCTGAGGCCCGCCCTGCGGACCACCGTAGCCGCCCTGCTGACCGTACCCGCCCTGCTGGCCCCAGGCCTGATCGGCCGGACGCTGCGGCTCGGAGCGCTGACCGCCGCCGAAGATGCTCGACAGGAAGCCGCCGCCGCCGGAGGGCTGGGACTGCGCCTGGGCGCGGGCCTGTTCGAGCTGCTGGTTCAGGCTCTTGATCGCCTCCTCCTGCACGTAGATCAGCTGGGCCATCGCGTAGGGTGCGTAGGGCTGGCTGCGCAGCTTCTCGGCGATGAAACGTTCGGCATCGGCGTCCCGGGGCTGACCGGACGCCTGCTCGAGGCGCTGGAAGATGCCGTTGATGATGTCGCGTTCTTCGCTGTTCATGGAGCCGTCCTCCTGAAGGCGGCGACGGCCTCGTCACCGCACGGCGGCTAGGAGATGGGGACCGGTCGAGCTTTTGTCAGGGGGCCGGCGTCGATTGTCCGCATCGGCCGGGCACGCAAACCGGTGTGCCAGAACACCGGACAAAGACCATGACACCGGACAAAGAAAAAGCCCGACCGCAAGGCCGGGCTTCTCCGAAGACGTTCGGCGGTCCGGTGAGGGACCGCCGAGGCGCCAGATCTTAGTACGAGCCGAACTTGTAGTTCAGGCCGGCGCGGACGACGGCGAACTCGGTCTCGCGCTGACGAGCGACGCTGCCGGAGGCGAGCACCACGCCCGGGCTGTTCGTGTAGACGAGGTTGCCGGCCGGGGTGGCACCGAAGGCGCCGTTCAGGCGGTTGCCGCGATCGAGGTTCACGTAGAGACCTTCGACCTTCAGCGTGACAGCCGAGGACTTGAAGAAGTTCAGGAACGAGTCGGTCGGGAGAGCGTACTCGATACCACCACCGGCGGCCCAGCCGGTGCGGAAGTCGTCGGACGAACCGCCGGGCAGGCCGAAGTCGGAGCCGCCGCCGGAGCCGTAGGCGAAGCCGCCGGTGCCGTACACGAGGGTGCGGTCGAAGGCGTAGCCGAGGCGACCGCGGACGGTGCCGAAGAAGTCGAGGCCGGACAGACCGTTCGGGTTGAAGATCTGGGTGCCGGCCAGGAACGGCGAGGAGCCCGGGGCGACCGAGAAGCGGTTCCGGTCACGACCGAAGTCGACGTACTGGGCGTCGGCCTCGATACCGATCACGACACCGGAGCCCGGGGTGAACTGGTAGTTGTAGCCGATCTGACCACCGCCGACGAAGCCTTCGTCGCTGCGACGGTTGTTGAAGGCGATGGCAGCGGTGCCGCCCGGGGCGACCAGGCCGCTGAGGCCGTTCACGCCGATCACGGTCGGAGCGTTGTTGTCGTCACCGGTGCCGAAGCCGTAGCCGGCGTTGAAACCGGCGTAGAAGCCCGTCCAGGTGAAGACCGGCACCGGCTGGAACACCGGCGGCGGAGCGGCGCGGCGCGGCAGGTCGGCGGCGAGCGCCGAACCGGCGAAGGCGATGCCGGCGATGGCCGTACCGGCGCGAAGGAAGGATTTCATTACTCTGGTCCTCTCTGACTGTGCCGGTGCTTCCGGGGAAGCGAGGCGGCACGGTGCCCCGTATCTATGCCAGCATCCCGGAAGATGCTGTTGCGGCTTGACCACGCCGACCGTCCCGAAGGCGGCCCCTTTGTGGCAGTGGTCTTGGTCTGCCGTCGTTCCAACCGGGAAACGTCACCAAACGGCCAAGGTTCACTTACGGCCGAGCTTTTTTTGGTGACGGTTCCGGACAGATTGTCGCAGGGATGCAACCACGGCGTTCCGCGACGCCGCAAGGCTTACGATGGATGCGGCGCGACATGCGAGTGCTTCAGCGCACAAAAGCCTGGCCGTGGGCACCGTTGCGGTGGGCGTTGCACGGATACAACGACTTTTGTGAGTACCGTAAGAATATAGTCACGGAGTGAGTGCAATCGCCGATATCAGTCGCCCGTAATCCGGCTCGTTGCGGTGCGTCGTGCGCCGGAAGCTGTAGAATCGGTCGGGATCGGCATAGGTGCACAAGTTGACAGAAGCCGCCTCGCCGATTCCGGCTTCCACCAGTCTTTCGAGAATGAAGGCTGGCAGATCGAATTGAGCGTGTCCGGGTCGCCCTTCGGCGAAAAACTTCTCGCTTCCCGGCACGTCTGCACGAAAACGTTCAACGAACTCGGAGCCGACCTCGTAGGAGGCTTGCGAAATCGTCGGTCCGAGCACGGCTACGATGCGCTCGCGCTCGGCGCCGAGTGCCTCCATGGCGGCAACCGTCGCGGCGATGACACCGCCGAGTGCGCCCTTCCAGCCCGCATGGGCCGCGCCGACGACGCGGTTCTCCGGGTCGGCGAACAGGATCGGGCCGCAATCGGCCGTCGCGATGCCGAGCGCCAAGCCGGGCACCCGGGTCACCATGGCGTCGGCCTTCGGACGTTCGGCCAGGGGAAACGGGGCCTCGACGGTCACCACCTCGGCCGAATGCACTTGGTAGAGGCTGACGAGGTTGTCGCTCGGCAGTCCGAGTTGCGCGCACATCCGCGCCCGGTTCTCGGCGACGCGGGCCGGCTCGTCGTTCGAGCCGATCCCGCCGTTCAGGGAAGCGTAGAGACCCTCGGAAACGCCGCCCCGTCGGGTGAAGAAGGCGTGCCGTACGTAAGAATGCGAGCTCAGCTCGGGCGCTTCGATGAACATGATCTCGCGGTCTCTCGACGAATGGGCTCAGGTCGGGGGTGGGAATGCCGGCAGCGGCGTGAGCGCCGGGTGGCTGGCGCAGAGCACCTTGAACAGCGCGCCCATGCCGCGCGGGTCCGGGTCGGTCAGGCGCCGGGCGGCGGCCTCGATCGCCCGCGCCTGGTCCGGTGTGGCGCGGGCCTTCAGCCGCTCAGCGCGGGCGTCGAGGCCGAGCGACAGCAGGAATTCGCGCTGCGTCACCGGCCCGAGAGCAGCCAGACCCTCCGCACGGGCCGCGCGGGCAAGCGTGCCGAAATCGACCTGCAGCGTCAGGTCCGCCTCGCCGGGCCGGCTCAGCGGATCGGCGTAGCGGTGGCCCGCCACCGCCTGGAAGGTGTCGCCGAAGCCCGGCTGGTCGCCGCCGTAATCGATGACGATCAGGGCGCCGCCCTTCGCGACGAGGCGACGGCCGAGATCGCGCAGGACCGCGAGCCCCTGGCTCGGCAGGGTCAAGACGGCGCCCTCCGGCGCTGGTGCCGTGAGACGCGGATCGGGCTCCGGGTCGAGGCCGAAGGCGAGTGCGTCGCCGGCGGCCGTCAAGCCGACCCGGCGCTCGCACCACCCCCGATCCGTCCGCACGAACTGGCGGGCCGGCAGGGCATCGAAGAACTCGTTGGCGATCACGAGGAGCGGTGCGTCCGGCAGGCTCGCCACGGAATCGTGGAAGGCCGGAGCGGCGCCGGCGAGCCGATCCGCCTGGATACCGCGCAGCACCGGGCTGGTCTCGACGAGGTGGAGATCGAAAGCGGCGCCGGCCACGCGCAGAACCCGCAGGGCGTCGGCCATCAGCGTGCCGCGGCCCGGGCCGAGTTCGACGAGGCAGGGCCGCTCGCCCGGTGCCGCCGCCGCCATCATCGGCAGCACGGACGCCGTCCAGGCACCGATCAACTCGCCGAACATCTGGCTGATTTCAGGCGCGGTGACGAAGTCGCCGCTCCGGCCGAGGGGATCGCGCGTGGCGTAGTAGCCGTGCGAGGGATGTCCGAGGCAGAGCGCCATGTAACGGTCGAGGCCGATCGGCCCGTCCGCCCGGATCTCCCGAACCAGGATTTGCAGGAGCGGCGTCGCCTCGGCGTCCACGCTCAGATCTGTCCCGCTTCGGCCTGGATCTCCGGACCCGCCTGTCGCGGACGCGTCACTCCGCGGGCGGCGAGCACGATGTAGACGAGGCCGACCAGCGCCATTGGCACGCAGAGCAGCATCCCCATGGTCACGCCGCCGCCGAGCGCATTGACATCCTGACCGAACAGGAAGCCGAGCTGCCGGTCCGGCTCGCGGAAGAATTCGCAGAAGGTTCGCGCCAGCGCGTAGCCCAGTACGAAGATGCCCCCGAGAAGGCCCGGCTTGCGGAAACCGAACCGGCGCACGGCGAGCGCCATGACGATGAACAGCAGCAAGCCTTCCGTGGCGGCCTCGAACAGCTGGCTCGGGTAGCGCGGCACGTCACCCCCGGTGGGAAAGACCACGGCGTAGGGGAAATCCGGCGCGGCGCGCCCCCACAGCTCGCCGTTCACGAAGTTGGCGATGCGCCCGAAGAACAGGCCGACCGGCACCACCACGGCGGCGATGTCGAGCATGGTGTAGCCGTTGAGGCCGCGCGCGCGGGCGAAGAGCAGCAGCGCCAGGATCGCACCGAGAAACCCGCCGTGAAACGACATGCCGCCGTTGCGGATCGCCAGGATCTCCAGCGGGTGCTCCATGTAGAGCGGCAGGTTGTAGAACAGCACATAGCCGATCCGCCCCCCGAGCACGACGCCGAGCGCGACCCAGACGATCAGGTCGTCGATGTCGGTGAGCGTCGGGCGCTTGACCACACCCCAGAGCGAATCCGCCGCGACCAGCCGGCGCGCGTAGAACCAGCCGCCGACGAGACCCGCGATGTAGGACAGGGCGTACCACTTGATCTCGACGGGTCCGATCGAGACCGCGACCGGATCGATGGCCGGAAAGGGGAGTGCGAGAAGCGGCGGCATCGACGGCCCACGAACGGCTGACGGTTTTGGAAGGCGCGCCGCATTGGACCCGCGCCCGCCGGAGCGTCAAGTTGGGGCGTCACGCCGGGGCCTCGTTGCGCGTCAGGAGCAGCGGGCGCAATCTCGGCCGCACGATCGGCGCGGGAGGAGCGATGCTCGGAAACGGCGAGATGGTGGCGCGCCTCGTGCTCGCGGGCGCCATGGGCAGCGTGATCGGGTTCGAGCGGGAGCGGCTGCTCTGGGCCGCGGGCCTGCGCACGCACATGCTGGTCTGCGTCGGCGCCTGCCTCTTCATGATCGTCTCGGCCTTCGGTTTCTCCGACGTGCTCGGACAGAAGGACGTGGTGCTCGATCCCTCGCGCGTGGCCGCGCAGGTCGTCTCCGGCATCGGCTTCCTGGGTGCCGGCACGATCCTTCTGCGCGGCGAAGTGGTGAAGGGCCTGACCACCGCAGCGAGCCTGTGGGCGGTGGCGGCGATCGGGCTTGCCGTCGGCGGCGGCCTCTACGTCGCGGCGATTGCCGCCACGGTGCTCGTCGTCGGCATCCTCGCGGGGGTGAAGCCGATCGAGGAGCGCTGGCGCGACCGGCTGCACAGTCGCGCGCTCCATCTCACCGTCAAGACCGGCAGCCTGTCGATCGACACCCTTCAGGAGGTCACCGGTGAGCGCGCCTCTCGGGTGCGCCAGTTCGTGGTGCGCCCGGGCGATGACGAGGGCGTGGAGGAGGTCACCATCGCCTTCGTCCGGCTGTCGCAGACGAGCGTCGCGGCCATCGCGGAGCGGCTGAGGCAGAATCCGTCGGTTCTCTCCGTCCGTCTCGGCTCGGAGGTGTGACGGCGGCGCCGGACCCTGGCGAAATCCGCGAGTCCGGCCTACTCGAACCGACACAGCGCACTACGACGTGCGAACCTTATCCTTGGCGAGAATCGAGCGAACCATGGCCGCGAAGCGGGTTCCCACCAGTCCCTATTCGGACCAGAAGCCCGGCACCTCGGGCCTGCGCAAGAAAGTGCCCGTGTTCCGGCAGCCGCACTACGTCCAGAACTTCGTCCAGGCGATCATCGACTGCATCCCTGATCGCAAGGGCGCGACCCTGGTGATCGGCGGAGACGGTCGCTTCTTCAACGAGCAGGTGGTCCAGATCGCCCTCAAGATCGCCGCCGCCAACGGCTTCGGGCGGGTGCTGGTGGGGCAGAACGGCCTGCTCTCGACCCCGGCCGCCTCCTGCGTCATCCGCAAGCATGGGGCCGTCGGCGGCATCGTCCTCTCAGCGAGCCACAATCCTGGCGGGCCGGACGGCGATTTCGGCATCAAGTTCAACGGCAGCAACGGCGGTCCGGCGCCGGAAAGCGTCACCGCCGCGATCTTCGAGCGCACCAAGGCCATCGGCGACTACCGCATCTCCGATGCGCCCGATCTCGACCTCGGCCGGATCGGCGCCACCGAGATCGATGGGATGACCGTGGAGGTGATCGACCCTGTCGCCGACTACGCCGAGCTGATGCGTACGCTGTTCGACTTCGAGGCGCTGTCGAAGATGTTCGCCTCCGGCTTCCGGATGCGCTTCGATGCTCTCTCGGCGGTGACCGGCCCCTACGCCAAGGCGATCCTGGAGGGGGCGCTCGGCGCGGCGCCCGGCACCGTGGTCAACGGCGAGCCCAAGCCCGATTTCGGCGGGCACCATCCCGATCCGAACCCGGTCCACGCCCACGAGCTGTTCGACCTGATGCACGGCCCCGATGCGCCGGATTTCGGTGCGGCCTCCGACGGCGACGGCGACCGCAACATGATCGTCGCGCCCGGCCTCTTCGTCACGCCGAGCGACAGCCTCGCCATTCTCGCCGCCCACGCTCACAGGGCGCCGGGCTATGCCGGAGGGCTCGCGGGCGTCGCCCGATCGATGCCGACGAGCCGTGCGGTCGATCGCGTCGCCGCCGCCCTCACGATCGAGGCGTTCGAGACCCCGACCGGCTGGAAGTTCTTCGGCAACCTGCTCGATGCCGGCCGCATCACGCTGTGCGGCGAGGAGAGCGCCGGCACCGGCTCGAACCACGTGCGCGAGAAGGACGGGCTGTGGGCGGTGCTGCTCTGGCTCAACATCCTGGCCGCGACCGGTCGGCCGGCGCAGGAACTCGTACGGGCGCACTGGGCCCAGTACGGGCGCGACTACTACACCCGCCACGATTACGAGGAGATCGATTCCGGCGCCGCCAACCGCCTGATGGACGGCCTGCGCGCCCGGCTCGCCTCGCTGCCGGGGACCGAGATCGGTGGCATGACCGTGCAGGCGGCGGACGATTTCCGCTACGTCGATCCGGTGGATGGTTCGGTCACGGAAGCGCAGGGCGTCCGGATCACCTTCGCGGAGGATGCCCGCATCGTCTACCGGCTCTCGGGGACCGGAACCGCCGGGGCGACGCTTCGGGTCTATATCGAGCGCTACGAGGCGGACCCGGACCGGCTGGAACTGCCAGTGGCCGAGGTTCTCGCCCCCGTGGTCGCGGTGGCGCGGGAACTGGCCGACATCGAGCGGCTCACCGGCCGGGCGGAGCCGAGCGTCGTGACGTGACGGGTTCCCCCTCGCGCCGGGGGGCGGGCGGCGCCTGGGCCGCGCTCGCGGTCCTGATCGCGACTGCGCAGCCGGCCCGACCCGCCGAGACGGCGCTCGGCGTCGCCCGCTTCGACCTGCCCGCCGCCTTCGAGGACTGGACGCGGCGCGAGATGAGCGACGGCCTCCTGTTCCAGCGCGTCTACGAGCCGTCGGGCCCGCGCGGGCGCAAGGGCCTGGCGATCCTTCTGGTCGCCAAGCCGAAGCCTGCCTCCGGTGCCTTCGACACGGCGTTCACGCAGTTCGTGCGCGGAATCAAGCAGGTTCCGGCTGAGGGAAAGCCGCTCACGGCGAAGGCGGGCGAAACCCTCGACGGACACCCCATCCGCATCGAGCAGCGCTGCTGCCGGTCGAGCGACGGGCTGCGGATGAACGCCTGGTTTGTCGGGATCGCTGCCGGGGGGAGCGAACATTACCTGATGCTTCTCACGCTCCAGCTCGAGCGCGAGACCGAAAAACCCGTCCGCGAGGCGTTCGAGAGGCTGGTGCAGACCTACCGCGCGTCGAAGGACGATCGCGGCCTCGCCCTCGCGCCGAGAGCCGGCGATGGCGGGATGGACGGACTCTATGCGCGCACCGAGACGCGGCTGATGCCCAATGCCTTCGGCGGCATGGATTTCATCGCCGACCAGGAAACCCTGCTGTTCGACAAGAGCGGCCTCTACACCACCGAGATGCCGCGCGACGGCGATATGGCGGGCCATTGCCGCACCGAGGTGACGACTTGCGGCATCTACGCGCTGAAGGGCGGCTGGCTCTCGGCCAACCGCATCGACCGCGTCGAGGTGGAGAATCAGTTCGGCCTCGCGAAGCGCTCCAGCGAAGCCTTCGCCCGCACCAAGGACGGCATCAAGATCGGCGACAGGCGCTACGCGACCATGCCGCCCTTCGCCGAGGGACATCGCTTCTCCGGCACGTGGAGCCACACCTTCGGATCGAGCGGTCCGACAGGGGCGGTCGGCGGCACGCGCACGCTGACCCTGAGCCCGGACGGGCGCTTCACCCGGGAGAGCAGCACGGGCTTCTCCTCCACCGGCGGGTCGATCGACGGCGGCACCACCGTGGCGGGGCACAGCCGCCGCCCTCTCCAAAGCGGGCGCTACGCGGTCTCAGGTTTCCGGATCACGCTGAGCGACGAGGCGGGCGGGACGGAATCGCTCAGCCTGTTCGCACCGGACCGGGACACGGACAAGCTTCTGGTGATCGGCGGAGCGAACTACCTCAAGCAGGCGAAATGATCGGGCGCGCCGACCTTCCGCACCGTGACTCGGACCTCACGTCTGATTGGGCTTGAGCTGATAGAAGATGTGCCGGCCGATCATGTCCTTGCGCTTAAGCCGGCGTGACCAGCCAGGGCGCACGTAGTCGGCGTGGTAGTGGGTCGCGCCACCGACCTCGCTGACATAGGTGCGGCCTTCGATCACCGCGCTGGCGACGCGGGTCGCGCTGCGCCAGGAATCGGCGTCGGTGATGCGCAGCGACTTGCCTTCGCAGGCGAACGAGAACTGACAGCCCATGAAGCGGTGGCGGTTCTGATAGACCACGCCGCAGACGGAGGAGGGGTAGAGCCCGCTCTTGACGCGGTTCAGCACCACCTGCGCCACGGCGGCCTGTCCCTCCTCGGGCTCGCTGCGGGCCTCGAAATAGACGGCCTCCGCGAGGCAGCGCTGTTCGCGGTCCATCGCATTCGGATCGATCAGGTCGGCGTAGTGGGACTTGGCCTCCGGCGCCGACATCTGCGGATCGAGGGCTGAGGGGCCGCGATCGAGACGGGCCGAGAAGCCCGGCAGGGCAAGATTCGATGCGGCGACCTCGATCGGAGTCGCGTCGGCGGGAGCCGGCGTCACCGAGGACAGGGCAACGGCACGGGGCGTGGCGGGGGTCGCGCCGTCGGAGTCGGCGAGCGGAGGCAGTCCTTCCTCTCCCGGCTCGGCCTCATGGGGAGCACCGGGCGCAACGAGACCGGCATCGATGACGTCCGGGCTCCACGCGGTGGAGGCCACCAGCGCACCGGTCACCGCGACATCCCGCGCCGAGAGCCGGTCCGGCCCGAGCGTGGCGTCGGTCCCCGCGGTGGCGGTGAAGGAAACCAGCAGGCCGCTCGCCAGCATCCACGGCACCACGGCCGAGACGATCCAGCGGGGGCCGAGCCCCAGGCCTCGCACGCGCCTCGTACGCAACGCCGACACTCCACGCTCACGAGCGGCCGGAGGCTGCAGCTTAAGCCAAGCCGCAGCGCCCGTTCCTCACGGATCGGAGTTTAATCGCGAACGTGGTTGCCGGACGGTTAAGGCGTCGGCCGGCCGTGGCGTTGAGCGAGACCATTCACGAGGACGGCGACATAGCCGCTCCCGTTCTGCGAGGCGATGATCGCCCGGCCGGCCTCGCGCTCGTTGCGATCGGCCTCGAGGTAGATCAGCCCGATCACACCGGTGGCGGTGGCGAGCGTCGCGAGGATCCAGAGATAGGCGGCCTGCATCGCCCGGTGACCGGGAACGATGGCGCGATGATCGAGGAGGGCCGTGGGGGAGTCGGGATGCGACATGGCTGGAAGTCCCGCGGGCGCCCTGGCCGGAAGACCAATCGACGCTCGCCGCGCTGGGTCTTCCGCTAGCAGGTAACGTGCCCGGGCGACATGGGTTCAGGGGGCTGTCCGCAAAATTATTGCGAAGCTTGCCCGACCGTCCCGTGGCCCCCGCGGGCCGGGGCCCGCGGGGTCGTCCGATCGTGTCAGGCGTCCGTGCCGAGCGCCGCCTGGGCCGCCGCGAGGCGAGCGATCGGCACGCGGAACGGCGAGCAGGAGACGTAGTCGAGGCCGACCTCCTGGCAGAAGCCGATCGAGGCCGGGTCGCCGCCGTGCTCGCCGCAGATGCCGAGCTTGAGCCCATCGCGGGTCTTGCGGCCCCGCTCGGCGCCGATCTTCACGAGTTCGCCCACACCCTCCTGATCGATCGACACGAAGGGATCGACCGGGAGGATGCCCTTCTGGGTGTAGGGCCCGAGGAAGGTCGCGGCGTCGTCGCGGGAGATGCCGAGCGCGGTCTGGGTCAGATCGTTGGTGCCGAAGGAGAAGAACTCCGCGGTCTCGGCGATCTCGCCGGCCTTGAGCGCGGCCCGCGGCAGCTCGATCATCGTCCCGACCTGATATTCGAGCTCGGCCCCGGTCTCCTCCGTCACGGCCTTGGCCATGGCGTCGATGCGGGCTTTGACGATGTCGAACTCCATCCGCGTGAAGACGAGCGGCACCATCACTTCCGGGGTCACCGGCGCGCCGGTATCCTTGGCGGCCTGGACCGCCGCCTCGAAGATCGCGCGGGCCTGCATCTCGGCGATCTCGGGGAAGGCGATGGCCAGTCGGCAGCCGCGGAAGCCGAGCATCGGGTTGTGCTCGGAGAGTTCGCGGATGCGGTTGCGGATCTTGTCCTCCGGAATGCCGGTGGCCGACTGGACCTCGCGGATCTCCTCGTCCGTGTGCGGCAGGAACTCGTGCAGCGGCGGGTCCAGCAGGCGGATCGTGACGGGCAGGCCCGACATGATCGTGAACAGCTCGACGAAGTCCTGGCGCTGGTAGGGAAGGATCTTGGCGAGCGCGCTGCGACGGCCCTCGGCATCATCCGAGAGGATCATCTCGCGCACCGCCACGATGCGGTCGCCCTCGAAGAACATGTGCTCGGTCCGGCACAACCCGATGCCTTCGGCGCCGAACTTGCGCGCGGCGCGGGCATCGGCCGGGGTGTCGGCGTTGGTGCGCACCTTCATGGTCCGCACCGCGTCGGCCCACTCCATCAGGGCGGCGAAGTCGCCCGACAGCTCGGGCTGGAGCATCTTGACCTCGCCCTGGATCACCTGACCGGTCGACCCGTCGATGGTGATGACGTCGCCCGCCTTGAGCGTGACGCCGCCGACGGTGAGCGTCTGCGCCTTGTAGTCGATCCGGATCGAGCCGACGCCGGAGACGCAGGGCTTGCCCATGCCGCGGGCGACCACCGCCGCGTGGCTGGTCATGCCGCCGCGGGTGGTGAGGATGCCCTCGGCGGCGTGCATGCCGTGGATGTCCTCCGGCGAGGTCTCGATGCGCACGAGGATGCAGCGGCGCTCGGCCTTCTTGGCGGCTTCCGCAGCTTCCGAGTTGAACACGATCTCGCCGACCGCCGCGCCCGGCGAGGCCGGCAGGCCGGTGGCGATGACCTTGCGCTCGGCGTTCGGGTCGATGGTCGGGTGCAGGAGCTGGTCGAGGGCGCCGGGCTCGATGCGCTTGATCGCCTCTTCCTTCGAGATCAGGCCCTCGCCCGCCAGCTCGACGGCGATGCGCAGGGCCGCCTTGGCGGTGCGCTTGCCGTTGCGGGTCTGGAGCATCCAGAGCTTACCCCGCTCGATGGTGAACTCCATGTCCTGCATGTCGCGGTAGTGCTTTTCGAGAATCCCGTAGATCCGCGTCAGCTCGGCGAAGCTCTCGGGCATCGCCTTTTCCATCGACGGTTTGTCGGACTTGGCCTCGATGCGGGCCTTCTCGGTGATGTCCTGCGGCGTACGGATACCCGCGACCACGTCCTCGCCCTGGGCGTTGATGAGGAACTCGCCGTAGAGCGCGCTCTCGCCGGTGGAGGGGTTGCGGGTGAAGGCGACGCCGGTGGCGGAGGTGTCGCCCATGTTGCCGAACACCATGGCCTGGACGTTGACCGCCGTGCCCCAGCTCTCCGGGATGTTGTTCAGTTCGCGGTACTTCTTGGCCCGCGGGATCATCCAGGAATCGAACACCGCGCCGATCGCCCCCCAGAGCTGGTCCTCGGGCTTCTGCGGGAAATCAGAGCCGTGCTCGTCCCGGACGATCTTCTTGTAGACGCCGATGAGGTGCTTCCAGTCGTCGGCCTTCAGGTCGGTGTCGAGGTTGAGGCCCTTCTGCTCCTTGTAGTGTTCCAGCGCCTCCTCGAAGGCGTGGTGCTCCACGCCCAGCACGACGTTCGAGTACATCGTGATGAAGCGCCGGTAGGAATCGTAGGCGAAGCGCTCGTCGTCGGCATCCTTCGCCAGGGCCTCGACGGTGGTATCGTTGAGGCCGAGATTGAGCACCGTGTCCATCATGCCCGGCATCGAGGCGCGGGCGCCGGAGCGGACCGATACGAGCAGCGGCTTGTCGGCATCGCCGAAGCGACGGCCGGTGAGCCGGCCGACATTCTCCAGCGCCGCATTCACGGCGTCCTTGAGATCCGCCGGATAGGTCTCGCCGTGCTCGTAGTAGTAGGTGCAGACTTCGGTCGTGATGGTGAAGCCGGGGGGCACCGGAAGGCCGAGGTTCGACATCTCGGCGAGGTTGGCCCCCTTGCCGCCGAGGAGATTGCGCATCGACGCCTCGCCCTCGGCCTTGCCGTCACCGAAGGAATAGACCCATTTCGTCATCAGTCTCTCCGCTGGACGGATGTGGCGACCTGAGCGCCGCTCACGCGGGCGTGGCGCATCTCCTGTCGCAGTGCAAGGATAAGCTTTGCGCCACTCCACGGTGAGGAGTGACGATGTAGAGGCTCTGTCAGAGCGTAGTGCGCGAGCCGCAAAAGGGGAGGGCCTTCCGGCAGGGAAGCGCGCGGAGCGGCAATGTTGCGCCGCGAAAACCGGCCGCGCGACCCTCGTGGGACGGATTCACGGCCGTGGACCGCAACGGCCTCGCCCCGCTCTCCGTCAGGAAAAATGGCGCAGGACGCCGAGGCCGATCAGCCCGACGGCGATGAGGTAGACCGCGACGATATAGTTCAGAAGCCGGGGCGCGATCAGGATCAGCACGCCCGCCAGAATCGCGATGATCGGCTGAAGATGCGAGATGGTAATGGTCATGGACGAAGATTCGAGCGCGTTCCTGCGGCCAAGCTTGGCCGCAGGATAAGGACGTTCGGCGAACGCAGAAGGTTCCCGTCCGCCGACCGGATCAGACGCGGTACTTCCCGCTCCGCTTCACCACCACGCGGGCACCGACGGGGACACGCTCGTAGAGATCGACGATATCCTCGTTGAGCATGCGCACGCAGCCGGAGGACATCTGCTCACCGATGCTCCAGGGCTCGTTGGTGCCGTGGATGCGAAACAGAGTGTCGCGATTGCCGTTGTAGAGGTACAGCGCGCGGGCGCCGAGCGGGTTGTCGATGCCGCCCTTGCGCGACCGCTCGATGCCCGGATTGAGCGAGACCATCGTCGTGGTCGGGCTCCAATCCGGCCACACACCCTTGCGGCCGACCCGCGCGTCGCCCTTCCAAGAGAAGCCGGCCTTGCCGACCCCGACACCGTATTGCAGCGCCGTGCCGCCCTCCTGAACCAGAGCCAGCTGACGCTTGTCGATGTCGACGACGATCGTTCCCGGCGCCTCCGGGCCGTTATAGGCGACCTCCTGGCGGCGGTACTTCGGATCGATCCGCGACCTGTCGACCAGCGGCACGTCGAACGGCTTGTCGGGCATCGTGCCGATGTACCAGGCCGCATCGTCGTCGCCGCCGGCCATGGGGCCCGGCTTCGACGATTGGCAGGCTGCGAGCGGCACGAGGCAGAACGCGGCGAGCATCACGCGGCGGGTCGCCGTCCGGGCCGTGTTGGAGGCGGCCGTGCCGGCGGTCATGGGGGCGGCCATAGCGGCTCCTGTCACCGCCGCTGACGGCGGGTTAGCGTTGCAATTCATCCGCCATGACTACCCGCCTCGGGACCGATCGGGTGTGACTTCGGGGCCGCATCGAGCGAGGAACGTAGCCGTGAGGCCGCCTCGCCCAAGGCGCGGACCGCATTATCTGCAGCGCAAGAGTGCGTGAGCAGGAGGGATAGGATGCCTGAGACCGAGACCCAGCTCGTCGAGGAAGCAGGCGTCGACGTCACGGCGCTGGCGCCGGCGATCCACCTCGATCACTGCGTCATCCACGTCTCCGATTGGGAGCGGGCGACAACGTTCTATCGCGACGTGCTGCGGGCCGAGGTGATCCCGTTCGGCAAAGGCGTCGTGTTCCGCTTCGGCGGCGTCCAGCTCAACGTCCACGGTCCCGGGCAGATCGGCACGCCGCGCGCCCGCGTACCGGTGATGCCTGGAGGTAGCGATCTGTGCTTCCGATGGTCCGGCTCGATCGAGGAGGCGATGGCGCATCTCGCCGCTCACGGCGTGGCCGTCGAACTGGGTCCGGTGGAGCGAAACGGAGCGGCCGGGCAGGGCGTCAGCGTCTATTTCCGCGATCCGGACGGCTCGCTCATCGAGTTCATCACCTACCCGACGCCGTAAGCGAGCCGCCCGATTTGTGATCCGCTGCCGCCGACAAACGTGCATGAATTGGGTCTGTTCGGTGGAGCGGTGAAGCGCGTGCCGGCCGGACTGGCCGGGATCTTCGGGATGGGCAATGGATGCCTGAGGCAGAACTTGCAGCATCCGGGCGGATCGAGCCGAGACCCTCTGCCGAAAGCCACGACGATCGGCCGTACGGCCCGGGCGCCGCTGAGAGAGCAGCGCGGTCGAGATGAAGACCGCATGGGCAAGCCGGAAGGTGCCTGCGGAAGCCCGGATCCGCCTCGAAGGAAGGGGCCGGATCTAGCGCGGGATGGCGCCCCTCGGGTCGATCAAGCGGCGGGGCCCGGTGGTCAGGCGTTGCCGACCCGCTCCGCCAAGCGCTGATTGGTCTGCTCCAGGCGCAGCGCGAGTTCGCGCATGACGGCGATGCTGATCTGCGGAAACTGGGCGAGCAGCTCGATGAAGACATCGCGGTCGATCCGCAATGCCATCGTCGCGGTGTCGGCGGTCACGGTCGCCGAGCGCGGCTGATCGGCCAGGATGCCCATTTCGCCGACGAGCGCATTGGGACCGAGCAGGGCAAGGCGCACGGGGCCGAAGGGACCATCGATGGAGACCGCGGCGCTGCCTTCGAGAATGAGATAGGCCGCATCCGCCGTCTCGCCGCGCGCGAAGAAGGCTTGGCCCGCCTCGAAATGCACCCGCTCGCTGGTGAAAGCGAGAAGCTTGAGGCGAGACGGCTCGACCTCCCGAAACAGCGGCACCTGCCGCAGCGACATCACCTCGTTGTCGAGGGTCATGGACACACTCCGATGCGCCTCCACGGCGGCGGGGCGGAAAGGCCCGCGGGTAGCCGCAAGGGCGGATCGTGTCAAAGTCGCCGTGCCTTCGAACGCTTGTCACAAGATGCTTTGGCACAAGGACGCGGTGTCGCGATGGCAGCGCCGTCCCTCGCTGCGTCCACGGTCCGCACATGGTTTCAGCATAATAATGCCGCTCACGCCTCTCGACGGGTCGATAATCCGAGGTCGCCGGCGCTCGGCGGGCTGCGCTTGGCGCTGGGGTTTGGCTGCGGCGAGTCGAGGGGTTCGTCGTGGGTCGTCGGCGTCAGGCTGTCTTCCGGCGCCGGCATCGCCGGCAATGGCGCGATGTTCGGTTCGGGAAGACCATTGGTCCCGGGGGTGTCGGCAGACTTGGCCACTAGCGACCGCTTCACCATATATCGGTTCGTCATCCCGGCTCCTCTCGGGTGTGGACGGGCCTGTGGAGACCTGTTCACAACTCCGCGCGACGCGCTGCTGTGAGCCGAGCTAACGTTTGGACGGAACAGGGGTTTCCCAAACCTTGGCCGCCGATACGGCCAAGGAACAATCGAAAGGGATGACGGTTGAGGAGGGTGTGAAGAGTTAGCCTGAGGAGGCGCTGATGGCATCTGGTAATTCCACCTCGAAGCGAGGTTTCGCTTCCATGAATATCGAACGGCAGCGCGAAATCGCCAGTAAGGGCGGTCGTTCGGTGCCGGCCGAGAAGCGATCTTTCTCGCAGGATCGTGAGCTGGCCTCATCCGCGGGCCGCAAGGGCGGTCAGTCGACGGGTCGGACCGGCGAGGCGTAAACCGGTCGAGGCGGTATCGGGCGCGTCGTTTGCGTTCGACCGCCCGGCCCACCCAGAATATAGAAATATACTTCTCTCTACGGACGCCGCGGGCGTCTGTTTCTTTTCGGGTCGACTTCAGGTCGGCGCTTCGGCACGCACCAATTCGCGCCATTTGAGAACGAGTTCCTCGAATGTACGTAGATCCGCCTCGTCGAGGCGGCCGAGTGTTCGCGCAACATAGGCGGCCTGCGCAGCGATCCCGCGCGCCGCGAGCTCGGCACCGACGCGGGTGAGGTGAAGCGCATGGGAGCGGCGATCACCGGGGATTGGGCGGCGCTCGACCAGTCCGGCCTCGACGAGGCGATCGATCAGGCCCGACACGTTGCCCTTCGTGACGTAGAGCCGGGCCGCCAATTCCTGCTGCGTCAGCCCTTCCTGCTCGCTCAGGGTCGACAACACGTCGAATTGCGGGATCGACAGGCCGATCTCCCGCAGCTCGCCGGCAACGGCGGCGGTGACGCGCCGACTGAGGCGGATGAACCGGAACCATGCCCGCAAGGGGTCGATGGGTTCGGCGCTCGAAGCGGGACGGACTTGACGCTCGGACATGTCCGTTCAGCTTGTAGCAGAGGGAGAGGCGTCCGGCAGCCGAGTGGCGCGGCTGTCCCCCAAGCTGTAGACTGCCCGCGAGCTTATCCACCCTTTACATCCAACCATCCGCATCCGGGGCCATGCGTCGTCAGCTTCTCGATGAACCGGTGACGCGGGCGGGCCGCCATGCGCGGACACTCGCCCTGTTCTCCCTGATCGTCACCGCCATGGCGATCCTGATCGTGCGCAGTCCGTCGGCCGAGCCGGCCCCCGCTCTTGCCGTGCTCGCAAGCGGGATCGCCCTCTCCGTCGTCGCCGTGGCGTTCGCATTGTTCGCGATGGTGCGGGTCTGGCGCGAGGGCGCGGGCGGCCTCGGGGCAGCCATCGGGGGCCTGTTCCTGGCGAGCCTCGTCCTGGCATATCCGGCCTACGCCGCCCTCAAGGGCGTGCGCCTGCCGGCACTGACCGACGTATCGACGGATACGGAGCGTCCCCCTGCCTTCTCGCGCTCACGCCTCGCCTTCGCCGCCCGCGATGGCCGGTATCCCCCGGAGCCCGGGTCGGCGATCCGGGAAGCGCAGCGGGCGGCCTATCCTCAAATCGCGCCGTTGACCCTCGACGTGGAGGCCGACGAGGCGTTCGAACTGGCCCGCAAGGCGGCCGTGAACCGTAAATGGCAGATCATCGAGGCGATCCGGCCCGGCGGACGGATCGGCAACGGCCGCATCGAAGCGGTGGCCCATACGCGGATTCTGAACCTTCCCGCCGACATCACGGTGCGGGTGCATCCGCGGG
>Ga0233425_10003528_pt1 | contig 28115 bp, 22 predicted proteins | sample Watercolumn_Towu_2_FD_181712 | JGI IMG/M metagenome (GOLD analysis project Ga0233425, IMG submission 181712) | Freshwater microbial communities from Lake Towuti, South Sulawesi, Indonesia - Watercolumn_Towuti2014_140_MG | ecosystem: Environmental > Aquatic > Freshwater > Lake | place...
ATGCATTAAACTGTATAGTATAATAACCTGCTGTTCTTGCATCGTTAACAAGGGTTTTTACTTCTTTGCCTGTAATATCATACAATACTATACTTACTTTACTATCGAACGGTAAATCAAAGTCAATATTAGTTGCCGGATTAAACGGATTGGGATAATTCTGACTTAGTGTAAATTTATTTAATTCATTATCTGTATTCTTTGAAATTAACAAATTATCTACACTCTCATTACGCCATATACTATTGTTATCAATCCCGGTAAATAAATAATTTTTGTTTGATGCAAAACAGTTAATAACACGTGAAGGCAGCCCGCTGCTAAGTGATAACCAGGTATCGCCATTATTTGCAGAAGAATATACTTTTCCTGTTTGTGTGCCTGCTATTAATTTATTGTTGTAAACATAAAGTGCTGTTATGTTTGAATCGCTTATACCATTATTTGTTTTTATCCAGTTTAACCCATTATCGTTTGAACGGTAAATTCCTTGAGTATTGCCAAGGAAAATGTAATTGCCTTTGGTTATGACTTTTTGAATAGTATTTGGATAACTGAAGCTCGCTACTTCAGTCCACGTTGTACCGCCATCAGTAGTGAGGTTTAACGAGCTTGAAGGTTTTCCGTGAGTACTTGTTTGAAGTGCAAAAACGCCACTGGGACCAATTGCAATAGATTTGAATCTGCCGTATGTTATTAATTGTATCCAGCTTTGCCCGCCATCTGTTGTTTTATAAATTCCGTCCATATATCCTCCGGCATAAATCGTTTTTCCGTTTACTGCAAGAGATATTATTTTTGTTTCACTTATATCCGAATTAAGAGAAGTCCATACATCAACAGTCGGAGATGTATAATAAATACCATTTGCTGTACCCGCATAAACTGTATAACTATTTTTGTCGGCTGCCAGACAAGTGACGTCTAAATCATCCGGAAGACCAATATTATAATCTGTCCAGTTGTTTCCGGAGTTTTTGGAATAATAAATTCCTCCTCCAACGTATGGTGGACCATCATTAGGTACACTAGCATATAGGTCATTGTCAAGATTTAAAATATTAGTAATGTTCATTGTCTTTAAACCTGAATTTGCTATTGTCCAGTCATCACCGTTTGTTGCTGAACGTGATATTCCGAATTTTCCCATTCCTACAAAAATGTATTTATTGTTTACGGTCATACTCGTTAAAACCGTACTAACTAAGTCGTTATTTATTAATTCCCAGCTTAAGCCATTATCATTTGACCTGTAAATTCCATTATTTCCCGAAACACTTCCAGTGGCAAAAATATAGTTTCCAATACGGGCAAAACTCGCAATGCTAAGACCATTTAAATCTAAAAACACCCAGCTGTTTCCGTTGTTAGTTGAACGGTAAAGTCCGCCACCTGAAGGAATGGCTAAAATAATAGCTCCGTTTGCATAAATATGGTTAATGCTGGTATATTCAGGAAGTGTAATATTTAAACTTGTCCAGTAGATACCATTATTTGATGAACGTACTATATTGCCAAATCCTCCTGCAAATATATAAGTACTATTGTATGTCATACAATTGTAAGGTTTCATTGCAAGGGAATCAGTTAATGTTACCCAGGTATTTCCGTTATCTGCTGAACGTATTATTCCGCTGGAAAGACCCATATAAATATAACTTCCTTTTACGGTCATACACCATGGAAATTGCGTAAAGTTCAAATCTGTCCACGTACTCCCGTTATTTCCTGAACGGTATAATCCGATATTTCCGTCGAGAGCAAATACATAGTTTCCTTTAAAGAAAAAACTATAAATAGATTTATTACTTAAACCTGATGATTTCCAGTGAAGTCCATTGTCTGTTGAGCGGTAAACTCCATTATTATGAGGAGCACAAAAAATAGTTGAACTGCCGTTACTGCCTATTCCGTCTATCAGACCTCCTTCAGGTCCGGAGGTAAGTCGCCATTGTGCATTTGCAGAAATTATTAATGACAACAAAAATATTATACATAAATAAAATATTGTTTTTCTCATTTCTAAATCCTTTCTGTAATAAAATTAATACATATTTTTTGAATAATATATATTACCTGCTTAACCGCTTAAAAAATAAACATACAACATTTTTTTTATAAAATCAATATTCTATATTTTCTTCAAAAGTATTATGTTTTCTTCAAAAGTTTTCTTGAATTCTAATAATCATATACGATAAAAAAACTTTTGAAGTCTTTGTTTTACTAACTTCTAAATTCTTTCTCCTGACTCCTGACTTCTGATTTCTGACTCATTATTTCATTTCAAATTCATTCAAATTAAAGTAAATTTTAATAATTATTACTTTTTGAAATCCGATTAATGAGTACAGTTAAGTTTATTCTTAATAATACAGAAGAAAAAAGTAATTCACGATGAAATATTTTAAATTTTAAATTTCAAATTTTAAATTATATTATGTCTATTTATTTACAAAATGCAACATATATAGATTGGAAAACTCTGAAGTTCGGTTTAAAAAACATTAAAGTATCAAGTGGAGATACCGGAGGGATAAAATTTCTTGACAGTATTCCTCCTGTAATTAGCGACTACGACACATTTATCGATTGTAAAGGCAGGTTTGTAACTAAATCATTTGCATGTGGTCATCATCATATTTATTCAGCATTGGCACTCGGGATGCCTCCACCACCTGAAATCCCTGATAATTTTCAAAATATTCTGAAATATATCTGGTGGCAAATTGATAAAAACCTTGATGCTGAAATGATTAAATACAGCGCCCTTGTTACAGGGATTGAATTGGTAAAAAACGGAGTGACATTTGTAATTGACCATCATTCCTCTTCCGAAGCAATAGAGGATTCGTTGTACATAATAGCAAAAGCACTCGATGAAATAGGAATATCCCATCTGCTCTGTTATGAACTCTCTGACAGGGATGGAAATGAAACTCTGGAAAAAGGTTTGGAAGAAACTGAAAATTATCTTAAGACAGGTAAACAGGGATTGGTTGGATTGCATGCGTCGTTTACTGTTGGAAATAAATTGCTTAAAGATTCCGTATCGATTGCGGAAAAATACAATTCGGGAATACATGTTCATACAGCCGAAGATAATATTGATGGAAAGGTTACACTGGAAAATTATGATAAAAAAATTATTAATAGATTTTCAGATGCCGGAGTTTTGAATTTCGGGAAAACTATCCTTGCCCATTGTATCCATATAGACAATAAAGAAAGAGAAATATTGGAAAACTCACCTGCCCATATTGCACAAAACGCTGAAAGCAATTTAAATAATAATGTAGGGTTTTTTACATCTGAAGGTTTAAATGAGAAAAATATTTTCTATGGAACAGACGGAATTCACAATGATATGATTCGTACTGCTAAGTTTGCTTACTTGTATGGAAAAACTAAAGAAAATATAACCGCTGAATCTGTATACCTCAGACTCAGAAATGTGCACAATTATTTATCAGCAAATGATTTTAAAGGTGATGACGATAATAATCTGATAATATTAAATTATAGTCCTTCGACTGAAATGAATGAAAATAATTTCATCAATCATTTTATATACGGTATTGAATCAAAACATATAAATTCGGTTATTGCAAAGGGAAAATTGATTATGAACAATGGAAAAGTCTTGAATGTAGATGAAAAAAAAATAAAAGAACATTCCCGGAAACTTTCAGGAAAATTATGGAATAAACTTTACAAATAATAATATGATTCAATTAAGTTCGGAAATAAAAAATAAAGAAACACTTATAAAAACGGCTGAGTTATTTAAGAAAAAGGAAATCATTCTACCCACTTTCACTATGATGAAAAATCCCGAAATTATTTCAGATGATATAAAAAATAAATTGAAAAATATCGGATAATGGGTTTGCATCCGCTCAATTTGTTTCGCATAAACTGGAAAAATGAACCTGTGCTCCGATAGGAGTGAAAATAACCAGCAAAACATCCGAAGAAATTGCAATCAGCATCGCCGCAGAAATAATTAAAGTTAAGAATACAGTATAAGAAAATTTTAAAGAGAGAAAATGAAAGGTTATATGTATATATTGAAATGCTCTGACGGTAGTTATTACACAGGAAGTACGAAAAATCTTGAATTGAGATTATTACAACATCGTGGAGGGGAGGGCTCGAATCATACGAAAAAAAGATTACCTGTTAAACTTGTTTATTATGAAGAATATGAGAGAATTGACCAGGCATTTTATAGAGAAAAGCAGGTACAGGGTTGGAGTAGAAGAAAAAAAGAAGCACTGATTGACGGGAAACCTGAATTACTACCGGAATTGGCAAAAGCATACAGGGATGGTTTCGAGAACCTCAACCACCCTTAAACATGCAAGTTGTTTTGAGGTATTAGGTGCCTGAGGTACTCGAAGGCACGATTGAAAAAGTGTGGTTTCGAGAACCTCAACCACCCTTAAAAATACAAGTTGTTTTGATGTATTAGGTACCTGAGGCACTCATTGGCACGATTGAAAAAGTGTGGTTTCGAGAACCTCAACCACCCTTAAAAATGCAAGTTGTTTTGAGGTATTAGGTGCCTGAGGCACTCGAAGGCACGATTGAATTTAATTCATTTCGTATATATCATCTTCCTTATATCGGAAGAATAATTTGTTTGAAGTTTGTAGAAATATATCCCGCTTGAAAAGTTTCCGTATTTTGAAGCATTGAATTCCACTTCGTATGTGCCGGGGGACTGTGTATCATCTACCAGTACATCAATTTCCTTACCGCTTAAATTGAATACTTTCAGGCTGACTTTTGTGGTAGTGTATAATTCGTAACTAATTAACGTTGTCGGATTGAATGGATTTGGTTTATTCTGGAATAATTTAAACTCCTTCGCTTCTGAAAATCCTATTTTCAAATCACTGTAATTAAGTGCCTTTCCGGTTATGTCCGTCAACTCAACCCTTATATCATATACACCGTTTTCTGTCGGTTTGTATTTGTAACTGAAAGAATAAATTTCCAGCGTATCGGAAAATTTCTTCTTTGTAAAAGTGTTTATATCAAGTTCGGTAAAAATTTTAAACGAACTTTCCTGTGTCTTCTTCGATGATAATTTAATAAGAAATACATTCTGAGGATTTATTACCTGCCATTGCAAATTAATATTTCCTTTTGAAATTTTCGCATTGTATTCTGAAATAACATTAATATTGTCAGTCTGCCCGAAAGCATCTAATAAAATTCCGAACATTAATATTATTAATATGTATCTGATAATTCTCATCTGAATTTTCTGTATTCTCTTAAAAAATCAATCCTTGGTTGTAGTTTCTTTACAGGAACAAGTAATTTATCTTTTCCGAATACCGCCTCTTCCTGTGAACTGAATACAAATTCATATTCATTGCTCATTACTATTGCTTCTTCGGGACACACTTCCTCGCAAAATCCGCAGAAAATACATCGTACCATATTTATTTCAAATTTTTCGGGATATCGTTCTTTTTCCTTCTCTGTTTCTGCTGCCTGAACTTCAATAGCGAGCGAAGGACATACTCTTGAACACAAACCGCAGGCAACACATCGCTCCTCATTGTTTTCATTAAGAACCAATACAGGTCTGCCTCTGAATGATGCAGGTGCTTCCCACTTTTCTTCAGGATATTGCCTCGTAAATGTAGGAAGAAAAATCTGTTTCAGAGTTATCATCATTCCCTTTATTAATTGGGGAATGTATGTTTGCTCAAAAAATTTTAAATCTTTTTGTTTAACAACAGGCATTAAAGTGTACTCGCTATTATTTTGCTAATATCATTTTTCTTGTCTGTACGAACTCTCCTGTCTGCAGGCGGTAATAGTATAATCCTGAAGATAACCTGAGCGCTGTTGCATTCAGTTCGTACCTGTACCTGCCTTCATTTATTATATCATTTACAGGTACTGCAATTTCTTCTCCAAGTACATTATAAATTTTCAAACTGACAAACTCTCTTTTTGGTATAGAAAACTCTATGTTTGTTGACGGATTAAATGGATTAGGATAATTTTGTTCAAGTCTGTAATTTTCAACTGTTGTTCCGATTTGATTTACACCTGTATGATAATTCAGTTGTACTTTGAATGTATCTATTATATACACTGACGGATTACTCAGTACAAAACACTTCATCACTATTTTTCCCAACCCCTGTGTCAATCCGAGTACATCAATAAATAACGTGTCTCCTTGATTCGGCGCCATCGTGATTGGGTCTGCTCCGAACGGTGGAACTGTATCGACGTAATCCGGATAGCACGAACCCCCGGCACATAATGATGAACTCCATGTTGGACCCGGAAGACTGTTGAGTATCCTGATTAATTTAAAATTTTGATTCACTGAAGAAGTATTTTTAAAATACCCTTTCAGTACTACAGGATAAAAACTCGTCGTATCATGAACTGTAATAGCAGGACCTACTCTGTAAAACTGGAAATTTTGTGCTTGTGTGAAAGAATAAAATAAAAATAAGAATACGAATAAAATTGAAAATTTTTTCATTTGAGTAAATTAATTTACAAAAATATTTTAGTTCAAGATACCTTGTAACCTGTTTATATTCTGCAAAGCAGGTAAATAATCTTTATTAATGGAAATCGCAGTTCTGAATTCATCAAGTGCTTCATTCCATAATCCTTTCCTTTCAAGTGCAATTCCGAGGTTGTTGTGTGCATATTCGGCATTCTCATATCTCTTTGCTTTAATTGCAAGTTCAAACCACGTAACTGCTTCATCTGTTTTACCCTGCTTCATTAAATAGGAACCTATATCATTGTATGGATTGCCATAGTCGGGGTCGATTTCGATGGCATTCTTGCATTCCTCAATAGCCATATCAAGATTCCCGGTATAGCTGTATGCCCATCCCAAAAAAGTATAGGCTTCCGCAGTTGGATAAAGTTCGAGAGATTGTTTATACAAACTAATTGCTTTCTCGTACTCTCCCTTTATCTGTTTAAGGTATCCTTGTAAGAACATCTCTTTTGATTTTTCAATATAATTTTTAGAAGATTCCATTTTATTCATATTTTATTATCTCTTCTATTAATTATAACGATACAAATATATCAAAAGTTTCTGAAAATAGAAATTGCATAGTCTTATTATTAATATTGATTAGAATTCATAAATCTATATTAAATAAGAATTTTATTTTATATCTTTATCCGATGGCAAAAATTGGAATTGTTCTCGGCTCCGGACTTAATCAATTTACTAAGGAATTATCGCACAAAACCCTGTTATATCAAGATGTTAAAGGTGTGCATAGAAAAAAAATTTATACCGGATTTATTGATAATATTCCCGTTACGGTTTTTTGTGGCAGAACACATATCTATGAAGGAGACAATCAGGAAAAAATTTTATTCAATATAACAAAAGCTAAAGAATTTAATCTGGATTTTCTCATTATTACTAACGCCGCAGGTGGACTTAACCCAATTTTTAAAGTTACAGATTTAATGTTAATTACTTCGCATATAGATTTTCTCTATAAAAAAATCAGAATTAAAAAAACCCCTGTGAATTATGATAAAACTCTCATAACAAAATTAAAATCGCTTGCCAGAGCAAACCGGATTAATTTACGTGATGGAGTTTATTGTGTTCTTCCGGGTCCGTCATACGAAACTAAAACCGAAATTACCTTTCAAAGAAAAATAGGTGCAGATGCCGCTGGAATGTCAACCGTTCCCGAACTGTTTTATGCATCTCAGCTCGGAATCAAAACAATAGGAATTTCCTGCATAACTAATATTTTAAATCCTCAATTATCTCAAAATATTAATCACAATGAAGTTATAAATGCAGGAAAATCCGCCTATAACAATTTTTCAAAATTACTGAGATTGATAATCAAAGAATTCGGTGAATGATAACGGATACCCACGCCCACCTTTATTTTCCTGAACTTCTTTCCGATATTGAAAATGTTGTTTCACGCTCCTTTGATGCAGGGGTAACAAAAATAATCGCTCCTTCAGTTGATTTAAAAACAGCAGAAATAGTTTTAAATCTGACTCAAAAATTTGAAAATATTTATGCCGCAGTCGGTTTTCATCCGTCCGATGTGAAAAATTTCAGAATCGAAGAAATAAAGTATCTTGAAGATTTTATTTCCGATAAAAAAACTGTTGCAGTAGGGGAGATTGGACTCGATTACTACTGGGATAAATCAAACATACATCATCAGAAAAATTTTTTTATCGAACAGATTCATCTTGCAAAACAATATAACCTGCCAATAATAATTCATACACGTGATTCCGTTAAAGATGCAATTGAAATTGTTAAATCAGAAAAGGCAGATAAACTTAAAGGTCAATTCCATTGCTTCAGCGGGGATGAAAAAGATTTGAATGAAATTCTTGAACTCGACGGTTTTTCTCTCTCCTTTTGCGGAAACATAACATATAAAAAATATTCATCCCTTGACCTTATTAAAAAAATACCTGCAGACAAAATTCTTTCTGAAACAGATTCTCCATTCCTTACACCCGAACCATTCCGAAGTAAAAAAAACGAACCCGCCCGAATAATCCACACAATCCAGAAAATCGCCAATGTAAAAGAAATGGATTTTAATATCTTAATTGAACAACTTTCCGAAAATACAAAAAAGTTATTCAATATTTAAATGATTGACAAGGGGGCTAGCCCCCTTGCTTCAATTCATATTTTCATTTAACCATTCTAAATAGATTTTCTCGTCTATCTTTTTTATATTAGAATTTTATTAACATCTAATTTCAAATTTGTTTACAGGATTAATTTACGGTTTTATTCTTGGATACCTGTTATCTATGCCCCCGATGGGTCCGACAAATTTTGCTATCATCGCAAAAGGATTCAAAAAAGATATAAATGCAGGTATTGCCATAGGTACTGGTGCAGGTTTTATGGATTTTGTTTACATACTTGTAGCTTTTGGTGGTGTCTCGGTAATCCTTTCCTTTGTTCCTCAAAGCATTGAAATCTTTTTTTCTCAAAATGAAAAATGGCTGAAATTTATCTTTTCTGTTCTCGGATGTTCAATTGTGATTATTTATGGAATAAAAATTATGCGTACAAAAATTATTGAGGAAAATCCTGATGAACCCATAACACCTGAAGAAATAGAAGAAGTGAAAGAAATTGCCGATGAAAAACTTCTGAAAACCAAAACAGAAATTAAAAAAATCTTTCATAGAAACTCGCTCAAAAAAAATAATTCAAGTATAACAGGTGGATTTTTTACAGGGGTTCTGCTTTGTCTTTCGTCTGTAACCCTCCCTGCTTCATGGTTCGCAATCGTCAGTATACTTAAAGGATACGGTATCATTGATGCAAACTTTTTTGCTGGTTTCGGTCTTGCTATTGGTGTCCTTCTTGGAACTGTTGCCTGGTTTTATACTCTTGTGAAATTTATATCAAAAAATTCAGAAAAAATAAAACCTGCAACTCTTTATAAAATCAATATCAGCGTCGGAATAATCCTCCTCGCTCTCGGTGCATTCCTTATCTATCAGGTCTTCTACTTCGCCTTTGCAAAATAAGTTTATTCTCTAATTTATTATTTTATAAAACCTAAACCAAAAGTGAAAATTTTAAAATTTAAATTGAAAATTTAAAATTTTATTTAAAATTGAAAATTTCATTTATTAATAAAATATAGCTATTATATTTTTTTCTTTCGTTTTTATCTATTTTATATTATTATAATATATTTTTGTTTTTACATTTAAAAAATCTGTGGAAATCCGTTCTTTCTGTGTTATCCGTGTGCTATTCTTTAATATTTTTCTTACTATTTTGTACAAAATTTTATCTCTAAAGGGATAACTCCTTTCATTATTATTTTTCTGTATTATGACTTCTGTATCCTGACTTCTTTCGAGAAAATTCTTCAATTGAATTGTTTATATTATTAATTTAAATTTCTCTAAAAAATACGAACAACTATATTCAATAAATGCAGGAGATAGATAATCCTCAAAAAATATGTAATCATTGCGAAAAACCCGTCGAAAGACAGGAAGACTGTATTCTGTGTCCCGTTTGCATTTCTCCGCATCACTATGAATGCTGGTACGAAAACAGCGGCTGTTCTTCTGAAGGATGTACATATAAAATCAAAGTTCTTGAAAACTCAATTGTAGAAATCACCTCGATAAAAAGCATCCTTGTTAATGCGGAATATTTAATCAATCAAAGGAAATACCAGCAGGCAATTAATGAATGTCAGAGAATTCTTAATGTGGAAGATAATCTTGACGCAAAGTTATTATATAATAAAGCTGTAAGACTCGAAAATGCAAAAAGCAAACTGATTGAAAGAGCAAATAAAGAATTCGAAAATGAAAATTATAAGGAATCTAAAATTCTGTATGAAGATTCACTTAAATATGCGGATGAAAATGAATCCCCGGTAATTAATTCAAAAATCAGAATAATCGAAGAAAAAATTCCTGCTATTACAAAAAAGAAAAAGAGAAAAAAAATAATTTCGGGAATTATTTTAATAATACTATTAATTTCATTTGGTCTATTCCTGTATTTTTATCTATTCCTTGAGGATTATAGGATGTACAACGAAATCGCAAGAACAGATTCATTTACCGACACTGAAATTATGCAAAATCAAATTGTAAGGTATGAAAAATTTATTGAAAAATATCCTGATAGTAAATTCGCGGCAAATTCTTTCGATAAAATAAATATTTTATCTTTACAAACAGCTTTAATTCTTTATCAGTCAAACTGGAAAATTGCACTCGATTATGCCCAAAAAGTTTCCGTAAAGGAAAAGAAAAATGAACTGCTGAAATTAATCTATGATTTTGCATTAAATGAATATAATAAAAATAATTCTAAAGCATCCGAATTCGATAAACAGAAAAAATATAATGAAGCGAAGACTGAATTTGAAAAATCCCTGTTCATAATAAATAAATTTCCCGATTTTAAGATTTTTAGCGAGAAACAAAAAATCCTGAATAACATTTCTTTGATTGAGAAAAAGAAAAAATCGGTAGTTGAACTGAAAAATGTTGAAGAAAGAATTTCCGAAATTGAAAAATCACTCAGTTCACTCGCTGAAAAATCAAATCAGGAAATCGTGGAAATAGAAGGGGAGATAATTGATAAAATAAATTCTCCTGATTATATAATAATTAAAAGAATAAATTCAGGAAAAGTCGTTGCTGTTAAAGGACTCGCAGTAAACCTTTACAGGAAAAACGACTATGTAAATTTTGATTGTATTAAATCGGGAACGGTAATTTTTAAAGACAAGGAAATTCCCGAATTCACTTTTTCAGAAAATATTAGTAAGCAGAATTTGCTGTTTGAAAGGGAATCACTTACCACCGAACTATATTCCCTGCGTGCGAAAAAAAATAAGCTCGATAGTCTCATTAATCTGAAATTCTGATATAATTAACTATAATATTTAATTCTATTTTTCTATTTTCCTTTATTGCAGTTAAAAATTGCAATTTAAAATTCAATTCCTGATTATGAAAAAAATTTCTTTTTGATATGAATACAAAATTTATATTTGTTTCATTTTTTATATTTATTTTTTTATTATTTGTAAAATATGCCTTTCCTCAGGAAGATGATTATCAAAATCCAAGAAAATGGACATATTTTAAAATTGACCCTGCGAAAATATCAGATGATTCTTTATTTTATTTTCTACAGATTGACTGTAATCCGGAAATTTCAGATGACCAGATTCTTCAATCTGTAAAAATTTATGTCGATTTAAGAGATGCATCAAAAAGAAAAATATTTCTTGGAAACCCTTTGGAAAAAAATACTGCTTCTTTTCAATGGGAAATATTATCGGATTATGTAAGAAACGGATTATTGAATTACATTGGTCCCAATAAATTCAACCTCTCTCCGAATATTATTAATTATTCCTCACCGTTTTATTACGGTTATAAAGAACTCAACCCGGGGAAATTAATCAGACCTGTAGCAGGCGAGAAACAATTTACAGGGGCACTGAATTTTATTAATCCTTATTTACAGCTTTTCGGTGGTGAGAAGTTGGGGATTCCAATTAAAAGTTCTATTGGTGTAACTTTTGCAATCGGTAATAAATACAGCGGTCCTTTCGAAAGCGACCAGTTCAGTTTTGGTGTAAATCTTTATGGAGTAAGTTTCAATTATTTGTCGAGAATAAAAGGTCTGAACACAAGCGACTTTTATTATTCAAACGAACTTGTCGGTCAGTTTAATAATATTTTTAATCCTGCGACTGCTTTTGAAATCAGTTATGCTATCCCGTTTGGAAATTTTCTTGAAATCGGTTATATGAACATTCCCGTCAGGAATAATCTAAAAGGATTTCCGAATTATATTTATTATGATATAAAAGGGAAACAAATGCCGAATAATATTTTATGGGGAAATTATTTTAATTTCGAATTGCGGTATCCGTTTAGTCTTATGGAAGCTGAACGTTCACAGGTTTATGCTGCATACTATGCACACGAAGTTCATATTGGTTTGTTCACAAGAGATTCAAAAATAGGAAATACGGTTTTTGATTTCAGAACAAATTTTACATTTTCTGATTTAAGAAATTTTCAGATTCTTTCGGAAATTATGTTCTCCGGATTTTCTGAAAATTTCGGTTTGAGAAGTCTTGCAATAGGACCATCATTAAGATTTACAAAACTTGAATTCTGTAAATTCGGATTGCATACTCTTATGTTAAATGCACGTTTGAAAATCGGTGATTATTTTTAAGCAACAAAAAACTTAATTATGAATCTTAAAAATAAAAATTTCACTTTAGTTTATTTCTTTTTTATTTTGTTTTTATTCTTTTATTCGGATGTCTCGTTTTCGCAAAATGAAACATCTGACCCGAAAACATGGAAATATTTTCAGATTATAGGAAAAACAGAGGATGATACATTGTTTGTTCAGGTACAGCTTGAACTCGATATTGTCCCTGTATTACCGGTTGTCAATCTGGTTGTCAATGTAACTGATTCACTTCCCGACTACCACTACATTGTTATTGGAAATGAAAATGATACAAATTCATTAAGATTCAGTTTTTATGAATTGTCTCCGCAATTAAGAAAAGCATTGCTTGATTGGGATAAACCGAATAAAATTAATTTATCGGCAAAAACAGAAATTAAAAAATCTGAATCTGATGTTGCAAAAAAATTCGTGTTTGCTCCAGTATCAAATACGGGACAATTAATTTCTTCTTATAATTATATTAATCCTTATTTCCAGATTGCAGGAGGGGAGAGATTTGGATTTGCTTTGAAAGGACATCTCGGCTTGAGTTTTGGTCTTGGAAATAAATACAGTACATTTTTCGAAAGTAATGAAATCAGTGCGGGTATTCACTTTTTTGGTTTTTCAATAAGTTATCTGTCAAGAATAAACGGGATGAATTCGCATTATATCGAATCAGGAAATAAATCGACTTTTCCGAATCAATACAACAATATATTTGCTTTTAAAAACGCAGTTGAATTTAAATGGAATTTTCCCCTCGGAAATTTTTTAGAATTTGGTTATATAACCCCGGTGAACAATAACAAATATGGTGGTAATGTTTTATATGATTTTTACGAAAACGGTGATTCATTAAAACCATTACCTGATAATATTTTATCAGGAAAATATTTTAATTTTGAATTAAGATATCCTTTTAAATTTCTCGGAGCCGGGCGAACTCAGTTTTATACGGCATATTATCTGAAAGAAGTAAACATTGGATTTTTTTCAAGAGAATCAAAACTTCATAATATTAAATTCGATACACGGTTGAATTTTACAATAACGAAAATTCGTAATTTTCAAATTTCGTTTGAAGCGTTAATCAATTCTCTTGGAAAAATATTTGATTTGAAAAATTTTGCAATAGGACCTGCTTTGAGACTTACTAAACTCGAAAGCGGCAGTTTCGGAATTCATACATTTTTTGTCAATATGAGATTTAAAGTTAACGATTATTTAGAATAATTTATTAATATGAAAAAAATAATATTATTTATTCTCATTTTATTCTGCTTTGTTTCTTCTTTTGCACAGTATATGCCTGCGGAGAAGCATTTTAAAATTTATGCAAGGGTCTCTGATAATAAGTTTTTTTATGACCTGCAAAAAGAACTGAATATCAACCCTGTCGTTGCAAACTATTTAATTTATGTGAATACATATTTTCAGACTGATGAATATCTCAGAAAAGAAGAAGATAATTTAGAATTGGACCTCGGGAATAACAGCAGAGTTATTTTTCCTCTTAATTCTTTATCCGAAAATACTAAATATAAATTGTTTGATTTAAAGAATCCGAATGAATTTATTGAGAGTAATGAACAGACAATGTGGTCTTACTTCATTATTAATGCTAATTCTGCGGATGATTCGCTTTTTGTGTGGTTACAGAATGGATTTAATATTGAATCTTCTTATATGGAAAAATATCAGGTAATTGTTGATTTACGCTCGCTTAATCCTGAAGAACAGACAATTACTATTTCAGATAATAAAAGAAAGTATAAAAAACTTTGGAACGATTTAAACTACCTGGTTCAATACGGATTAATTTACTGGACGGGTACTAATAAAATTAATTTAAACAGGAAATCAATAAATTATTCAACTCCAATTACAAATAATATTTCAGAACTAAAAAATAATAATCTGAAATTTATAAAACCCGAAAAAAGTTTCTCAAAAATTCTAAAATCTTCATTAAATCATTTTAAAAATAATTATCTTCAAATGTTTGGAGGAGAAAATGTCGGTATTCCCATAAGTGAAAATGTTGGTTTTATTTTTGGAACAGGAACAAAATATTCCGGACCACTCGAAAGTAATCAGATATCTGCCGGTATTAGTGCTTACGGATTTTCGCTAAAATATATTACAAGAATTTCAAATTTTCAGAATGATTTTGCTGATAAATTGTTGTATAGGTTTTATAATAATATTTCCGCCCGTCCTGCATTTGAAATTAATGCGGATATTCCATTTGGCGACTATCTCACGATTGGATATTTGAAAACTTTAGACGATAAATATTTCTATCCTGCGGGCAGATATTATTTAAATGGTGATAATTTATTCTTAATGCCGGATAATGTAATGGGAAAGGATTATTTTAATTTTGAGCTGAGGTATCCGATTGTTTTTCTGAATTCCGAAAAAGCAAATATTTACTTTGGGTATTATATGAAGGAAGTAAATTTAGGTTTTTATTCAAGAGAATCTGATATTGCTAATTCTACATTTGATTTCAGAACTAACTTTACCCTCACTCAAATCCGTAATTTTCAAATACTTACAGAATTTCTTATATCCGGCTTCAGCAATAGTTTTGGTATGAATAGTATAGCAATTGGTCCTTCATTCCGCTTTTCAAAACTCGAAAATGATAAATTTGGACTTCACACTTTATTCCTTAATTTAAGGTTAAAAATTGGAGCTTAATATCCTGCATTATACATTTAAATAAATTCATACTACAAATTTTATACCAAACTTTAAAATTCTTATTAAATCAGTTGATTATATTTTTATAAATTAATATATTATCTGTTTGTTATTAAGATTTTCGGGTAGGTAGCGAAGTGGTTAAACGCATCAGACTGTAAATCTGACGACTATTGTCTTCGAAGGTTCGAATCCTCCCCTACCCACACAACTGTTTTGCGTGAGTAACTCAGTTGGTAGAGTCATCCCGACCATTCGGGATTGGTTGCGATAGTTCGTTGTAATAAAAATGAAAATGCGGGAGTAACTCAGTTGGTAGAGTCACAGCCTTCCAAGCTGTTGGTCGCGAGTTCGAGCCTCGTCTCCCGCTCGAAATGAAAAAGTTTTTCGTATATGTTCTTAAAAGTATAAATTTCGATAGATACTACATAGGTTCAACCGGTGATGTTGAGAAAAGATTAGAATTACACAATAGTTCACATGCAAGATGGACAAAACGATTTCAACCATGGGAATTGGTTTATTCTGAAGAATATGAAACAAGAAGTGAAGCGGTAAAAAGAGAACTGGTATTAAAAAAACAAAAAAATACAGAAAAATTTATTAGTTCTATTGAAATGAAAAAATGAGTTGGTAGAGTCATCCCGACCAGTCGGGATTGGTCGCGAGTTCGAGCCTCGTCTCCCGCTCGAATGTATGTTCTTTTTTAAAATTGAACATTGAAAATTGAACATTAAATATGCTGATGTAGCTCAGTTGGTAGAGCACTTCCTTGGTAAGGAAGAGGTCACCGGTTCAATCCCGGTCATCAGCTCAGAAAAATAAAAAAAGGAAAAAGAAAATTTAAATAATTTTGTTTAACTACTTATTGCTGTTCGAATTTATTTAAACCGTATTATTCATTATTCAAATTTCTATATGTTTTCCTTTTTATATGAATTTTTATTTTTTGTTCTTGATTATACGGGTGTAGCTCAACTGGCAGAGTAGCGGTCTCCAAAACCGTTGGTTGTGGGTTCGATTCCTACCACCCGTGCAAAAGTTTAATTATTGATAAAATGAGAGAAAAAATTATTGGTTTTTTCGAAGATATATACAAAGAAATGAAAAAAGTTTCCTGGCCGAAAAAGGAGGAACTTAAAGATTCTACTGTCATTGTTCTTGTAACAATGGTTGTTTTCGCTGTTTTTGTCTTTGTTATCGATAAAGGTATAAGCGAACTTTTAAAAGCAATTTTTGTGACTAAGTAATTATTATATTATGTCTGAAGAAGATTTAAAAAATCAAAATACCGAAGAAAATAAAAGCGAAGAGGAATTCAAAGAAATTCCACAGGATAATGTACTGGACGATGGTTCCGTAATTCAGGAATCAGAAGAAAATATAGAAAATATACAGGATATATCTTCTGAAATTTCTGACGAAACAGAGTCAGATGAACCTGTTGAAGACAGACCGGTTGAAATATTATCAGACGAGGATTTTAAATGGTACGCAGTCAGAATTATTTCAGGTCATGAAAATAAAGTTAAAAAATTTCTCGATAAGGAAATCAAGGAAGCAAAACTTGAAGATAAAATCAGGAATGTGTTAATACCTCTTGAAAAAGTGTTCGAAGTAAAAGGTGGCAAGAAAAAAATAAAATTGAAAAATTTTCTGCCGGGTTATATTCTTATTGAAGCAAATTTAACAGATAAAGTCAGGAAATTTATTTCCACTACCCCATCTATATTGAATATGGTAGGGTCAAAAAGTGTTAAAGGTGATAAACTGGCACCGATTCCCCTGAGAGAATCTGAACTTAAAAGAATTAATGCTATTTTAAATGAAGAAAACGAAACGGAAAAAATTGACTTTCAGCTTCAGTATGGAGACCCTGTTAAAGTTACCAGCGGTCCTTTTAATAATTTCAGCGGAACTGTGTTTGAAGTGAATATGGAAAAAATGAAAGTTAAAGTTATGGTCAGTATCTTCGGACGAAAAACCCCAATTGAATTAGAATTTACACAAGTAGAAAAAGAAAAATAATAGTAATTTATGGCAAAAAAAGTAGTAGGTTTCATTAAACTTCAAATTCCCGGCGGTCAGGCAACTATGGCTCCGCCTGTAGGTCCTGCCCTCGGACAAAGAGGTGTTAATGGAATGGAATTCTGCAAACAGTTTAATGCAAGAACACAGGATAAAAAAGGTCTTATTGTTCCTGTGATAATTACGGTATATTCCGATAAATCTTTTTCATTTATTACAAAAACTCCTCCCGCCGCAGTGTTGCTTCTGAAAGCAGCAGGTCTTGAAAAAGGTTCGGGTGTACCGAATAAAAATAAAGTCGGAAAAGTTACAAAAAAACAGGTTAAGGAAATTGCCGAAACTAAAATGCCCGATTTGAATGCAAGGGATATCAATCAGGCTATGAGTATGATTGCCGGAACTGCAAGAAGCATGGGCATTACAGTTGAAGTATAATCCGGATTTTTATTGTTAGTGTATTTATACAAAAGGAAAAATTTATTATATGAAGTTAACTAAAAAACAAAAAGTTATAGCAAAAGAAATAGATTCTGCTAAACAGCATAATATAGCTGACGCGGTTGCTCTTGTAAAGAAATTTGCAAAAGCTAAATTCGATGAGTCGGTTGATGTTGCTGTAGATTTGGGAGTTGACCCAAAACACGCAGACCAGGTAGTTAGAGGTACAGTTGCACTTCCGCATGGAACCGGAAAACAGGTTAAGGTTCTTGTTATTGCAAAACCTGACAAACAGGAGGATGCAAAGCAGGCAGGTGCAGATTACGTTGGCTTTGAAGACTATCTGCAAAAAATACAGGAAGGCTGGACTGATATTGATGTTATTATTGCCGCACCCGATACTATGAGCGAACTCGGTAAACTTGGTAAAGTACTTGGACCGAGAGGCTTGATGCCGAATCCTAAAAGCGGTACTGTTACTCCGAATTTAGGTCAGGCGGTTAAAGAAATTAAAGCTGGTAAAATAGATTTCCGTGTTGACAAGAATGGTACTATACATACTTCTATCGGAAAAGCTTCATTTGATGAAGTAAAACTGAAAGAAAATTTTATCGCATTCATTAATATGATTTTAAAACTGAAACCTTCTGCCGCAAAAGGTACGTATATCAAAGGTATTACGATTTCATCTACGATGGGACCCGGAATATCAATTGACAGAACCCTTGCAGACCTGAAGGTTGCAGCTTAGTTTTATATAAAGTTTTTTGAAATTACGCACTCAAAAAAAATGCCGTTTATAACTTTGTGAGGTTTAATCGGCGATAATGCTTCTGACTTTTAAAAGTTATTTTTTAATGTAAAAGATGTTATGGAAAAAGAAAGAAAAATTCAGATTACCGGTGAAATAGAAGAATTGGTTAATGCTGCAAGTTCAATTTATTTAACTGATTTTTCAGGAATGACTGTTGCCGAAATATCAGAATTGAGAGATGAATTCTTTAAAGCAGGTGTTAAATACAGAGTAGTTAAAAACACTCTTGCTTTAAGAGCAATCAAACAATCCGGAAATTTTTCGGAATTTGAAGATTTAATTTCAAAATCTATCAAAGGTCCTACCGGTATCGTTTTCTCCGGTACTGACCCGGTTGCTCCTGCAAAAATTCTCAAAAAATTCTTTGAAAAAACGCAGAGACCGAAATTAAAGGCAGCTATAGTCGAACAGGAATTTTATGATTCGGAAAAACTTGACTTACTTGCTTCACTTCTGTCTAAAGATGAACTTATTGCAGGAATTTTGTCAAGTCTTAATTCACCGGTTTCCGGTATCGTTGGTGCAATTAACGCATGCATCAGGGATTTGTCGAGCGTTATAGAAGAAGTTGCCAAAAAGAAGGCAGCTTAACAATTCGTCCGTTGTTTTTTATTCGGATGGATTTTTAAATTTGTATTGTTAATTAAAATTAAAAAAATAAAGAGGTAAAAATGTCAGCAATAGTTGAAGAATTATTAGAAAAAATTTCAAATCTTACATTATCAGAAGCCGCAGATTTAAAAAAGGCTCTGGAAGATAAATTCGGCGTAACTGCAGCAGCCCCTGTTATGATGGCTGGAGTTGCTCCCGGAGCTGCAGCAGCACCGGTTGAAGAAAAAACAGAATTTACAGTTGTACTTACCGATATTGGCTCACAAAAAATTAATGTAATTAAAGTAGTTAAAAATGCTACCGGTTTAGGTTTAACTGAAGCTAAAGCACTCGTCGAAGGTGCTCCAAAACCAATTAAAGAAAATATCCCTAAAGCCGATGCAGAAAAACTGAAAGCGGAAATCGAAGCTGCCGGCGGAAAAGTGGAATTAAAATAATTTATCACAATAATTCGGTTTTTAATTTTAAATATTATATTTATTAACATTGTCCCGGTGACGAACTGCCGCCGGGATATTTAATAATTTTCGCGGAAGGAAATTATTTTTATGGAATCTAAAAAAATTTTGTCGGTTTTAAATCCGTTAAATGCTAAAAATCCAAGATTAACTTTCTCAAAATCTCCAATTTCTGTTGACCCTCCTGACCTGCTTAATGTACAGGTACAGTCTTATCAGGATTTCCTGCAGGAGGAAATCCCTCCGGGTAAAAGGAAGCATCACGGTTTGCAGGCCGTTTTCGAAATTAATTTTCCGATTACCGATTCAAGGGAAACTGCTCTGCTTGAATTTGTCGAATATTATATTGAAAAGCCTCCTTATAGCATTATCGAATGCCAGGAACAGGGTCTTACTTTTTCGGTTCCTGTTAAAGTAAAACTCAGACTGTCCACAAAACCCTCTGCAAGTGCAAAGGAATATAATTATACGATGGAACAGGATGTGTATCTTGGAAGTCTTCCTTATATGACTCCAAGAGGCAGTTTTATTATTAATGGTGCTGAAAGAGTTATTGTTAGTCAGCTTCACCGTTCCCCGGGGGTTGTTTTCAATGAATCAACCCATGCTAATGGTACTAAATTGTATTCGGGAAGAGTAATACCTTATAAAGGTTCCTGGGTCGAATTTACAACTGATATTAATGATTTACTTTATGCTTATGTCGATAGAAAGAAAAAATTCTATTTTTCTACTTTGTTAAAAGCTCTCGGATTTAATGAAAATATTGAAATGATGAAGCTTTTTGATTTAGTGGAAAAAGTGGAAATTAATTCAAAAAACTATCTTGATTTTGTCGGAAGAAAAACCTGCGATAATATTGTGGATACTGAAACCGGTGAAGACCTCGAAATTGAAGCAGGGTCTGAACTTACCGAGGATGACGCACTTAAAATTTCAAATTACAAAGTTAAAAACGTTTGTCTTTTTAAAAATGATGCTTCCGACGGTGAAAATGTCATTTTCAAAACCATTCTCGAAGATGATGAAGAAACTGATATCCTGACGGAAAAAATGGCTCAGGAATATATTCCGAAAGAAAAGAGACAGAGCGGTGTTACGGAAAGCGATGGTGAAACTGCAAGAAGTTATATTGAAAAACTTTTCTTCAATTCTAAAAAATATGATTTGGGTAATGTTGGGAGATATAAGATAAACAGGAAACTTAATCTCAATATTGACCCTCAGACCACAATTCTGACACTTGAAGATATTGTTGCTATTATTAATTATATTAAAAATCTTGTCGACGGTAGAGCAGAAATTGATGATATCGACCATCTTGGAAACAGAAGAGTCAGAACAGTAAATGAACAACTTTCACAACAGTTCGGACTCGGCTTGTCAAGAATGACAAGAACTATTCGTGAAAAAATGACAATTCACGATGAAGAAAATCTGACACCTGCAAAATTAATTTCTGCACGTCCGATTACAAGCGCACTTTCTTCATTTTTCGGAACAAGCCAGTTGTCACAGTTTATGGATCAGACAAATCCTCTTGCTGAAATGACTCATAAAAGAAGAATCAGTGCATTAGGACCGGGCGGACTTTCAAGAGAAAGAGCGGGTTTCGAAGTACGTGATGTTCACTATACGCACTACGGAAGGCTTTGTCCGATCGAAACGCCTGAAGGTCCTAATATCGGGCTGATTTCGTCTTTGTGTATTCATTCGCAGGTGAATTCTCTCGGCTTCATTGAAACTCCATATAGAACAGTGGTGAATGGCAGAGTTACGGATGATATTGAATATCTTTCTGCAGATAATGAAGATGAATATAAAATTGCACAGGCAAATGAAGAATTCGATTCAAGAGGAAATTTCCTGAATCAGAAAATTAAAGCAAGATACAAAGGCGATTTTCCACTGTTGAAACCGGAAGAAATTCATTATATCGATGTCGCAACGAACCAGATTGTAAGTGCGGCTGCCGCATTGATTCCATTCCTTGAACACGACGACGCAAACAGAGCACTTATGGGCAGTAATATGCAGAGACAGGCAGTTCCTTTGATGCAGCCTGAAGCCCCTATTGTTGGAACGGGTTTCGAAGAAATTGTTGCAAGAGACTCCCGCTCGATGATAGTTGCAGAAGCGGATGGTGTAGTTGAAAGTGTTGCATCTGATAAAATAGTTGTCAGGTATAATATTAAAGAAGACTCTGAAGAAAACCTGTTGAGTTTTGATGATAAACGGACAGTCGAATATAATTTGATTAAATTCCTGAGAACCAATCAGGATACTTCTATAAATCAAAGACCCAGAGTCGTTGAAGGTCAGAGATTGAAAAAAAATGATATTATTGCTGATGGTTCATCCACTGACCATGGAGAACTCGCTCTCGGCAGAAATATCCTTGTTGCCTATATGCCGTGGAGGGGATTTAATTATGAAGATGCTATTGTGATGAGTGAAAGTGTTGTTGCTAAAGATACTTTTACTTCAATTCACATAGAAGAATTCAGTCTCGAGGTAAGGGATACTAAAAGGGGTGAAGAAGAATTAACGAAAGAAATTCCTAATGTCAGTGAAGAAGCAACTAAAGACCTTGATGAAAATGGAATTGTCAGAATAGGTGCAGAAGTGAAAGAAGGGGATATTCTTATTGGAAAAGTAACTCCTAAAGGCGAAACCGAACCTACTCCTGAAGAAAAATTACTGAGAGCAATATTCGGTGATAAAGCCGGTGATGTCAAAGATGCATCTCTTAAAGCTACACCGGGATTGAAAGGTATAGTTATTAATAAAAAACTTTTTTCTCGCAAGACAAGAGATACCGAAAGCAAACGCGAAGAGAAAAAGAAAATTGATAAACTCGAATCTGAAAGAAAACACGAAGTTAAAGATTTAAATCTTAAGTTTGCAGAAAAACTTGGTATTCTTCTCGAAGGTAAAGAATCCGCAGGAATCCATGACCAGAAGGGAAATGTAATTATAAGAAGCGGTGTAACATTTAAAAGAGAAACATTTATAAATCTTATTGAAAATCATGGATATGACTTTAAAGAATTTGATTATGAAGGTTCATGGTCGAATAATAAACGAGCAAATTCATTGATTCCTGATATTTATAAGAATTATTATTATAAAGTAAACGAAATTGAGGAAAAGTTTAAAAGGTTAAAGGTCAAAGTAACTCTTGGAGATGAACTTCCGACCGGAGTTGTCAAACTTGCAAAAGTATATGTTGCAAAGAAAAGAAAATTATCTGTCGGTGATAAAATGGCTGGAAGACACGGAAACAAAGGAGTTATTTCAAGAATTGTTCCAAAAGAAGATATGCCTTTCCTCCCGGACGGAAGACCTGTGGATATTGTATTGAATCCGCTTGGTGTTCCTTCACGAATGAATCTCGGACAGTTGTATGAAACTGCACTCGGATGGGTTGGAAAACTTCTTGGAGTGAAATTTGCAACTCCTATTTTCGATGGTGCATCCGTAGATGAAATTCAGACTTTACTTGAACAGAATAACCTCCCGTCAAATTCAAGAACTGATTTATTTGATGGAAGAACAGGAAATAAATTTGACCAGCAGGTAACTGTCGGTTATATTTATATGCTTAAATTATCACATCTTGTGGATGATAAAATACATGCTCGTTCAATCGGTCCCTATTCTTTAATCACCCAGCAGCCGCTCGGTGGAAAAGCACAGTTCGGCGGTCAGAGATTCGGAGAAATGGAATGCTGGGCACTGCAGGGATACGGAGCCGCTCATATTCTGCAGGAAATACTTACTGTTAAAAGTGATGATGTTGTCGGAAGGGCAAAAGCCTATGAAGCGATTATCAAAGGTGAAAATCTTCCTGAACCGAACATCCCTGAATCGTTTAACGTGTTGCTGAAAGAATTACAGGGTTTGTGTCTTGATATAAATCTTGATTGAGTTTGTTGGTATGTTCATTATAAAAACAAAATTTTATAATTTTAAATTAAAGTAATAATGGCTTTTAAAGCAGAAATAAAAAAGAAAAGATTTTCAAAGGTTACAATAAATCTTTCTTCCACTGACGTTATAATTTCTAATTCTTCAGGTGAAGTAACAAAACCTGAAACTATTAACTACAGGACTTTTAAACCGGACAAAGACGGTCTATTCTGTGAAAAGATTTTCGGTCCTGTAAAAGACTGGGAATGTCACTGCGGAAAATACAAAGGTATCAGATATAAAAGTATTGTTTGTGACAGGTGCGGTGTCGAAATAAATTTAAAAAGCGTCAGACGTGAAAGGATGGGACATATCTCCCTTTGCGTTCCCGTTGTACATATATGGTATTTCAGGTCATTACCTTCAAAAATCGGGTATGTGCTCGGTATCTCTTCAAAAGAACTTGAAAGAATCATATACTATGAAACCTATGTCGTGGTTAATCCCGGAAATATTATGGAAAATGGTAAGCCTAAATTCAAAAAAATGCAGCTTATCACCGAAGAAGAATACCTGGATGCATTTAATAGTATGACTGATGAACAGCATCAACTCGAAGATTCAGACCCGAAAAAATTTATTGCAGACCAGGGCGGACATGCTATCAGGGAATTATTAAAAAGGGTTAAAATTGATGATGAAATTTATAACTTAAGACAAGACCTTGCAGATGACCCGTCAGCTCTGAAAAAAACTGATATTATCAAAAGATTAAGAATCCTTGAATCTTTTCATCCTAAAGAAGGCGGAAAACCTAACAGACCTGAATGGATGGTCCTCGAAGTAATCCCGGTAATTCCTCCGGAGTTAAGACCACTTGTACCTCTTGAAGGAGGCAGGTTTGCAACAAGTGATTTAAACGATTTGTACAGAAGAGTTATTATCAGAAATAACAGATTAAAAAGATTAATAGATATTAAGGCACCTGAAGTAATTTTAAGAAATGAAAAACGTATGCTTCAGGAAGCAGTTGATGCATTGCTTGATAATTCAAGAAGGGTAACTGCTGTAAAAGCCGAAAATCGTGCACTGAAATCTCTTTCTGATATTCTTAAAGGAAAACAGGGAAGATTCAGACAGAATCTTCTCGGAAAGAGAGTCGACTATTCCGGCAGGTCTGTTATTGTTGTCGGTCCTGAACTTAAACTTCACCAGACCGGTATTCCGAAAGATATGGCACTTGAATTGTTCAAACCGTTTGTTATCAGAAGATTGATTGACAGGGACTACGTAAAGACTGTCAAAAGTGCAAAGAAAATGATTGATAAAAGAACTCCCGAAGTATGGGATATTCTTGAAAATGTAATTGACGGACATCCCGTATTGCTGAACCGTGCACCTACATTGCACAGGCTTAGTATTCAGGCATTTCAGCCGGTATTGATTGAAGGAAAAGCAATCACCCTGCACCCATTCGTTTGTACTGCCTTCAACGCAGACTTCGACGGTGACCAGATGGCTGTCCACGTTCCGCTTTCCTATGATTCACAACTTGAAGCATCTATTTTAATGCTCGCAACTCATAATGTTCTGTCTCCGCAAAACGGAAATCCGATTATTATTCCTAACCAGGAACTCGTTCTCGGAGTATATTATCTTACAAAAGAAAGCAAAGGCGACCTCGGAGAAGGAAAATATTTCTCAAGCCCGCAGGAAGTTATTATTGCACACAGAAACAAAAAAGTCGGGTTGCATGCAAGAATCAAATGCAGAATTAAAGGTGAAATTATTGATACTACGGTTGGTAGAGTATTGTTCAATCAGATTGTACCTGATGAAATTTCTTATATCAATGACCTTCTTAAGAAAAAGAAAATCATCGATATTATTTCTATGATTTATAAAGAAGTAGGAAATCTTAAAACATCAATCTTCCTCGATAAATTGAAAGACATTGGATTTAAATATGCAACCGAAGGCGGATTATCCGTAAACATAGACGATATTATTGTTCCCGAAGAAAAGAAAAGAATCATTGAAGAAGCTTTCAAGCGTGTGGAAAATATCGAAAGGTCGAAAGCAAGAGGAATTATTTCTGAAAACGAAAGATATAATAAAGTTATCGATATATGGACTCACGTCCGAGACGCTGTAAAAAATCACCTTATGGATGATTTGAAAAATTCAAGAAACGGATTCAATTCTCTGCATATGATGATTGACTCCGGTGCAAGAGGTTCTGCCGAACAGGTTAGCCAGCTTGCCGGTATGAGAGGTCTTATGCAGAAACCGCAGAAATCTTTGACCGGGCAGGCAGGTGAAATTATCGAAAATCCTATTATCGCTAATTTCAAAGAAGGACTTTCAATTCTTGAATACTTCATTTCTACACACGGCGCAAGAAAAGGTCTCGCTGATACTGCTTTGAAAACTGCAGATGCAGGGTACCTTACAAGAAGACTTGTTGATGTTGCACAGGATGTTATAATTATGGATAGAGACTGCGGAACTATTAGAGGTGTATTTACAGAAGCACTTAAGGAAGGTGAAGATATTAAAGAACCTCTTTCCGAAAGAATTCTTGGCAGAGTAGCAGTGAATGATGTTTTTGACCCGCTTTCAAAAAAATTGATTGTAAAATCAGGGGAAGAAATAGATGAAGAAAAAGCCGCAATGATTTCCGAAACTCCAATCACAGGTGTTGAAATCCGGTCGGTATTGACCTGCGAAAGTAAACGCGGTGCTTGTGTGAAATGCTATGGAAGAAATCTTGCTACCGGGAAAATGGTTGAAGTTGGAGAAGCGGTCGGTATTATAGCCGCACAGTCAATCGGTGAACCGGGTACACAGCTTACCCTCAGAACATTCCATATCGGAGGTACTGCAAGTAAAATTATCACACAGTCGCAGATACCTACAAAATTCGACGGTAAAATTAAATTTGAAAATATCAGGATAGTTGAATATAAAGGTTCAACAGGTGTATCGTCAATTTCACTCAGCAGGAATGGTATTATTAATATTGTTGATGAGAAAAATGAAAATATTTCAAAATATTTTGTTCCTTACGGTTCGAATTTGATTGTAAAAAACGGACAAAAAGTGATGAAAAATGATATTCTGTATGAATGGGACCCCTATAACTCGGTTATTATTGCAGAAAATGATGGTATCATCGAATATCATGAAATGGAAGAAGGCAAGCAGTATGAACTCGTTAAAGATGAACAAACAGGGCACTTCCAGAAAACTGTTATCGAAAGCCGCGATAAATCAAAATCTCCGACTATCTATATTTTAAATCCGAAAAATACTAAGAAAGTACTCACTTCATACCTGATTCCGGCAAAAGCGAATCTACTTGTCGAAGATGGTTCGGAGGTTAAAGCAGGAACAATTATGGTCAAGATTCCGCGGGAATCGGGAAAAACCCGTGATATCACAGGCGGACTTCCGAGAGTTACTGAACTTTTCGAAGCCAGAAGTCCTTCAGACCCTGCAAAGATTGCGGAAATTGACGGTGTTGTCGAAATAGGTAAACTTACAAGAGGAAGCCGTGAATTGAGAATCATCAGCCACGATAAATCAAAAACAGTTGACTATAAAGTTCCTATTGGCAAACATATTCTTGTCAGAACAGGCGACTATGTGCGTGCGGGTGAACCTTTAACCGGCGGTGCTTATGACCCGGTCGATATCCTGAAAATAAAAGGTGTTGCCTCAGTACAGGAATATCTTGTGAATGAAATTCAGGAAGTCTACAGAATACAGGGTGTAAAAATTAATGATAAGCATATCGAAGTGATTGTTAAACAAATGCTGCAAAAAGTCAGAATCACAGGTTCTGGAGATACTAAATTCCTCGAAAGTGATGTAATACATAAAAACCTTTTCTCTGAAGGAAATGAAAAACTTAAAGGTATGGTAGTGGTTAATGATGCCGGAGACAGTGATAAAGTAAGACTTGGTGATGTATTTTCCAAAAAAGAAATCCGCGACTTCAATACCGCATTGAAAAAGAAAAGCAAAACTCCGATTAAAACAAGAGATGCCGTCCCTGCAACTGCAGAACCGGTATTAATGGGTATTACACAGACGTCGCTAACGACGGACAGCTTCATTTCCGCCGCATCATTCCAGGAAACTACACGTGTTCTTACTGATGCAGCAATTAAAGGTAAAGTGGATAACCTTCATGGACTAAAAGAAAACGTTATTATTGGTCAGTTAATACCTGCAGGAACAGGTTTGAAAAAATACCGCGACCTGCTCGTATTCCACAAAGACCATAAATTCCAGGAAGAACCGGAAATAGAAGAGGAAGTTGAAGTCGGGACTAAAATTCCTGAAATCGAACCCGAACCGGAAA
>Ga0233425_10003529_pt1 | contig 28114 bp, 24 predicted proteins | sample Watercolumn_Towu_2_FD_181712 | JGI IMG/M metagenome (GOLD analysis project Ga0233425, IMG submission 181712) | Freshwater microbial communities from Lake Towuti, South Sulawesi, Indonesia - Watercolumn_Towuti2014_140_MG | ecosystem: Environmental > Aquatic > Freshwater > Lake | place...
GAGTTCTCGCTCTCGCTCAACGCTGACCAACAACAACTGAAGGACTGGATCCACGAGTTCGCTGTCGACGTGATTCGTCCGGCTGCCCACGAGTGGGACGAGCGCGAGGAGTTCCCGTGGCCGATCGTGCAGGAGGCGGCGAAGATCGGCCTGTACGGCCTCGACTTCATCATGAACGCGATGGGCGACGCGAGCGGCCTCACGCTGCCGGTGGCCATCGAGGAAATCTTCTGGGGCGACGCCGGCATCGGCATGGCGATCATGGGCTCGGGGCTCGCCGCGGCGGGAATCTCGGGCAACGGAACGCCCGAGCAGGTCATCGAGTGGGTGCCGCAGTGCTACGGCACTGCCGACGACGTGAAGATCGGCGCGTTCTGCGTGAGCGAACCCGACGCCGGCAGCGACGTGTCAAGCCTGCGCACGCGCGCGGTGTACGACGAGGGGAAGGACGAGTGGGTGCTGAACGGCACGAAGGCGTGGATCACCAACGGCGGCATCGCCAACGTGCACGTGGTGGTGGCCGCCGTCGACCCCGACCTGAAGGGGCGCGGCCAGGCGAGCTTCGTCGTGCCGCCGAGAACCAAGGGCTTGTCGCAGGGCCAGAAGTACAAGAAGCACGGCATCAAGGCGAGCCACACCGCCGAAGTCGTGCTCGACGACGTGCGCGTGCCCGGGCGCTGCCTGCTCGGCGGCAAGGAGAAACTCGACGCCAAGTTGGCGCGGGCCCGCGAGCGCGGCAAGACCGGTGAGGCGCAGCCGGCGATGAAGACGTTCGAGGCGACGCGGCCGGCGGTGGGCGCGCAGGCGCTCGGCATCGCCCGCGCGGCGTACGAGTACGCGCTCGACTACGCCAAGGAGCGCAAGGCGTTCGGCAAACCGATCATCATGCACCAGGCGATCGCGTTCAAGTTGGCGAACATGATCACGCGCATCGACGCGTCGCGTTTGTTGATTTGGCGCGCCGCGTGGTTGGCGCGCAACGGCGGTTTCAAGAACGGCGAAGGCTCGATGAGCAAGTACTACGCGTCGGAGACCGCGGTGCGGGTGACCGAAGAAGCAATCCAGATCCTCGGCGGCTACGGCTACACGCGCGAGTACCCGGTGGAGCGCTGGCACCGCGACGCGAAGATCCACACCATTTTTGAGGGAACTTCGGAGATCCAGCAGCTGGTGATTGCGCGCGCCATTTCTGGGATGCGCGTGGAGTAGAAAGCCCAGCAAAAAGGCGATTTCGGTCCATCAACGAGTTTGGGTTGGTGTCCCCATCTGCAGAGTAGACAGGCACCAGGTGCCAAGAAACGCCAGTTTGGACCCCGCCGTGTGACGGACCTTCACTCGGCGAAGCCACTTGTCGCGCTGCCTACTGCCAACTATTGGCCGAGCAGGAGTAGCCCTCGCCACGTTTGCCTAGCTCGCGTGGGGTTGCGAGACTGCATTATGCCGAATCTTCGGATAATGACTGCAGATGATTGCTTTTGAAAAAATCGCAACCTCGCTCGCCGAGGCTGGATGCACACTCGCATTCGGCGTGCCCGGTGGAGGTCCAAACCTTGACCTCATCGGAGCACTCAACGAACGCAACATCAACTTCGTCCTCGCTCACACCGAAACTGGTGCGGCGATCATGGCAGCGACTCATGGTCTGCTGACTGAAGCACCATCGGCGGTCATCGTCACCCGCGGCCCCGGTGCGGCAGCCGTGGTAAACGGCGCCACAAGTGCAACCCTCGATCGGGCACCACTCGTCGTCATTACCGACTGTGTGCCGCAGGCCCGCCGTGAGGCAATCGGGCACCAACGCTTCGACCAACGCGCGATGTTGCGGCCGGTCACCCTGCGTACCGCGCGCGTCGGAAACGACGTTGATGCGGCGGTACTCGGGGAGCTCATTGCGACCTGCCTCGGACCACCAGCCGGTGCCATACATATCGACCTTGACGCAACCGCAACGACAGACGTCGACCCGCTCGCACCATCGGTGGAGATCCCCACCGAACTGCTCGTTGATGCCGACACGATGCGAGCCACATTGCAGCAAGCCGTGTCACCGGTTGTCATCGTCGGCGAGCATGCACCGCTCGAACTCATCGGCACACTCGAGGGCTACAACGCCCCGGTACTCACCACCTACCAAGGTGCAGGCGCACTCCCCGAAGGACACGCCCTTCTTGCCGGTGCTTTTACGAATGCAACTCCCGAGAAGCCATTGCTGCGCGACGCAGACCTCGTGATTCTTGTTGGATACGACGACGTGGAATCGCTGCCAGGTGTATGGCCCGAATCGGGCACCGTCGTCGCCATCGACCCACAAAGGATTCGCCATCACCTCGCACCCGTCACGATGCAGTACATCGGACATCCGGCGGAGGTCATGACACAACGAACCGACAGCACTGGACGTGAGCCACAAGCACATCTAGCGGCGTTGCGGAGTCGTCTTGCTGATTCATCACGCCCACTTGGCCCGATCGCTCTTGTAAAAGCTGCTGCCGAACTATGGCCGACTGAATGCGTCGTCACCGTTGACGCGGGCGCTCACTTTCTTGCAGTCATGCCGATTTGGCCGATTGCTCGTCGACACCAAGTGCTCATCTCCAACGGGCTCGCCACGATGGGGTATGCGCTGCCGGCGGCGATCGGTGCCGCAACCGCCGACCCGAACCGCCCGGTAATCGCCTTTACTGGCGACGGCGGTCTGCACATGGTGCTCTCCGAACTTGAAACCTTGCAGCGACTCAACCTGCCGGTTGTTGTTGCCGTGTTTAATGACTCCGAACTCACGCTCATTCGCCTTAAGCAGAAAGCCAGGCAAGGCGGATCGGCTGCCGTCGCCTACGGACTGACCGATTTCGCCGCAGTAGCGAACGGCATGGGTCTCACCGCAACTGTAGTGACCGAAGGCGAGCAACTCCCGGTCGCATTTGAACGAGCACTCGCCTCAGGTCGACCACATCTTGTCGACGTGCGCCTCGACGCAACCGAATATGAACACATTTTGCAGGTGAGTCGAGGATGAATCACCGGTGAATCGCGCTTCCCGGTGACAACCTCACGTGGTTGGTACTAAGGTGGGCGCAACGACCCACAGGGGGTAGTCAAGTGGTCCAAGTCAACAAATTCATCGACGTGTCAAGCGGTCTTAAGGCCGGACAATTCGGCATTGGTGATCGCGTGCAGATCACCTCGATCAGCGATCTCGACCCGACATACAAACAGCTCATGGACAAGCCGTACGCCTGCGTCATGGCGGTCATGGGTGCATCGGGTCGACCAAACCTCACACCGATGTGGTTCGATTACGAAGGTGACAAAGTTCTCGTCAATGTCGCGTCGCACCGCAAAAAGACTCAATGGATTCGCAATACGCCGCAGATCACCATTCTGATTGTCAATCCAGAGAACATGTATCACTGGCTGTCGATCAAGGTCACCGTTGAACGCGAAATCAGTGAGGACGACCCGAACGAAGGCGCACGGGTGACTGCACACCTCAACAAGATCTGGCAGAAGTACATCGGTCAAGGTGGCGAATACGGTCTTCGCGATCCTTCGATCAATGAGCGGCGTGTGCTCTTTGAGTGCAAGGTTGACTCGATAGCAACCTTCGGCGTTCCTGGCTGACCACAGCGCCCAAGTTGCATCACCTGCGCATCGCAGTCATCGGGGGATCTCTCGGTGGGCTCACTGCCGCGTGCCTCCTTCGTGACGCTGGGCATGACGTCGTCGTCTACGAACGCTCGCCGGTCGAACTCGAGCAGCGTGGCGCCGGTATCGGATTTCTCAAGGCCGCGTCCCGATATCTCGTCGAGCGAGCCGGGCTCAACCTCGACGACATCTCGGTGACAACCGAAAACATCCGCTACCTCACACGAAACGACCTAATCTTGCACGAGTCGCCACATGCATATCGATTCAGTTCGTGGAATACCGTTTACGAGCGACTCCTGACAGCATTCGACAGTGACCGCTACGTGCTCGACGCGCACGCGACTAAGTTCTCGCTAACTTCCGATGGCGCATGCGTGACTTTGAAAGATCGCGGCGACATCGAGGTTGACCTCGTTGTGGCAGCCGATGGCATTCGATCGACGGCGAGGGCACAATTCCTTCCCGGCACTCACTCGACTTACGCCGGATATGTCGCATGGCGAGGCACCGTCGCCGAGTCACAACTGCCTACCTCAGTTGCAGAACACCTCGGTGACGCAATCACCTATCACGTCTTTGCGAATAGTCACATCCTCGTGTACCCAATACCCGCACTCGACGGCTCAGTCGCACCGGGAGAACGCCTCATCAACTTTGTGTGGTACCGCAACTACCTCCAACAAGGCGACCTAGACGATTTGATGACCGATCGCGCCGGCGAGCACCGGTCGATTTCCGTTCCTCCAGGATCTGTCGCGTTGCATCACATCGACGAATTGCGGGCGACCGCGTCCGCACGTCTACCGAGGACGATTGCCACGGCGGTGAATGCCGTTCCTGAACCGTTCCTTCAGGTCGTCTACGACATCGAGGTACCTCGTATGAGATTCGGACGTGTCTGCCTCATCGGTGATGCTGCATTCGTGGTTCGGCCACACGCCGCCGCTGGTACCGCGAAAGCAGCCGAAGATGCATGGGCGCTCGATCTGCACCTTCGCTCACACAAGTCAACTGACGACGCCCTTGACGCGTGGGAACGTGACCAGCTGCACCTCGGAACATCACTACTCAAGCGAACACGGATGATTGGCGCCCGGTCGCAATTCGACAACAACTGGGTACCGGGTGACCCTGATCTCATCTTTGGGTTGCACGCACCTGGCGATGGGGAAAGGGCATGACACACCCCTCAGCAGAGAGTCTTGCAACCGAAATGTCGACGGTTGTCGGTGAATTGATCGCCACCCTCTCCACCGACGCACGGGACACTCTGTGCTTTGATCCTCATGACTGCGAACGCCTCAAGTGGTTCTATACGCCAACGCACCACGGCGGGCTACCGCTCAGCGAGATGACGTCGAGCCAACATCGAATCGTGCACCGGTTGCTGGCAACTGCACTCAGTACGCCAGGACATACGACGGTGTCAATGATCATGGGACTCGAGAATGTGCTCGACCGGATCGAAGGATTCAAGTTGTACTACGGGCGCGAACGGGCACGCGACCCGCTGCTTTACTGGCTTGCGGTGTTCGGTGACCCGGCATCGAGTGACTGGTCGTGGCGATTCGGAGGACATCATGTGTCACTTCACTTCGCCATTCGTGATGGCATCGTCACGTCGACCACACCACTGTTTCTTGGCGCCGATCCGGCGTCGAGCACATTACTCGGACCACATCCCTTGCGCCCACTTGCCGGTCCCGAAGACATCGCACGCGATCTACTCCATTCACTCGACCCAACGACACGGGCCGCGGTGCATCTGTCACCGCACGCACCGGTTGATCTCATGGGGGCGAACCGCACACGACTCTCTGATGGCGACGGCGTCGTGCCACTTAACGAGATCTGGCGTGGACGATTCGAAGATGACACCGACGAGTTGCTCTCCCGCGTACACGACGCGGCCGTTGCGAAGGCGAACTGGTCGCAGGACGACCACGAGGTTCTCGCCATGTCAGCGAACCCCAAGGGTGCTCCAGTGGCGCACCTGGGTGCGACCCAGACCGACTTACTCCGACGGCTGCTCGGTACATACCTTGATCGCATTGCGCCAGGCCTTGCTGAGAAACAGTGGCAGCGCGCCGAACGGCATCTCAATGACCTACATTTTCTCTGGGCTGGCGGCACTGAATTGGGCGAGCCGCACTACTACCGGTTGGAGGGCGGCGGGCTGCTCATCGAATACGACAACACCCAGCGGGATGTCAACCACGTACACACTGTGTGGCGTGACCTCACGATGGACTTTGGTGGCGACCCCCTCGCACAGCACTACCATGACGGCCACTGACATACCCGTTCGGTGCGACCGGGCGCCAATCACAATCGCAACTAACCATACGATCTTCGAGCGCACCCCTGAGATCCAGCAGCTGGTGATCGCCCGCGCGATTTCCGGGATGCGGGTGGAGTAGTCGCGCGGCTGAGCGTCGCGCGTATCGCGTGAAACGTCGGTCGTGTCAGCCGACTTGTCAGCCGACGCTGATGCTCAGCCGACCACTTCGGAGATCTGCATCACCGGCGCGATGCTCGTGTAGTTCGCGACGTCGGCCATCACGTCGCCGGTCAGCGGCGAACCCATCGCGGCGTTGAACGCATCCAGCGACGCAAATGTCATGTGCACGGCAGCCACGTGCGGGCCGTTCACGCCCTTTTCGATGGTGGTCGACACGGGGCTCCATGCCTTCTGCGCGAGCGGAACGTGGGTGGTGCGGTAGTAGTCGTGGTCGAAGGTGGCGCCTTCGGCGGCGGGGTAATAGACGCTCACTCGGATCATGCCGCCGACCGTATCATCACCTACTCTGACGGTCGTGACCGCTCGTCTCACCGATGCCGACCGCCAGGCGTTGCGCACGCGGTACCGCGCCGAGCGCGACAAGCGCCTGCGCAAGGACGGCAACGAGCAGTACCTGCAGCCGTCGGGCCGCTACGCCGACTTGCTCGACGACCCGTACACGCCGGTCGTGCCGCGCGCGCCGCTGCACATAGATGTGCAGGTCGTCCTGATCGGCGCCGGGTTCGCCGGCCTCGTGATCGGCGCGCGGCTCAAGCAAGCCGGCATCACCGACGTGCGGCTCGTCGACAAGGCGGGCGACGTGGGCGGCGTGTGGTACTGGAACCGCTACCCGGGCGCGATGTGCGACACCGCCGCGATGGTGTACCTGCCGCTGCTCGAAGAGACCGGCACGGTGCCGTCGGCGAAATACGTGTCGGCACCCGAGATTCAGGCGCACGCGGCGCGCATCGCCGACACCTTCGACTTGCGGCGCGACGCGTTGTTCCAAACGGGCATCCAATCCGTCGAGTGGGATGCGACCCTCGCGCGCTACCTCGTGCGCACCGACCGCGGCGACGTGCTGCGCGCCAAGTACGTCTGCGCCGGCACGGGGCCGTTGCATCTGCCGAAGTTGCCGGGCATCCCGGGCATCCACTCGTTCGCCGGCCACGCGTTCCACACGAGCCGCTGGGACTACGCGTACACCGGCGGCGACCCGAAGGGCGCGCTCATGACCGGGCTCGCCGACAAGCGCGTCGGCATCATCGGCACCGGTGCGACCGCCGTGCAGTGCATTCCGCACCTCTCGCGCGCGGCGGGCGAACTGTTCGTGTTCCAGCGCACGCCGTCGTCGATCGACGAGCGCAACAACCACCCGATCGACCCCGAGTGGTTCGCGCAACTCGAACCCGGCTGGCAGCGCAAGTGGATGATGAACTTCACGGTGCTGCAGACGCTCGGCTTCGCCGACGAAGACCTGGTGAAAGACGGGTGGACCGACATCTCCATGCGCATCCGCGACCGCATGGTCGAACTCGTACAGCAAGGCGCCACCATCGGGCCCGAGACGCTGCAGAAGGCGTACGAGGACTCCGACGACGAGAAGATGAACGACATTCGCGCCCGTGTCGACGCTCTCGTCGGCAACGAACGCACGGCGGCGGCGCTGAAGCCCTGGTACCGGCAGTTGTGCAAGCGGCCGTGCTTCCACGATGAGTACCTGCAGTCGTTCAACAACCCGAACACGCACCTCGTCGACACCGACGGCAAGGGGGTGGAGCGCATCGACGAGCGCGGCGCGTGGGTGGCGGGCGTGCATTATCCCGTCGACTGCCTCGTCATCGCGTCGGGTTTTGAGGTGGGCACGAGTTACGAGCGGCGCAGCGGCTTCGACATCGTCGGGCGCGACGGTCTCGCGCTCTCCGACGCGTGGGCGGGCGGCATGCGCAGCCTGCACGGCATCCACGTGCACGGGTTTCCGAACTTCTTCGTCATCGGGTTCACGCAGGGTGCCAACCAGATCGCGAACGTACCGCAGAACTACGTGGAGAACGGCCTCGCGATCGCCGACGTGATCGCCCGCGCGGAGAAGACCGGGGTGCGCGAGGTGGAGCCGACGCAGCAGGCGCAAGACGATTGGGTCAGGTTCATCACGAGCACCCAGCGCGGGTTGCGCGGCAACCCCGACTGCACGCCCGGCTACTACAACAACGAAGGGCAACCCATTTCGCAGAGCGACATGTTCAACGGCAGCGGGCACCCCGAAGGACCGGTCGCGTTCTTCAAGCACCTCGACGAGTGGCGGCAGACGGGGGAGTTCGCGGGGCTCGCGTTCACCGGCTGACTGCCGCGCGCCCGCATGAATGCGCGCACTCGCACACGACCAGCGTGAATCGGTGCACGACGTCGCCGCGGTGCTGCGCAGCCGCTACTGTTTGACGTTGGAACTCCGCGTGCAACGGCGCACCGCTTCGGTGGTCGCCGTCGGCGTGTCGGAACCACGAAGGAGGGGACGGTGACGATCACGAGCCCGCCGGCCAAGGGCGCGGCCGAGCCGGTGTCGCACGTCGTCGTACGGTTCGCCGGCGACTCGGGTGACGGCATGCAAGTCACCGGCGACCGCTTCACGTCGGTGAGTGCGTTGTTCGGCAACGATATCTCCACATTCCCCGACTTTCCCGCCGAGATTCGCGCACCGGCGGGCACCGTCAACGGCGTGTCGAGTTTCCAAATTCATATTTCGGACCATGACATCACGACGCCTGGCGACGCTCCGAACGTGCTGATCGCGATGAATCCTGCCGCGCTGAATGCCGACGTGCACCTGCTCGTGCCGGGCGGCCTCGTCATCGTCAACAGCGACAATTTCGGCGAGCGCGACCTGGAGAAAGCCGAGTACGCCGCCAACCCGCTGACCGACGGGTCGCTGTCGTCGTACCGCGTGGTGGAAATCCCGATGACGACGCTCACGCAGCGTGTCACCGAACCGCTCGGCGTCAAGGCGCGCGATGCGGAACGTTCGAAGAACTTCTTTGCGCTCGGACTCGTGTCGTGGTTGTACACGCGGCCGCTCGCCCCGACGATTGCTTGGATAGAGAAGCGGTTCAAAGACCTCGTCAAGGAGAGCAACCTCGCTGCGTTCCGTGCCGGTTACAACTTCGGCGAGACCACCGAACTTTTTGCGCATCCCTATGAAGTGCGCCCGGCGAAATTGCCGCGCGGTGAATACACCAACGTGTCGGGCAACACCGCGCTCGCGTGGGGCATCATCGCGGCGGGGCAGTTGTCGAAGCTGCCCGTGCTGCTCGGCAGTTACCCGATCACACCGGCGAGCGACATCCTGCACGAGTTGTCGAAGCACAAGCACTTCGGCGTGCGCACCGTGCAAGCCGAGGACGAGATTGCGGCGGCCGGCATCGCGCTCGGGGCCGCATTCGCCGGACACCTCGGGTTCACGACGACGAGCGGCCCGGGCGTCGCGCTGAAGAGCGAGACGATGAGCCTCGCCGTGTCATTGGAGTTGCCGCTCGTGCTCGTCGACATCCAGCGCGGCGGACCGTCGACGGGTCTGCCGACCAAGACGGAGGCCGCGGACCTCAACCTTGCGATGTACGGTCGTCACAGCGAGGCACCGTTGCCGATCGTCGCGGCATACAAGCCGTCCCACTGTTTCGAAGCCGTGATCGAAGCGTCACGCCTCGCGCTCAAGTACCGCACGCCCGTCATCTTGTTGTCCGACGGATACCTCGCCAACGGCAGCGAGCCGTGGGCCTTGCCCGACACGAACGACTTGCCCGACATCTCGGTGGAGTTCGCGACCGAGACCAATCACGTGGCTGCCGACGGCACGCCCGAGTTCTGGCCGTACCTGCGCGACGAAACGACGCTTGCGCGCCCGTGGGCGATTCCGGGAACGCCGAAACTGATGCACCGCATCGGCGGCATCGAAAAAGAAGACGGCACCGGCAACATCAGTTACACGCCCGACAACCACGAGAAGATGGTGCGCCTGCGCCAGGCGAAGATCGACGGCATCGCCAACGACATCCCGCCCGCCGTGGTCGTCGGTGACGCGGACGCCGAAACGTGCGTGCTCGGGTGGGGTTCGACGTGGGGCGCGATTTCGTCTGCGGTGGAGATCGTGCGCGCGGGCGGCACCAAAGTCGCGTGGATCCACCTCGTGCACGTCAATCCGCTGCCCGCCAACTTGGGCGAACTGCTGCGCAAGTTCCGTCGAGTGCTCGTGCCCGAACTGAACAACGGTCAGTTGTGCCGCATCGTGCGGGCGAACTATCTCGTCGACGCGCAGGCGGTGTCGAAGATTCAGGGTCGGCCGTTCTCGAGCGGCGAGCTGATCAAGGTCATCAAGGGAGACGCATGATGAGCGAGGCGAGCGTGCAGATCACCACGAAGAAAGACTGGATGAGCGACCAAGAGGTGCGCTGGTGCCCTGGTTGCGGTGACTACGGCATCCTGCAAGCAGTGCAGCAGTTGATGCCCGACCTCGGTGTCGCGCCGCACAACACGGTGTTCGTGAGCGGAATCGGATGCTCAAGTCGGTTCCCGTACTACATGAACACCTACGGCATGCACAGCATCCACGGTCGCGCGCCGGCGATCGCGACCGGTGTGGCCGTCGCGCGCCCCGACCTCGACGTGTGGGTGGTCACGGGCGACGGTGACGCGCTGTCGATCGGCGGCAACCATCTCATCCATGCGCTGCGGCGCAACGTGAACTTCACGATCCTGCTGTTCAACAACCGCATCTACGGTCTCACCAAGGGCCAGTACTCCCCGACATCGGAAATCGGCAAGGTCACGAAGAGCACGCCGTTCGGTTCGGTCGACCACCCGTTCAACCCGCTCAGCGTCGCACTCGGCGCGGAGGCCACCTTCGTCGCGCGCACCCACGACCTCGATCGCAAGCACATGATGGCCGTGTTCAAGGCAGCGCACGAGCACGAGGGTGCGTCGTTCGTCGAGATTCTCCAGAACTGCAACGTGTTCAACGACGGTGCGTTCGAGGGCATCATCGGTCGCCAGGTGCGCGAGGAGATGATGATCGACCTGAAACACGGCGAACCGATTCGCTTCGGCGCGGACGGACACAAGGGTGTCGTGATGGGTGCTGACGGGCAGCTGCGCATCGTCGAGACGGCAGAGGTCGCACCCGAGGCATTGCTCGTTCACGACGCGCACCGCGACGACCCGGCACTTGCCTTCGCCCTCGCCCGCATCACGCACGAAGAGCATTCGGCCACGCCCTTCGGTGTGTTCCGCGACGTGAAGCGCGCCGATTACGGGCACCTCGTCGCCTCGCAGTTGATGCAAGCGTCGGAGCGCAAAGGCCCGGGCGACCTCGCCGCGCTGCTGCGTACCAACGGCACCTGGAAGATCGACTGACGCCGCACACCGCCGCCGAACTCGCGCGCGTGATCGACCACACGCTGCTCGCGCCCGAAGCGACGCACGCGCAAGTGCATGCCGCGTGCCGTGACGCCGCCGCGTGGAAGGTGGCGGCAGTGTGCGTGTCGCCGTCGTTCCTGCCGCTGCCTGCCGCGATTGCGGGCGAACTGCGTGCAGCGGGGGTCGCCGTGTGCACGGTGGTCGGCTTTCCGTCGGGGGCGCACGCGACGGCAGCGAAATCGGCCGAGGCGGTGCTCGCCGTGCAGAACGGCGCCGACGAAGTGGACATGGTGGTGAATCTCGGACTCGTGCGCGGCGCGCGATGGCGCGATATCGAAGCCGAGGTGCGCGTGGTGCGAGATGCAGTCGACCACAAGGCGCGCGGCACAGCCGGCGGTGGCACCGTGCTCAAACTGATCTGCGAGTCTGGGGCACTCAGCGATGATGAACTGCGCGAAGTGTGCCGTGCCGCGGTGGCGGGCGGTGCCGACTTCGTGAAGACGAGTACCGGCTTCCACAAATCGGGCGGGGCCACCGAGCGCGCGGTCGCTGTGATGCGCGAAACGGTGGGCGACGGTGTCGGCGTGAAGGCGAGCGGCGGCATCCGCACCACTGGGGCAGCACTCGCGATGCTCGCCGCCGGTGCGACGCGCATCGGAGCGTCGGCGACGCGGGAGATTCTTGCGGGATTCAGCGAAGAACGGGGCGAGCGCGCGTGAGTGCCGTCGCCGCGCTCAACCCGATGCGTCGATGGCGCGCAGCACGTCGCGCAACACCCCACCGGCGCGCGAAGCCGCGCGCTTGCCGACGGCAATCACTTCTTCTCCCGACAGCGGCGTCGGCGAGATGCCCGCTGCGAGATTGGTCGGCAGCGACAACGCCAGCACTTCGAGCCCCACATGGCGGGCCGCGATCACTTCGAGCACCGTCGACATGCCGACCAAGTCGGCGCCCCACGAGCGCGCTGCGCGAATCTCCGCGGGCGTCTCGTAGTGCGGGCCGTGCAACCCGAGGTACACGCCTTCGTTCATCGGCACTGCGGAGCGGGCGACCGCACGCAGCCGCTTGCTGTACGCATCGGTGAGGTCGACGAAGCGTCCGGCGAGCGGCGCGGGCGGGTTGTCGCCGGTGAGCGGTGAGTGGCCGGTGAGGTTGATGTGGTCGCTGATCATCGTCGGCTCGCCGATCTGCCAGTCTTCGCGCAGCACGCCCGCGCCGTTGGTGAGCACCGCGACGCTACAACCGAGCGCGGCCGCGGTGCGCACGCCGTGCACCACCGGCGCGACGCCGTGCCCTTCGTAGAGATGCGTGCGGCCGGTGAAGACGAGGACTCGAGACTTGCCGATCGTGAACGACAGCGCCTCGCCGCCGTGGCCGAGCGCCGACGGCTTCTTGAACCCCGGCACATCCGCCAGCGCACAACGCTGTGCCTCGCCGAGCATGCCGACGGCATCGGCCCAACCTGAGCCGAGCACAGCGACGATTTCGTGTGCGCCGCCGAATCGTGCACGCAGATCGTCGGCCGCACGTGCGGCGAGATCGAAGGGTGCGTTCACGCGACGATCTTGTGCTCGTGTCGTCGAGACATGGGGCGATGCTATTCGCAGCGATTGATTCGACAATCGGCACGGCACGGTGTGGCACGGTACGGTGTGGCACGGCACGGTGTGGCACGGCACGGCGTGCGAACTGGGCTCGGCATTAGGGTGGGGCTATGACTCGCCCCGCCATGTATTCGGGTGTCGCCACCGACGAGGCGATGAACCTTGCGATGTCGGCACAAGCGGTGCCGCTGTACGAAAAGGTGAAGAAGTTCATCGCCGACGAAATCGAACCCGTCACCCGCGAATACTTCGAGCTGGGCGAAGGCCGCAGCGACCGCTGGAGTTACGGCGCCGGGCAACTCGAGCTGCTGGAGAAACTGAAGAACAAGGCGAAGAAGGCCGGACTGTGGAACTTCTTCCTGCCCAACGCCGAGACGGGTGAGGGGCTCTCCAACCTCGACTACGCCTACATCGCCGTCGAGTTGGGCAAGAACCCGATCGCGTCGGAAGTGATGAACTGCAGCGCACCCGACACCGGCAACATGGAAGTGCTCGAGCGCGTCGGCACGCCCGAACAGAAAGAGCGCTGGCTGAAGCCGCTCCTGAACGGCGAGATTCGCTCGGCGTACGCGATGACCGAACCCGACGTCGCGTCGTCGGACGCAAAGAACCTGGCGTGCCGCGCCGAGCGCGACGGCGACGAGTGGCTCATCAACGGCGAGAAGTACTACATCTCCGGGGCGGGCGACCCGCGCTGCAAGATCATGATCTGCATGCTGCTCACCAGCCCCGAGGCGCCGCCGCACAAGCGCCACTCGCAAATACTGGTGCCGATGGAGCACCCGGGCGTCGAGATTCTCGGTTCGATGGAAGTGTTCGGTGAGGACGACGCGCCGCACGGCCACATGCACCTGCGCTTCAACAACGTGCGCGTGCCGTATTCCAACATCTTGCTCGGCGAAGGTCGCGGCTTCGAGATTTCGCAAGTGCGGCTCGGGCCGGGCCGCATCCACCACTGCATGCGCTCGATCGGTGCGGCGGAGCGCGCACTCGAGTTGATGGTTCGTCGCGGACTGTCGCGCGAGGCGTTCGGCAAGCCCATCGCCCGGCTCGGCAAGAACACCGAGGTGATCGCCAAGGCGCGCATCGAGATCGAAGCGATGCGACTGATGGTGTTGCGCGCCGCGAAGGCGATGGACACGATGGGCAACGCCGAGGCGCGCATCTGGGTGAGCGCGGTGAAGGCGATGGTGCCCGAGCGCGTGTGCAAGATCATCGACGAGGCAATCCAGGTGTTCGGTGCGACGGGAATCTCCCAATGGACGCCGCTCGCCCGCATGTACGCGGGCCAGCGCACGCTGCGCCTCGCCGACGGCCCCGACGAAGTGCACTGGCACGTGGTCGGGCGCGCGGAAATCTCACGGTTCGAAGACGACGTGGTGCCGGTGACCGAGTACGAGCGGCGCGGCTACCAGTTGTCCGGCCCCGCCTGAGCGGCGCCGTGGTCGTCGCCTGAGCGAGATTCTCGCCTGAGCGGCGTGCCGGCGGCTTTGCTACCGTGACCGCGTCGGACGAAATCGTCCGCACGCACCCTCGGGAGGAAACCATGGTGTCAGCCCAGCGAATGTTCAACCTGTCGGCACTCTCCGAAACCGTGTCGGGCCCGGGCGTCGCCGCGTCGTTGCCGCAGTACGTGCTCGCGCGGGGCAAGAAGGCGTTCGTCGTGACCGACCAGGGCGTGCGCGGCGCGGGCATCGTCGCACCGATCGTCGAGGCGTTGGAGAAAGCGGGCGTCACGACGCACGTGTTCGACGGTGTGTCGCCGAACCCGACCGACGTGAACGTGGCGGCAGGCGTGGCGGCGCTCAACAAGTTCGGCACCGACGGCACCGTGGTCGTCTTCGTCGGCGGCGGCTCGGTGATGGACTGCGGCAAATACATCGCACTCGCCGCACCCAACGGCATCGACAACCTGAATCTCGCGTTCGCGCCGAACCTCGACGCGACCGACCACATCGACTTCGCGACGCTGGCACCCAAGGCACAGGCGTCGATGCCCGGACTTGCGACCATCGCAATCCCCACCACGTCGGGTACCGCGTCGGAAACCAACGGCGGCGGTCTCATCACCGACACCACCACCAACCCGAAGGTGCACCGCAAGCTGACGTTCAGCAACCCGACGGTGGCGCCCGTGGCGATCTTGCTCGACCCGACGCTCACCGTCGGCATGCCGGCGCGCGGCACCGCGGCGTGCGGCATGGACGTGCTCACGCACTCCATCGAGTGCTACACCTCGGCGAGCTCGAACCCGTACGCCGACGCGCTCGCGCTGCACGCGATTCGTCTGACCGGTGAATGGCTGCCGAAAGCCGTCGCCGACGGCAGCGACCTCGAAGCGCGCGCACAAATGCAGATTGCTTCGCACCTCGCGGGTCGCGCATTCTCGTCGGGGCCGCTGCTCGGTCTTGTGCACGCGACCGGCCACCCGATCTCGGGCCAGTTGCACCAGGCCCACGGCCAGACCCTCGCCACGATGCTGCCGCACGTGATGCGCTACAACCGCGACGTCGTCGCCGAGCGATACGCGAACGTCGGCGACGCCCTCGGCTCGGAGCGCGACCCAGACGCGGGCATCGCCGCGGTGGAGAAGTTGTCGGCGACCGTCGGCACCAACAAGAAGTTGAGCGAGCTCGGTGCCTCGAGCGACAACATCAACGACCTCACGCAGGATGCGTTGCGCGACCTCATCATCTTGAACACGCCGAAGTACCCGACTCGCGCCGACGTGCACGAGTTGTACGCCCGCGCGTTGTAGTCAGCGGGTCAGTTCTCGGCGAATCATCTCGGCGATCGCCGTCCAGTGGGCGGCGAGCCCGGGATGCAAGTCGTACGTGGCGACGAGCGGCAGCGCCACCCACTCCAGCCCCGACGTCTCGTAGTTGGCGGCGAACACGCCTGCGTCGTCGTGCGCGAAGGCGATCACCGTGTCGTAGCGCCAGTTGCCGTGGTCGTCGGCGAACACGGTGCGCACGTCGAGGCGCGAGTGGTCGGCGCCGACTTCTTCTTCGGCTTCGCGCAACGCGGCAGTCACGAAGTCTTCGTGCGAGTCGCGCGCGCCGCCAGGCAGCGCCCAGGTGCCGCCGCCGTGAGTCCATTCGGCGCGCCGTTGCAGCAGCACGCTCGGCTCGTCGACATCAGTGCGCACGACGAGCAGCCCTGCGGCACCGTGCAGACCCCAGTGCGACTCGCCGCACGTGCAGCGCACGAAGCCGTCACCGTCGCGGCGCGCCATGGCGTCAGGCGTGCGACGCAGCGGCCGTCGGTGCCGCGCCGCGCAGTCGCCAACGACCGCCTGCCAAGATTCGCGCCGCCGTGATGAGCAGCACGATCAGGCCCGCCGCGACGGCGAACGTGACCGTGCGCCCGAGCACTTCGTACGACACGCCGGCGAACGACGCGGCGACCCCGCCGGTGAGCGTCTGCGCCCCGCCGAGCAGCCCCTGTGCGCCGGCCTGGCGCTCGGCGGGCGCCACCATGCCCACTGCGACGCCCGAGCCGGTCACCGTCAGGCCGTCGTTCAGCGTGTGAATGAAGAACACGGTCATCAACGGCCACGGCAGCGAGATCGCGCCGTAGAGCGCCATGCACGCGGCCCCGACGAGCATGCCGATGCCGCCGGCGCGGAACGGGCCGACGCGTTGCACGAACTTGCCGCCGTACGGCGCCATGAACACCATCGGCAAAACGAAGATCGTGACGCCGGCGTTGGCCATCCATGTCGGCGCGCCGAGGTCGCTCATCATGAGCGCCCACAACGAGTCGAACACGCCGATCATGAAGAACACCGCGATTCCGATCAGCACCCCGGCCGTGATTGCGCGGTCGCGCAGCAAGTCGACTGCGAAGCGCTCGGTCGGGTGGTCTTCGGCGGGTACTTCGGGTATCGGCAGCGTGAAGATCACGAGCGTCACGACCGACAGCACGGCACCGATCACGACGAACGGCGCGGGGATGCCGAACGGCTCGACCAAGAAGGTGGAGATGACCGGCCCCGCCGCGAACCCGCCCACCTCGCACGAGAGCACGCGACCGAGGTTGCGCCCGAGGTGCTCGCGGTCGCTCACGATGATCACGCGCCGCATCGCGGGCAGGGCGCACCCGAGACCGACGCCCGACACGAAGCGCGCGCCGAGCAGCTCGGGCAACGAGTCGGCGAACGCCATCGCGAAGTTGCCGACGATCGCGAGCACGAGGCCAACGAAGATGAGACGCCTCGACATGCCGCGGTCGGCGAGCGGGGCGATGGTCAGCTGGGCGAAGAAGGAGGTGAAGAAGCCGATGGCGATGACGAACCCGAGCGAGGCTTCGCTGATGCCGAACCGTTCGCGGTAGTCGTCGAGCATCGTGAACATCACTCCGTACGCCGACGAGTTCACCGCGATCGCCACGAACAATGCGAGCAACAAACGCTGGTGCGGCACGCAGCGAGGCTACTGAGCGTCGCGCGCCGAGGGCGGCGTGTGGCGGTTAGCGCACATCACGTCACATCTGCGAGAATGGCGGCGTGGCGACGTTGAACGTGACGAACCCCTTCGACCAGTCGATCGTCGGCGCCGTCGCACACGCAAGCGTCGCCGACTGCCTCGGTGCGGTCGATCATGCGCACGCCGCGTTTGCTTCGTGGCGCGCGACCGCGCCGCGAGCACGCGCCGAGATGCTGCGCCGTGCCTACGAGTTGATGATCGCCGAGCACGACGAACTCTCGCGGCTGATCGTGCGCGAAAACGGCAAGGTACTCGCCGACGCCAAAGCCGAAGTCACCTATGCGGCCGAGTTCTTCCGCTGGTTCAGCGAAGAAGCGGTGCGCATCGACGGCGACTACCGGCGCGCCCCCTCGGGTGCCAACTGGTTGCTCGTGTCGCGCCAACCCGTGGGTGTCGCGTTGCTCGCCACGCCGTGGAACTTCCCGGCGGCGATGGCGACGCGCAAGATCGGCCCGGCGCTCGCCGCCGGATGCACCGTGGTGCTCAAGCCCGCGAGCGACACGCCGCTCACGACACTCGCCATCTGCGACATTCTGCGGTGCGCCGGCGTGCCCGACGGCGTGGTGAACGTGGTGGTGCCCGACCCGCCCGGCCCGGCGGTGAGCGCGATGCTCGCGTCGGGCAGGGTACGCAAGTTGTCGTTCACGGGTTCGACGGCAGTGGGAGCGCTCTTGCTCGCCCAGGCTGCGGAGCGCATCATCAACTGCTCGATGGAACTCGGCGGCAACGCCCCGCTCGTCGTGTTCGACGACGCCGACATCGACGTGGCGGTCGACGGGGCGATGCTCGCCAAGATGCGCAATGGCGGCGCGGCGTGCACCGCTGCCAACCGGTTCTTCGTGCACGACAAAGTGCACGACAAGTTCGTCGACGCTTTCGCCGCGCGAATGTCGGCGCTGGTGCTCGGCGACGGGCTCGACGCGCGCACGCACGTGGGCCCGCTCGTCACGCGCAAAGAGCAAGACCACGTGGCGTCGCTCGTGGACGGCGCGGTCGCGGGCGGTGCGACGGTCGTGTGCGGCGGCAAGCGAGCGAGCGACAAGTCGTTCGGCTATCACCCGACCGTGCTCACCGGCGTGGCGTTTGATGCGGCGATCTTGCGCGAAGAAGTGTTCGGCCCGGTCGCGCCGATCGTGCGGTTCGGCGACGCCGACGACGTGCTCGCCCATTGCAACGCCACCGAGCACGGGCTCGTGTCGTACGTATTTACTCGCGATGTCGCGCGCGGGCTGCGATTCGCCGAGGCGCTCGAGACCGGGATGATCGGGCTCAATCGCGGCCTGGTGAGCGACCCCGCCGCACCGTTCGGCGGAGTCAAGGCGTCGGGTGTCGGGCGCGAAGGCGGACACGACGGGCTGCTGGCGTTCTTGGAGACCAAGTACGTGGCGGGCAACTGGTAGCAACGCCGCCGATGCGCCCCGTGCCGCCTCCGCCGACTGCTGGCACACTGAAACGGTGAGCGAAGGGGCTCGACGAATCTGCACCGACCTGCTGCGTGAAGCAGGCGTGCCGATTGGTGGCAGCGAACCGCACGCGATTCGGGTGCACGACGATCGGCTGTGGGCGCGCGTGATTGCGCAACGGCAACTCGGCTTCGGCGAGGCCTACATGGACGGCTGGTGGGACTGCGACCGACTCGACGAGATGCTCGCGCGAGTGATCGCAATCGGTGCCGCCAACCGAATCCCGATGCGCCCGGGCATCGCGTGGCATGCGTTGCGTTCGACGCTGAGCAATCATCAAACGAAGCGCCGCGCGGTGGACAACGCCAAGCGTCACTACGACATCGGCAACGACTTGTACGAGCGGATGCTCGACAAGCGGATGGTTTACACGTGCGGCTACTGGCAGCACGCCGACGACCTCGACTCGGCGCAAGAAGCAAAACTCGATCTCGTGTGCCGCAAACTCGAGTTGCAGCCCGGCATGCGCTTGCTCGACATCGGCTGTGGATGGGGCGGGTTCCTGCAGTTCGCCGCCGAGCGATACGGCATCATCGGCACTGGCATCTCGCCGGCGATGCAGCAGGTGCACCGCGCGCGCGAACGCTGCGCCGGATTGCCGGTGACCATCGAGCCGCTCGAATACCGCGAGTTGAGCGGCACCTACGACCGCATCGTGACGATCGGCATGCTCGAGGCGGTGGGGCCAAAGAACCTGCGGCTTTTCTTCGACACCTGCGACCGCGTGCTCGCGCCGGGCGGCATGATGCTGCACCACACGATCGGCGCCACGGTGTCGAAGCAGCACTCTGACCCGTTCTTCGACCGATACATCTTCCCCGGTGGAGTGCTGCCGTCGCTCGCGCAGTTCTCGCGGGCGGCCGAGCCGAACTGGGTGATCGAAGACGTGCACAACTTCGGGCCCGACTATGACCGCACGCTCATGGCGTGGAACGCGAACATCGAGTCGCGCTGGGCGGAGATTCCGCACTACGACGAGCAATTCCGCCGCATGTGGCGCTTCTATATTCTCGGATCCGCGGGCGGTTTCCGCGCGCGCTCGCTGCAGTTGTGGCAGATCGTGATGCGCCGCCAGGGCCGCGCGCCGCGTTACACCGCCGCGCGCTGACTAGCCCGCGTTCGCGCGCCGGTCATTTCGCGTTCGCGCGGTGACGATCGCCCACCACACGAGCGGAATCTGCAGCGGCAGGCGCCCGTAGGCGACGAGCCGTTCGGAGAGTTCGCGGTCGCGCCAGTCCCACGCCATGTAGAGGTTGGCGGGGTAGACGGCCACGAACAAGGCGGCCGCCGACCACAGGGCGAGGCGGCGCGTGCGAGCGAACACGATGCCAAGCCCCACCAGCACCTCGGCGACACCGCTTGCGTACGTGGCGTCGCGCGCCGAGCCGGGCACCCACGGCGGCACGATCTCGTCGAAGAACTGCGGCGACAAGAAGTGCGAGACGCCCGCCACGAGCAGCACCGCAGCGAGTAGTTTCTCAGAGCGGGTCATGCGCGAAGACTAGGTCTTCGCGCCCGACCGGCACTGAGACGGACTCCGACATGAGCGACCACATCGACACCCGCACCAACTGGCTCGACCCGCAGCAACTTGAAGCCGTGCGCGGCCAGGTGCCGCTGGTGTACGTGGATGCCGTGCCCGTGCGCGTGGACGACATGGGCAACGTGACGCACGTCGGGATGTTGTTGCGTCAGGCACCCGACGGCACCATCTCGCGCACCATCGTGTCGGGTCGCGTGCTGCTCAACGAGCGCGTGCGCGAGGCGTTGCTGCGCCACTTGGAGAAAGACCTCGGCCCGCTCGCCTTGCCCCAGATTCCACCCGAACCCGCGCCGTTCACGGTGGTGGAGTACTTCCCCGATCCGTCGATCTCCGGATTCCACGACCCGCGACAGCACGCGGTGAGCCTCGCCTTCGTGGTGCCCGTGTCGGGTGATTGCAGCCCGACGCAGGATGCGCTCGACCTGGCCTGGTACACGCCGACTGAAGCGGTGAGCGAGCCGATGCGCCGCGAGATGACGAGCGGCCACGACCGCCTTATTCGCCTGGCGCTCGCCTCCGTCGGCGTATTGCCCTAGCGCGCCGTCGCCCGGGCGGCGGGGCGAACACGTGCAGCTCGTCGCCGTCGTCGGACTCGAGCCGCAGCGAGATGCCCTTGTCGATGTCCTCGGGTTCGGTGGCGGCCTCGATCACGACGGCCGGTTCTTCCTTCGGTTTGCGCCCGAGCAGTCGGTCGAACACCACCATGCCGCCCGCCAACATCGCGCCGACCGTGCCGTAGCGCTGGGCCGCGCGCCGCACCATCTGGGCATCCTCGGGAAGCGAGTGGTCGGGGGCGTCGTGCGGCTCGCCTGACTTGTCGGGTCGCTCGGTGCCTGCGTTCACGCCCTTCAACCTACGCGTGACTCGCGCGACGAATCACGCGCAGCAAGCCGAACGAGACCTACTCTTTCTGCTGTGCCCGAAGGCGACACGATTCATCGCGCAGCCGCCGCGTTGCGCATCGCCCTCATCGGCAAGAAGATGGTGCGATTCGAGGCACCGCGTCTCGAAGGGCTCGCGCCCCGCGTCGGGCAGACCATCGAAGAGGTGCGCAGCCGCGGCAAGCACCTCGAGATCGTGTGGGACGACGGCACCGTGCTGCACACGCACATGCGCATGACCGGCTCGTGGCACGTGTACCACCCGGGCGAGCGGTGGCGCAAGCCGCCGCACCGCGCGCGCGTGGTGATCGGCGTCGCCGACTGGGTGGCGGTGTGTTTTTCTGCCCCGGTCGTGGAGACCTACCGCGACTTCGATCCGCGCCGCCACCCGATTCTCGGCAAGCTCGGCCCCGACCTGTGCCACGAGTCGCCCGACATCGATGAATGCGTGCGGCGGATGGTGGATTACGACCCGCCGGAGACGTCGGTTGCCGAGGTGCTGCTCGACCAGCGCGTGATGTGCGGCGTCGGCAACGTGTACCGCTGCGAGTTGCTGTGGGCGTGCGAGCTGAGCCCGTGGGCGCGAATCTGCGAATTGAGTAAAGACGAATGCGACGAACTGGTGCGACTCGCCCACGAGATGCTGCGCGCCAACCTGCGGCGCGTCGAGCGCATCACTGCGCCGTCGACCGACGGCGGGCTCGCGGTCTACGGCCGGCAGGGCAAGCAGTGCAGCCGCTGCGGCGACCTCGTGCGCGTCACGCACCACGGCGAAGCCAACCGCGTGCTGTACTGGTGCGCCGGTTGCCAGACGATGCACACGCCGCCCGTCACTGCGCCGCGCCGACTCGCCGACGACACGCCGACCGACCAGCATCCGGCAGCGCTCAGGTTCGCCGAGCCGCTCGACGAACGCTGAACTGGCCGGCACAGAAAGGGGCGCGGCCCGGAACGCTCAGGTGGTGGCGATCGCCTCCACCACGTTCACCTGCGTGGCACGCCAAGCGGGGTAGATCGCAGCCACGACGCCGAGCAGGAACGAGCCGATCACGATCGCGACGGTGTCGCGGATCGGGAGGCTGAAGGCGATGCCCGAATCGCCGCTCAGTGCCGCCACGACGACCACGCCCATCACGATGCCGAGCACCACGCCCGCTGCTGCACCGAGTAGAGACGTGATGACGCTCTCCCAGCGCACGGTGGTGCGAACTTGCGAGCGGGTCATGCCGACGGCACGCAGCAAGCCGATCTCGCGGCGGCGCTCGAACACCGACAGGAGCAGCGTGATTACGATGCCGACGACGGCGATGATGATCGACAACGCGAGCAACCCGTAGATCAACGCCAAGACTTGATTGACCTGCGCCGCCCGCTCGTCGATGAATTCATCCTTGGTCTGCAACGACCCGATGCCGACATCGCTGCTGATAGCCGCCACACGGTCGCGCAGGACACCGACCTCCGTGCCCTCGGAGGCCCGGATGTAGACGAACGCGTCGAAGATCGGCGTCGGAGAGTCGGCGAACATCTCACGGCTCGCCACGTAGTTGGCAAAACTCGTGTCGCCCGTGACGAAGCCCCGGATTTCGGCGTCAACCAGCTTGCCGTCGATGCGGACCAGCTGCAGCCGGTCGCCGAGCCTCCAGCCCTTTTCCGTCGCGCGGTCTTCTTCGACGAAGAGCCCGTCGTTGCCCAGTGATGTGATGTCGCCTTGGGTGACCCCGAGGTCAAAGAGCCCGCTGATCGTCGCAGGGTTGACGGTCTGCACGAAGCTGCCGCGCAAGTCGGGCAGCGGGGCGACTTGTTCGCTGCTCGCGTTGTTGTTCGTTGGCGCCTCGCCCGGGTCGACGATGCGCACGCTGGTGAAGCCGACGCCCGTGGCTTGGGCGACGCCGTCGAGCGCGGCGATCTCATCGGTGACGGTGAGCGGAATGCCGCCGAAACCCCGCGCGTCGACGGTGAGTGCCAAGTCGCCGGTGAACGCGCTGCCGAACGTGTCGCGAATCTCGGCGCGGAGGCTGGCGGCGAGCACGCTGAACGCGGTCACGAGCGCGACGCCGATCAACACCGGTGCCGCAGTGCGCGACGTGCGCTTGGGGTTGCGCGCCGCATTCTGGCGGGCCATCGAGCCACTGACGCCGCGCAACTTGGCGACCGGCACGCCGATGAAGAGCGCGACGGGTCGTGCGATCGCAGGGCCCAGCACCAAGATGCCGGCGAAGACACCGAGCACGCCGAGGCCGAGCACCTGTACGGGCGCATCGTTCATCGCGGCGACGAGGCCGACGACGCCGAGCGCAACGAGCCCGAGGCCGATCATCACGCGCCGACTCAGGTTGCCGGCGGTGTCGAGCGCGGTCTCGCGCATCGCGGCGAGCGGCGGCACGCGACCGGCCCGCCGCGCCGGCAGCCAGGCCGCGAGCACGGTGACCACCACGCCGGCAATGAGCGTGTTCGTGAATGAAGACGGCTTGATCGCGAGTCCGCGCGTGGGCACCTCGAAACCCGTCGCTTGCAACAGCGCGTTCAGACCGATCGACAAGACGATGCCGATGCCGAACCCGATCAGCGAGCCGATCACGCCCATCGCGAGCGACTCCACGAGCAACGCCCGCGACACCTGGCTGCGGCTCGCACCGATGGCACGCAGCAGTGCGTTCTCCTGCTGGCGCTGCGCGGCGGTGATGGAGAACACGTTGTAGATGACGAACGAGCCGACACCGAGGGCGATGAATGAGAACACGATGAGGAACGTGGAGAAGATGTTGAGCACGTCCTTGATCTGGCCCTGCACTTCGGCGGTGATTTCGGCGCCGGTGAGCGTCTCGAGTTTCAAGTCGGGCGACAACGCAGCGTCGATGCGTTCGGCGAGCACCTCGTCGTCGACCGAACCGTCGCCTGCGACGAGGATCGCGTCGACGAACCCTGGCTGCAGCAAGAACTCCGACGCAGTCGGCTGGTCGAACAAAGCGAACGTCGCACCGCCCGGCGACGCGATGTCGCCGTAGCTCGCGACGCCGACGAGGGTGAACTCGCGCGGGCCCGCGAACGACACGACGCGCACGGTGTCGCCGACGACGAACTCGCCGTTGTCGGCGGTGGCGCGGTCGAGCATCATTTCGTTCGGGCCGACGGGCAGGCGGCCGGAGTCGACGGTCCACAAACCTGCAGTGTCCGACGACACGATTCCGCCGAACGTCGGCGGACCGCCGCCCTCGCTGCCGAGCGGCTCGCCGTCTTTGCCGATCACCCGCGCGAACGCTTGGATGTCGCCGGTCGCCGACGACACACCCTCGACCCCGCGCACCGTGTCGAGCACCGCGATCGGTGTCGCGGCGCGCTGTTCGCCGCCGAAGTCGAGTTCGATGAACGTGGTCGAGCGCACGTAGGCGTCGACGTCGCGGAAGATGTCGGAGAACAGCCGGTCGAAGGTCTGGTTGATCGTGTCGCGGAAGACGAAGGTGCCGGAGAGAAACGCCGTGCCGAGAATGACGGCGAGCGACGTGAGCACGAGCCGGCCCGCACGGGCCAGTGTCATCTTGAGAGCGAGACGGAACATCGCGCCGCTATTCGCCGAGGTGAGTCAAGTACTCGAGCACCCGTTGGGCGGTCGGTGTGAACATCTCGCCGGCCACCTTGCCGTCGGCGAGGAAGACGATACGGTCGGCGTAACTGGCGGCGTTTGCGTCGTGGGTGACCATCACGATGGTCTGGCCGAGATCGGTGACGGCCAGGCGCATGAACTCGAGCACCTCGGTGCCCGTCTTTGAGTCGAGGTTGCCGGTCGGCTCGTCGGCGAAGATGATGCTCGGACGGGTGGCGAGTGCGCGGGCGATCGCCACGCGCTGCTGTTGCCCGCCCGACAACTCGCTCGGCCGGTGCGTGAGGCGGTCGCGCAGCGAGATGGTGTCGATCATGCGCTCGATCCATGCGTCGTCGCCCTTCTTGCGACCAAGGGTGAGCGGCAGCAAGATGTTCTCCAGCGCGTTCAGCGTGGGAATCAAGTTGTACGCCTGAAAAACGAACCCGATTCTCTCGCGGCGCAACTCGGTGAGTGCCTTGTCGTTGAGCGACGAGAGATCGACTTCGTTCACGAACACCTTGCCGCTGGTGAGCGAGTCGAGTCCCGCGAGGCAGTGCATGAGCGTGGACTTGCCCGAGCCGCTCGGGCCCATGATGGCGGTGAACTTGCCGCGCTCAAAGTTGGCGTCGACGCCGTCGAGGGCGTGCACCTCGCTGTCGCCCGAACCGTAGATTTTCACCGCGCCGACGGCGCGCGCGGCGTACGCGGTGGATTCTTCAGGCACCGCGAAAGGCTACTCCCTGCGCGCTATTTGGGTTGTGGCAGCACGCGAAGGTACGACTTCAACGGCTTCCAACCTTGCGGGAAGAGCTTCTTCGCCTCGTCGTCGCTGACCGCCGAACCGATGATCACGTCGTCGCCGTGCTTCCAGTTGGCGGGCGTCGCAACTTTGTGCTTCGCGGTGAGTTGCAGCGAGTCGATGACGCGCAGGATTTCGTCGAAGTTGCGGCCGGTCGACGCGGGGTAGGTGATGGTGAGTTTCACTTTCTTGTCGGGGCCGATCACGTACACGCTGCGCACCGTGAGCGTGTCGTTGGCGTTCGGGTGGATCATGCCGTAGAGATCGCTCACCGTGCGCTGCGGGTCGCCGATCATCGGGAAGTTCACCGCGGTGCCCTGCGTGTCGGCGATGTCGGCCTCCCACTTCACGTGCGAGTCGACCGGGTCGACGGACAAACCGATCACCTTCACGTTGCGCTTGTCGAATTCCGGCTTGATGCGCGCCACGTAGCCGAGCTCGGTGGTGCACACGGGCGTGAAGTCTTTCGGGTGGCTGAACAAGATGCCCCACGAGTCGCCGAGCCACTGGTGGAACGAGATGGTGCCGTGCGTGGTGTCGGCTACGAAGTCGGGGGCGGTGTCGCCGAGGCGGATGGTCATGCGGGGGTCTCCTTGATCGGGGTGGTGCACGGTGGTCGTGCCAGGGACCCTGTCTACCAATTGTTGACCTGCTTTGTCAACTTTGGGGGATGTCGGGTCTGCGTGCGCGGCGGCGGGCGGCGGCGGGCCTATGCCTTCGGTCGGATGTCGAGCCCGAAGCGCGCCTCGAACTCCGCATAATAGGTCTCGTCGTCGAGGTGCGCGCCGAGCGCCACCCACTCCTCATCGGTCATCTGCGCGCGCGCCGCGATGAGTTCGCGCGCGCCCCACGAGCAGGTCCAACGCAGGCGCGGTGTCTCGGTGGTGGCGGCTTCGAGGATCGTCGCCGCAGCCGCCTCGGCCGGCGTGGCTTTGGCGATGCCTTCGGCATAGAACGCGAACAGCCGCCGGTAGTGCGCGTCGTAGGCACCGGTCTGGTTTGGCGCGTCGATGTTCTTGCCGAAGATCGAGCTGCGCGTGACGCCGGGCTCAATGATCGCGACGCGGATTCCGAACGGCGCGAGTTCTTGCGCGAGCCCTTCGCTCATGCCTTCCACCGCCCACTTCGACACGTAATAGGGCGACTGCGCGATGGCGGTGATTTTGCCGACCACCGACGACACGTTGACGATCGCACCGCTGCGCCGCGCACGCATGCCCGGCAGCACCGCCTGGATGCAGCGCACCAAACCGTTGTGGTTGATGTTGAACACTGTGTTGTAGGTGTCGATCGGGCACTCCTCGGTCACTGCGTTGCCGCCGACCCCGGCGTTGTTGACCAGCACGTCGACGCGGTCGGTGACGGCGAAGATCTCGGCGAAACCGCGGGTCACCGAGGCGGAGTCGGCGACGTCCATTTCCACCAGGGTGATGAGGTCGGCGACACCACTTCCTCGGGCTTTGGCCAGCAGTTTGTCGGCCTTGGCCAGCCCCCTCACCGTGCCAAACACGCGGTAGCCCGCCTGGGCGAAGGCGATGGCGGTCGCGCGGCCGATGCCCGAATTGGCGCCGGTAACGACGGCGACAGGGGCGTCTGGCATGGGCACCACCGTAGGCGCTGGGGTGGGTAGGTGTGCTCGTCTGACTGTCACCTGGATGTCACAGCGAGGGGATACCCTGCCGTTACACAGTCGTGAAGAATCGGCGGGCGTTTGCCCTTCTCCTCTGCGCGGCGGTCGCGGTCGGCGTGGTGCCGGTCGCGCCCGTGGCTGCGCAAGCCGCGCCGAGCGCGATGCAGCCCGCCAACACCACCGGTGGCGAGCGCGACCACATCGTGATTCTCAAAGACAACGTCAGCGTGGCGGCGAAAGTCGACAAAGAGACGGCGCTCGGCAACGAGGTGAGCGACGTGTTCGCCTCGAAAGTGAAAGGGTTCGTCGCGTCGCTCGACAACGCCGATGTGCATCGCCTGAAGCAAGACCCGCAGGTGCTCGTCGTCGAGGCGGATTCGACGATGTCGGTGATCGACACGATGGAGTCGACCACCACGAGCACGACCGTGTCGCCCTCGTCGACGCTCGCGCCGAGCAGCACCACGAGTTCGTCCAGCTCGACGACGAGCACATCCACGACATCCACGACATCCACGACATCCACGACATCCACGACATCCACGACCGTCCCCACTTCCCTCGACGACTTGCGCATCGGCGACGCGATACCCGGCGAGTACATCGTGACGCTGCGCTCCGGCGTGTCGTCGTCGAGTTTCGCCGCGGCACAAGCCGACGGCGGCATCACGATCCTCGGCACGTTCAGCGAGGCGATCAACGGCTTCGGCGCGGCGCTGAGCAAGTCGCAACTCTCGGCACTCGCGAGCGACCCGAACGTGCTGCTCATCGAAGAGAACACGGTGGTCG
>Ga0233425_10003530_pt1 | contig 28104 bp, 29 predicted proteins | sample Watercolumn_Towu_2_FD_181712 | JGI IMG/M metagenome (GOLD analysis project Ga0233425, IMG submission 181712) | Freshwater microbial communities from Lake Towuti, South Sulawesi, Indonesia - Watercolumn_Towuti2014_140_MG | ecosystem: Environmental > Aquatic > Freshwater > Lake | place...
TCCAGTAATACTAATTGTTCTCGTCTTTTGTCTTTGTAAATAATCCATATGTACGCTGCATACAAATCCGTTTCTGTAAGTATACAATCCCTCAAAAATATCCTCCGTGTCAATTTTAAGATCGCTAACCTTTGCTTTGAATACTCTCCAGCGCAACGGCTCCCCAAACAGGTAACGCATGTAATCAACCTCATGCGAAAGATCAAGCGCTACCCCTCCACCCTGATTGCGATGGGCACCATAGTTATCGCGGTAGTCAATGTTCTTGCGCCATGTAGGCAGATACTGCCCGACTTCAATACGCGCAAAATACGGTTTACCGATTAATTTCCTAGCAATAGCTATTTTTAATGACTGCATCGCCGCTAGAAAACGGAGATTATAAGCCACTAAAGCCTTTAGCCTATTTTTTTTGACGATACTTTCCAATTTTTCTAAACCATCTAAAGAGTGCGAAACTGGTTTTTCAATAAAAAGATCTATTCTTTTCTCTGCTAGTAAAAGAGCGGTCTTCAGGTGCTTATGGGTTTGATTGGCAATAATCGCAAAATCCGCAGCAATGCCTTTAAGGCTTCTGATAATCACAATTTTACCTTTATGCCTGGCGAAGTTAATAAGGCAATCTCTACGCTTGGTATAAATAAATATCTTTTTACACTCAGGCATAGGAAGAAGATTCTTGATGTGTCTAGTTCCTACCGACCCGCAACCGACTACCAGTACCTTAAAATTTTTTCTTTTCATAGCTAACAAGCAGTCCAGCCTCCGTCTACCATCAGATTATGGCCGGTTATATAAGACGCAGCATCGGAAGCAAGAAAGACGGCAGCGCCGACAATTTCCGAAGCCTTGGCCATGCGCCCGAGGAGCGCACGCTTGCTGTAATTTGCGACAAACTCCGGGTGCTGGTTGTCAAAAACTCCCCCCGGAGATATTGAGTTTACCCTTATGTTATATTTCGAATAATAACTTGCCAGGTATTTGGTAAAAGTAATCAATCCGCCCTTAATAGCGGAATAGGCGACCGCTGAAGTCATGGGAGTCCCCTCATAAATCGAAAAATCAGGCGCGACCACGCCGTAGGTCGAAGCAAAATTTATAATGCTGCCTGATCTCTTCTTCTTCATCTCTTCGGCAACTGCCTGGCAGCAAATAAAATACCCTCCCAAATGGTCATTGACATTCTGCTTCCAGGAATCAAACGGAACGGATTCGGCCTTAAGCATCCAATCCCCGGTGCGCGGAAAAGCGGTATTTACCAGTATATCGATTCTCCCCTGCTCGCCTTTTACTTTTTCAATACCTGCTATTACCGAATCCTGGGAAGTGATGTCAGCCTGCAGGAATATCACATTGTCGTGATCAAGATGGTTCTTGGCGGCTATTCCGTCCGTGTCAGCCGCATAGACCACGGCCCCAAAATCCGCCAGGCCCCTGACAAGTTCCCGGCCGATGAGTCCGCAACCGCCAGTAACTATGGCAATCTTGTTTTTACACGAAAAAATGTCTTCGTACATTTTAAACTCCCTCCTATTTATCCGGCCCAGGAATATCTCTGAATTGCTTCTGCTTATTTACCAGCCACAACTTACCCTGATCAAGTATCTTTAAGAACAATCTATCGCTATTCCCCTTACCGAAATGGCCGCCAGGTTTAGGCTTAGCTGACAAGGCTTTTTCTATCGCTGCAAGTATCTGTGCGCTTGCGTATCCGCAATTTATCATATCCGGATGCAAATGGCGGTTATTCTGCCGTGTACCTATATTTACAACCGGGATCCCGTAATAAGGAGCTTCGCGCACTCCGACGCTGGAATTACCGATAATAAAGTTTGCCTGCCTTAGTAATACCAGGAAATACTCGAAACGGATCGACGGAAACATCCTTATATGAGGTGAAGCTTGAAGCCTTTTATATTCGGAAAATATAAAATCCGAACCCGTGTCATTGTTGGGGTAAATTACGACATAATCAAGCTTGGATTTTAAGACCGCATCAACCAGGTTTCTCGCCTGCCTGCCGGTATCAGAATGCTCCGTAACCACCGGATGGAATAGCAGCACGGCATATTTTTTAAACGGTATATTGTAGTGTTTCTTTATAAAATTTAACGGGGCAAATTTCTTCGACATCATAATGTCGATATCAGGCGAGCCGATGACAAAGATCGAATTCTTCTCCTCTCCCATCTGTATAAGTCGGCGTCTGGCCGTATTATTAGAAACAAAATGAATGTGGCACATTTTGCTTACCGAATGCCTGATCAACTCGTCTACCGTACCGGAAAGCTCCCCTCCTTCGATATGCGCAGTCAAAACATTGTTTAACGCGCCTACGATTGCCCCGGCTAAAGCCTCTACCCGGTCACCATGAAGAACGATCAAATCCGGCTTGATATCGTTGATATACTCCGTGAAGCCTACAATGGTCTTGGCTAATATGATATCCATGGGATCATGCGTATCGTGGTTATAATACATAAAAATATTCTTATATCCGCATTTGATCACTTCGTCAGCGGTCTTACCGTATTTAGGGTTCATATGCATGCCGGTCACAAAGATATGCACTTCATAGCGCTTGGATTTCTCGGTGATCTCGATTAACGATTTAAGCTTACCGAAATCCGCTCTCGTGCCGGTAAGAAAAACTATTTTTTTCATAGATATTCCTGAATCGCCAATACCAGGCTACTACATCCAAACCGCATGCCTCAGGCTCCATTCCCCGTCTTTAAACTTCCATAAATGTGGCGAGCGGCCCCTGTTAACGCACTCCCAGAATCTATCTTCTCCTATATCCATATATTCCAATATTTGCTTGAAATATTTTTTCGGGAATTCCGAATCGTATCTTTTTACCAGGGCTACCCCTTCCTCCCGGGTAATCTTTCTATTCCTTATTTCATGAGCGGCGTCATAGGTCGCCCGGCCAATACCAAACTTGATCAAAGTAGTATAATAATGGAAAGGGTCTATCCGGTCATCGATCGAGCTATACTTGGAATAGGAACCCTCGGTCCGCTCGGTATTAGCCGAAAAACCAGTGTGTTCCGCGGCGTAATAGTAACACTCCTGCGGATCCCATTTAAGATAAAAACCAAGATAATGAACAACCGTACCGACACTTTCAAGTCTTTCTTTATCAGGAGGTAAATAAGGGAACAGGTCTTCATAAACTATATTGTGCGAGTTAATCAGCTCCTCTGCAGAAACTCCTCCTAAAAAGATTCTTTTAAGGTCAATATTATCCTGAAAAAACCGCTTATCCATGGTGGGCCGAAGATTATCATCGATATTATTTCCGTACTCCGCCTGGTTTTCCCCGTAAAATACCAGAGGTATTCCGTAAAGAGCAGAGAATCTTGGGGCTATATGCCTCTGGCCGATAATAAAAGGCTGAAAAGGATGCAAAAGTTTCTCAAAAGCCAGCTTAGTCAAAAGCCGATGGACTTTTCCATTAGGCGTAAAAAGAATATTATCGAATCCGGCATGGACCCATTTCTGAAAATTCTGAAAGCCTATATCGGTATAAATATGCGGAGCCCAGGTCACGGTGAGCGGATGCATATTGTATTTGTATTTTAAAACGTGAGCGGTAAATGCACTATCTTTACCTCCGCTGCCAGGGATAATGCAATCATAATTCCCTTGCTTACTGCGGAATTCTTGACAAAGCCGGATCAGCTGCGCCTCTCTTTCCTGCCAGTCAATTTCTCTATCTTTTATATCAGAATATCTGCAAGCTGTACAAACCCCGCTATCATCAAATGATATTGTCTCTTTTTTTGTGTTTATATTACTTTTGAATTCTATGGTTGAACTCGGCCGCTGATTTGAGACAACGCACCTCTTGCAGAAAGCGACCTTTTCCGGTAAACCATAGAGAACGGGCAGATTATCCGCCCTATCCGGGGAAAATAGGTCTAATGCATCTTTTTTGATGCCTATAGTTTTTAAATCTTTAATCACCGGTCAATTACTCCCTGATTTGAGCATTTTCGCTAAATTCTGATATATCAATATCCCCATCCTCCCGCTTTTTTCGGGATGGAATTGGCAGGCAAATACATTCTTATAGCTCAGCGCAGAGCAGAATTCCTGCCGGCCATACGAAGCCCTGGCTAAAATCAAGTCATCCGAAACCGGTCTGACAAAATAGGAATGTACAAAATACATATACTCGCCATCCTTGACCCCTTCCAGAAACGTCCCGCTCCATAAACCGGTATCTCTCTTACTATCAGCAGGGCCATAGATCCTGTTCCATCCTACTTCCGGGACCTTAACCGCAATACCTTCTCCATCGGTCCTGTCTAATCCAATAACATCGCCATCGATTATACCTAAACCTGCATGCCTGCCGAACTCCCGGCTTTCATTCATTAACAGCTGCATCCCCAGGCAGATTCCGAATAAAATCTTGCCTTTTCCGACTTCTACCTTAAGGAGATCCGCCAACCCCAGCGAAGAAAGGTTCTTCATGGCATCCCCAAAAGCTCCCACTCCAGGTAAGATCATTAAACGCGCTGACTGGATTACTTCTTTAGTATTTGTAATCACAGCCGTCAGGCCTGCAAACTCACAGGCATTCTTTACGCTGAATAAATTGCCCATTCCATAGTCGATTATAGCTGCATCGTAACTCGTTTTCATATCCTGCATTCTATTTCGCTCAGCGAGAGGTATTCTTTTAGCTCTCCGATTGTGATATCTTGGACACGTGAAAATTCACCTATGGAGAAAGGGCTCCCGTTATCTTTACCGAGACCGGCTTTATTTTCTTTTAAAAAATGATAATGAAACATTGACGCGATGCATACTGCATCTGCACCGGCCTCCGATAGGACCCTGCGCACATCTTCTTTTGAACCTGCTCCACCGCAAGCTATGACCGGAATGGAGACCTTGCGGCTGATCTTTTCCACCAAAACCAGGTCAAACCCTTTACCTGTCCCTTCCTGGTCAATCGACGTCACCATAATTTCGCCAGCGCCCAATTCGGCAACGCGCTGCGCCCAGGCAAATACCTCTATCCCGGTCTTCTCCCGGCCGTTGTCTATATAAGCTTCGTATATATCTTCGCCGATCTTTTTAGCCTCTATTGAAACGACTACCGTAGAAGATCCAAACGAGTTAGCGGCTTTTCTTATAATCTCGGGATCTTTAACTGCTGCGGTATTGATCACTATCTTATCGGCTCCGCTGCGTAATACTGCGCGCATATCATCGATAGAACGCAACCCACCTCCTACTGCCAGGGGAATGAATATATCCTTGGCCGTCCTGCTGATGATATCATGCAGGCTGTTACGGTTATACAAGCTAGCTACGACATCCATATAAACCAACTCATCTGCTCCGTTATCATAGTAATACCTGGCAAAGCTCTGCGGGTCTCCGAGCACCCTCAGTCCCTCTAGATGTATTCCTTTAACTAGATTAGGGCCTTTTATATCTAATCTGGGAATTATGCGACGGCTTACTTTAGCAGATCTCTCCATCTGATTTGAGTATTGACAGGGATAATCCTTCCGGCTCTCCTGCCTAAAACTTCTTTAAAACTGGCTGCTTTAATCTCTCCGGTACCCGGGCGCTTCACCCATATATTTTTCTCTGACAGGCGCTCGCCTTTCTTTATCCCGCTTACTGAAACCACACAGGCATAAGCAAAATCAATTGTCGGCTGCTCCTCTTTGAGAATACATTTTTTGCCTGCCAGTGCCCGGTGTATTATACGGCTGCCGTAAATTAACTCTCTCAATTCTGTAGGATCCATGGATATCGGGATATCCGGACCGGGCCAAAACTTGTCGGAGGTAAAATGGCGTTCTAATACAGAGGCCCCTAAAGCCACGGCAGCCAGAGAGGGATAATTTGTCATGGAATGATCGGAGAGGCCGAGTACCGCTTTGGGAAAATTTTTCTTTAAATCACCGAGAGCATTTAACCTGATCTTTTCCGGAGGAGTTGGATAAACAGAAGTGCAGTGCATCAGCGCATAAGGCACTTTATGTCTTTCCAGTATCCCTACGCTCTTTCTAATGGAATTTATACTGTTCATCCCGGTGCTCAATATGACCGGCTTACCGGATCTGGCAATATGCTCCACTAATGGATAATTATTGCATTCACCGGAACCGATTTTAAAAGCCTTCACCCGCATACGTTTCAGGCGCTCGGCAGCTGCCCGGGAAAACGGGGTAGCCAGATAAAGCATCCCTTTTGATTCTGTATATTTCTTGAGGCGTATGTCTTCATCCTCCGAAAGCTTGCAACGGTCCATAATCTCCCAGATCGATTCCCTGGCGTTTCCGGGAATCACCTTATTAGGTATCATTTCGTCTTCGATCACGTGTATCTGAAATTTAACACACTCGCATCCTGCTGAGGCGGCGTCGTCAATCATCCTTACTGCTTTGTCAAAATCACCTTCATGATTGATGCCGATTTCTGCAATCACGAAGGGCGGATGGTCCGGCCCTATGCGCCGCTTACCAATTCTAATTTCGTTCTTCCTTTTCATAGCTGCACTATCGTTAAGTTATATATTCCATGCTTTTATCATCACTGTTCTGGAAAATCCGGGGCGATACTTAATTATCATATTATCAAGACGTTTCAAAACAGAAGATAAAACCGTTGAATCTTCTTGGTCCACGCGTATGCTTCCGATGATTTTGTCGTAAAACGCGGTAGAGAACTTAAGTTCTGCTTTATCAAAGCTCTTCCGTATGGTTCTTATAATTAAGTCCGAGCTGCTTTCCTTGTCCATTTCCGATTGTATCACAACCGATTCTTTAAGCTCGGCGAATATTGCGTTGACATTTTTTGCGGGATTGTCCAGCGAACCCGGACTATATTTGAAATGGTTCGGCAGAGCCAGGCGTAAAGCATAGATCATTGCCGCCATAGACTTACTGGCATGGTCGTAGCGGGGCTCTGCTGCAAGTAAAAGCGAACCTTTCTTCATGTTAGCAGCCAGATAACTCAAGACCCGTCTTAATACCGGAGGCGGCAAGTGATGAAGAAAACCGAAACAAACGATTGATTCGCCGCGATAACCCTGGTAATCTACTATATTCTCGCACACGTAATCCAAGACGAGCTTCTCCTTATCCAGTCTTTTTAAGTAACTTTTGGCAACCCTTATGCTTTCCGGGCTTATATCTAATCCCGTAGTGACAAAACCCTCTCTCGCAAGTTCAAGGGAAAGCCAACCGTTACCACAGCCTAATTCGATCACCCGGGATGCACCTGCCTTCTTCAGTGAATCGACAAACCAATCGCGGATTGGCCCGTATTCCTCTTTCAGAAAACAGGAATTCCTCCAGATATTATTGTAAAAATACGGGTTTAAGAATTCTGCTTGCAGGTCCGGGATCTGCCGGTTCCTGGCACGATCTCTGGCGATAGAATCAAAGGAGGCTGCTTCTTTTTTAAACCTGGATCGTAATCCCATAATTATGTTTTCCTGTAATCGTAGGCTAGATTCGCCATAAAATCCTGGATAAAAGCAAAAAGCACTGCGATAATAAGTCCGGTCAGGATAATAAACAATAACCTTCGCTCACTGACCGCCCTTTCCCCGACACCATTACTAATCGGAATATCGGTAACCTCAAAATCTTCCGCATTCAATAAATCTTCATTTAAAGAGATTATGTTAGCGGTGACCGGTTGAGTTACCAAAGATCTGCTATAAAATTGATACTTATTTTCTAATTCCTTGATTTGCTGTTCAATAAATTCCTTTCGCTTGGCAAAGATGCGTTTACCGTAAGAAACGAAAGCCTGCGAAACCGCCATGCAGATTTGCTTCGCGCTCTGATAATCGCTGGTTTTTACGGTTATTTTAATAAACTGAGTTTCCGGGATATTCTGCGCGCTTATTGCCCCTGACTCAAACATAATTTTCAAAGTATTTATATCTGTTGAGATATGTCCGGAAGTTACCGCATCCGACAAAATCTTTTGCTCCTTCATAGCCTGGATCGCATAGGGAACGGTCATAACCGGCTTAGTAAAAGAACCCAGCCTTATGACAGAATTCGCCTTAAAGGTAACCGGAGACTTCCAATAGAACAATATTGCCCCTGCCGACCAAATAAGGAAGATCGCGAAAATCAGAACCTTCTTCTTCCTTAACAAATTTATAAAATGCGCAAAGCTTACTTCGTCCCTTAATATCTGCTGGTCAGACATCACTCCTCCTTTTTTCCTTTAAACTCCGTCTTGGACTCTCTCCCACTCCTCTTTGAGTTTTGCATACTCGCTTTCCTTCTCTCTTAAAAAATGTTGAAGCAGGTGTATCTTGTGCCTAAACCCCTTTTTGGTCAACATGTAGTGTATTTTGACTAGTTTCCCTGAATTTCCGGTAAAATTATTTACTTCCACCAGCCCCTTTCTGACAAGCTCCCTAAGCAGATAATTGGTTTTCCCCAGGGAAATACCCAACGTATCCGAAATCTGCCTTTGAGTAATCGCAGGTTGATTCTCGATTCTTTTTATTAGATCTAACACTTCTTTTTTTGGCTGTTCAATCATTGAACATATCTTACATCTGCCTCCCGAAAAGTCAAGTTCCGGAAGTTTAACTACAGGCGAGCTTAGGGACTACCTTGATTTTAAAGCCTTAATCTTCTCGATGTCCGAATCAACCATAATCTTAACAAGGTCGTGAAATCTAATCCGCGGCTCCCAACCAAGTATCCTTTTTGCCTTGCTGTAATCTCCTTTAAGCAAGCATGTTTCTGCCGGCCGGTATAATTCCTTATCGATAATCACGTGTTTTCTCCAGTTAAGTCCGGCGTATTTAAAAGCCAGCTCCATGAATTCTTTGACTGAGTGGGTCTCCCCTGTAGCGATTACATAATCGTCGGGCTTCTTTTGCTGAAGCATTAACCACATAGCCCGGACGTAATCGCCGGAGAATCCCCAGTCGCGTTTAGCTTTAAGGTTACCCAGGCGCAATTCCTTTTCCAGCCCATACTTAATCCTGGCTACGGCATTAGTGATCTTTCTAGTCACGAATTCAAAACCCCTGCGCGGTGATTCATGGTTGAAGCAGATGCCGTTACAGGCAAATAATCCGTAAGCCTCCCTATAATTCCTCGTCAGCTCAAAACCGGCCAGCTTTGAAATTCCGTATGGTGAACGGGGATGAAAAGGAGTGTTTTCGCTCTGGGGTATCTCTTTTGCGCGGCCAAACATCTCGCTGGAAGCGGCAAAATAGAATTTACATTTAGGGGAGCATTCCTTGATCACAGAAAGCACATAGTGGGTTCCGTTAATATTTGCATTCATAGTGGAAAATTCGTCCTCAAAGGAATAACTGACAAAACTCTGTGCTCCGAGATGATAGCATTCATCCGGCCTGATTTTTTGGACGATCTTAAATAAACTTGCTGAGCTCTCCAGGGAACCGGAATGAATTATAATCTTCTTGAGTATATGCCTTATGCGCCAAAGATGGTGCTCGACATCCTCCAAGGCTACCCGCCTAATAATACCGTGCACCTGATACCCCTTCTTCAGCAATAATTCTGATAGATACGATCCGTCTTGTCCGTCTATACCGGTGATAAGCGCTTTTTTCATAAAATTACTGGCTCCGTTCTGTTTTAATGCGACCCTCAAACCAATGGATTGTCTTCTTTAGCCCTTCATCGAAGCCTGTCTTAGCCCTAAAGCCGAAATATTTATAAGCACGGCTGGTATCCAGCTGTCTTCTAGGCTGACCATCAGGCTTGGTTTTATCCCAGGCGACCCTTCCTTTGAATCCGGTAAGCTGCACTATCAACTTCACCAAATCTTTAATAGATATCTCAAACCCCGCACCCAGGTTCACCGGTTCGGATTTGTTATATTCTTCAGCAGCTAGAATTATTCCTTCCGCGGCGTCTTCTACGTAAAGAAACTCCCGGGTCGGTTTTCCCGTGCCCCAGACCACGATTTTATCCACCCCCTGCCTTCTGGCCTCTACGCATTTGCGGATGAGGGCCGGAATGACGTGCGAACTGGTTAAATCAAAATTATCCCCCGGACCGTAAAGATTGACCGGAAGCAGGAATATACTGTTGAAACCGTACTGCTGGCGATATGCTTGAGATTGAACCAAGAGCATCTTCTTAGCTAATCCGTAAGGAGCATTGGTTTCTTCGGGATAGCCATTCCAAATATTTTCTTCTTTAAAAGGCACGGGAGTGAATTTAGGATAACTGCATATGGTCCCGATAGCCACAAATTTTTCTATCCCTTCTTGCCTGCCGATTTCCATCATCTGCACGCCCATCATCAGATTCTCGTAAAAGAAACTCCCGGGATTCCTCCTATTCGCCTCGATTCCGCCCACCTTTGCCGCCAGATGTATGACTATATCCGGTTTTCCGTCCCGGTAAGCCCTTTTCACGTCTTCCAATCTGGTCAGATCATAATCCTCAATGTGCGGAACAAAAATATTCCTGCAGCCTTTTTCTTTAAGTTTACGTACAAGATTCTTCCCTAAGAATCCCGCTCCTCCGGTGACCAATACCTTTCTTTTCTCCCAGAATTTCATATTAATCTGCCTTCCACCATCTATTTGGGAATTTTTGCTTTATTATCCTGTCGCCTTCCCCTATAGGCGTAAGTCCTACTGCACGCATATCAGCGTCTACTATTATTTTAACTAAATCTTTAAAGGCGACTTTCGGCTTCCAATTAAGGACCCTTTCGGCTCTTGAATAATCAGCTTTAAGTTTATCTACTTCATTCGGCCGGAAATACCGTTTATCGATTAAAACATATTTTTTCCAATTTAGGCCCGCATAGGAGAAAGCAGTTTCCACTAATTCCTTAACAGAATGAGTCATTCCTGTCCCTAAGACAAAGTCTCCGGGTGCATTCTGCTGCAAAATCTTCCACATGGCTTCAACATATTCAGGGGTAAAACCCCAGTCTCTTTTTGCATTCAAATTACCCAGATAAAGCTTCTTCTGTTTTCCGGCTATTATGTTAGCCAGGGCCCGGGTGACCTTGCGGGTGACAAAGGTCTCTCCTCTGCGCGGGCTCTCGTGGTTAAAAAGGATACCGTTGGAGGCAAATAAGCCGTAGCCCTGACGGTAATTCTTAACCATCCAGTAAGCATAGACCTTGGCACAGGCATAAGGGCTCTGCGGCTGAAACACCGTATCCTCCGACTGCGGAGGCTTGGCCGATCCGAACATCTCGCTGGATGAAGCCTGATAAAACTTAATTTTCTTTCCGCTGCGGCGTAGGGCCTCAAGGAGTCTTACTGTTCCTAAGGCGGTCACGTTCCCCGTATATTCCGGGATGTCAAAGCTTACCCGTACATGACTCTGGGCCCCTAAATGATAAATCTCATCCGGCCCAATATTATAAATTAAATTATTAATCTGTTCGGCATCCGATAAATCCCCGTAGTGAAAGAAAAGCCTTGTCTTGGGGTCATGAGGATCCCTGTAAATATGATCGATACGGCCGGTATTAAATGTGCTGGCGCGCCTGATTATCCCGTGGACTTCATATCCTTTTGAAAGCAGAAACTCCGCCAGATAGGAACCGTCCTGCCCGGTGATCCCGGTTATTAATGCCTTTTTCATCTTTTAAGCTCCTTATTTATGAGTTCCGACTGGCCGGAAACTATCTCCTTAATTGTATCTTCTATACCGCATTTAAGATCCCAGTCCGGATAGTGGGACTTGAATTTCGAGACGTCGCTAATCCACCAGATGTGGTCGCCTCTCCTGCTCTGTTCTACATATTCCCTCTCCAGCCTCTTACCGGAAATGCGCTCGCAGATTTCGATCGCTTCCAGAACGGAAACATTGGCGAATCTCGAGCCGCCGATATTATAGACTTCGCCCGTCCGGGGGTGTTGATAGAAATGATAGAAAGCATTCACCAGGTCAAAAGAATGGATATTATCCCTTACCTGCTTGCCTTTGTAGCCGAAAATCTTATATTTTCTTCCGGTTATTACGCACTTAACCAGATAGGAAAGAAACCCGTGAAGCTCTGCTCCGGAGTGCGCCGGACCGGTAAGGCAGCCCCCGCGAAAAACTCCAGATCTCAACCCAAAATACCTCCCGTACTCCTGGACCATGATATCGGCAGCAACCTTAGAAGCTCCGAATACCGAATGGAGGCTTGCGTCAATACTCATTAATTCATCTATGCCATTATAATATTGATGCTCCCTTGGCAACTCAAATCTTTTATCGAGTTCAATCAATGGCAATGAGTTCGGTCGGTCGCCATAGACCTTATTTGTTGAAGTGAATATAAAGACCGCCTTTGGGCAATATTTACGAGCAGCATCGAGCATTACCAGCGTGCCGGTGGCATTTACGCTAAAGTCCGTTGCCGGGTCTTTCGCTGCCCAATCATGGGACGGCTGGGAAGCCGTATGCACTACCAGACTGATAGCTGCCCCGTATCTTCTAAAGACCCTGGCCACCGCGCCTTCATCGCGGATATCAACAGCATAATGCCTGTAGCTCTTAATATCCTTCTGAAGGCGTTTCCTTACCCAAAGAGTATCCCCGTCCTTTCCGAAAAAGGCCTTGCGCAAATTATTGTCGATCCCTACCACGTCAAACCCCTTACCTGCGAAGAATTTGACGGTCTCGGAGCCAATTAAACCGCATGAACCGGTTACCAGGACAACAGACATTTTAACCTTTCTTAATCAACCAATTTTTATTTTTCAGGCACCAATTAACTGTGCGACGGATCCCCGGTTCAAGACCGATTCCCGGCTTCCAACCGGCTTCTTTATAAGCTTTCCGGGAATCAAGGCTGTAACGCCAGTCATGCCCCGGCCGATCTTTGACAAATTCAAACCGGTCAGCACGAACATTTAACGCCTTTAATAATAATTTTACCGTATCGATATTTCTGCTCTCCATGCCGCTCCCCAGGTTGTAGACCTCACCGGTTGCGCATTTTTTTGTAAGCGCAAGTATACCCTTGGCGCAGTCTTCAACATACAGCCACTCGCGCACATTCAGCCCCTTGCCGTAAACGGGGACATTTCTGCCGGTCAGCACCTTAAATATCCCAAGAGGAATCAGTTTCTCCGGGAACTGCCAGGGACCGTAGTTGTTACACGGACGGATTATCAAAGCGGGAAAGTTATAAGTCCTGACATAGGACTGGACCAGGAGGTCAGCCGCGGCCTTGGAAGCGGCATATGGGCTGTTAGGCTTAAGCGGCGAATTCTCGCTAAACTTCCCTTTTGCGATCTCCCCGTAGACTTCATCAGTAGAAATAAAAATAAATTTTTTAACTTTATATTTACGGCTGACATCAATAAGCACCTGGGTGCCTTTAATGTTAGTCTCAATAAATGGCGTGGCATCGTTAATGCTGCGGTCAACGTGTGACTCGGCGGCGAAATGAACTACTATACCGGGCCTTTCTTTTCTGAAAATCGCATCGATTTTCTTCCGGTCGCAGATGTCGGTTTTATAGAATCTATACCTGCCTTTTGCTTCTTTAAGGCGCTTGAAATCTCCGGCATAAGTTAGTTTATCTACGACTACCGGAATAAGACCGCGCCTGCCCAGAAGCCGGACAAAGGCGCTGCCGATAAATCCCGCACCGCCGGTAATCAGTATCTTATGTATCCCTTTACGCATTCTTCAAGCACTGAATTGATGTTGCGTACCTTAAATCCGCTTTTCTCAAGCTTACGCGTGGACATAAGAAGATTGGTGCGGACTAATTTTAGCCTGTTAAACGGCACAACCGTAAATTTGAAATCCGGAAAATATTTCTTATACGCCTCAAGCAGCCGAGCATAGCGCAGGCCGCCTTTATTCACTACGTTATAAATACCCCTGGCGTTGATTTTCATCAGATGCCTTAGAGCTTTAATCATATCGGGTATATATGTCACGGAGTTCTCGACATCAATCACTCTTCGGTAACGGATAATTTTGTCCAATGTATTCTTAGGCCCGGGACGGTCGTCAACGGGAATTCTGATACGCACTATAAGAATAGGGTATCTTGAAGCCAGGATATTAAGCGCGGCGTCGGAATAAATCTTGGAGCGCGAGTAAAATAAATCGAAGAAGTCCGGAGTCTTGTCTTCGCAGACGGGTGAATCCTTAGCATAATCATAATGATAGATGCAGCCGCTTGAGATATGAACCAGCTTCACATTATTGCGCAAAGCCGCTTCAGCGAGTATCATCGGGACAAAGGAATTAGCCAGGAGGGTTGCGTCTTTTTCTAATTCGCAATCATCCACGTTACGCTTTCCGGTGATCCCGATGCAATTGATAATAACCTTGGGCTTGAACTTCTTTATCAGGTCCTCGGCTTCGGATAGCGTACGAATAAACTTACCGGAGAGCCGGCAGCCGAAACCATCCTGTAGTCTTTTTCCGATAAAACCGTTCCCGAGAATCAGGATATCCTTATTCATTCTTGAGTAGGCTCTTAAGGTAGGCCCCGTAACCCGTATTGACGCGCTTAGCGATTCTTTCCAGCTGATTCCTGCCGATATATCCCATACGATAAGCTACTTCCTCAATACAGCCGATCTTAAGGCCCTGCCGATCCTCGATAGTCTTAATGAACAGGGCGGCATCCATTAGGGCATCCGGTGTCCCGGTATCCAACCAGGCATGGCCGCGGCCTAATAATTTCACCTTTAACTTGCCGCGCTTTAAATACTCCTTATTTACGTCGGTAATCTCGTATTCCCCTCTCGCCGAAGGCTTTAATCTCCGGGCAATTTTCGAGGCATTATTATCGTAAAAATATATACCGCAGACTGCCCAGCTTGATTTGGGTCTTTTGGGTTTCTCTTCAAGCGAAATTACATTGCAGCATTTATCAAACCCTATTACTCCGTATCTCTCCGGATCTCTGACATAATAACCGAATATCAACGCTCCGTCTTCAAGCCTTGCTGCCTCTTGGGCCATCTCAGCAAGCTTGTCTCCGAAGAAAATATTATCTCCTAAAATAAGACAGACGCTATCTTTGCCGATAAACTTCTCGGCGATGACCAGGCTCTGGGCAATCCCTTTAGGAGCCTTCTGGACAACATAAGATATCTTAATCCCCAACTCCCTGCCGTCTCCCAGCGCCAGCTTAAAGCGGCCCAAATCTTGAGGGCTGGAAATCAACAGGATCTCCCTGATCCCGGCCAACATCAGTACGGAGAGCGGATAATAGACCATGGGCTTGTCGTAGACCGGAAGCATCTGCTTGCAGACGCCCCTGGTTATCGGATAGAGCCGGGTAGCCTTTCCTCCGGCAAGGATTATGCCTTTCATGCCTTGTTCTTCCCGTATTTAAAATACAAAAAAATAAGCAAAGTGAGGGTAACCAGGGTGACTACGTTAGCCGTAATAATAACCGGATTCTTGAGATGAATTCCGTAGATAATCCACAGGGATACCCCGGAGGAGAGTTGGAATAGAGTAGCCTCGCTGACATCCTTAACCGACCTGGTTCTTAAGGATTTAACGATCTGGGGGACAAAGGAAAACATGGTTAGAAATGCGGCTAGGCCGCCTATGGCTGTCCAAAACATAGGAAGTGTAATTATAACACTAAAATGAGTAATTGCAAGGGTTTTTATGCCTGCCTACCGGCAGGCAGGCCTAGAAAGGAAGAGAAATGCCCGCATCAATCCCCTGGTTACCGCCTTGGGCTTTGAGCCTTAAAAAGGCCTCTGCCTCTTTGGTTTTGAGGAATCTGCGGGTAAGGATAAGGGTGATCCCCAGAGGTTCGCCTTGAGGGCTTTTCAGGGAAATCCGGGCTTCATTCTCATTGCTAAAAGCCGCCGCTACCCCGAATTCCACCGCTTTAAAAAAGCCCCGGCCGTAATCAAGAACCAGCTCCAGGCCTAGCAAGCGATTAAGTTTCCAAGCGCCGTATAATGATACGGTATTCACTCCGGCCATCCCCTGTTTCAGGCCTATTCCGATACGGTATTTGACGGCATCCCGTTGAGGGTAAACCGTAGGCGTCTCAAGCAGCGCGCGGAACTCAAATTTGGAATCGCTTGAATGCCTGAAGATATAAACCAATTTATTCCCGGAGCTGATCTGCCAGAAACCCTCGAAGATAATCGTATGTTTGCTCTTTACTCCGGACTTAAGGTCGACCTTTTCGTACGTATAGCGGATTTGTAGATTCTTGTCCACCTGCCAGCCGCATTGCAGGGTGATTCTCCTTGACCCAGTATGCTTTACCAAAAAAGCCAGGCGGTTTTTATCGTCGGAGAAACAGGTGATTCCCAATTCCAGCACTTGAGCCCGCAAGAGCCCATTATTATCCAGGCATTTGAGCTCAAAGGCCAGGACTCCCCGGTCCGCGCAAATAATCTCACCCTTTAAAGTTAAGGTATCCCCGGCAGATTGCTCACGCGTCCTGCCCAAAATCAACTCAAGATCATGATTCCGGTCAAGGCGCCAGGTTCCGGAAAAGGAGATTTTTCGTTTTAGCCGGAAAGGTGAATCCAGTTGATAGACAAGGCGGTTATCTTTTTCAATCTTAAACCGGCCGGAAAGTTTAATTGCGGATTTTAATCTAGGAGGTCTTAAAAGTAGCTGGTTTTCCGGGGAGACGGAATACCTGTATCTCATTCTTTCTTTGCCTGAATAATCAGGTGTCTGCCGAAAAGTAGTGCCTTGGACAAGAGAATCGTATTAATCCTCTTGTAATCTATGCCGCCTAATTTTATCGACCTTCTCTCTTTTATCCAGCTTTGGAATTTGATGAAGGGCCTTATAAATGCGTACCCGTAACCTTCGTATTTGCTGGTAAATATTTTCTCGATACGGAAACCTGAAGCTGCCAGTAAATACTCCAGCTCCTGGAATCTGTAGGGAACCAGATGCAGGTTAAAAATAGTCTCTCTGGGGTTTTTTGCCTGGTCAAGAGGCGGTTCGCGGAAATACCCGTAGGCGCCTTCAAAGAGAAACCGGAACCTCGATTTAAGGTTAAGTATATTAGGGGTGGATATGACTAACGATCCGCCTTTTTTTATAATGCGGCCGATTTCCGGGATTACCGCATAGGGATTCCTTAAATGCTCCACTACCTCCATCAAGAGAACGTAATCAAATTCTCCGTCAACAAAAGGCAGATCCTTAGTTATGTCGCAGGACTTAAAGGCAATCTTGTCTGTATATCTGAATCTTCCCGCATCGATATCCGCGGCAAGTACCTCAAAACCGCAACCTTTCAACCCTAGGGCGTAATCGCCATCACCGCAACCCAGATCAAGAACCTTTCCCCGGGGCATGGTTTTAAAATCATTACAGACCGCTTCAAGCAGATGATTTATTTTATTCTTCAAGGTTATAATATCACTTTGAGAAAACGCCTTGAACCTAATTTCAGGATTCCGCCGGACTGCGGGGTAAAAGACTCGTTATCGACTTTGCTGTCATTGAAAAATACGCCGCCCTGTTTGACGGCGCGCCGGGCCTCGTTGCCGCTAGCAACCAGCCCGCTCTCTACAAGTATATTAACTATGGTCTTTCCGGCAGCAGTTTTGTATTCGGGGATATCTGAAGGGGTCTCTTTCTGGGAAAAGACTTTCTGAAAATCCTCCGCCGCGCGCTCGGCTTCGTTCCGGGAATGATACTGGGTAATGATTATCTTGGCTAATTTCACTTTGGCCTCTTTGGGATGCATGGACCTGACGGCATCTAGGTCATCGTCGGTAAGCAAGGTATAGTATTTAAGCATCAGCTCGTCGGATATTGACATTATCTTTCCGAATATCTCCCCTGCCGGCTCATTAATACCTATATAATTACCGAAGGACTTGCTCATTTTTTGCGCCCCGTCCGTTCCCTCCAGGAGCGGCATAGTGATGACCACCTGCGGCGCCTGCTTAAAATCCTTTTGCAGTTCCCGGGCGTAAAGGAGGTTGAATATCTGGTCGGTCCCCCCCAATTCTATATCCGCCTCCAAAACCACCGAATCGTATCCCTGCATAAGCGGATAAAGGAATTCCAGGATGGAGATATTCTCGCCCTTGGCGTAGCGTTTCTTGAAATCGTCCCTGGCGAGCATCTGGGATACCGTGGCGTGAGTAGTCAGCTGAAGCATCTCGGCATTAGTCATCTTCTCAAACCATTTGCTGTTAAAAACGATCTTCAGCTTATCCAGGTTGAGAATCTTGGCGACCTGTCTTTTATAAGTCAGAGCATTTTTGTCCACTTCATCCTTGGTAAGCTGTTTGCGTAGCTCCGAGCGTCCCGTGGGGTCACCGATCTGCCCGGTGAAGTCGCCGATTAGAAAATATACTTCGTGGCCCAATTCCTGAAACTGACGCAGTTTACGTAAGAGGACCGTATGGCCTAAATGGATATCCGGGGCAGTGGGATCAAAACCGGCCTTTATCTTAAGCGGCTTTTTGTTTTTTAGGCTTGATTCCAGTTTTTTGACAAGCTCGTCTTCGGAGATTATCTCAACTGCCCCGCGCTTGATTACCTCTAACTGTTTATTGATATCCATATTATTTTCCTTATACTCTGGCTGATAGCCCTATTTTAGCCTGGTCGACATCCACCTTTATTACTTTCACTTTCAGTTTGTCTCCCGGCTTAAGTTTAGCCATTGCCTCTTTGTCTATTTCGCTTGAGAAGACCAAGCCCTCAAGCTCGTCACTGATTCTCACGAATGCCCCGAAATCGGTGATATTAACTACCTCGGAATCCAATACCGTATCCACGGGGAACTTGACCGCAATCTCCGGCCAGGGATTAGCCTGAAGCTGCTTCAGGCCTAAAGAGATGCGCCTGTTCTGGGTATCCACCGAAAGAATGGACACATCGACCTTCTGGCCCTTTTTCAGCACATCCTGCGGATGGGCGATCCTTTTGGTCCAGGACATATCCGAGACGTGGATCATCCCTTCGAGGCTGGAATCCAGTTCGATAAACGCCCCGTATTCGGTAAACCCGCGTACCTTTCCGGATACCTTGCTTCCGACAGGAAACTTAGCCTCCGCTTCGATCCAGGGATTCTGCTCCAGCTGCTTAAGGCTGAGCGATATCCTGCGCGCGTCCTTATCCACACTGATAATCTGGGTCTCTAACATATCGCCTATAGCAAACATTTCGCTGGGATTAGTTATCCTTTTGGTCCAAGAGATCTCGGAAACATGAATCAACCCTTCAATCCCCTTTTCAAGCTCGACAAATACACCATAAGGTAAAATATTCACCACCTTGCCTTTGATCTTAGTGCCCACGGAGAATTTGCTTTCAATATCCTGCCAGGGATCAGGAAGCCTCTGCTTTAAGCCAAGCGAGACTTTCCCGGAATCACGGTCCATATTCAGGATCATTATCTCTATTTTATCGCCCAAGGCCACGATCTCCGACGGATGAGATATTTTGGACCAGGACATATCGGTGATATGCAGTAGCCCATCCACACCGCCAAGGTCCACAAACGCACCGAAATCGGTGATCGCCTTGACTGTCCCCGGGACGATCTCGCCGATCTTTAGATCCTGCCAGATCTTGTCCTTGGCTGCATCTTTCTCCTTCTGGACTGCCTCCCTGCGGCTTACAATCAAACTGCGGCGCAGGTTATTGATCTTAACGATCTTGAATTTGAAGGTTTTGTACAATATATCCTTGTCGGCCATGTTTTTGAACGACGACAAAGATGAGGGGAGAAATCCTTCAACACCCATGACATCAACTAGAAAACCCCCTTTAACCTTCTTAACCGGCCGGCCGTCAACCAGCGTGCCGTCCTGCGAAAACTTGACGATCTTATCCCATCCCTGAATACGGATGGCCTTTTCGCGGGAAAGCATCATCACTCCGGCGTCGTTCTCCAGTGATTCCAGATAAAACTCCAGCTCCTTGCCGACTTCAAGGTCAGCCTGAGAGAATTCGGTTATCGGGACAATGCCCTCGGATTTAAAACCCACATCAACCAGGACTTCTTTGGTCTTTACGGCCACGATCCTGCCGGTGACCACCTGGCCTTCCCTCATTACTTTGATACTCTGATTGTATAATGCTTCCAGTTCCGATTTCTGCTCAACCATTTTAGTGGATCTCCTTTTCTTTTAGATTTTTAATTTTAGAATTTGAATTTTTAATACCGAACCTAAACGCCTCCTTTACTTCGAATTTTTTACTGCCAGATGCCTTATGTCACCCAATATCGAGCGGGCAATCTCTTCATAGGGCATCTTTTTATCAAAGACTGCCGGCTTTCCGAATATAACCTTGATCTCCGTCGGCCGCAAGAAATTAGTACCCCTAGGAAGCGCCTTTTCGCTTCCAGCTATAAACGCGGGGATTACCGGAACGCTCAATTTCGCTGCCAGAAAACCTACCCCGGCCTCAACATTATCCGATAGTTTACCTTCCTGTGAACGGGTGCCTTCCGGAAACAAGCCAATCCCCTCTCCGTTATTTACCCGGCGGATAGCTTCTTTTAATGCGGAGAGGTCGGCGGATTTCCGTTTGACCGGGATACATCTTACCGCGCGCATCCAGGCCCCTAAAAGCGGGGTTTTAAAGAGCGTATCGCGGGCCATATAATTCAAGGAGCGGTTACAGGCGCAACCCAGAACGACCGGGTCTATATAGCTTACGTGGTTAGAGGTTAAGATGAAACCGCCTGCCTTGGGGATATTATTTATCCCCTCCACACTGAACCTGAAATAAATTCTGACAAAGAATAAAAGTAATGCTCGAAAAAATCTATAAGGCATCTTTGGGTAATAAGTCCTTGCCTAAGATTAAGAGTTTCTTCGCCCGGGCTAAATTCTGGGCTTCCGCGTAAAGCCGCATAATCGGCTCGGTCCCCGAGCCGCGGAACATTAGCCAGCTTTGATCTTCGCAGATAAGCTTGACTCCGTCGAAATCTTCCACCTTAACCACTTTCTTGCCGAGAAGCTCACCCGGAAGGTCATCTTTCTTGGGTTCCACGCGCTTGGATAAATGCAGATCGCTCCTTACATAATAATATTTTCCGAATCGTTTCTCCGTATCGTTGAGGATTTTCAGGATATTCTTTCCGCGGTAGACCATCATCTCGATAAGGAGAAGCCCGGCCATAGAGCCGTCACGCTCCGGGATGTAATTCTTGACCCCCATTCCTCCAGCCTCTTCGCCTCCGGCGACCACATCCTCGGTCTCCATGAGATTGGATATATACTTAAAACCGACGGGGGTCTCGAATAGTCTTATCTTTAAGGTCCTGGCGATATTATCGATCATATTGGTACCGCAGATAGTCTTGACTACGCCGCCTGACCAGCCCCGGTCTTGATTCAGATGGAGTGCCAAAAGACCGAGTATTTTTTGCGGGTGTATGAACACCCCTCCGGGTGCGACTGCGGCAATTCTGTCGGCATCTCCATCCAGAGCTATCCCTAAATCGAACTTCTCTTTCTTAACCCTGGACTTCAACTCTTCCAGGTTCTCTTCGACCGGCTCCGGACGGCAACCGCCGAAAGACGGATTTACGGTATTACGCATAAATTCTATCCGGATCTTTGTCCCTTTGAGGATCTCGGCGATAAAACTATCTCCGGCTCCGTACATGGAGTCAACGAGCACCTTAAACCTCTTATTCTTTATCTTTTTTAAATCGATATATTTGCGGATGAAGCCTACATAACTGCGGGTCATATCCACTATCGAAATCAGGGAGGCGTTTGCGCCTTTAACCGGATTTCTCTCAAGCAGCGCCTCAACCGCCTTGGTGATTTCCGGGCTAGCCGAGCCTCCGGTGCGGTCCTTAATCTTAAACCCGTTGTATTCCGCAGGATTATGCGAAGCGGTTATCATAACGCCCAGGTCTAGCTTATTCGCTTTTACCGCCAGGCTTAACGCCGGAGTTGGTATTGCCCTATCCGAAAGCACTACTGCGATCCCGTTACCGCTTAATACCTCTGCGCAGGCGCGCGCAAAGTCCTTAGACATAAAACGGGTATCGTAACCCACGGCGACCTTTTTACCTGAACCCAGATAATCCGCGACTGCCTGCGACAAAATCCTGACATTCTCAAAAGTATAAGTATCTCCGATGATGGCCCTCCAGCCGTCGGTGCCGAATTTAATCTGCCGCATTTCTTATCCTTTCTATGGCCTTCTTTGAATTTTTGGCGCTGAAAATATACGAGCCGGCTGCCAAAATATTCGCCCCGGCCTGGATAACGGACCTGGCGGTTACATCGTTGATTCCGCCGTCGACGGATATGTCCTTGCCGAATATCTTGCGCAACTGCCTGATCTTGGGGATCGCCGCCGGGATAAACGCCTGCCCGCCGAAACCGGGGTTCACCGACATCACTAGCACAAAATCGACTGAATCCAGTACTTTTTTGATCTTCGCCAGTGGCGTAGCCGGATTCAAAGAGATCCCCAGTTTGATCCCTTTGGCGCGCAACCGCCTGCTTAGGGCTTTAATCTTAGCCACTGACAACGCCTCGATATGCACGGTAATCATATCGCTTCCGGCCTTGACGAATTCTTTGGCATATTTATCCGCGTTTTCAATCATAAGGTGGACGTCCAAGGGAAGCCTGGTCACCTTGCGCAGGTGCCTAACTACCGCCGGGCCGATGGTTATATTGGGGACAAAATGCCCGTCCATCACGTCTACGTGTATCAGATCCGCCCCTGCCCTCTCCACTCTTCTAATTTCCCTGTCAAGACAGCTGAAGTCGGCGGATAATATAGACGGGGCGACCTTTATCTTCATAGGTATAACCTCTTTCTATTAATATAATCGAAAACCTTGTCGGGAACCAGATAGCGGAATGACCTGCCATCTTTAATAGCGCTGCGTACCTCAAATGCAGAGATATCTACTGCCCTGATGGGAAGCGTAGCGATATAATTAGGGATCTTCTCTAAAGGATATCCCGGCCGGGTGGCGCAGATAAATTTAACCATTTTGACGATCTCGTTTAAATCCTTCCAGACGTCCAGGTATTTCAGGAGATCGGAGCCGACAATAAAATAAAGCTCATCCCCGGCAAACCTATCCCGGAGCTCCTTCAGGGTGTCTATTGTATAAGAACGGCCGTTTCTTATGATTTCGATATCGGATACGGCAAAAAACCTGTTTCCTTTAATAGCCAGCTTCACCATCTCCAGGCGCATCCTTGCCGGGGCGATCCCGGAATCATCCTTGTGCGGAGGAAGAAACGCCGGCACAAAGATTACCTTATCCAGCCCCAGCTTTTCCCGGGCCTCTTCGGCCAAGATGAGGTGGCCGGTATGAATCGGATTAAATGTCCCGCCTAAAATCCCTATCTTCATGTCCTTACCTGGCCGCTGCCGAAAACCATGTATTTATAGGTAGTCAGCTCTTCAAGAGCCATCGGCCCGCGGGCATGCAGCTTATCCGTGGATATGCCGATCTCCGCGCCCATCCCGAACTGGCCGCCGTCGGTAAACCGGGTCGAAGCATTAGCGTAGACGCACGCCGAATCCACCAGCTTTAAGAACTTCAGGGCATGATTATGATTCTCGGTCACGATGGAATCGGAGTGATGCGAGCCGTAATTATTTACATGGTCTATGGCGTCATCGAGACTGGCGACCACCTTCACCGAAAGAATCAGGTCCAGGTATTCCGTGCGGTAGTCCTTGTCGGTCGCGGGTTTTACCTTAATATTCCTGGCGATCTTTCTGGTCATGGCACACCCACGGATCTCTACTCCGGCGTCGCTTAATTCTTTAAGCATCCCGGGTAAGAATCTGGCGGCAGTATCCTTATGCACAAGCATGCATTCCATGGCGTTGCAGACCCCGGGGCGCTGGACCTTGGCGTTAAAGCAGATTTTATGCGCCATATTCAAGTCAGCCCAATCATCCACATAAACATGACAGATACCTTTGTAATGTTTTATGACCGGGATACGCGAGGCCTTGACAACTTTATTGATCAACCCTTCTCCTCCCCGCGGCATAACCAGGTCGATGTAAGCGTTTAGTTTCAACAACTCATCGATGGCCCTGCGGTCAGGGGTAGTTATTAAGCTGACTGCGCCTTCGGTAATATTATGTCTATCAAGGACCGCCTTCAGCGCTTTATAGATAGCCCGGTTAGAATGCAGTGATTCGCTTCCCCCGCGCAAAATCACGCTGTTTCCGGATTTAAAACATAGTCCTATACAATCAGCGGTAACGTCCGGACGGGATTCGTAGATTATGACGATGACCCCGATGGGGACGCGTACCTTATGTATATCCAGGCCGTTATCGATGCGCCAGGAGCGTAATTCCAGCCCTACCGGATCATCGAGACCGGCTATCGCCTTCAGTGAATCCGCCATATCCCGGATACGCTTTTCATTTAACGTAAGCCGATCGACTAAGGATGCGGACATTTTTGCGGCTTTGGCCTTAGTCACATCCTTTTTGTTAGCGTTCATGATCGAATCTTTGCTCTTCAGGAGCTCCTCAGCCATATGGTTAAGCGCGGCATTCTTGACGTCAACCGGGATATTTGCCATCTTGCGGCTTGCGCCCTGCGCTAATTTGGCAATCTTAAGCAATTCCTCTCTCAAGTTCATAATAATACTATATCGTCGCGATGGATTACCTCTTTATCGTGACGTGCCCCTTTGACCCTATCCAGCTCCTTAGCGGAGAGCCTGACTTTGCCACGGGCAAACTCAACGCCTCCTTTATCCCGTATACTTACAATATCCGCCCTGTCAAAATTGCCTTCTAAACCGACTACACCCACGGAAAGTAAACTTTTTTTGTTTTCCACTGCCCTCTTAGCTCCGTCATCGACGATAATCTGCCCTTTGGTCTTGGCGCTGAAAGCCATCCAACGCTCCTTCGAACCGAGGGATTCTTCTTTGGCCGCAAAAAGTGTCCCGGCGGCAAGCGGATTTTCTATCGCCTTTGCAATAACGCCCTTCTTCTGGCCGGAGGCGATTACACAGGCGATTCCGGAGTCAGCGGCGATGCGCGCTGCCTCAAGCTTCGTAACCATCCCTCCCACACAAGTCTTCTTGTATGTAGGGCAAGCCAACGACCTGATAGCCGGAGTGATCTTATCCACCAAACGGATGACTTGCTTATTCGCATCCAAGAGCCCCTCAACGTCGGAAAGTATTATCAGGAGGTCTGCGCCGACCAATGAAGCTACCAGCGCCGACAAACGGTCATTATCCCCGAATTTTATTTCTTCGGTAGAAATCGTATCGTTTTCGTTGATTACCGGGATTACGTTTAATTTCAGTAAGGTCAACAGAGTGTTCTTGGCATTGAGGTAACGCAGGCGCTGGTCAAAATCATCCCAGGTAAGCAAAACCTGTCCGCAATTCAGCCTGGCCTTGCTGAAGAATCGGCGATAGGAATCCATTAATTCGTGCTGGCCGACGGCTGCTGCGGCCTGTAGAAGCGCCAGATCTTTAGGCCGGCTTGTCAAATTAAGCGCGGACATGCCCAAGGCGATGGCGCCAGAAGTGACAAGGATAATCTCCTTGCCATCTTTAACCAAAGCAGAAATCTCTCCGGCGATATGCTCCACGCGGCTTGAGTCCAGCCGGCCGGCCGAACAGAACAGGCTCGAGCCGACTTTAACCACTATCCTCTTATAGCTCTTTGACGATTGTTTCAATTAGCTCCTCCAATCCCCTCTTCTCCAGCGCTGAGATAGGGATGACTTTTTTCCGGACCGCCTTTTTGAAGTTTCGCAGATTTTTTTCTGCAGCCGGCAGGTCCATCTTGTTGGCGGCGATAATCTGGGTTTTTTTAACCAGATCCCTACTATAACACTTTAGCTCGTTATTAATGCTCTTGTAATCCTCGACGGGATCGCGACCCTCGAATCCCGACATATCCAGCATATGCACGAGAATCCTGGTACGCTCCACATGCCTTAAGAACTTATCCCCTAACCCTCTTCCATCGTGGGAGCCTTCGATCAGCCCCGGGATATCCGCTACCACAAAAGGACGCTCCGTCGAATTGACAACCCCCAATGCCGGAACTTTAGTGGTAAAGGGGTACGCCGCAATCTTCGGGTGGGCGTTGGATATAGCGGAAATCAGGGTAGACTTCCCTACGTTCGGAAAACCCACCACCCCCACGGCAGCGATAAGTTTTAAATCCAGAAGGATATCTTTTTCTTCGCCCGGTTCACCTTCTGCGGGTTCGGCTATATTCCTGTGCTGATTACCCAACCCTCCCTTGCCACCGCGGGCGACTACCAGTTCCTCTTTATCCGTTTTTAAATCCCGTAAAACACAGCCGCTCTTTATATCTTTGACTATGGTACCTGCGGGAACGCGGATGATGACCGGTTCGGCGTCCTTGCCCTTCTTATTGTTCCCTGAGCCGTGGGCGCCGTGGCGTCCCGCAAAATGCCGGTTGTATTTAAAATCAAGGAGTGTGTAAAGGTTGCGGTCGGCTATAATGATTATATCGGCGCCCCTTCCGCCGTCGCCTCCGTCGGGAATCCCCCGACGCTGGTATTTGTCGCGGTAAAAACTCCGGCATCCCCTGCCTCCGTCTCCGGCCTTGACGAAAATTTTGGCGCTGTCAATGAACATTTAAGCTACGGAAATATCCTTAATCTTAAGTTCGGAGAGCTCCTGACGGTGGCCCTTCTGCCAATGGGAAGACTTTCTGCGGCGGTATTTGTAGCTGACCGCCTTTTCGCCTTTCAGATGCTTCAATACCTGGGCACTGACCTTGGCTCCCTTGACATACGGCTGGCCGACCTCGACCTTTTTATCCTTCGAAACCAGAAGCACCTTATCAAGGGAGATATCTTTCCCCTCCTGGGCGCTCACCCTCTCCACTAAAATACAGTCATCCTTCTTCACATTATACTGCCTGGCTCCAACTTCAATTATGGCAAACATTTATCAACCTCCTTAAATTGGGGTTTTAGACTAAAATAGGAACAATTAGTATACCTGAATTACTGCCAAGAATCAAGCCAAAATTGCTTAATTTTAAGCTATTTTAACTTCTTCGAGGTGGGATACCGGGTTGGAGATCAGGTTGATTTTTACCCTGTACTTGTGCTCAATAGACCTTAGTGCGTCTTTTTCTTTAAGGATCTCATCAATAACCGCAGGAGCCAAGGTCATATTGGCCTGTTTCAGGGATTTCCCTTTCAGGAAACGCCGGAGCTCTTTAAGCGCGTAGATGGCGATGGTCACAGGAGACCTGATCTTCCCCCTTCCTGCGCAATACGGGCAAAGCTGGTAAGACTGCATCTGTACCGTCTTATGCACCCGTTCGCGCGTCATCTCCACCACGCCGAATTTAGAGATCCCAACGATATCATACTTGGCCTTATCCAGGCTGAGCGCCTTTTTAAGGACGTTAAGGACCTCCCGGCGGTGTCTTTCTTTTTCCATATCTATAAAATCTATTACGATAATACCTCCCAGATCGCGCAAAGCCAGCTGCCGGGCCGCTTCCAACGCCGCCTCGCAGTTAACCTTAAAGGCCGTATCCTCCTGGGACATCTTCTTTTTAAATCCACCGCTGTTCACGTCGATTACCACCAGCCCCTCGGTCGGCTCGATAACCAGATAGCCCTTGGATTTAAGGTAAACTTTGCTTTCAAAGATTTTGTTGATCTGCCGCTCAATATCCTTATCGCCGAAAAGATCGTCGCCCCGGTAGAGCTCCACCTTGTTACGCAAATACCCCAGAAAAGTGCGCATAAAATTCTGAATGCGGTAGAACTCGGGCTTGGAATCTATCATGAGCTTGGAAACGTCGTCGGTAAAGGAATCGCGGATGGCCCGCAGCGATAGATCATACTCTTCATAAATAAGGGTGGGCGACTTTTTCCCCTGAATCGTCCTTTCCAGCCGTTTCCAGAGCTTGTAAAGGAACTGGGCGTCGCGCATCAGTTCTAATTTAGACTTACCGCTGGCTGCGGTGCGCACGATGAAGCCGACGTCTTTGGGAAGCTTCAACTCCGCGAAGAGCTGTCTTAGGCGTTTCCTCTCGGCGTCATCCTCGATCCTGCGGGAAATACCTGCACCTGAGCCCCCGGGCATAATCACCAGATAGCGTCCTGCCAGGCCTATATGTGTGGAGAGGCGCGGACCCTTAGTCCCGAAAGACTCCTTGACTACCTGGACTAAGACAT
>Ga0233425_10003532_pt1 | contig 28101 bp, 34 predicted proteins | sample Watercolumn_Towu_2_FD_181712 | JGI IMG/M metagenome (GOLD analysis project Ga0233425, IMG submission 181712) | Freshwater microbial communities from Lake Towuti, South Sulawesi, Indonesia - Watercolumn_Towuti2014_140_MG | ecosystem: Environmental > Aquatic > Freshwater > Lake | place...
CGCATGACCGAGGAAAATGACACGAGCGCTCCGATTGAGGCGATTTGTGTGATGCTATGTGACAAATTGATCGCCGAGCAAGATATTCAATGCGCCGATCCATCCGCAGCATTCGTATGGGTCGATGGCAAGCGCGTGCGCGACGTGCTTCCGAGCAATGACGCCGCCGCCGCCGTAGATTGACTGTCGGCGCCAGATTTCCGGTTGCTCTCTCGACTCTCCTTTAGTGCTGACCTCGGTCCTCGCTCGCGCGACATACGTCTTACCGAGCAGAAGGAACTGACGCGCGGGGAGCGCATGCGCGGTAGGCCCTGTCTACTTGCGCTCCCCAATGGAACTTTTGGGCTGTTCCGCTCAAGCGCCAACCAATAGCTGATGATTGTCGCGAAGTTGAGTGCTTGGACAAGGGGCTCACATTCCCAGTGTCTTATCTTGGCCGGCATCACAATCGTTCGGCGTGGAGCCTCTAGCGAAGTGGGCTCTTGGGGTTGCGGCGTCATACAAGCAAATCATAGTTTGCTCAGGAGGTCGGCGGCAGCGCCCTCCACATCAAATACAACTCTGATCATTAGAGGGGGCGCGAATCGCGCTTCATAACGTTGGCGATGTTTATCGCCAGTCCTGCGAAACTAAGTAGAACACCCGCGCTAGATCAAGCTGCGCCCGCTGCACCGCCGGGCGGCCGCGGCGCGCTCGAGCATGCCGAAGTCGGAATAGCACATGAGCGCGCCCACGCCGGCGAAGCAGGCTGATGCGCGCAACCGTCGCGCCGACCGCAACGGTCGGATGCAGGCGAATTCCTTAGTGTAAGAGCTTCCGACATTCGATCTCTGGACGGCGCGGAAATGATGCTCTTCAACAAGATCTCCCCGCGCCGCTGCGTCAAGCGCCGCCGCGTCGGGAAGCATCGGGAGCAAACATGCCGATCTTTCCCGAGACACATTACCGATAAATCGTGAAGACTCGGCGTTGCGCTTAAATTTATATGCCCGCGGATCGTCTCTCGTATTTGCGCGCCGACGCGCAGCGGGAATAAGCGACCGTCAATAAACCGTTACGGCTGCATTTTTGGCCGTCTATTTACGAGGCGACGTCGCCGTCAAAGAAGCCATGAAGGCGTCCGGGCGAGGTTGCAGGAGGACTCGTCGATGAGGAAACTGTTGAATTCCGTGTCCCTGTTGTCCGTGCTGATGGCGGCGCCGATCGTGACGATGTCCGCCGCGGTCGCCGAGGATAAGCTCGAGGCTCTGACGAAGAGTGAAAACAACTGGGCGATGCAGGGCAAGAACTACAGCGCCAACCACTACAGCACGCTGTCCCAGGTCAACGCCGAGAATGTGAAGAATCTGAAGGTCGCCTGGTCGTTCTCGACCGGTCTGTTGAGCGGTCACGAAGGCTCGCCGATCGTCGTCGACGGCAAAATGTACGTTCATACGTCCTTCCCGAACAATACGTTCGCCCTCAACCTTGACGATCCGACCCGCATTCTTTGGCAGCACAAGCCCAAGCAAAACGCCGCTGCGCGCGCCGTCGCCTGCTGCGACATCGTCAATCGCGGACTCGCCTACTGGCCCGGCGACGGCAAGACGCCTTCGCTCGTCGTCAAGACGCTGCTCGACGGCCATGTCGTCGCGCTGAACGCCGACACCGGCGAGGAATTTTGGAAGATCGAAAACTCCGACTTCAAGGTCGGTTCGACGCTGACCGTCGCGCCGCACATCTATAAGGACATTGTGCTCATCGGCAGCTCGGGCGCGGAGCTCGGCGTGCGCGGCTACATGACCGCCTATGACGTGCGCACCGGCGAGCAGAAGTGGCGCGCCTATGCAACGGGTCCGGATTCAGACGTGCTGATCGGCGACGATTTCAACAAGGCCAATCCGCACTACGGCCAGAAGGGCCTCGGCGCCGCGACATGGGAAGGCGACGCCTGGAAGATCGGCGGCGGCACCAATTGGGGCTGGTTCGCTTACGATCCGGGCACGAACCTCGTGTACTACGGCAGCGGCAATCCGGCGCCGTGGAACGAGACCATGCGTCCTGGCGACAACAAGTGGACGATGACCATTTGGGGTCGCGATCTCAGCACCGGCGAGGCGAAGTTCGGCTATCAGAAGACGCCGCACGACGAATGGGATTACGCCGGCATCAACTTCATGATGCTCAGCGAGCAGAAGGACAAGGACGGCAAGCCGCGCAAGCTGCTGACCCATCCGGACCGCAACGGCATCGTTTACACGCTCGATCGCACCGACGGCACGTTGATCTCCGCCGACAAGATCGACGACACGGTCAATGTGTTCAAGAAGGTCGATCTGAAGAGCGGCCTGCCGGTGCGCGATCCGGAATATGGCACGCGGATGGATCATCTCGCCAAGGACGTTTGTCCCTCGGCGATGGGCTATCACAACCAGGGCCTCGACTCCTACGATCCGACCAAGGAGCTGTTCTTCCTCGGCGTGAACCACATCTGCATGGACTGGGAGCCCTTCATGCTTCCCTATCGCGCCGGTCAGTTCTTCGTCGGCGCGACGCTGAACATGTATCCGGGTCCGAAGGGCGATCGCCAGAAGGGCGAAGGCCTCGGCCAGATCAAGGCCTACAACGCCATCACCGGCAAGTTCAAATGGGAGAAGATGGAGCGCTTCGCTGTTTGGGGCGGCACCGCCGCCACTGCCGGCAACGTCGTCTTCTACGGAACGCTCGACGGCTTCATCAAGGCTCGTCACAGCGACACCGGCGAACTGCTGTGGAAGTTCAAGCTTCCGTCTGGCGTCATCGGCCATCCGATCGTCTATCAGCACAAGGGCGTCGAATATGTCGCCATCATGTATGGCGTCGGCGGCTGGCCGGGAGTCGGTCTCGTGTTCGACCTGCAGGATCCGACCGCCGGTCTTGGCGCGGTCGGCGCCTTCAAGCAGCTCGCCAACTACACCCAGATGGGCGGCGGCGTGATGGTGTTCTCGCTCGACGGCAAGAGCCCCTACGACGATCTGAGCGTCGGCGAATACAAGGCGAACTGATCTTCGTCTTTCATCGATCTCTCCCCGCCTGAGGCGGTTGCGAGACGCCTGTTCGGCCGCGCCCCCGTGCGTCCGAGCAGGCGATCGGAATGAACACGGAAATAGAACAATGTCGCGTATCACTCGCTTGTCTTTGGGTTTCGGCGGCGCGCTCTTCATCACTCTCGCCAGCGTCGGCGCGAAAAGCGCTTCGTTTGGCGGCTCCGGCGACGCCGTGTCGAACGCCGGGTCTTCGCCGACAGCGGAGCAGGCGCCGCCGGCCGATCCCAATGCGCTTCGCATTTGCGCGGCGAAGAATCAGCCTCCGCTGTCGATGGAAGACGGCTCCGGTCTTGAAAACAAGATCGGCGTTGCGCTCGCCGACGCTATGAAACGCAAGGCGCAGTTCGTGTGGTCGCAACGCCCGGCGATCTATCTGGTGCGCGATTCTCTCGACAAGAGACTCTGCGACGTCGTCATCGGCCTCGACACGGGCGATCCACGCGTCGCGACGTCAAAGCCTTACTATCGTACCGGCTATGTCTTCGTCAGCCGCGCCGATCGCGACCTCGATATTAAATCCTGGTCCGACGCGAGGCTGAAGAAAGCTAGTCACATTGTCGTGGCTTTCGGTTCTCCCGGCGAAACGTTGCTCAAAGATATGGGCCAGTATGAAGACAACATGGCCTATCTCTATTCGCTGGTGAATTTCAAATCGCCGCGCAATCAGTACACGCAGATTGATCCCGCCCGGATGGTCGGCGAGGTGGTGAGCGGCGCCGCAGACATTGCGGTGGGCTTCGCGCCCGACGTCGCGCGCTACGTCAAAGCGTCGACGACGTCCTTGCGAATGACGCTGATCGAAGACGATGCGGTAAAGAGCAACGGCGAAAAAGTGCCGCAGCGCTTCGACCAATCGGTGGCGGTGCGGCGCGACGACAAAGCCTTGCTGGCGGAAATCGACCAGGCGCTCGTCGCCGCACGGCCGAAGATCGATGAAATCCTCAAGGCGGAAGGCGTTCCCCTTCTCCCCATCACCCAATAGATGCGCGGCGCGCCAACGAAAACAGGACGAGAATTAAGTGTTGAAAAGCAAAAGAAGACTTTCCCTGTCTCTCATCGGCGCCGGGGCCTCTCTTATTGCGCTTGGCGCCATCGCGCAAACCGCAGGGATTACGTTCCGCAATACCATCACAGGCGAAGTGCTGAACTTCGATGACGCGCTGCCCGAGGGAAAGGACACCGAGGGCGTCAAGCAGTTCATGGCGATGGGCAAGAACCCCTATAATGAGGATCCGAGTTGCCTAAAGCAGGGCGAACAGCTGTTCCTTTCCGCTTGCTCCGGCTGTCACGGCCACATCGCCGAAGGAAAGATCGGCCCCGGGCTCAATGACGCTTATTGGACCTATCCGCAGAACGAAACGGACGAGGGGTTGTTCTCAACCATCTTTGGCGGCGCACAGGCGTCCATGGGGCCGCAGTATCAGAACCTGACGCTCGACGAGATGCTGAAGGTTATGGCTTGGGTCCGGCATCTCTTCAAGGAAGCGCCCGAGAAGGCAAGCTGGCTGACGGACGCTCAGCGTAAATCTTTTAAACCCTACGCGGGTCACGAAACCTTGCCGGAAAATCCGTCCGGCAAGTGCCAGGCGAAGTAAGTTCCACGCCGCCGTCGCCGGGGGCGCAAACAAGGAGGCGCAAGCCTCGTATAAACGGAGGAAACAGGGATGCGTAAGATGCATTTCGCTGCGGCGCTCACCGTCGGCATTTTGTTCGGCGCGGGCGGCGCGCTCGCCTATGACGGCACCAAGTGCAAGGCGCCAGGCAACTGCTGGGAGCCGAAGCCCGGCTTCCCGGAAAAGGTCGAGGGTTCGAAATACGACCCCAAGCACGACCCTAAGGAGATCGCCAAGCAGCAAGCGTCGATCCAGGGCATGGAAGAGCGCAACAGAAAGCGGGTCGAGAATTTCAAGAAGACCGGCAAGTGGGAATATGACGTGAGCAAGATTGCTCAATGAGTTTCATCGCGACATCGGCGCGATGAATCTAGCGGCCACGATCTGGAGCCGGCGCATTCGACAACAGCGCATCGGTCCCGTTCCCGAGATCGTGGCCGCCTTTTCTTCTTGGCGCGCTAAGGTCAGGCCTTGAACGAAACGTTACACGTCGTCCAGAAGCTTTCCGATTGGCGCGAGCGCGCCCTTGAGTTCGAACAGGACATTCAGAAGGCCGTTCTCGGACAAGCGCGCGTCATCCGGCTTGTGACGATCTGTATTTTTGCGCGCGGCCACGTGCTGATCGAAGGCGATGTTGGCGTCGGCAAGACGACGCTGCTGCGTTCAGTGTCGCGCGCGCTTGGGGGCGATTTCGCTCGTGTCGAGGGCACGGTCGACATGATGCCGAGCGACATTCTCTATCATACCTATCTTGGCGAAGACGGTCGCCCGCGCGTCGATCCGTCGGAGCTGCTGCGTTTAGCGAATACGCTGCCGGTTTTCTTCTTTAACGAAATCAATCGCGCGCGCCCGCAGGTTCACTCGCTGTTGCTGCGCTTGATGGCCGAGCGAAGCGTGTCGGCGTTCAACCGTGTGCATCATTTTCCATACTTAAACGTGTTCGCTGACCGGAACGTGATAGAGCGCGAAGAAACCTTCGAACTGCCGGCGGCCGCTCGCGACAGATTCTTCATGGAAATACCAATGGCGACGCCGGACGATACAGAAGCGCGCCGCAGGCTTGTCTTCGATCCGGCGTTCCATGATACGGAAACGCTTCTCGAAAGAGTGAGTTCCGGATCATTTGATTATCGCGAGACGCCTGACGTCGCGCGCGCGATCCAGACCCATGTGAAATCGAGCGAGGCGCTCGAACGCTATGTGCTCAATCTTTGGCAGGCGCTTATCGAGCCGAGTTCGGCCGGCGTGTCGCTGCCGGACGTTGACGTTAGCACTCTCGTCAAGGGCGGCGCGAGCCCGCGGGGACTGGCGGCGCTGGCGCGCGCGGCGCGCGTGCGCGCCTGGCTTGAGGGACGCGACTATCTCATTCCGGAAGATGTGCGCGACGTGTTCATCGAAGTGATGGCGCACCGCATCTTCGTCGATCCGATTCATGCGTTGCGCGGCGACGACATCGTCAAACGGCTGTGTCACGCGGCTTTCGACGCGACGCCAGTTCCATGAATGAGGTCGTCGACATTCTATATCGTCCGCGCGGACGCTTCGCCGCCAATCGCGTCGGCGCGCATACGTCAAGCGAAGTCGGCGGTTTCGGAGTCTTCCGCGATCAAGCGCCTTTCATGCGCTACCCCGACGCCCGGCGCATCGACGTGCGCGCGACGCTGCGCGATCCGTTCGGCGCAACCTATGTGCGCCGATTTGAGCAAAGAGCCGCGATCGACGTCTATGCGCTCGTGGACCTCTCCGCCTCAATGGGATTCGTTGGAGCTGTCGACAGATTTGAGGTCGCCGTCGACCTCTGCGCCGCGCTCGCCCATTCGACGACGCGCATCGGCGATCGCTTTGGCTTGTTCGCCTACGACGAGGCGTCGATTGACGCGGTCACGATACCCGCGACGCGTTCGAGAAAAGCCGCGCTCGCCGCCGTTGAAAGGCTAAGCCCCGAAACGCCCCGCGGATCAAGCGCCAAAGGCGTGCTCGACGCCGCAGCGGCTCTTGGCGCAACGCGTAAGCTCGTGTTGCTCATCTCCGACTTTCGCTGGCCCGAGCGTCTGATCGAGCAGGCGTTCGACGCGCTTTCGCTGCATGATGTCGCGCCGCTCGTTCTCATCGACTCCTTAGAAGCGGCGCCGCCGAAGTGGGGCGTATTGGAGCTTCGCGACAGCGAGAGCCGCCGCCGCCAACTTCTGCTGATGCGGCCCACGCTTCAGCGGCGCTGGATAGAAGCCGAGCAGGCGCGCCGGCGAAGTCTCGCCCATCTCTCGTCGCTGCGCAGTCGTGCGCCGATCTTTATTCAGGACAGTTTCGACCCGGTCGATCTCAGCATTCGGCTGACGGCGGCTTGAGGCCAGCGATGCGCATTGCATGTATCACCCTCATGCTCGCCGCAACGCTTCCCGCCCTCGCGCAGGAAACGACGGTGCGTATTCGCTCGGCGCGCCCTTTCGGCTATTTTGTCGGCGATCTCATCCATGCGCACATCGACGTCTCGGCACCCGCGGAGGCCGTGCTTTCGCGCGCCTCCTTGCCAAAGCCAGGTCCGCTCACCGGTTCGCTGGATCTTCGGGACGTCAAACTTAGCGAGTCAGCTGAAAACGGCGCGCGCGTGTGGCGTCTCGGTCTGACTTATCAGAATTTTTACGTTGCGCTCGATGCGCGCGAAATTGAAATTCCTGGGTTTGATCTCGCCATTTCGACCGCCGCGGGCGCGCAGACCGTCAAAGTTCCCGCGTGGAGCGTAGGCGTCTCCCCTTTGCGTGAGATTGCGCCGCAGAAGCAGGAAGAGGCGACCGATTATCTGCGTCCAGACGGCTCGGCGGTTTTCGTCGACGAAGCCACGCCGCGCAATCTCGCGATCGGCGCCGCCGCCGTCGCGTTGCTGGTCTTCGCTCTCGTTGCGCGCGATCGCGCCTGGCGTCCCTTCCAGCGCCGAAAAGTGCGGGTCTTCTCGGCGCTCGCCAACGAATTTTCGGCGCGGCGCGTGAAGTCTGTCGACGGCGACAGCGATCTCGGCGCGGCGATCCAGTCAGTCCATCGCGCGCTCGATGCGGCCAATGGCGCAACTTTACTTTCCGAAGATCTTCCCGATTTCCTGCGCAGACGTCCGGAATTCGGGCTGCTAAGGGTTGATTTCGAGCGGTTCTTCGCGGCGTCGAAACAGCGCTTCTTCGGTGGCGAAAGGTCAGCTGGTGATTTCCCTGCCGAGCAGCTCGTGCAATTCGTAAGCGCGCTCGCCAGGCAGGAGCGCTCAGGATGAGCGCATTCGGCTTCGACCACATTGAACCACTGGTACTAGCGCCGCTGGCGTTGCTCCCGTTTCTGCGTTCCGTTCTGCGGGACTCGACGATACCCTCGCTTCTGTCCGCGCCGGCCGACGGACTTTCCGCTTTCGCCAGCAATGTCGTGAAGCTCAGCGGCGCCGTTGCGATCGGGGCGAGTCTGCTGGGCGCCGCAGGACTTCATCTTGCGGGGACCGGAGTCGAACGTTTCGCCGAAGGCGCTGAGATCGTCATGCTGATCGATCGTAGCGGCAGCATGAATGAAACCTTCGCGGGCCGAACGCCGTCCGGAGGCGAAGAATCGAAGGCCGCGGCGTCCAAGCGCATTCTCAGGCGTTTTGTCGAAGCGCGCCATCATGACCTCGTCGGCGTCGCGGCGTTTTCGACGGCGCCGATGCTGGTGACGCCGATCTCGGATCATATCGACGCCACCAAGGCCGCGATCGACGCGATCGACCGGCCCGGCCTCGACTATACGAACATCGCACGCGGTCTTGCGATGGCGTTGTCGATGTTCAGGACAAGCGAGGCCGATCTGTCACGCGCCGTTCTGCTCATATCAGACGGCGCCGGCGTCATCGATCCGAAAATGCGCGACGATTTGCAAGCGGAATTCCGAAAGACGAATGTCAGCCTCTATTGGTTGTTCTTGCGCACTGAAGGCAGCAGAGGCATTTTCGATCAGGTGGCGGACGACGACGAGTCGCCACAGGCCGCGCCGGAACGCCATCTCGATCTGTTCTTCAAATCCCTCGGCGTTCCTTACCGCGCCTTTGAGGTAGAAAACGCCGATGAGACGGAGGCGGCGTTAAAACAGATCGACCGTCTCGAACGCCATCCGCTTCACTACGTCGAAAAATTGCCGCGCAACGATCTGAGCGCATCGGCTTTCGTACTGGCGCTTGCCGCGACGGCGCTGCTCATCGCCGCGAAGCTTGTCGAGGCGCGATTGGGCATGGGAGGCGCGCGATGACGTCTCTTATGACGAGCGCTGCGACCTTGCGCGAGAGGGCGCGCGCGCTTTGGCTGGAAACGCGATCATCGCTTCTCGTTGTCCTCTGCTTCGCGCTCGTCATGGGGACGGCCGTGTTGCTTGTCGACTGGCGCGGCGCCGTCGACGCCAACAACACGATCGAGGCGCTGCGCGAGGGACGCGACATCGCCGTCGATGCGAACGCGAGGCCGGAGACGCTTCTCGCCAGCATTGCTTTTCTGGCGACCCGAAGCGAGATCGACCGTGCGCGCGCGATGGCGGAGGCGCTCGATCAGAGTGGGACCGCCGACATGCGCGCGCGGGGACATTATCTCCTGGCCAATGCGTTGCTGCGCAAGGCGCTCGACCATATTGAGCGGTCGGAACTCGAGGCGGCCAATCCTTTCGTCAATCTCGCCAAGCGCGAATATCGCCGGGCGTTGCAGCTCGCGCCGGATTACTGGGACGCCAAGTATAATTTCGACGTCGCGTCGCGGCTTGTCAGAGACTTTCCGGATTTCGAGAGAAAGAGCGGCGACGAATTGAGCGCCGATCCAGAGAAGCTCTGGACCGACGTTCCCGGCAAGCCGAAGGGCCTGCCGTGATGCGTCCGGACGTGCGCGATCCACGGCTCGTTTTGCTTGCGCTGGCGACGCTGTCGCTCATCGCCACCTTCGTTGCTCCGAAGATCACGACTCGGCGTTCGTCGTTCGATTTCCTCGCCGTCGTCGACATCACCGGCAGCATGAACGTTCGCGATTACGCGGCGTCAGGACTGCCGGTCAGTCGTCTCGACGCCGTGAAAGCGGCGCTTCGCACTCTGCTCGCCGAATTGCCTTGTCCATCACGCGTCGCTCTCGGCGTCTTTAGCGAACGCAGAACATTCCTGCTGTTCGAGCCGATCGACGTCTGCGCCGACTTCGCGCCGCTCGACGCCTCGGTTGCCGCGCTCGACTGGCGCATGGCTTGGGAAGGCGACAGCCGGATTTCGGCAGGCTTTTTCCGTGCGATTGATATGGCGCGCGAATTGAAGATCGATCTCCTGTTTTTTACCGACGGCCAGGAGGCGCCGCCGCTTCCCGCGCGTGGCGCGCCCATTTTCGAAGGGCGCGCCGGCGAGGTGCGCGGCCTTGTTGTCGGCGTCGGCGGCTATGAGCTTTCGCCCATCCCGAAATTCGACGACAGGGGCCGTGAAGTCGGATTTCTCAGCGTCGACGACGTTCCGCACGAGAGCCGCTTCGGCCTGCCGCCTGAGGGCGCGCAGCGCCGCGAGGGTTACAATGCGCGTAACGCACCCTTCGGCGCGACCGCGGCGATCGGCGTCGAACATCTCTCTTCCGTGAAGGAAGACTATCTGCGTTCGCTCGCAGAAAAGACCGGTCTTTCTTACGTGCATCTCGAAGACGGAAAACGGCTGTGGACGGAATACGCCGCGGTCGCCTCCGTGCGGCCGCGCGACGCTGCATTCGATCTTCGTCCGTTTTTCGGTGCGGCGGCTGCGCTTTTCACCTTTTCAGCCGCCGCCGGACCTTTGCTCGCGCGGGCTTTCGTTCAAGCGCGACGAGCTGCGCCGGTCAACCGTCATCCTCAACCAGGGATATCCAAATGAAAAAGCTGCTGGGGTTTTTCGCCCTTCTGATTTGCGCGCCGGCGTTTGCGCACGGTCCAACGCCGATCAAGGTCGACGAGTCGATTGTCATCGCCGCCGATCCCAAGGCCGTGTGGGCTGTGGCGGGAAAATTCGACGAGCTTGCGAATTGGCATCCGGATGTTCAGGGCGTGAAGGCGACGGGCGGGAACGCCGCCGGGGCCGAGCGCGAAGTCACCCTCAAAAAGGGCGGCGTTCTGAAGGAAGGGCTTGATGAATATGATCCGGCGGCGTTCAAACTCTCCTGGCGCATGTCAGATCCGAATCTCGATGCGATGCCCGTGAGCTCATACAGCGTCACCTTCACGATCGAGCCGGCGCCGGGCGGCGCGAGCTTGGTGAAATGGTATGGCCGTCTCTATCGCGGCGATACGAGCAATGAGCCGCCGGAAAGCCTCAATGACGACGCTGCGCGCGCGGCGATGTCGAACTTCTTGCACGACGGTCTTCAGGGCCTGAAGAAAAAAGTGGAAGGGAAATAGCTGCGCGATGCGGTTTCGCGACGCGATCATTCTCGCAGGCGTTTGCGCGCTCTTCGCCTCTTGCGGCGAAGAGAGGCGCAGCGCCGAACAGGACGACGTGATCGAAACCGACGACCGTAAGGGCGCTGAGGTCTGGTTGCGTCCTACCGATCGCACTGAGCCGGCGATCTGGCTCGCTCGGCGCGAAGCTGGCGCGGAAGTCGGCGAGCGTGAACCGGCGGTGGAGCGCATACGCGCAGCTCTGCTTGCGGCGCAAGCGCATTTTCTGGAGACGGATCGTATGCTCGCCAACCGCACTGCGCAGGTTGGACAGATGCTCGCAGCCGATGGTCACGCGGAGGACTTCGCACAGTTGATCAGCTCTCTTGTCGAAGTGGCGGCGACAGCCGGACAAAAGCAGACCTACGGCGAGCTATGCCAGCATTATTACAATCTGCGCCACAGCGGGGTGGAGCGCGACGAGGCGCTGCGGATGCTGGCCTCCCGCTATAGGACGCAGAAGAAATTCAGATAGCAGCCCCTAAACAAGCTTCATCGCAACCTTGTTTTCGACGGCGATGCGCAGAAGATCCGCCTTCGACCGCGCGCCGAGCTTGCGCTTCAGCAGAATGCAATTATTCGCAACGGTCTTGTAGGAGACTTTGAGAATATGCGCGATCTCCGTCATGTCCTTGCCGTCAGCGAGATTGCGCAAGATCTCGATCTCCCGGCCGTTCAGCGCGTCGAGGGGGTTATTGGCGCGGCTCTGATCGGCAAACGCGAGCTTCAGCGCAAGAGTGTTCGATAGGTAACGCTCGCCCGCCGCCACCGCGCGGATCGCCTTGATGAAGACGCGGGGGTCCTCGCTCTTGGCCACATAGCCGCGTGCGCCGCCCTCTATCGCGCGCGCCGCAAACACCGGATCGTCGTTCATGGTGAAGACGATGATCTTGGCGTTCGCGTCGCGCTTCAAAATCCGGCGCAACAGTTCGAAGCCGGAGACGCCGGGCAGATTGATGTCGAGCACCACGACGTCGGGCGCCGCGGACGCGTAGGAATCAAGCGCTTCGTCGGCGTTATGGGCCTCGAGCACTTCAATGTCTTTTTGTCCAGAAAGCATGCCGCGGCAGCCCTCGATCACCATGGGGTGGTCGTCGACGATGAGAACGCGCATCCTTTTTTCGCTTGTTTGAGAGCCAGAACTTATGTTGTGAGAACCAGCAGTCTTGTCAATCGACGGTTGGCGAACGTCCACGGTAAAGCGCGGGACGGCGGACGAGGGCGCTCATCATGCGCGGTTTTTCGCTCAAAGCTAGACTGGGCTGGTTGATCGGCGTCGTGCTTGTCGCGACGTTGCTAATCAATCTTGCGATTCAGCTCCTTCATGCTGGACCGCGCGTGCGCGCGGAAGCAGGAAGCAATCTCAGATTGATGCGGGAAGTTGTCTTAGCGACGATAGCAAACCTTCCCGAAAATGAAGATCCGGCTCCAGCGCTGCGGCGTCTCTATGCATCTCTCGGCAATCTTCGCCATGCGGATGTTGAGATCCTTGCTCCCAATGAGACCCCGCCCACGGATTGGCTGGAAAAAATCCGCCATTCCGATCGCGACGTTCCAGAGTGGTTTGTGAAGCTCGTTGGCGCCGCGCCGCGGGTGCTGACAATCCCCGTGATCATTGGCGGGCGCGCCTATAGCAATATTGTGGTGATCTCGAATCCGTTCGATGAACTCGGAGAGATCTGGTCGGACATGGTGTGGCTTGCGGCCATCAGCCTCGCAGTCACGATCATTTTTCTGACGCTCGTTCTGCTATTCCTGCGCTACTCGCTTGCGCCCTTCGATGCGCTGAAGTCTGGCCTTTCGCAATTGGAGGCAGGCAAGAGCGGCGTTCGCCTGTCACTCAGCGGGGCGACCGAATTCAGATCGATAGCGGCCGCCCTGAATTCGCTCGGCGCGACGCTTGATCGCGTCAAACAGGAAAATCGCGAACTCGTCGAAAGGCTTATTCAGGTCCAGGAAGGCGAACGCAAGGACATCGCGCGCGATCTGCATGACGAAGCCGGGCCTTGCCTGTTTTCCATACGCGCCACGTCGGCGGCGCTACAGGAGCTTGTCTCGTACCCGTCGCCCGATATAGGCCGACTAAGACAAATGAGCGCGACGATCGACAAGGCGAGCGAGTCGCTTCAGTCGCTCTTCAGAGGCCTGCTCGGCCGGCTACGGCCAAAGGGCCTCGAGGAGCTTGGTCTGGAGCCGGCGCTGAAGGCGCTCTTCGCGTCATGGGCGCTCACCCATCCCGAGGTCGATCTGCGCCTCGTCGTTCGCCGTGGTCTTTCTTCGCTCGACGAGGCGACGGCGCTCGCCGCCTATCGCGTGGTGCAGGAGGGCGTAACGAATATTTTTCGTCATTCCGGCGCCGACAGGGGCGAGGTCACGCTGGAATTCGGTTTGGACGCGTCCCCGGACTCCCATGAGTTCGACGCCGAAGCCCCGCCGCAACTTAAAATCACGATAGAGGATAATGGCGTCGGGATTTCCGAGCGCTTTACCCCAGGCTTGGGTCTACTCGGTATGAATGAGCGCGTGTGCGCGCTTGGCGGCGCGCAGCGGATTGAGAGGCTGGAGTCCGGCGGCATGCGGGTAATGGTGTCGCTTCCCTTGCCGGACGATGGGGAGTGATCTGACGAAGTCCGTCCGTCGCTGGTCGCAAATCGGGAACTTTCGGTAGAGTGAATGACGAAAGTTTGAAGGTGAAACGCTACGCGCCCTTCATTATTCTCAACCGGAGCCGCCGTATCGATCGGCGGATTACCAAATTGGAGGAGCAACGCCATGGCTTGGTCGCAACCCACGATCGTCGAAATCTGCGTCGGCATGGAAATCACAAGCTACGAATCCGCTGAGATTTGATCCGACGCTCTCGCGGCGGGGTCCAGGTATCTTTGCCCGCCTAATTCTCGAATGCGGGCGCCGCGGAGTGGGGCCGAAAAAATTGTGCGCATAAGCCGGGGCCGTCAATTGCGACGGCGCCGCTGCCATTCGTGAGTAGAATTGGCGTCCTCGCGCGGCGTGCGCGCGAAATATCCGACCTACGGCGATCTCGCCAAGTCCGTAATCCTTTTTAGACAATCCAGCTGTTCGAACTTAAGCCGGCGAGACGGCCTCGATGGACAACCTCTGTGCTGCGGACGGGCGCCTTTGAGCGCGCGATTTTCGGCACTCACGCGCCTCGGCTGCTAGCATATTGTTTTTGAACGCCTTTGCCTTTCAGGGCGCTTGCCCTCGCAAAATTTGCTCCCTAATCTGGAGAGAATCGAACCGCGAGGAGAAGGGCATGGCGTCCAGCGGCTTGCGTTTGCAGCAGGAAGGCTACGGCCTGACGACCGCAAATATTCTCTATCGTCTGCCGGATTACCCCAAGATCATCCAGTCTTATGTCTGGCAGGAATATGATCTCCATCCAGACTTCCCGGAGCTGCGCAAATTCCTCGATTTCTGGATGCGCAGCCTCGATGGCCCGGTCCATTCCGTCATCGTTGCGCATTCAAACCTCATCAAGCCTGCTGAGATGAAGCTCCTGGACGGCGAGTTCAAAGTGCACTGAGTTGGGACTGCCTTGCGAAACGAGCTTTGGCGAGACAAAATGCCGAAGTTTTAAAGCGAGGCAGGCTGGTGAGGGACGATACGAAATCTTGGACGGGCGCCTTGGAAACGGCCGTACTGATCGCCGTCGTGGCAGCGGCTTTCCTTCTGGCGAGGCAAACCCGCGAGAGTCTTTCTCTCGATGAAGACCCCGAACCGCTCTCGCTGACTTTGGAGCGCGAAGCGGCGGAGGTGAACGCGACCTTACCCGAAATGGTCAGCGAAGGCGTTCGCCTGGACAACACGACGGCGGGTCCGGGCAACGCCTTCAATTACAACTATACGATCGTCGACGACGAAGCGGCGCGAACTCTGATCGGCAACGCCAAGAAGCTCGCTGAATTGAAGATTCAGCTGCAGGAGCGCGTTTGTCTGACGATGCCGCAACGTCGCGCGAGCGGCGCCATCATCAGATATTTTCTGAAAGACAATAAGGGCGAGACGATCGCCGACGTCTCAATCGACGCGGGCGACTGCTGAGGGGGCGGCGGCGCGCCGGCTTTGGCGCGCCCGCTCCATCCTTGCGCCGATCCTTAGACCGGCCGGTTTTCGTTTCGGTTGCGCACGCACGGTCCGATGCGCCGGCGGCGCTTGGGGCGCTTATCCGAAGATGCGTTGTATGCGCCGCGCGTCGCCGATGGTATAGACGAGATCGTGCGGTCCCATTTCATCGACGGAAAGCCGGTAGAGCGGCTGATCATTATGCCGCCGTAACGACATCGGCGCCGTCGAAGAGGGAGGCCATAGCGATAACCCACTTCTCAGGAGCCGACGGCATGAAAATTTCCGCGCGTAATTGCCTTCCCGGGACGGTTAAGCATATCAAGAAGGGCGCGACCACGGCGCATGTGACGATCGACGTCAACGGACTGACGGTCACAGCTTCAATCACCAACGAATCCGTCGAAGAGCTTGGTCTCCGCGAAGGGTCCAAAGTCCAAGCGGTCATCAAGTCGTCGGACGTGATGATCGCGGTCGAGTAAAGTTCCTTTGCGGCCGATGGAAGCTATTATGCGGGAACCCGCGACGGCTTTCCGTCGGCGCCGACGAAAGGAAAAAGACCAGCCTGAAAACACTGGGTCATGTGGGCGGCTTTGGCGATCGCCTGCTCGGCCTGCGTCTTCGGCAGCGCTTCATTGGCGCTCTCGCTAAAGAGTTCGAGCCAGCGCGTAAAATGCTCCGGCTCGATCGGCAAATTGATATGTGCCGTGAAGGGATGGCCCTGGTAGCGCTCCGTGCCGAGTAAGGATCTTGACCAGAAGTTCGCGACGATCCCCATGTGCTGGTCGAGACCGTCTATTGCCGTAAAGATCGGCCCCAACAGCGGGTCTTCGGCGCCTTTTGCGTAGAAGCGGCGCACGCAATTGTCGATCGCAACCTCTAATTTCGCGCGTTCAGCCGCGTCCTCGATCGGTGGAATGGCGGCAGGCTCCATGGAATCCTCCCTGCAATGAATGTTTCGCCAGCTGTCTCGGCGCTAGTGGACGTTGAGAACGGTCAACGGAATCGTGACGCACTTTTTCTTCGCGCTCAGCAGCGCGTCGACTTTGTCGCGCACGAGTTCAGTCCGCAGCGGCTTCGCCAGGGAGCCGTGCGCGCCGGCGGCGACGCATTCCTGGCCGAAGCCGCTCGAAATCTGATCGATGATGACCAGGATTTTCGCTTCGGGGATGCGCGTCAAAAACTCCTGAATGAGATCTAAGCCATTGGCGCGTATGACGCCTTCGGCGAGCACCAGCAGGTCCGGCCTCATTTGCTTCACCTTTGCGAGCGCGCCGGTCGCGCTCTCTAATTCATGCGCCTCATATTCGTCGCGGAGCATGAATCGGATCGCCGCGCGAGAGATTTCATTGTCGTCGACGACAAAGACTCGCTTGCTTTTAACGACTTGTGCCGTCTCTACGCCGCTCCGCACGGAAGTCTCGCTTAGGGCTTGACTAAGATCTTCAATAAGCAAGGTACATGCCGCATGCGATGCTAGGCTCGGGAAAAGCCCAAGCGCATCATGATCGACTCGACGCGTCCGAAGGCGCATCGCACCGCCGCAAGCTTTTAAAGAAAGGGGCTCTTTTCCCGCTGTATTGGCCGCACGAAAGGCGGACTGAACTGCAAGCTTCACTTCGTCTGCCACCAAATACGACCGATGCGCCCACGCCTCTTCTCGGCAATCTGCATCGCCGCAGCCGTCGTTCTATCTCAATCCATGAGTCTCGAGCGTAGTTTGGACTTAAAACGGTTCCAAACTACGTCTGTGGCGGAAAGATAACAATCAATACAAAAAACACTTAGCATGTGACTGAAACTATACAGATTACAATACTTCCATTCAGCTGTTTCTTCGATTGACCGCCATCGTCGCCAAATTTAGCTTCGGTCAAGTCTCGCGCGGCGCGAGTAATGATAACGCATAACCCTCCCTGGCGGTTCCGATGAGCGACGTAAAGTCTCCAATTTCTCTTCGCATGTTGACGCGATCGCTCCCGAGAACTGGCGCTGGAGATTTGACGTCGGTAAAGGCGTTAAGCGTCGCAGCGGCGCTTGCGTCAAGCGTGAGCGCTTCGGCGTTGGCGCAATCCGCCGCGACCGCTCTGCCGCCCGTAAATATTGATGCGCCGCAAGAAAAGCCGCGGGCGGCCGCGCCGGCGAAACCCAAGCCCGTCGTCGCTCAGCCACGCCCCGCGCATCGCCCAGGCGCCAATCTTCAGGCCGCAGGCCAGCATCAAGGCGCGCCAGGCGCATCGAGCGCAGCGGGACAGGGGGCGGGGAGCGGCGGCGTTCCAATCTTTGTCACCGCGCCGAACGCCAATCCTTACGCCGATCCGGTCGCGCCCTATAAGGTCGACCGCCTCTCTTCGCCAAAGTTCACGGAGCCAGTGCTCAACACGCCGCGCACGATCACGGTGCTGCCCAAGGAAGTGCTCGACGACAAGAACGCGTTCACGCTGCGTGAAATCGGCCGCAGCACGGCGGGCGTGACGCTGGGCACGGGCGAAGGCGGCAACGCCTTTGGCGACCGCTTCTTCATTCGCGGCTTCGACGTTCGCAACGACATCTTCGTCGACGGCATTCGCGATCCCGGCGTCAGCATTCGCGAGAACTTCTATACCGAGCAGGTCGAAATTCTGCGCGGCCCAGGGTCGACATTCGCTGGCCGCGGCACGGCAGGCGGCGCGATCAACATCGTCACGAAACAAGCGGCCGATCGCGATTTCGTTGACCTGAAAGCAATCGGCGGCTTCTCCGACCATATGAGGCGGGTGACGCTCGACGTCAACAAAGCGATCAGCCCGATACTCGCGGTGCGCGTCAACGCGCTCTATCATGACTCGAATGTCGCGGGACGCGGCTTTGTCACCGACTATCGCGACGGCGTCGCCGGCTCGGTGGTGTTTAAGCCGCTCGAGGACTTAACGCTCACGGGGCAATATACGCATGTCTATCAGAATGGCTTGCCAGACTTCGGCGTGCCATACAATCGAGTTTGGAACCGGCCGTTCCCTGAAGGCGTCATCCCTCGCTACAATTGGTATGGTTTTCTCGATCGCGACTTCCAGGTCGCGGTGCAAGACTTCGGCACATTCACCGCGCATTACCGCTATAATGACAATCTCGTCATTGACAATCGGTTCCGGCAGGGCCGGTCGGTTCTGGACTACATCGGTTCTTTGGCTGGAAGCGCCAACCTCTTTCGCGGCACTGTTAGCATCGGCGCACAAAGCCGCTATCAGGTCGTCAATATACTCGACAACCAGACCGAGGCGACGATCAAAGTCGATACCGGTCCCGTCAAGCACGCGCTTGTCGCTGGCGTTGAGTTCGCGCGGGAAGGCGTGACGCGAACTAACTATCAGGGTCTCTCTTCGGAGCTGAATGGAATTCCGTCCGGCAACACTATTACGTGCAACCTCTATCTGCCCTGCACCTATCTGCCCTTCCTAAACACGCCCTATCGCAATACCAATCCGACGCGCATCGCCGTCGACACCAAATCTGGCTATCTGATCGAAACCGCCAACTATCAAGATGTCGTCCTCGTGAACGGCGGCGTGCGCTACGACGCTTACGACATTACAAGCCGCACTGAGACGCTCTCGACTTTCGCCGAAAATCATTCTGGGTTGTTCAATTGGAACGCCGGCGTCGTCTTCAAGCCGCTCCCGAACGTCAGCGCCTACGCCGCTTACGCCACCTCGGCGACTCCCGTCGGCGCGGAGCTTGACGGCGGCGCCGCGAATTACGGCGGCTTGACTACGGCCGCACAAATCTTTCCTCCTCAGCTCAACAGGGCGGGGGAGGTCGGTCTGAAATGGGAGCTGTTCGACAGGCATCTGCTCGCGACCGCCGCCTTCTTTCGGACGGATGTGACTGGCGCGCGAGAAGTGAACTCTGGCGTCACCACCGGCAATGCGGCTTATTTCGTCGACGGCATCGACCTTGAGGCTGCGGGGAATATTACAGACAGGTGGATGATTCTTGGCGGCATCGTGCTGATGGAGTCGCAAGTGACGAGTTCCTACGCGCGAACGAATATCGGTCTCAAACTCGCCAATATCGCCCATGAATCCTTCAGCCTGTTGTCGAAGTATAAGGCTGGCGAACTGCTCGGCCTCGCGCCTGACATGCTCGAAATCGGCGGCCAGGCCATCTATCGTTCCAGGATCTATGGCGGCAACAACATCGTCGCAACGGCGGCGCAGCGTTCAACGCCTACGGCTGGCCCGCGCCGACTACGGCGAATCCTTTCCTGAACGTGCCCACGGTCCTGCCTTCGTACTGGCGCTTCGACCTATTCGCGGAAACCAAGGTTGGCGAAAACATCACCATGAAGCTCTCCGTCAACAATCTCTTCGACCGCACGATCTATGACGCCTTCTACCAGACGGCGACGCCCTTCGTGCAGATGTCGCCAGGCCGCGCCGTCTATTTCGAAACGCGCGTCTTGTTCTAGGGATCATATCGATGCTTGCTCACATAAAGGGCGCGCTTAAGAAGGACGACGTCGACGCCCTTCGCGAGGCGACGGCGCAGGCGCAATGGGAAGACGGCGCGTCGACCGCCGGCGCAAACGCCGGCGAGGCGAAGCGCAATCAACAGCTCCCGCCCGACTCCGAGCTCTCGCGAACGCTTGGAAGTCGGCTACTCTCTGCGCTCCTCGCGAATCCCGCCTTTGTTTCGGCGGCTGTCCCGCTGCGCATCTTTCCGCCCCTCTTTAATCGTTACGGCGTCGGCGATCACTTCGACCCCCATGTCGACAACGCCATACGCGGCGACGCGATGACGGGCGCGCGCATCCGCGTCGACCTCGCCGCGACGTTGCTTCTTTCTGAGCCCGATGAATATGAGGGCGGCGAACTGATCGTTGAAGACATCTACGGATCAAGGAGGTTCAAGCCGCCGGCGGGCGACCTCATCCTTTATTCGGCTGGCAGTCTTCATATGGTGACGCCCGTCACGAGCGGCCTACGTCTCGCCTCATTTCTGTGGCTGCAAAGCATGATCCGCGCTGATGAGGCGCGCAGCCTCGTTTGCGATCTCGACGAATCGATACAGGAGCTTGCCCCGCGCGTTGGCGCCGACGATCCCGATCTTCGCAAGCTCGTGACCGTCTACCACAATCTCATCCGCTATTGGGGGGAAGCATAGCGCTGATGCTTATTTGCATTCCCGAAGTTCTTTCCAAGCAGCAGGTCGCGTTTTTTCGCTCGGCCATGGACAAGGCGCCGTGGGAAGACGGCCGCGTCACCGCCGGCGCACAATCCTCTCTGGTGAAAAACAACTTGCAACTGCCGCAGAGTGGCGAGATCGCTCGGGAACTTGGCGAACATGTGCTCGAGGCGCTTGCGCAGTCGCCGATGTTCGTTTCGGCGGCGCTGCCGCATAAGATTTTTCCGCCGCTCTTCAATCGTTATGGCGTCGGTCAAAACTTCGGACTGCACGTCGATAATGCGATCCGCGGCATTCCCGGAACATCCATTCGCATCCGCACGGATCTCTCCTGCACGCTGTTCCTCTCCGAAGCGGAGGAGTACGACGGCGGAGAGCTTGTGATCGAAGATCGGGTCGGGCAGCAGGAAGTGAAGCTTCCCGCCGGCGATCTGGTGCTTTATCCCTCAACGAGTCTTCATCTTGTTCGAGACGTCACACGCGGCGAGCGCATCGCCTGCTTTTTTTGGCTGCAAAGCATGATTCGTGACAATGTGGCGCGCGCTTTGCTTTTCGATCTCGACCAGGCGATTCAATCACTGACGACTCGGTTTGGCGCCGGCGATCCGGCCTGCGTCAAACTTTCGGGCATCTATCACAATCTGATCCGCACATGGGCTGAAGCATGAAAAGACTTTTGCAATTTCTCGTGACCTCGATCACCGCGCTTCTCTTCGCGCAAAGCGGCGCAGCCGCGCAAGGAACGCATGCCGCGCTCGACGCGGCGATTGCGGCCACCAAACCTCATGATCTTTCTGTCTGGACGATGTTCGTCAACGCCGACATCGTCGTGAAGATCGTGATGGTCGGTCTGTTGCTGGCATCCGTTGCGACGTGGACGATCCTCATCGCCAAAACGATCGAACTGAAGCGGGCGCGAGAGCGCGTGCTGGCGGCGATCGGCCGTCTCTCGGAAGCGCGTGGGCTTTCCGAGGCGCGGCTGGCGCTTGGCGGCGGCGATCGTCTGACGCAGTCCCTACTCGGGGAGGCGACTCGGGAAATGAAGCTGTCGTCCGACATCATCGCGGCCCCGGGCGTGAAGGAGCGCATCGCGGGCTGTTATGCGGAAATCGAGCGCGCCCAAGCGCTCGCCATCAAACGGGGCACCGGACTGCTGGCTTCGGTCGGCTCGACCGCGCCGTTCATCGGTCTTTTCGGCACGGTCTGGGGCATCATGAACAGCTTCATCGGCATTTCCAAAGCGCAGACGACCAACCTCGCCGTTGTCGCGCCGGGCATCGCCGAAGCGCTGCTTGCGACGGCGATCGGTCTGTTCGCCGCTATACCGGCGGTGCTGATCTACAATCATCTTGCGCGTCAGGCGTCGGCCTATCTCGAACTCGTCTCCAATCTCTCCGGCGAGTTGCTCCGCATCGTGTCGCGCGATCTCGATCGCGCCGGACACGCTGCGACCAAGATTCACGCGGCGGAGTAGCTCATGGCCGTTCATCTCAAGAGCGATCTTCAGGAGACGCACGAGATCAATGTCACGCCGTTCATCGACGTGATGCTCGTGCTGCTCATCATCTTCATGGTGGCGGCGCCGCTCGCCACGGTCGATCTTCCCGTCGATCTGCCGGCCTCCAACGCCGCGCCGCGTGAAAAGCCCGATAAGCCCGTCTATGTGACGATTCAGTCCGATCTCGCGCTCGCGCTCGGCGAGACGCCGGTCAAGCGAAAGGATCTTGTTTCAGCGCTTGACGCGCATCTCGGCGACAAGTCGAAGCGCATTTATCTGCGAGCGGACTCCAGCGTGCCCTATGGCGAGATGATGGCGGTGTTGGAGAGTCTGCGCGCAGGCGGCTATTTGCGCGTGGCGCTCGTCGCCCTGGACGCCGGCGGCAAGGAGCCGGTCGCGCAATGAGCGCCGCCGCCGCTCTCCAAAATCCGCAATCGAACAGTAAGCTTTGGGGCGTTGCCGTCGCTTTGGCGGTGCTTCTGCATGTCGGCGGCGCCGTCGCCGCATTGGTGACTTTGCGAGGGGAACTCGACGAGAACGCTTCCGGCGCGCCGGCGATCGAAATATCTCTCGAGCCTGCTGCGCCCCGCGACGCCGAGGCCGCCGATCTGCCGCCCGGGCCCCTCGCCGATGAAGCCGCCGCCGCGGCGCCTTCCGCCGCCGCATCCGAGGCGAAGGAAACGAATGAGGAGCGGATTACGCACGCCGAGGCGGACGACGCCGAACTCACGCACAACAACAAGCCCGATAAGCCGGTTGAGCAAGAGAAGAAGGTTCAGGCGCAACCAGTGGTTTCCGCTGAGTCGGCGGCCTCAGAAGCGACGGCTCCGCCCAAGTCCGACGTCGAGCAGGCGTCCGATAAGCCGGTATCGCCAGTACAAGGCGCCGACGTCAAAGCAAACGCCATAAAGCTGACTTGGCACAAGGCTCTACTCTCGCATCTTAACCGCCACAAGCGCTACCCCAGCCGCAGCGAGCGTCGATCCGCCGAAGCGAGCGTCACGTTCACTCTCGACAGGCGCGGCCATGTCATCAGCTACGCCATCAAGCGTTCCGCTGGACATCCGGCCTTCGACGATGCCGCGCTCGCGATGATGAAGCGCGCTGATCCCGTGCCGCCGCCGCCGCCAGCGATCGCCGACGAGGGGCTGACGTTCGAGGTGCCGGTGCAGTTTCGCGCCGGGGGAAAATAAGGCCGGCGCAGGGAGCGGAATGTTCCTGGCGCGCCGGGATTGCTTCGGGCTTGTAAGAGCGCAGCAGACAGCACGACCTAAAGCTTGTGAGAGCCAAATTAAGTTCTCCACAATGCTTTTTGCGGCCAAGCTTTTCTATTGATTAAAAAATATAGAGCATTGTCGGAACAGATTATCGAATCGATGCTTCATGACCCGTGTGGAGGGACTGCTTATGTCGCCACATGAAAAGCTGGGGATATGGACAGAGGCGGCAATGAGAAGAAATCACTTGCAATGCGACGCGCACGATTTGGAGGCCAGCGTCAAGCGGCTCGGCGAACAGCTCAGGTGGCAATTTTCCGACATCGCTGCGGAGCCGCTGCCTGACGACATGCTCGCTCTCTTGGAGGAGCTCAGCCAAACGAGCGCTGCAGACTAAACAAGACGCCGAGAAGCGGCCAAGCTCATTGTGTCTTTCTCGAACGATCGGTGAAATCCAAATTTGACGAGGAGGTTTTTGAGATCCTCCGACACGGGCTTCATGATCAAATCAAGATACAGCAGTGAAAAGCGTTTTCCGGGCTCTGCGCTCATCGAGCGCCGAAGTAGCGCTTTCTTGCCTTTTCTCGGGTCGATTTTCGGTGACGCGACCGTCATGGCGAACGTTCCTCGGCTTTGAGGAGCGACCGCCAGGCGGAAAGCCCATCACGCGCGTCCTTGCCCGCGAAGATGCGTTCAGCCGATTGATCCGCAAATCGGAACGCCTCTCCGCTTCGGACGATTCGTGACCTGGCGCGCTTCGAGCGATATTCGACGGTGAATGGACGAATGACTTTTTTCATTGACTCGACCTTTGTCTCAAGCGCGCCACGATGATGAAACCTTTCTGCTGCGCCGAATGTTCCGGTTTACGAATATCGGACGTGAATCGTAGATGCACGCATCCGCAACTTCCAAAAAGAAACGCCGGCGAGTTGATTCGCCGGCGTGACGTAATGATGCGCTGTAGTTAGTGCCGCGACATCCAGTCGTCGATCTGCTTTTTGGCCTTGTCCTTCGCCACGCCGTAGCGCTCCTGGATCATGCCTTCGAGCTGCTCGCGGTTGCCATTGATCCGCGCGATGTCGTCATCCGTGAGCTTGCCCCACTGCTCCCTCACGTTGCCCTTGAACTTCTTCCAGTTGCCTTCGATCGTGTCCCAGTTCATGGATTCCTCCTTGTCAGGCGGCCGCCATCGCGGCGGACGCCTTGGAAAGCGAGCCCGGGCCTAGCTTTCATGACCAATTAACCTTTCGCTTGCGCAGATGTTCCATGTCGACTTGCGCTCTCGCTCAAATTTAAAATCCGCCGCCTCGCGTAAAATGAGTTTTCGGTCCGCTCTCCAAGCTTAATACGTTTCAGCTATGCCCAGGTTGCAAGCCAGCCCTAGTTTATCCTCAAACGCACAAAATCGGCGTATTCAACCAACAAGTTGGGGACCGCTCGGCGACAGCTCGACGCGAATTGCGCAACCTGTCATCAGGGCGTGAGCAAACCGCTTTACGATTAGAGTTTATGAAGGATGTCCCCGAGCTCGGCAGGAAGGCCGCGCCCTGACCGTCGGCTTTTCGCCCGGCCGACGGCCACATGGGTCGAGGCGCTTTTTTTGAGCCTTTCGAAGAGAATAGTTCGCGGACGTCTTAATTTCGGCAGTTTCGAGCTTTGCTTTCGTTTCGCTGGACGCAAGCAGGGAGGATGACGCCGTGTGCACGGTGGACAGCGCGCTGCAAGACGATTGCGTGAGAGTCGTTCAAAGGCGCGATGACGAAGGCGCCTATATGATCCGGATCGGGACGCTCGAGACCGTCGTCACCATCCGACTGCGCCGGACCTGGGGATCGCGCACGGCCTATCGATTGAGCCACGCTATCAAGACTCCGCGCCAGCCGAGCCCCTATTGGAGCTGCGCGCCGGAGGCGGAAACGCCAGGAGATGCGTTGCGCAAAGCGATCAGCGGCTTCACGATGCATTATCGCAAGGCTGTCGGCGAAGGCTATGCGCCAGCCGAAGACTGGCTCGTTCCAGCCGGGAATTAGGCGCCCACCGTCATTGCGAGGAGCGCAAGCGTGAAGCAGTCCAGGGCAACGTTGCGCAGCCAAAGGATTGCTTCGCTTCGTTCGCAAATCGGGCGAACCGACGACGCACAAGCGGAGAAGCGGACTGCGGAGTCCCTGCAATCGAGAACAAGCCATGGACGGCATTGTTCCTTGGCCAACTGTCTCTCGACGATGATTTGCGCCCGGTTTTTCTACGGCGTTTCGATGACCGTTGGGTAGAGCGTGCGCGTCAAAGGATCCAGGCTGCCGAGGCCAAGAAGGATGGCGAGCCAAAGCGCCGCCGCAGCGGCAAGCAGCCACACAGGAGCGCCTTCTTCGCGCAGGTCCATGAATCCGAACGCCGCGACAGCCACCATCGCCGCCGCGATGACCGCGACGCCGACACGTCCCCAACCTGGAAAAATGAACACGGCCGCAAGCTCTGCGGCGAGAAGCGCGAGCATCAGGGATGCGGTCGCAAGAAGACGAATGACGACTCCTGTCATGACGCCCGCCCTATGAGATAGATGAGCGGAAATAGAACAAGCCAGATGATGTCGATAAATGTCCAATAGAGTCCCACGACGCGAACAGGAGTATGGCGCTCGGGCGCAAACCGCCGCGCTTGGGAGATGATCCATGCGACAAGTCCCAGTCCGACAATTAGATGAAGGCCGTGCAGCGCCGTGCTGAAAAAATAGAAGGCGAAGAAGAGTTGCGCGCCGCTTCTCGCCGGTCCGTGAATTGAGAAATTGGCGCCGGGAAAGAGACCCTTTTCAAGATCGTTGCGCCATTCGACGCCAAATTTCAGGCTGATGAAGGCGAGCCCGAGCGCGCAAGCAATCAGCAGCCAGAAGACCATGCCGCGGCGGGAACCGCATTGGATATAAGCGAGGCCGACGCCATAGGCGAAACTGCTCGCCATCAGCAGCGCGGTGTTCATCACGCCGATCGTTAGATCCGTCTGTCGCGCGCCTGGGCGCGCCGAGCGAAGAGGTAGCTTGCGATCAGCCCCAGCGCCGCGAACAATGTGACGATCCGGAACACGTGATTGTGTCCGGCGGCTCCGGGCGACTGGTCGAGCAGGTAACCCATGAGCGGTCCCATAAAAATATCCGGCGCGTAACCGATGACAGATAGAAGGCCAACTGCGAAACCCGTCTGCTCGATGGGAATTCCGCCGTCCTGCATGATCGCGAAATAGAGGCCACGGAGCGCAAATATGCCGATGCAGGTGAAGATTATCGTCAACAGGAACGCCCACGCCATACCCGCGCCGACAATGCCGGAGGCGAGCACGGAACTGCCGGCGGCGAGCAGCACGAAACAGCCGACCGTCATGATGGGGGCGCCAATCCGCTCAGCCAGATAGCCGGCGCCAATGGCCGCAACCGGTCGTACCCAGAGCGATGTGGCGCCGATGCGCGCCGCGTCGACCTCGTTCATCCCAATGACCTGGTTCGCGTAGAGTGAAAAGTCATCGATCGCTTTGAAGCCGACATAGGCGCACAGAATAATCGCGGCCTGCAGCCAGATAGAAGGCATGACGAACACGCGGGCGGCGCGGCTCATAGATATCACGCCTTGTGGCGGCGTATCGCGCGCCGGCAGGGCCAGCCAGATTAGCAAGGCGGCTCCACAGGTCATCGCGGTCAGCAGTAGGATGACCTGTCGTATTGATTCCGTGCGCTGCGCGAGACTCGCCGTCTCGCCGCCTCCCGGCAGCAGCGCGGCGAACAGGATCACCATGATCGACATCATGACGGCCGCCAGCGCGCCTCTGCCGCCCTCGAGTAAGCCAAACGCGCGGCTTTGCGAGAAGTCGAGTCCCCATTCACGCGTGGCGCGAATCAACGGCGCCCAGAAGAGCGCAATCGTTGTGATTCCCCAGTACCCGTACAATATCGCCAGCGTCGACGAGGAGGGAATCGCCATCATCACAAGGCCGCCGGCGGCAGTGGACGTCAATGCGACAGCCAGCATTGTGCGTGCAGGGAATCGATCAGCAAGCAGGCCGCCAAAAAAATATGCGGCCATTGCAATCACCCCATAAACCGAATAGGCGGCGCCGAGCTCAAGATTGGTTACACGAAAAACATCAAGGAGCGTGGGCCGGAATACGCGAGCCAATCCGAAAGGCAGCAGAAAAATCGATTCCCCTGCAATAATCAGCGCCGCGATCGCCAAGTATCGCCGCGAGTGATTGCGCTGTCCTCGCGATGCCTCGTTCTTGTTCGACGCGGCGCGTTCGAATTGCATCGTCGTCAATCCTAAAGGACTGAAAGCGCTAATCATTTTCAGCGCGCTTTGTCCAGCGGCGATCGGCTATAACCGCATGGGCATGGCTTTTGGCGACCTCAGAGAGCGAATGAGCCGCTACATCGCGACATAAGCGAGTTCGGTCGCATAGTGGCAAACGCGCTCGCCATCTTGGCCCGCGAAACGTCCTCATTTAGAGTTTCACCACTTTTGAATTTAGCGAGGCTAATGATGAGCGATCGGTCCGGCGAGCAGGCAGTGGTCGAAAGAGCCAATCTTGACGCCAGGATCGCTTTCGTAGCGGCGAGCTTTCTCCTGGCGTACGCCTTTGCGGCGCTGCTCGACCGCGTGGGCGCGCCGGAGCGTTTTGTTGGCGCGGCGCCGCCTTATTTCACCATCCTCGGCCTCGCCACGCTCGGTTTCCTCCTGCATTCGATGCGGGTGTCGGTCTATTACACCGCCGGCCGCGCGCTGCCCGCAGCCTATGCCGGCTTCGCCAACGCCGGCACTGTGTTGGCCCTGATGCTGCCCTTCGGCGCTCGTCTTGCCGGGCATAGCTGGACGGTCGGCGCGATCGCCGGCGTCTTCATTGGCCTCGCCGCGGCCGGACTTTATTTCGGCCCGCTGCTGCGCAAGACCGGCGTTTTTTCGATTTCGGAGCTTCTCTGCGCGCGCTTTCCGAGCGCCGCGACGCGGGTCGGCTTCATTGGCGCTGTGGCGCTGTCTTCGACGCTGCTTGCCGCCGCCGGC
>Ga0233425_10003533_pt1 | contig 28096 bp, 23 predicted proteins | sample Watercolumn_Towu_2_FD_181712 | JGI IMG/M metagenome (GOLD analysis project Ga0233425, IMG submission 181712) | Freshwater microbial communities from Lake Towuti, South Sulawesi, Indonesia - Watercolumn_Towuti2014_140_MG | ecosystem: Environmental > Aquatic > Freshwater > Lake | place...
GGAGTTCGGAGGAGTGCCGGTTCTCGGCGTCAATGGAGTCTCCATCGTCGGTCACGGCAGCTCGAGTCCAAAGGCGATCAGGAACATGGTCCTGAAAGCGGTCGAAGTGGCCGAGTCAGGATTGAATTCGTTTATTGAGGAAGCGATGGCGGCGTCTCTGAAACCGGTTGAATCGTCGTCAACGCCTCCTTTAGAAGGAAATTCATGACAAAGCGAAGAGCGACAATCACAGCCGTTGGACACTATCTTCCCAGCAAGGTGCTGACCAACGCTGAGTTGGAGAAGATGGTCGACACCAATGACGAGTGGATTCGGACCCGGACAGGAATTTCTGAGAGACGAATCCTGGAGCAGGGTGCGACGTCTGACCTTGCGGCGGGCGCAATCGAAGACATGCTTCGCCATCGGAAAATTGAGGCGACTGAAATCGAGATCATCATTGTTGCGACGGTAACGCCGGACATGTTCTTCCCGGCAACGGCATGCGTTGTGCAGGACAAGATAGGGGCCAACAAAGCATGGGGCTTCGACCTTTCCGCTGCGTGCTCCGGATTCTTGTATGCGCTCGTGGTGGGTGCGCAGTTCATCGAAAGCGGCACGGCGAGCAAGGTTGTTGTCGTCGGAGCAGACAAGATGAGCAGCATTACCGATTACACCGACAGAAACACCTGCGTTCTCTTCGGCGACGCAGGAGCAGCTGTCCTTCTTGAGCCGTCGAACAATCCTGAGGATGGCCTTCTGGATCATCGACTCTATTGTGATGGCTCCGGAGGTGCGTACCTCCATATGAAAGGCGGAGGGAGTCTCAATCCGCCGACGCATGAGACGGTCGACAAACGAATGCATTACATCTTCCAGGATGGAAAGGCAGTATTCAAGGTCGCCGTGAAAGGAATGGCCGACGTCTCGGCTGAGATCATGGAACGAAACAACCTGAAATCCGAAGATGTCGCGTGGCTCGTTCCTCATCAGGCAAACCTTCGGATCGTCGACGCGACCGCTGACCGGATGGGGCTCGATCGATCGAAGGTCATGATCAACATCGACAAGTACGGAAATACAACGGCTGCAACGATCCCCCTCTGTTTGTCAGAGTGGTGGCTGGCCGGCAAGCTGAAGAAGGGTCAGAACGTAGTCCTCGCCAGCTTCGGTGCAGGATACACGTGGGGAGCAGCGCTCCTCAAATGGTCACTCGAGAATCCAAAGGCAGTGTGACAGACGAATGAGCACGACAGCATTCGTATTTCCGGGTCAGGGTTCTCAGTACGTCGGCATGGCGAAGGACCTCTACGAGCAGCATGCTGAAGCCCGCGCGATGTTCGAGCAGGCAGATGCAATCGTAGGATGCGCGTTGAGCGCGGTCTGTTTTCAGGGTCCTGAAGACGAACTGAAGCAGACGAAAAACACTCAGCCTGCCATCTTCCTTCACAGTGTGATCGCTGCACGCTTCTATCGTGGCACACAAGCTTCCATGGCCGCGGGGCATTCACTGGGAGAATACTCTGCCCTCGTCTATGCAGGAGCGTTGACATTTGAGGACGGGCTCCGGCTTGTCCGATTGCGCGGCGAATTGATGCAGCGTGCGGGAATCGAGCAGCCGGGCACGATGGCAGCTGTGGTTGGCCTGGAGCCAGCGGCGATCGATGAGATGTGCCGCGAGGCCTCAGAAGCAGGCATTGTGCAGGCGGCGAATTTCAATTCTCCGGGACAGATCGTCATTTCAGGATCTGTGAGCGGAGTGAGAAAGGCGATGGAACTGGCAAAAGGACGCGGGGCGAAGCTTGTCAAAGAGCTGCCCGTCAGCGGAGCGTTCCATTCGCCGCTCATGGCGTCGGCGAAGGAAGGTCTTCGCGAAGCGTTGGAGAAGACAACGATCCGCGATGCATCGATTCCAGTGTATGCAAACGTCACTGCACGTCCCGTACAGAAGTCGGGTGAAATCCGCCGGCTCCTGATTGATCAGTTGACGAGTCCCGTACGTTGGGACGAGACGATTGTGAACATGGCTGCGGATGGCGCCACAACGTTTGTGGAAATTGGTCCCGGGAAAGTCCTGCAGGGCTTGGTGAAGCGGATTCGGACTGACGCCGCGACTCGTGGAGTGGAAAAGTACGCGGACCTCACGACGTGAACTGATTACCACGCGATGCTGGCAGGCGGGGAAGCGGCAATGAGAGGTCTATGAGTTGGTTGACGGGAAAGGCGGCGTTGATCACGGGCGCCTCACGAGGGATCGGCAGGGCGATCGCCCTTATGATGGCAGATGAAGGAGCGGATATCGCTTTCACGTATGTGAGCGCTTCGGGAGCTGCCGAAGAGACCGTCAACGCAATCAAGGAGAAGGGGAGGCGGGCAATTGCGTTTCAGGCGGACGCCCGGCACCTTGACGCAACGGAAGTGGTGGTAAACGCGGTCATCAAAGAGTTCGGCCGCATCGACATTCTCGTCAACAATGCAGGGATCACCCGCGATCGCTTGCTGGTGAGGATGAGCGAGCAGGATTGGGACGACGTGATCGAGACCAACCTGAAGAGTGCGTTCAACTTCTGCAAAGTCGTTTCCCGCCACATGGTCGCCCAGCGACGCGGGAAGATTGTCAACGTCGCCTCGATTGCGGGGGTGGTCGGAAATGTCGGCCAGACGAACTATGCGGCCGCAAAGTCCGGCATGATCGGCCTGACGAAGACCGTTGCACGGGAGTACGCATCCCGGAACATTCAGGTGAATGCGATTGCACCCGGCTACGTAGCAACGGAGATGGTCGAGCAGGTGAACACGGATCGCATGGGCGAGCTTGGGCAGCGATTCCCGCTCAAGCTGATGGCGCAGCCGGAAGAGATTGCAGAGCTGGCGCTGTTCTTCGCTTCGTCAGCGTCCGATTACATCACCGGTCAGGTGTTGCCCGGTGTCAACGATTGAGCAGAACCTCACACAACAACACAGGTGGACGAGAGCATGGGAGTCCTTGACAACAAAATTGCCCTGGTAACCGGCGGAGCACAGGGGATCGGGCGCGCGATCTCGGTTGCACTTGCAGCGGAAGGCGCGCATGTGGCCTTCTCAGACATTGTGCTCGGCGAAGCTGCCGAAGAGACCAGGTCGATGATCGCGGCGAAGGGCGTGAAGGTGATGGCGCTCCAGTCGGACGTCAGTCAGTTCGCATCAGCCCAGAAGGTTGTGGACGACGTCGTCGCACAATTTCAGAGAATTGACATCCTCGTCAACAATGCCGGCATCACAAAAGACAATCTGCTGATGCGGATGACGGAGGAGGAATGGGATGCGGTGCTCAATGTGAATCTCAAGGGCACATTCAATTTCTGCCGGGCAGCCGGAAAGCAGATGATCAGTCAGCGCGGCGGAAACATCATCAACATCTCGTCAGTGGTCGGCGTTATCGGGAATGCGGGGCAGGTGAATTATGCAGCTTCCAAGGCAGGGGTCATCGGAATCACGAAAACACTTGCAAAAGAGCTAGCTTCTCGTAACATTCAGGTCAATGCAATCGCACCGGGGTTTGTCGAGACCGGTATGACGAAGAAATTGAATGAGAAGCAGCGCGAAGCGTTGCTGGCTGCAGTGCCAATGAAACGCACAGCAGAGCCTGAGGAAATCGCGGCGGTTGCGGTATTTCTCGCATCACCGGCAGCCCGCTACATCACAGGACAGGTCCTGTGCGTCGACGGAGGTCTTGTCATCTAGATTGTGGTTCAATACACAACTCACACTCATCTCTCATAAGGAGCATCGTTATGGCAGACATAGACAAGAAGGTAAAAGAGATCATCGTATCAAAGCTTGGTGTCGATGAGGCTCAGATCACCATGGAGGCATCGTTTACGAACGATCTCGGTGCAGACTCGCTGGATACGGTTGAGCTCGTGATGGAATTCGAAAAAGCCTTCAACGTGCAGATCCCGGACGAAGATGCAGAGAAGATCTCCACCGTCGGTGATGCTGTCAACTATCTGAAGTCGAAGATTTCCTAGCACACGTCAAAGGTCGTACAGAGCTCAGGCGGGCACAGTGCGTGCATGATGTGCCGCCTGCTGTCTCATTTTCCGGAGAATAGAAGATAGAGGACTATGGGATTCAACGGACCAAAGCGCAGAGTCGTCATAACCGGTATGGGCGCATTGACGCCGCTGGGGAACACTGTAGGGGAGTTCTGGGCAAGCCTTCTTGCGGGCAAGAGTGGTGCTGGCCCGATTACGTACTTCGATGCCTCGGAGTACGACACGAAGTTTGCGTGCGAAGTCAAGGGATTCGATGCGATGAAGCACATGGATCGGAAGCTTGCGCAGCGCACCGATTTGTTCACCCAGTTCGCATTGGTCGCAACCGATATGGCGATCAACGATTCGGGTCTCAAACTTGAGCAGGAAGATCGTGAACGAATCGGCGTCATTGTCGGCTCCGGAATCGGCGGGATGTGGACCTACCACAAGCAGCAGCAGGTCCTGTGGGAATCGAAAGGTCCGCGTCACATCAGCCCGTTCTTCATTCCGATGATGATCTCGGATATCGCACCGGGCCGGATTTCGATGAAGTACGGTCTCAAAGGTCCCAACTACGCGACAACATCAGCGTGTGCAACATCGTCCCATGCGATCGGTGATGCGTTCATGCTCATTCAGCGCGGTGATGCTGATGTCATGGTCACAGGCGGGGCGGAAGCGGCAATCTGTCCGATGGGAATTGGCGGCTTTAATGCGATGAAGGCGCTCTCCACCCGCAACGATGCCCCGGAAAAGGCAAGTCGTCCGTTCGATCAGACACGCGACGGATTTGTCATGGGGGAGGGCTCGGGCGTTCTCGTCCTGGAGGAGCTCGAGCATGCGGTGAAGCGCGGTGCACGGATTTATGTCGAACTCGCCGGCGTCGGCTTCACAGGAGATGCACATCATATTACTGAACCGGCTCCCGGTGGAGAAGGAGCCGTCCGTTCGATGCGGCGTGCAATTGCGGATGCAGGCCTCGCCGCGGATGATGTTGAGTATGTCAATACACACGGGACGTCGACACCTGTCGGCGACAAGAGCGAAACCGCTGCGATTAAGACGGTGTTCGGTCCTCGTGCGTACAAGATGGCGGTCAACTCCACGAAATCTCTGATCGGCCATCTTCTTGGCGCCGCGGGCGCCGTCGAAGCGATCGCGACCATTATGTCGATTGTCGATCGCAAGATTCACCCTACAATCAATTACGAGACCCCCGACCCCGACTGTGACCTGAACTATGTCCCGAACATCGCGAAGGACTGGTCCGTCGACACGGCAATCAGCAACACATTCGGGTTCGGCGGTCATAACGCGTCATTGCTCTTCCGACGGTATCAGAAATAGCACCATCGTTGTCGGAGGGGTCGGAGTGTTGCGTGCTCAAGGCACTCGGAAATCTGTTTCATCGGCTTCTTCCTCGTCGACGTCGTTCAGTTCTTCCCGGTCAGGATGTGGCAATCCTCGAGCAGTCGCTCCGCGAGAAGAAATTTGACATTGACCGGTTTGAGAAGCTCATTGCCTATCGCCCACGAAATTGGGCGCTTTTCCAGCAATCTCTCCTGCATCGCTCCTTTCTCCAATACCTGAGCTCTCAGGCACAATCCAACGAACGGCTTGAATTCCTGGGGGACGCAATCCTCAACTCCATTGTGGCAGACTTTCTCTATCGACACTATCCTTCAATGGAGGAGGGAGATCTGACGAAGGTTCGTTCCCGTTTGGTGAACCGGAAAGCCCTCGCTCAACGTGCGAAAGAACTGCGGATCTCTGATTTTCTGCTCTTGAGTTCCAGCGCGGTCCAATCAGTTGGTAGCGGATCAGATTCCATTCTTGCGGACGCCTTCGAAGCAATCATCGGTGCGCTCTACCTCGATGGGGGCCTCCGGGCGGCACAATCATTCGTGATGCGAACGCTCCTGTCGGATGAAGGTGTCCTCACCACCGCCATGACCGATGACAACTACAAGAGCGCACTCCTGGAGTACTCGCAAGGACGTTCGCTAGGCATTCCCCGCTATTCAATTACTCGTGAGGATGGACCGGATCACGACCGCCGGTTCACAGTTGAAGTATACCTTGGAACCGAATGTCTCGGCACCGGCACGGGCCGCAGCAAGAAAGACGCCGAACAAGCAGCTGCTGCGCAAGCGCTCGAGCGCATTAACATAACCCCCACTGCAATCACGGAATCATGATACGACTATGAATCCCTTTGAGAAAACGAAGTTCGCCTCCCGTCACATCGGACCGCAGGAACGCGACCTGGCTGCCATGCTCAACACAGTCGGCGCGTCATCCCTTGAACACCTCATCGATCAGACGCTTCCGCAATCGATTCGGCTTGAGAAAGAGCCGAACCTTGCCGCTCCTGTCAGCGAAGAGGAGTTTCTGGACCAGCTTCGCGGCGTCGCAGGAAAAAACACTGTTTTGAAATCGTACCTCGGCCAGGGGTACTACGGGTGTGTCACGCCGAGCGTCATTCAGCGGAATATCTTTGAGAATCCGGGCTGGTACACGCAGTACACGCCCTACCAGCCTGAGATTTCACAGGGTCGCCTGGAGGCGCTTCTGAACTATCAGACAATGGTGATGGACCTGACGGGGATGGAAGTGGCGAACGCATCCCTCCTTGACGAAGGAACGGCTGCCGCTGAGGCGATGACGATGCTTCACGGTGTGGTGAACAAACAGACGGACGGATCTCCTGCGGATAAGCTGTTCGTCTCCGCCGGATGCTACGCACAGACGATTTCTGTCGTAAAAACACGTGCGTCTGCGATCGGAATCGAAGTCGTCGTGGGCGATCACCGGGAGATAAAGCTTGATAAGACGTACTTTGCCGCTCTTCTGCAGTATCCCGCTCAGGATGGACTCGTGGAAGACTACCGCTCGTTCATTCAGGAAGCACATGCATCAGGTCTGCTCGTCATTGTTGCATCGGATCTTCTCAGCCTCGCTCTCCTGACTCCCCCGGGAGAATTCGGTGCCGATGTCGTCGTGGGTAATTCACAACGCTTTGGCGTTCCGATGGGATTTGGCGGACCGCATGCGGGATTTTTCGCGACACGGAACGAGTATATCCGCAATCTTCCGGGCCGGATCATCGGCGTCTCCATCGACGCGCAGAACAATCGTGCCTACCGCATGACACTCCAAACGCGCGAGCAACATATCCGCAGAGAGAAAGCAACGTCGAATATATGTACGGCGCAGGCGCTCCTTGCGATCATGGCCGGCATGTATGCCGTGTACCATGGTCCGGAGGGCATCAGGCGAATCGCGACCCGTGTGCGTGCATTCACCAGGGTTCTGGAGCGCGAACTTGGTCAGCTCGGGTTTGCACAGACAAATAAGCAGTATTTCGATACGCTGAACGTCGAAATTTCGGATGCTGCCGTGGCCAGGAAAATTCATCAGCTTGCGAGGTCGGCAGGATACAACCTCCGCGCAATCGACGACAAGCACATCGGTATTGCTCTGGATGAGACGACTTGCCCCGAAGACGTTCAGGCTCTGCTGGGTGTGTTTGCTGCCGTCAAAGGTGAGCTCGTTCCATCTCTGGAAGCGCTGACCCGCTTCGACTTCCTTGATGTGCGCTATCCTGCACCCTTCCAACGATTAACCGCCTATCTTCAGCATCCGGTGTTTAACAGCTACCATTCCGAGACCGAGATGATGAGGTACATCAAGCGCCTGGAAACCCGCGATCTCTCACTTGCCTATTCGATGATTCCCCTCGGGTCGTGCACAATGAAGTTAAATGCCGCGACGGAACTGATGCCGGTCAGCTGGCGAGAATTCGCTCATCTCCACCCCTTCGTTCCGACGGAGCAGGCGGAGGGGTATATGCAGATCTTCAAAGAGCTCGAGGGCGATCTGTGTGAGATGACGGGATTTGCCGCAGCATCACTGCAGCCAAATTCGGGCGCCCAGGGCGAGTTCACGGGACTCATGGTCATTCGGGCCTATCACCGGGACAAAGGTCAGGCAAAGAGAACAGTGGCGTTGATTCCGTCATCTGCTCATGGAACCAATCCTGCGAGCGCGGTGATGGCCGGGTACAAAGTCGTCGTCGTGAGCTGCGACGAGCAGGGGAACATTGACGTTGATGATCTACGCGCGAAAGCTGGCGCGAACAAGGACTCGCTTGGCGTTCTCATGGTGACCTACCCGTCGACGCATGGAGTGTTTGAAGAGAGGATCAAGGAGATATGCGCAATTGTCCATGAGCATGGCGGTCTCGTGTATATGGATGGTGCGAACCTGAACGCTCAGGTCGGTCTTACAAGTCCTGGTTTGATTGGGGCTGACGTGTGCCATATCAATCTCCACAAGACGTTTGGCATTCCGCATGGCGGTGGAGGTCCTGGCATGGGGCCCATCTGTGTCGCGCCTCATCTTGCTCCGTATCTGCCCGGACACCCAGTGGTGCAGGTCGGCGGGAGCAAAGCGATCCACGCGGTTTCTTCCGCTCCATGGGGAAGTCCGAACATTCTCCTGATTTCGTACGCCTACATTAAAATGCTGGGATCACGCGGCGTTCTCGATGCGACACGTTTCGCAATTTTGAATGCCAACTACCTCAAAGCCAGACTCCAGGATCACTATCCGGTGCTGTATCAGGGAAAAAATGGGCGTGTCGGTCATGAGTTCATCCTGAACATGAAACAATTCAAAGAAGAGGCGGGAATCGAAGTCGAGGACATTGCCAAGAGGCTGATGGACTATGGGTTCCATGCTCCGACCGTTTCCTTCCCCGTGCCGGGGACGTTGATGATTGAGCCGACGGAGAGTGAATCGAAAGAGGAGCTCGATCGTTTCGCTGATTCGTTGATTGCCATCCGCCGCGAGATTCAGGAGATTGTCGATGGCAAGGCGGATAAGCAGGACAACGTGCTGAAGAACGCACCGCATACGGCAGCCGCCGTGGTCTCGGATGAGTGGACGCACAAGTATGCGCGAACGAAGGCGGCATATCCGCTTCCATATCTTGTGGCAAGAAAATTCTGGCCGGCCGTGGGTCGCATCAACAACACGTACGGCGACAGAAACATCATCTGCGCGTGCCCGCCCATTGAAGCATACGCGGAACAGGGTTCGTAAAGGAGTCAGGAGAGAGGATGCCGATCGAAGGAGATGCGGCGATCAGAGAGATACTGAAGAACGCGAAAACCATAGCTGTCGTGGGAGCGTCGCCAAAACCGGGCCGTGACAGCGGGATCATCGCTGACTACCTCGCCAAGAAAGGTTACACCGTCTATCCGGTCAATCCCGCATACCAGGATGTCCATGGGATGAAATGCTATCCCGATCTGAAGTCGATCGGAACCCCCGTTGATATCGTCAATATCTTTCGCCGGCCGAACGAAGTCTTACCCATTGTGGAGGATGCTATCAAAACTGGAGCAGGGATGGTGTGGATGCAGCTCGAGGTGGTGAATGAAGAGGCGGCGCAGAAAGCAGAAGAAGCAGGCTTGAATGTTGTGATGGACCGTTGCATTGCCGTAGAGTTCCGGCGGTTGGTGCGGTGAACATGTTGAGATCCGGCAAAACCCCTCCCGGAGTGATCGAGAGGGGTTTTTCGCGCTCAAAGGTGAATGCTCGTTGAAGAATCTGAAACATACCGTTTTTCTGGTGATGGCAGTGCTGGTCGGAGGTTGGATCAGCGCTAAGCCAGCACTGGCACAGACACGGCCGGATTCCGGGATTGTTGTGACGAAGGTGGTCATTGAGGGAAACGAGACAACGAAAGAGCACGTCATCCTTAGGGAAATGTCGCAAAAGGTTGGCGTGCAGCTCGATACGGCGGCGCTCAAACGCGACGAGATGAAAATCTACAGCCTGCAGCTCTTCAATCGGGTTGAGGCTGGCTATACCGTGGAGGACCAGCAGGCGATCATCACGGTCAGGGTCAGCGAGCGGTGGTACATTTTCCCCGTGCCTGTATTTGGCTTCAAGCACCGTGACTTCAAGAAAGCGTACTATGGTGCCGCGTTGATCCATAACAACTTCAGAGGCCGGAACGAGAAGCTCATGGCGGCAGCGGTGTTCGGCTATGACGGTTGGATCAACCTCATGTACCAGACACCAAAGCTGACCGAGAATGACGACATTTTCCTTGCCGCAGGCGTCGGTATGTCAAAGGTTCGTAACCTCAATAGAGCGGAGGTCGAATACGACCAGCGTGTGACGAACGGCTATCTCTCTCTCGGCAAGCGGTTCGGTCTCTTCATGATGGCCTCATTTACGCTGGGATACGATCGATGGGTCATTTCGGATCCGAAGCCCGGACAAACGGTGTCGGCGACAGGAAGGGATCACTTCGTCACACTCTCCGCAGGGATGCTGTATGATACGCGGAACATTCGGGAGTATCCGACGGATGGATTCCTTGCCGGGTTTTCGATGTCGAAGTACGGGCTTGGGGAATCGGACGTCGATCTCTTCCGGTACCGCGTCGATCTCAGGCGTTACATCCCCCTTGGTGATGGATTCGCGCTTGGTGGCCGCGCGTTCGGGACATTTCTAAGCGGTGGAGTATCTCCGGCATATCTGCACGCGTACTATGGATACGATGAACGTATACGCGGATACTTCTCGGACGTCAGGGAAGGAGATCATCTGGTGTCGGGAAGTGTCGAACTCCGCGTGCCCATCCTTCTTCCGCGCTACAAGTATGTCTCTCTCAAGTATCTCCCGGCCGAGTTCAGCGTCTGGCGTTACGGGCTGTATGCGGGTTTCTTTGCTGATGCAGGCACCATTTGGTACCGGGGGCAGCAATTCTCCACGCTCCCCTGGTATTCGGGCTACGGAGCCGGATTGCAGTTCCTGCTTCCGTACAGTCTTATTGTCAGAACGGAATACGCATTCAATCAGAAAGGGCGGGGCCAGTTTGTTCTCGATATCGGCGCCTCGTTCTGATCATATGGACTACTTCTACATTCCACGAGTTGAAATTCGCGGCGACGTTGCGATCGTCAAAGGTGATGAGTTCAAGCATCTTACGCGCGTTGTCAGAAAGAAGGTGGGCGAGAGGATTGTGCTGCTGGACGGCGAGGATGGCTCGTACGAGGCAGTGATCCGTGCTATCGCGAGTGACCGTGCCGAATGTGAGATCAGCAGGCGAATGCATCGTCTGAATGAACCCTCAACTGAAGTGACGTTGGCGGTTTCGATTCTCCGCAATCCTGCGCGGTTCGACGTCCTTGTAGAGAAAGCGACAGAGCTTGGTGTACGGTCGATTATCCCAATGGTCTCCGAGCGGACGATACCGAAGAGTGAAAAACACGCCCGTCTTGAAAAAATCTCACTCGCCGCAATGAAGCAATGTGGCCGATCGTACCTGCCGAAGATCCTTCCGCTCATGTCCTTTGAAGACGTTGTGAACCAGGCTTCGGCAGACGCGCTTTGCCTCATCCCGCACGAGCAGTCTTCCACACTGCCCTCTGTTCTGCACGTCATGGCGAATCGTCCTTCAGTGTCCCCGGTTCTCGTCATGATCGGGCCGGAAGGAGGATTCACGGACGAGGAGGTCGGCGCAGCACTCGCGCACGGTTTTCATGCGGTGACACTGGGACCGCGGCGGCTGCGAACAGAAACGGCCGCAATTGCGGCCGTTGGATTGATTCTTGGTACTTCGTAAGGCTCCCTTTCATCCTCCCAGGCTTTTTTCCACTTCGACGAGCACTTCGCGCGTAAGCAGTTCGACCTGACGGGAGTACTCCCTGTTCTTTGCCGACACCTCGTCCACGAATGCACGGTCGGTGAGAGAACCGAGGTTGATCCGGACATTCAGCGATGCTCCGGCACAGCTCGCCTGAAGCATAAGCGCTGAGACGCCGGCATCGGACGCTGAGTTCTTGTTTCCTTTCACAGCCACTGTTTTTGCGAGCCGGAGCGCCTGTTCGCACAGGCTCATCACACCGAGAGGCACGAGGGTGGCTGCTTTTGTCGCATCCTGGATTGCTGCGCTTCGTGCAGCCTGCTCCTGCTCGTTCCCCTTCGGAAGACCGAAGGCTGCCATGACCTTGTTGAAGGCCTCCGTGTCTTTGTCGATCAGTTGAGTCAATGCACTTCGTAATTCCTCACTTTGTCGCAGAGTCGCAGCCATTTCTTCCTGAACCTCGGCGTATTTTTTCTTCCCGATGGTAAGGTTGCAGACCATCGACGTTAATGCCGCACCCGCAGCGCCAGCCAGAGCGGCAACGCTCCCGCCTCCCGGCGCTGGAGAGTTTGATGACAACTCGTCAAGGAATTGGGCAACTGTGCGTTGGGTGAGCATGATGACTCCTTTTGTCGTTGAGTACAGCTGGTCGTGCAGGTGCCGGGGAGACGGTCAGAGCATGTATTCGATGATCTTCTTCGTTGGCTCGAACTGCTCAAGCTGACTCAGTCCGAGTTGTCGAACGGCGAGAGCCACGAGTTCGGTGTCAGATTGATCTCCGGGCCGAGCTTTGCCAGCGAAATGGCGGCCTGCCATAAGGAGCGCTGTCAATGGCGTAAGGCCAACGATCTCGCTCCCGGTCACCTCGTGTCCGAGTGAGGCGGCTTGCTGTCGCACTTCCTCAAACGCGACATGAGGGGGGGTTGTTTCGTAGTCGACGAGGTTAATAGAAACCTGAGCAATCTTGAACCGATCCAGAAAGACTCCCATCGCTTTGACGGCTTTGAGAGTTCCGGGGATTCTCACCGTCTCTCCCTTATCGTTCTTCGCCACCTCGCCGGATGCATTCTTCTTTGGTCTGCCGATTTCCCGGATGCGGAGCGCGATTTCCTGCGCCACATTCGCATCAGCAGTGTTCAGATTGACATTGTAGGCAATGAGGAATTTTCGCGCGCCGGCAACAGTCGCACCGGACTTCGCATTGAACACCGGTGCTCCAAAATCCGGTTTCCATGATGCATCTTTCAGTTTTTCCGGCAATCCTTCATATTCACCCTTCCTGATGTTCGCCAGGTTCCGGCGCTCTGGCGACGTCGCCGCAAACTCATAGAGATACACGGGAATCTTCAGATCGGACGCAACCCGTGCGCCGTACTCCCGTGCAAGCTGAACACACTCGTCCATCGTGGCGTTTGAAATGGGCACAAACGGGACGACATCGGCGGCTCCGATTCGGGGATGCTCACCTTTGTGTGTTTTCATGTCGATGAGCTCGGACGCAACCTTTGTCGCCAGGTACGCGGCTTCAACAACTGGATGTGGTTCTCCGACAAAGGTTACAACAGTTCTGTTGTAGTCTTTATCCGGCTCGACACTCAACAGGCGCACGCCGTCGACGGAACGAATGCTCGTGGAAATGGCATCAATGATGCTTTGATTACGGCCTTCGCTGAAATTCGGCACACACTCAATGATCTGTTTCATCAGAATTCGAGAATGGTTCCGTGTTTGATGATTTTGACGGCGTGATTTGCACCAAAGTGATATGCAAGATAGCGATAGTTCGGCACTTCAAAAAGTACAATGTCTGCTCGTTTGCCAACCTCGATGCTGCCGTACTCGTCGGCAAGTCCAAGCGCAGCGGCTCCGTTCAGCGTCGTGGCGGTGATTGCCTCTTCCGGAGTGACCGACATCTGCGTGCATGCAATGGTCATCATAAGCGGCATCGAGAAGGACATGCACGAACCCGGATTGAAATCTGACGCGATTGCCAGTGGAATCCCGGCATCGATCAGTTTGCGGGCGGGAGCGTAGGGATTTCGAAGGAAGAACGAGACTCCGGGAAGGACAACGGCGACGGTCTTTGCCGAATGCAGGGCCGAGATCGCCTCGTCCGAGATATGCTCGAGATGATCCACGGAGACGGCTCCAAGTTCTGCAGCGAGCAGCGTGCCGCCGAGGGATGTGAACTCATCGGCATGGACCTTGAGCCCAAGGCCGAGCTTCCGTGCCGCCTCCAACACTTGACGCGATTCGGCAACCGTGTAATAACCCATTTCGCAGAATACGTCACAGAACTGGGCGAGCTTGCGCTTCGCGATGTGGGGGAGCATGCGCTCGCAGAGGAGGGAAAGATACTCCGACCGCCTCTCCCTATACTCCGGCGGTATTGCGTGTGCGCCCAGAAACGTCGAACGGATCGTGATGAGATGTTCCGTCGCAAGCTCCGTGATCGCTTCGAGCATCTTCAGTTCGTCGTGCTCACTGAGTCCATACCCTGACTTGATCTCGACGGTCGTTGTTCCATGCTTCATCATTGTATCGAGACGGCGGCTTGTCGTCTTTTTCAGCTCTTTTTTTGTTGCGGTGCGAGTTGCCTGAACGGAACTTGCAATACCTCCGCCCTGAGCCGCGATTTCCTGGTACGTCTTTCCTTCCGCCCGCAGGGCAAATTCGTTCTCTCTGCTTCCTCCAAACAGAGCATGCGTGTGCGAGTCGACGAATCCAGGCAATGCGACGTAAGGAGAGCAATCGAGCACGTCCGCGTCGGCGTTGAGCGTACGCGAAAAATCTCCTGTGGCTCCAATCCATTGAATACGCCCATCTTCGATGAGCACAGAGGCGTTTTCGACGACGCCAAGGTCGCGCATCGCAGGGCCTGATTTGAGTGGCTTGCCGTCGTTTGCTACGGTGACAAGCTGCCGTATGTTGTTCAAGAGAAGTTGCATAGGTTCTTCCGTCTGCGTTATGTCACCGGCTTCTTCGCTGCAATCCAGACGTATGCGCCCTGGGCAAGGTGTGACTTCACAATCAAATCGTCCATTGTCCGAAATGACCTGGCGACCGGCCGCTTCCAACGTGCCGGAACACGTACTTTGGGTGCGAGATAGAACCAAAAGGGGCAGTACGTCTCGTACTCAATGATCTGAAATCTGTTCCTGACCTCGGTCACGATCGAGCCCTGTGAGATTTCCTCGAACGGGGAATCGTGGTGAAGAGTGCCTGAGGGTGGGGAATCCAGTGCCTTTCGCTTCTGACCTTCTGTGGCTAGGAAGGCGCTGAGGCGTTTTCTCAGCTTCCATTTTGTTCCATATGTCTGGTATGTTGGGAGAATCCCGAAGAGTGCGCCGGCGATGATCTTTCGGATCCATCCCATGCCAATATAGTCCATGACGAGAAACAATCCTCCGGGCTTCAATGCTCTCTTCACCTCGCTGCACAGACGGCCAAGATTCAAGATGTGATGAAGGGAATCGTGAGCGATGACGCAATCATATGTGTCGGCGTTGAGCTCGATGGTGTTCAGGTCACCTACGTGAAATGCAGGAGGATGCTGGAGAGAGGCTGTTTCACTCGCTCGTCCAGTTGCCCTTTTGATTCGCTCCCTGCTGAGGTCAATTCCGGTCACCTGCAGCCCGCGCGTTGCGAGCTCGATCGAAAGGCGTCCTTCCCCGCAGCCAAGCTCCAGGAGGTGCGGACCACTTTGGGAAGCGCGAGTGAGTAATCGCTCGTACATCTTTCCGAAGAAGATTTCAAACAGCTCAGGATCGTGCCAGATTTGAGGATTTTTGGGGTCCTGCCCCACATCCCCCCAATGGTGGGATTCTTGCGCAATCAGTTCGTTGTACTGTTGAGATTCGATCACGTACGTGAAAGCCTGGTGGCGTTTCTGAGGGCCTGCAGGTGTGCTTTTTCAAGTAACGAAGAAGTGCCAAAAGAATCAAGAAAGGGTGTTCCGCGTGTCTTCCTGAGAATCAGGGGAAAGCGGCGTGAAGGCGTTGCACTCGCGGACAGGGAGACGGGGGTAGCGAGCGAAGCGCTTGTCAATTTCTGATTGCCTGCAGAGATAGAAAACGGTCCCGCGGTCATTCGTGATGCGCGCTGAAAGACGACATCTCTCGCACAACCCAGCATCGGTATCGCCCTGCCCGGCTTTCATGGCATCGCTGGACTGTTCGCGCGTGCAGCCACATGTTTCAGATGATGCGGAAGGAGGAACGAGTATAGAACCCGATGAATTGGAACCGGCACCTCGAGCCGAGCGCCCAGGCGAACGACGGTTCCATTGAGAGCCTCAACTTCCATCGGCCTTCCTGCGATCAGATCGTAGTACATGGATGAGCGTGTATCGTCGCTGAATCGCTTGAGTCCTTCGAGTACTTTCGTTTCGTCAACAGGATCGACATGGACGCCGAGCGCCCGCGCGACCGAATGGACCTCTCGCATCGCATCGAACATCACTGACCGAGTTCCGGCATTCCCTATAATCTCGCCATGTGTGAGGCGTGAGGCCGCGGTCATGGAGCCCATGGACGCAATGAAAATGAGTTTCTGCCAGAGGTCTCTGCGAATGTCGCCGGAGATTGTCGATTTGATACCTGCGTGAACGAAACGATCATGGATTTCTCGTGCCGCTTCTCCGGGCTCGCCGTTCATGGGACCAAAGACGATACGTTGAAATCCGCCCGTCTCCGTAATATGCCCGGGTTCAGAAATCCGGGATGAAATGTATGCTGCTCCTCCATAGACAGTGGTTCGGGGGAGGATCTCTGAGATCTTCTCTGCGTTGTCGACGCCATTCTGAAGCGTGACGATGAGGGAATGAGAATCAACAATCCCCGCGATTTGGCGGGCTGCTGATTCTGTGTCGTATGATTTCACACAGAAGAGGACGACGTCGGCATGGCGGGCACTGGCGGGATCTTGGACAATCTGGTCGGGAGGAACTGTGAACGTGCCGTTCGTCGATGTGATCCTGAGTCCGCCTCGATGCATTGCCTCGAAGTGTTCTCCTCTGCTGACGAACCAGACATCTTCGCCGGCGCGCGCAAGGCTCGCACCGAAAAATCCACCGATTCCTCCGGTCCCCATCACGACGAAGCGCATAGACTATCCTTGCCCGTCTGATGATCCCGTCTGGATCTCCTTGGAAAGCCTTGTCTTGATGATCTCCAGAGCCGATCCCGTTTTGACGATCACTTGTTTCAAGGTGGGGACTAACTTTGCCGCGGACGCAATATCTTTCGCTTCGGCAAAATCTTCGATCGACTTGCAGAGGGCTCCAAGGTCGTTGGCTCCGATATTGAGGCTCGCTCCTTTGAGTGAGTGGGCGGCATACCGGAGTTTGCCTCCGTCGTTTGTTGCGCAGGCTTCCTCGATGGCTTTGGACTGGTTCGAGAACAATGGGGCGTACGATTCGATGAGCTCGACAACAAACGCAGGATCGGTCTCAAGACCGAGTTGCCGGATGCGATCCCCCAACGCCTTTTCAATGTCCTCATCGGACGGGAAATCCGAATGGGACTGCTGGATCGGGAGTTTCTGGCTCATCGTTTGGCTCCATCGTTCAATCACGCCCTGAATATCCGCGATGCGAATTGGCTTCGTGATATAGTCATCCATTCCTGCCTGCATGCATTTTTCACGGTCCCCCTGAAGAGCATCCGCGGTCACGGCTATGATCACCGGGCGTTCCTCTCTTGGGTGCATGCCGACCAAGACGCGGGAGGTCTCGAGGCCGTCCATCTCGGGCATATGGACGTCCATGAAAATCAAGTCATAGCGTTTGCGTTTCACCGCGCTGATGACTTCAACACCGTTCGGTACGATATCAGCGTCGTAGCCAATCTCCTTCAAGACGCGCAGAAGGAGTTTTTGGTTGACGAGATTGTCCTCGGCCGCCAGGATTGAGAGCGGCATGCGGTCGGCCAGGCGGTCAACCGGTTTTGGCTGGCTCTTCGGAAGAATCCTTTTACCGCCCCCCAAGGCGGCAATGAGCGTGTCAAACAGTTGTTCGTGTTTCACCGGCTTTGCGACAGCTGCGCAGAAGAGATCTTCGGAACCGGCCTCGGACATCGTAAGCCCCGCGGATGAGAGGAGAACGAGCGGGAACACATTTGATTCCTTTGAAGTCCTCAGTTCTCTGGCAAGTTGTCTTCCATCCATCTCGGGGATCATCATATCCAAAACGCCGATATCGAACGGATCACCTTTGCGGACCCACCGAACGGCCTCGGCTGGTGACTGCGTTGTGCGTACGAGCATCCCCCAATTCTCGCAATGTGATCGGAGGATGAAGAGGTTTGTGGCATTGTCGTCCACGATCAGCACCCGCTTGCCGCTGAGTTCGGGCGCCTTTGCGCGCGCGTGCACTTTCGGTTGAACAAAACCAGCCGGCGGAGTTTTCGATTTGACGGTGAAGAAGAAGGTTGAGCCTTTTCCAACCACGCTTTCGGCCCAGATCTTGCCATCCATGAGTTGAGTCAAACGCATCGAGATCGCCAGCCCGAGTCCCGTTCCTCCAAATTTCCTTGTTGTCGAGGTGTCGACCTGGGAAAACGCTTTGAAGAGCCTGTCGATCTTGTCCTCCGGAATCCCCACTCCTGTGTCCCGAACGGAGAACTTCAGTTCCAACTGTTCACCCAGTTTCCACGAAAGGTCGGCCGAAACAAACACTTCGCCGCGCTCCGTGAATTTGATGGCGTTGCCAACCAGATTGATGAGGATCTGTCGCAGTCGATGTTCATCGCCGACGATGTAGGGAGGTACCTTTGGATCAACCCAGTACAGAAGGTCGATTCCCTTCTGGAGCGCTTTGGGCGTCATGAGGTCAAGAACGGCCTCAATGCATGCGCGCGGCTCGCACGGACGTTCCTCCAAATCGATCTTTCCGGATTCAATCTTCGAGAAGTCAAGAATGTCGTTGATGATCGTTAGCAGGGACTCGCCGCCCGCTCGGATCGTCTCGACAAACTCACGTTGTTCATCGGTAAGGACTGTATGCGACAGAAGGTCCGTCATGCCGATGACGCTATTCATCGGTGTGCGGATTTCGTGGCTCATCACGGCGAGGAATTCCGACTTCGCCCGCGTGGCCGCCTCTGCCACTTCCTTTGCTGTCTTGAGTTCCTCTTCAGCCTTCTTCCTCTCTGTGATGTCCCGATACGCGCTCAGGAACATCGTCTCATTCCTGAATGAGACAATTGCTGTCGCAACGAGCAGCGTTCTCGACTCCCCGCGTTTCGTCTGAATGGTCGTTTCGAGCTCCGTCGAGCGGCCGCTCTCAAGGAGGATCTTGAGACCATCGAGAGCGCGCTGACGATCTTGTTCGTCCGGATAGAGGAGTTTGGAGAAATCCCTGCTCGCATTCGCTTCGGCCATCGTATACCCGGTAAGATACTCCATCGCGGAATTGAAGATCTCAAATTGCCCCTCTTTATCGCTCAGCGTGATCCCCTCCTGAACAGTCTCGATGATCTGCTGAAGGCGCTGCTCGCTCTCGATGAGGTTTTGCTCGATGGACTTCCGGAACGTGATGTCGCGTGAGACGGAGACAACTTCCATCACACGCCCGCTCTGAGGATCCTTCACCGTTCTGCTGGTTGTTTCAAACCAGAGGTACGCGCCTTCCTTGGTCCGGATTCTGTACAGGAGAGTGTAGATCTCGGGCAAATCATGTGTTTTTGCGCGGGCGACCTGGGCTTTGACAAAATCATCGGGGTGAAACAGGTCGAAGGCTGACCGGCCCACGAGCTCTTCCGGCTCGTATCCCAGGATCCGCTTGCAGGCAGGAGAAACATAGAGGTAGATGCCGTCAGGGGTCTGCCGGGAGATGACATCGGTCGCGTTTTCAGCAAGAATTCGATAGCGCGCTTCGTTCTTACGGATTTCGTCGTCGATGTGCTTCCGGTCGGTGATATCGCGGCCTGCAGCGTAGATGATCCGCTCTGCATCGTCCAATGTGGCGCTCCACTCGATCCAACGTGATGAACCGTCCTTCGTGATGAATCGCGTCTCAAATCCAACAAGCTGGTTCCCACCGAGGACGTTCCGGAATTGTTCTTCAGTTTTTGGCCGGTCGTCCATGTGAACAAAGTTCAGGAACGGCTCGCTCAGGAGCTTGCCCTCGTTGAATCCCAAGAGCTTTTCCCAAGCCGGATTGACGCGCAGGAAAATTCCCTTGTAGTCCGTTACGCAGAGGAGATCGAGCGACACATCAAAGACCTGGTCCCGCTCGCTCTCGGCTCTGTGCTGCAGCGTGATGTCGCGGGCCACCGCCTGAAAACCAACCGGCTTCCCGTCCTCCATGATGAGCTGAACGTTCTGCCCGAGCCAGAGCAACTCTCCGTTCTTCTTGACGATGGGTACTTCACGGTACGTCGCATGTTCCTGCCTCAGTGCCTGTGCCTTGTAATACCGCTCGATCTCGTGCCGGTACCGCTCGTAGATGATCTCAACATATCTCCTGCCAAGAGTCTCTTCTTCGGAGTATCCCGTCACGCGCAGGCCAGCAGGGTTCACATAAGTGAATCGGCCTTCCCGGTCGGTTCGATAAATGATATCGTTGGCTGTTTCCACCAGTACCCGGTACTTTAGTTCACTTTCACTCAGGGCAAGTTGTATCCGTCGTCGTTGATTGATCTCGCGCGCGATCAGAGTGAAAACAATTCCAAACAACAGTAATCCCAGGCCATTGCCGGCGAGGAAAACCCATGCGGTGTTTCGGAATGAACCAGCGGCCTTCTCAGATTTCTCGAGCAAAAACCGCTGCTCACGTCGGCGCATTTCCTCGAGAATCGACTTAATCTGATCCATCGCCTCCTTGCCTCTTCCGCTTTGACTAAACTTGACGGCCTCCTGAACACCCCCGGAAGCGCGGCGTCTGTTCGATTCCTGAATCAGAGCAACCCGCCGGTTGACGAGTTCCTCAAGGAGCATGTATTGAGCGTGATGGTCGGGATCGGCAGACGTCAATGCCCTCAGGGCCTCAAGCTCCGTTCGGAGGGAGTCGAACGCCTGATTTACGCTTTCGAGAAACTTCAAATTCCCGCTGAGTCCGTATCCGCGGCTGTCCGCCTCTGCTCCGCGTATCAGCGAGAGTATGGAATGAAGCGACTCCATCACCCGGTGAGAGTGAATGACCTGTGCAGTCGTCGCCTGAAGCTGGATCATTGTCGTGTACGACAAGTACGACATTCCAGCCAGAAACAGCAGTGCAATGGTGAAACCGACGATGAGCTTCTTACTCACACTTCATCTCCTTTGCGAGACTTGTGTCGTCTTTCGTCTACTTACCTTTATGTTTGACTTTGACTGACTTGAGTCCTCTCATCAGAGCATCTTCCCAATCATCATATGGATCGGTTGTCGGCTTTGCCATAGGAATCTTGACGCCCCAGTTCTCTGCGTTATTGATTGCGCGCTCGTAACCGGCGTCCGCATGTCGGACGATTCCCATTCCAGGGTCGTACGTCAGAACACGTTGGATTCGCTCTTCTGCGTCCTTCGAGCCGTCGCACACGACAACCATGCCGGCATGGATGGACAACCCAATTCCCACGCCGCCACCATGATGGACGCTGACCCAACTCGCCCCGCCGACTGCATTAAGGAGCGCGTTCAGAATCGGCCAGTCGGCAATGGCGTCGCTGCCATCTTTCATCTTCTCTGTCTCACGATTTGGTGAGGCTACGCTTCCACAGTCCAGATGATCACGGCCGATGACAATGGGTGCTCTAACCTCACCGCGGGCAACAAGGTCGTTGAAGATTTTGCCCATTTTTGCCCGTTCTCCGTATCCGAGCCAGCAGATACGTGCTGGGAGCCCCTGGAACGCGATCTGGTTTTGTGCTTTTTCGATCCACGTACACAGTGCTTTGTTCTCCGGGAATGTTTCGAGAATGGCTCGGTCTGTCCTGTAGATATCCTCTGGGTCTCCCGAGAGCGCTGCCCATCGGAATGGTCCCTTCCCATCACAGAAGAGCGGCCGGATGTATTCCGGTACGAAACCTGGGATTGAGAACGCATGCTTCACTCCGGATGCGAGAGCTTCGCCGCGGATATTGTTGCCGTAATCGAAAACAACCGCGCCTCGCTTCTGGAGCTTGAGCAATGCCCGTACCTGCTCTGCGATCGAGGATTTTGCGAGTGCGACGTATTTCGACGGGTCCTTCTTCCTGAGGCTAAGAGCCTTTGCGTATGGCAAGCCAGCCGGCACATAGCCGTTGAGCGTGTCGTGCGCAGATGTCTGATCGGTGACGATGTCTGGCAAGAAGGATCCGTTGGCAATCTTTGGTACAATGTCGGCCGCGTTTCCGAGGAGGCCGATCGAGAGGGGAAGCTTCTTGGCTTTCGCCGCGCGAATTTGAGTCAGCGCATCATCAAGATCATCTGTCGCAGTATCGAGATAGCTCGTCTTCAACCGTCGCTGGATCCGATCGGGATCCACTTCGATGGCGAGACATGCCGCGCCGTTCATGGTGGCCGCGAGCGGCTGGGCTCCACCCATGCCTCCGAGCCCCGCCGTCAAGAGGAATTTTCCGGCAAGGGAGCCGTGGAAATGTCTGGCCGCACACGCGGCAAATGTTTCATACGTTCCCTGGAGAATACCTTGAGTGCCGATGTAGATCCAGCTCCCGGCGGTCATCTGACCGTACATCGTGAGACCGAGAGCCTCCAGACGCCGGAATTCCTCCCATGTTGCCCATTTGGGCACCAGCATCGCGTTGCTGATGAGAACGCGTGGAGCATTCACGTGAGTCTTGAAGATGCCGACCGGTTTGCCTGACTGAACCAGCAATGTTTCGTCGTCTTCAAGCGTCTTCAGGCTTGCCACGATAGCTTCATAGCACGTCCAATTGCGCGCCGCTTTTCCTGTTCCGCCGTACACGATAAGATCTCCCGGCTTTTCGGCGACCTCCGGATCGAGATTGTTCATAAGCATCCGGAGCGCCGCTTCCTGGATCCAGCCCTTGCAGCTCAGCTTTGTCCCCCTTGGAGCGTGAACAAGGCGGCGGAGTGGTGATACGCTCTTCTTCTTTTTCATGGGACCAATCCGTTATTGTCTTTGTCGATGGTCATTTATGCGCAACAGCAGTAATTTCGACTTTCGCGTTGCGCGGGAGATTCGAGATCTCCACTGTTGTACGCGTAGGAGCACGGCCTGGTACAAAATAGCTGCCATAGATCTGGTTCATCTTGGCAAAGTCGTTCATATCCTTGAGGTACACTGTGCATTGAACAACATCATTCATCGTCGCGCCGGTTCTTGCCAGAACCGCCTTGATGTTTTCCATGACCTGCCGAACCTGTGTTTCGATGTCGTCACCGGCAAGCTCGGTCGTGCCCGGCTTCATTGCGATTTGGCCCGAAACGTAGATGAATTCTCCAATCTGAATCGCAGGAGTGTACGGCCCAATGACCTTCTCGTCAGTAAAGTACTGTCGGCTGGCAGTGCATCCCGCGAGGAGGAAGATCAGCGTCAACGCTGACAGGATCGATCTCATATGTACCTCGGATGTGTGTCGTGTGCGGAGTATGGCTTAGAGTTTGTATCCGATCTTGCGCAGAAACTCTTTCCTGGCCTTGATATCTGCTTCCGTCTCAATCCCCTTTGTCTTCACGCCGTCAATGACGCCGAGAATTCCGCGGCCCTGGTTGGTCTCAGCGATGATGACCTCCACTGGATTTGCAGTGGCGCAGTAGATGGTGCACACTTCGGGAAGATTCCTGATCGCGCTCAGAATATTGATAGGAAATCCGCTCTCCATGAAGATGATGAAACAGTGACCACAGGAAAGAGCCAGAGCGTTTGACTTGGCGAGCTCGACAAGGGCCGGATCATTCCCGGTACATCGGACGAGAGCAGGACCCGAGGACTCGCAAAATCCCACTCCAAACTTCATCTGGGGATTCGTTTGGACAATTGCTTCGTGGATGTCCTCGACCGTCTTGATGAAATGCGACTGGCCGAGGATAAAGTTCGTCATCTCGGGCTTTTCGATCTTTATCGTCTTGAGTTCCATAGGATGTTCCTTCCGAAGGCGTTGGTGGCGTAGCGGCAGATATATCTTACGAGGATTCTGTAACGGATTCAACTGATTCCGCATGGGAGAACTCAGCGGAACACGCAGTCCCCAGCCTCACCGAGAATGTTCTCCGAGTGTTACATTTGAAGGGATAAGCCAGCGGAAGATGCCCGCACCAGGGGCGGGCTCCGCGGTTGTCACAACGTACGCCAGACTGCAGGTCTTCATCTCGACGCGGCTTCGCGTGTCAACCCCAAGAAGCACTGAAATCGTTTTGCTCAGATGAGGCTCGTGGCCGATCATCAAGACGGTTTCCTGGCCGAGCATGCGCAGTTCCAGCAGAATCGCATGGGGATCGCTCGACGAAGCAAGGCACTCCGTCGTCTGAATGGGCGTCGCGCCGACGGCCCGTTGAACCTCCTCAGCGGTCCGGCGGGCGCGCACGAGGGGGCTGCAAAGAATCAGACCGGGGTGAATCCCCTGTTCGCGCAGGAACCGTCCCACAGCTGCAGCTTGCTGTGTGCCGCGCGTGCTCAGGGGCCGTTCACTGTCCTGATACAGAGAGCCATCAAGAGCTTCGCCGTGCCGGAGGAAAAGCAGGTTCATGAGTCTGCCGGGATGAGTGGACTTTCATGTTGGCCGGTCTCGCAACTGAGAGGGGTGATGCTCTTCCGACCGTTCTATTCTTTGGTGAGATCGTACTGACGAATCTTGGTGTACAGCGTCTTCAGACTGATTCCAAGGATTTTCGCGGCGATGTTCTTGTTCCAGTTGACCGATTTCAGGACGCCGTTGATGTGAGCCTTCTCGATATCTACCATCGGTACGGCGCTGCCCAGGTGCGGTGCGGAGGGATCGACCGGGCCGGCCGATTCTCCGAATGAGCGAATTCCGATGGGCAGAGAAAGATCGTCAGGGTGAATCGTCGAATCCCTCGAGAGGATCACTGCCCGCTCCAGGACGTTTTCCAACTCACGGACGTTTCCAGGCCAGTCATACTTCATCAGGAGCGTCATCGCCTGTTCATCCACTCGTTTGGGCTCCTTCGTACGGCTATGTTTCCTGATGAAGTGATCGACGAGAAGCGGAATATCCTCCGTTCTCTCCCGTAAGGCAGGGAGCGAGAGGGTAATGACATTGAGCCGGTACAACAGGTCTTCGCGGAACCGGCCTGCGGCAACTTCCTGGCGGAGGTCCTTATTCGTGGCTGAAATGATCCGAATGTCCGACTTCATGGCCTTCGCACCGCCGACCCGCCGGTACTCGCCCGTCTGTAAGAAGCGCAGCAGCTTTGGCTGCACCATCATTGAAATCTCGGCCACCTCGTCAAGGAAGAGCGTTCCACCATTTGCGATTTCCACGAGCCCTTGTTTTGTGGCAATCGCGTCTGTGAATGACCCTCGTTCATGCCCGAAGAGCTCACTCTCGATCAATGTTTCGGGAATCGATGCGCAGTTCAGGGCCAGCATGGGAAGGGCTTTGCGTGGACTATTTGCGTGGAGAAAATTCGCGAGCAGTTCTTTGCCAGTCCCGCTTGCGCCCTGGATGAGCACCGTCGAATCCGTTGGTGCCACACGCGCCGCAAGGTTGAGAACGTTGAGAAAGTTCGTGCTTTTGCTTACGACCGCATCGGGGAAGGCGTGCCGCTCGAGTTCGGACTTGAGGATCTTGTTTTGAACCAGAAGGCGCTTGCGCTCGAGCGCCCGGTTGATGACGCTGAAAACATCCTCCAGTGCAAACGGCTTTGTGATGTAGTGAAAAGCGCCGGCTTTGATACATTCGACTGCGGTCTTGATGTCCGCTGTTCCCGTAAGCATGATGACTTCGGTGTCGAGGTAGTTGCTCTTGATGAAACTCAGGACCTCTCTGCCATCGACGCGAGGCATCTGGAGATCGAGCAGGACGATATCGAATGGCTGCGACTGAACAGCATTGATCGCGCTCACGCCGTCGGCTACCTGCTGGACCGAATATCCTTCCTCCTCCAATGAGCGCGCAAGAACCGCGAGCAGGGAAGTGTCATCATCAACGGCGAGGACAGATATCGCTTGTTTGGACATGGTACGTGAACTCAGGTTCAACGGATGGGAAGCACGAAGCTGAACGTCGCGCCTTTGCCGGGCTCGGATTCCACCCAGATCTTGCCATTGTGTGCTTCAATGATGCGCTGGCAGATGAGAAGTCCAAGGAACGTCCGCTGATCTTCGGAATCTTTCTTGACATTTCTGAATCGATCGAAGACCAGAGCGATTTCCTCAGGCGGAATGCCCGGGCCGCTGTTGAAGACAGAGACCAGGATGTAGTCGGATGGCTGCTGACCTTCCTCCATCACCAGAGCCACTTTCTGAACGTGCGTGACGATGGCTCCCTGAGCAGGAGTGGCGCCGAGGGCATTGCTGAGGAGGTTTTGCAGAACCTGATGGATCTTCTCCCGGTCGAACTCGATAGGGGGAAGTTCGGGCTCGGCTTTGAGGTCGACTGCGATTTGTGCAGCCTGGAGAGGCACTCGGAACTCGTTGATGACCTCCTGCACGAGATCGCTCATGACGCTGAATCCCTTGTTGAGTCTGACGCGTCCCCCCTCAAGCTTTGTGAGGTCCATCATTCCGTCGAGCAATCCGATTACACGATCAATCGAGTTCGTCATGTAGCCGAGCAGTTCTTTCTGGTGATCGGAGATCGTGCCGGCCATACCTTTCAAGAGATATCCGATGCTCTGTCGTAGTCCCGAAATCGGATTGTGCAAATCGTAGAGAAGACGCGCCGTATGCTCAGCCTGGAGCTGACGAATACGATCCTCTGCATCACGTTTTCGCATTAACGCCTTGAGTTGCGGGACAAGCTGGTCGAGGTCTATCGGTTTTGTCAGATATTCCTTTGCGCCGAGTTTCATGGCCTCTACGGCCATGCTCACGTCGCTCATGCCGGTCATCATGACGGTGTCAGTCGTCGGAGAGTTCTTCCGGATATAGCGCAGCACCTCGAGGCCGTTCATTCCAGGCATCTTGATGTCCAACAAGGCAATATCGAAATCGTTCGACTGTACCAACTTGACGGCATCAAGTCCGTTTGGGGCCTCTTGCACGTCAAAACCCTCATCACCGAGCCACGCTGCGATCGTTGTTCGCAGACCATCTTCATCATCAGCAACCAGCACTCGTATCTTTGCTTCGTCCATGGTCGTTTCCGCCATTGCGAGTTTGATGCAGTTTAGGAATTGAACAGCTTGATGAGGCCTTTAACGGGAAGCTGTTTTGAATGGAGAGGAGGAGAGCCGATTGATGCAGCCGCACCTCTCTGGAAATGTAGTCTCGCGTGATTATAGCGAGATTCGGTAGAAAAGTCAATTATGGCCATCACATCCGGGAACCGGTTGAATTTCAGCGAAGGCTGCGCTACATTGTGTCAGAAATGCCAAAATTGCTGCTGGTCGCCGATGGGGCGATTGCCTTCCCCGGTCCGAATGTGACGCCTGGGAACAATGAACTGACTATTTGAGGATCCATGACGTATACGAAAGATTTTTTGCGCACCCTGCCAAAGGTTTTACTGCACGACCACCTCGATGGAGGAGTACGGCCGCAGACGGTCATCGAGCTGGCGAAAGATATGGGATACAAGAAACTCCCGACAACCGATCCCGGTGAACTGGCGGAGTGGTTTCATCGGGGCGCCACACGTGGCAGCCTCCCTCTTTTCCTCGAAGGATTTGAACACACCTGCGGTGTCATGCAGACGGAAGAGGCGCTGGAACGGGTTGCGCACGAGATGTTGGAAGACATGAAGAAGGATGGCGTCGTCTATGTGGAAACGCGATTCGCTCCTGTTTTCCATGTCCAGAAAGGGCTCCATCACGAAACAGTCGTCCGATCTGTCTTGCGCGGTCTCGAACGGGGCCGTCGCGATTTTGGAGTTGAGTTCGGCATCATCCTCTGCGCGATGCGAAACATGCGACCGCAGTTCTCCGAAGAGATCGCAGAACTGACAGTCGATTTTCGCGACCACGGGGTTGTCGGGTTCGATCTCGCGGGTGAAGAAGGTGGCTATCCGCCGAAGAAACACATTGATGCCTTCCATCATATCCAGCGTGAGAACCTCAGCATTACTGTTCATGCCGAGGAAGCGTTTGGGAAGGAGTCGATCTGGCAGGCGATTCAATGGTGCGGCGCGCATCGGATCGGTCATGCAACGCGCCTCATCGAAGACATGAAGGTGAAAGATGGGGAAGTGCTGAGCATGGGGACCCTGGCCCAATACGTTCTCGACAAGCGTATCCCGCTGGAGATGTGCCTGACGAGCAACGTGCATACCGGCGCCGTGCGAACCATGCAGGAACATCCCTTCGGCATTTACCATCGTTACCGGTTCCGGGTGACGCTCAACACCGACGACCGGTTGATGAGCAA
>Ga0233425_10003534_pt1 | contig 28089 bp, 19 predicted proteins | sample Watercolumn_Towu_2_FD_181712 | JGI IMG/M metagenome (GOLD analysis project Ga0233425, IMG submission 181712) | Freshwater microbial communities from Lake Towuti, South Sulawesi, Indonesia - Watercolumn_Towuti2014_140_MG | ecosystem: Environmental > Aquatic > Freshwater > Lake | place...
GGTTGCTCCGCTTTGCCGGTGCCGGGGCCGGGCAATTCCGCGCGCGGAATAGGAGGGTCGCCGCGCGGCTCACGAACCCGTGGAATCGGCTGCTCCGGCGCCTTAATGTCCGGTGTCTTGTTGTCCGGTGTCTTGTTGTCCGGTGTCTTGTTGTCGACGGGTTCCGGTCGAGTTCGTCCCGTTTTTGGACCGTCTGCTTTTTGGTTCGCCGCGTCGATGCGTGCTTTGCCACGGAAGTCGTCACCCAGAAAATCCGCCCGGTCGCGTTTCGGCGTCTTGGTCCGCTCGGCATCGGCCGTCGCATCCCCGCGCGGCGCTCGTACCGTCGGCGGAAGTTCAATTTTGGGCAATTCCCTGGGAAGATTTTTCAGGTCGCCTTTCAAAGGCGGACTCTTGGCTTCCAATTCGCTTCGTTGTCGCGAAAACTCGCGGGTTTTCTGGGCCTGATCGCGCAGTTCCCGGCGGCGTTGATCTTCAATCGATTTCAGTTTGACCGGTGCATCCTGGATCTTCGCAACCTGATTAAGCGGTAGCAACTGCGAGTTACCGGCGGCATGCGTCGCAATTGCAGCGGCGCCCACAGCAGCCGCCACGGGTAACGCTCCGCTGAACGGGCGAGCTTCCACATGGTCGCGTCGATGATCGTAGGCCGCTCGAAGATTCCTGTCCCAATCCACGTCGTGGTGATGGTACCGATGGTAATGGTCATAGATTGGATCGTAACAGCCACGTCGTTCGTGGAAAGAGAACCAGGGATAGATCCCCATCGTCACGTAGCTCGAAGCGTAATAGTCGCCATAGTAATAGTGGCGCCAGCGCGGAAAAACGAAGAAGTGGTTGGTCAATCGATAGGAATCGATCACGACCGACGGACAATAGACGTAGTTCGGACGCCGCCAGACGGTGGAACGGAAATAAACGGGCGCGAACAGCAAACCGCGGCGGATCGGAACATAGTCCCAATATCCGTCGACGAACATGCAGCCGTTGGGCGTCCAGACATAGTGCGCAGGCACCCAGATCCAGTCTGTTCGCGAATCGGTCCAGTAACCGGCGCGCCAGGCATACGAGCTGCCTCGCCACTTCCAACATCCCGGGACCCAGAACTGATCGGGATCCGGTGCCGGGGTCGATGGTCCGACATCCAGGCTGGCCGGAGGCGGAGGCAGATAGGTAATTTGTGGCTGGTTGGCCGCGGCCCAGAACCCGGAGACCCATTGGTGGCCTTCGGCCGTTTCGGCCCAGTAACCCGGTACCCAGCGCCTGCCCGGTGGCATCGCACGCCAGAATCCGCTGATCCAAAGGTACTCAGAACGATCCTCATCCCAAGCCCAGTATCCTGAAATCCATTCCACATTCTCTCCGTCGGGCCGCTGATCGGGTGGAATCTCGTCAATCGGTTCCGGCGGCGGCTTGGGGACGGCCGGGCCGGGCTCGGCGTCGAATACAATCGGTTCCGCAAACGCTTCATGGACCGGTCCGCGCGCCAGCACTTCCAGATCTTCGTCGGCATCACGGGGTTCTTCACCTTGCGCCGCCGGCGCTGGTAGCGGGGCGGCCAGTGCCGGCGGTTCGCCCGCCGGCACCGGAGGTGGCGGTGGCAGGTCTTGTTCCGCAGGCTTTTCAACGGCGGGATTCTCTTGTGCGATTGCAACTCCTGTGCGATTGCCGGCAACCAGTAACCCAACCAGCAGGCCGCCCACAGCAAGCACTCGAAGCCAACACCTGTTTCTTGCCATTGCAATTCACCTCGCGACAAATCCCCCCAAAACCGGCACGCCGAAGGCCGAAACTCTTTCAATTATACAGGTCCCTGGGCAAAGCCAAGACGGTGTTGTCAAGAATCCCGCGCCTTCACCCGGGTCGGCCCCTCGATCTGTTTCAGCCAATAAAGTCAGCCAGATTGGTGTGGCTTTACATTGTCGACCTAGCGTGGTAGGGTCGAAATCGTTACGGATCAGGATGCTGCCGCCTTTACTGCCGTTGGTGGCACCGTCCGTATTGAGGCAGTCCCCATGCAGCTGGTTCTTCAGGCACGGCCGGTATCCGGGCCACGGCGCACATTGTGGCTGCGACTGGGTCAAGTCGCCCGTTTTGGCCGCGGCGATCAGGCCGACTACGTCTTTGCGGACGACCAGACGCTTTCCAGCCTGCATTTTGAGGTCGAATGTTCCGAGGATGGCTGTTTCCTGCGCGATCTCCGCAGCACCAACGGCACGTATTTGAACGGTCAGCGGATCAGCGAGTCGCGGCTATACAACGGTGACCAGATCACCGCCGGAGGAATGAGCGTCGACTGTGAAATTGAAGGCGGTCCACCGCGACCTGGTCCGCCGCTGGCAATGGAGGAACCACCGTCGCCGCTTGACTCCACGAAGGGCCATTTTCCGCCAGCGTCGGATCTCGTCCACGGCACGCGACCTTCGTCAGGGCCATCCAAAACCGCGCCGATCCCCGACGAGGCGCTTCAGAGCATCGCGCTGCATGTGGAGGGAGGGATGTACAACGATCGGACGGTCGGGCTGCAGTTGGGCCAATCGATCACGGTCGGTCGTACCGACAAGAGCAACGTTGTTTTTCCCGACGATCTGCGGATGTCGAGCCACCATTTTGCCGTCGACTATCGACACGATGGTTGCCGCGTTCGTGACCTGGGCAGCAGCAACGGAACGCTTGTCAATGGCCAACCGATCAGTGACGCCGCGATTTTTGACGGGGACCTGATCGAAGCCGGCATCACGAAATTTCGAGTACGCGGGGCGGCGTTGGGGAAGCGGCGTCCAGAGTAATCGCGCCAGCTCGCGGGCGCTGTGAGCATGTCCTCGGTAACGCAACTACAGAGCAGACCGCGCGGCCTCGCTTCGCTCGGCCGCAACTCATAAACTACTTCAAGACCGATCAACGCTCAACGGCCGGGTGAACGCCTCGGCCTGGGCTTCGGCCTGAGGCGGCGAAAGCTCGCCGGCCTGAAGCCAGAGCCGATAATTCACGAACAGCGGATGGGCCGGTTCGAGGTCGTATTCGAAATACGAACCAAAACGGCCATAGTCACGCTCGCTGTAACGCGCCTCCTTCGGATTGTCGGGGTGATCGAGGTAGAGGCAGGTATAGCGCTGTTCTCCAAGCACAAAGCAGAGTCCCAGCCACGGCAGGTTGATGGTGCGAGGATCGCGCATCTTGTCGTCCCAGTTTCGGAAACTGCCCGGCTGACCTGCGCCGTCGGGACGCAGGTAATACGTCTGAGCCGCGGTCTTGTCCGGAACCTCCTGTGACGCGCGAAACTGAAATCCAGCGTGCTGCGGGTCGCCATCCAAACGCACCTTGCCGTCGGTGGATGCCAACATCGAGCGGAATTCGATCATCGAGCCGCCGTCGACATGATATGCCGTGAGCTCGCGGTCCTCTTCGGCAAACACCTTGCCGTCCGGGCCATGCCAATCGATCCGCACTCGATGCCGACCATAGGCGACACCCGCTTCCTGGATCAGAACCCTCTCGTGCGACTGGTATTCGCCATGATTGCAGTGCCAGACATCGGCCTTGACACGCTGCGGACCGTACTCGATGCGATTGAATCCGTAAAACAGCCCGCGATGGTGCGGAAACAGCCCGCCAGGACCTTTGGTTACCAACCGCATGCCCGTCGGATCGAAAACGTGATGGTACGGCTTGTACGTATCGGCTCGCCGATCCGCCGACGACTCATCCAGCTTCTCGTACATGTACCGCAGCACCGGCCGGTTGCCAAACTGCAGATCGGCGGACTTGCCCGGCGTATCGTTCCAGCGGAATTCGGGGCGACGTTGTTCGTTGGATTCCTTCGTATTGTCTTTCGACTTCCAACGGGCGGTCAGCCGCAGCGATTCGCCGGGCTGCAGCGCCGAAACGATCACCGTCAGCTCACGGCGCGCGTCGGGAACGGTCTGGTGCGCGGCGGACAATCGCAAGCCGCCGATCTGCGCCGGCAGTTCGCGCTGATCGTCGCTGGTGACCCGCACGGCGGGCAGCTCGGTTCCATCGCGCAGTGCGCCGGCCGGCAATTCGATGGTCCAATGCACCGGTCCCGCGGCACGACCGCTCTTCCCGGCTCGAACAACCACGCGATCCAGCACTCCGTCTTCGGCTGCCACATGCCGCACGCCCACCAGAAACACCGAAACCAACCCTGCCAGCCCCACCAGCCCTGCCAACCCCAGTCCCAGCCGTCTCATCGTCGGTACTCCCTCCGCGAGTTGCATGTGCGGCAGACGTCGCCACGCCCGCTCGACCATCATCATAGCGAGCATCGGCAGTGACGCCAGCCACGAATCACCGTGGCTCGGAACAAGTTTCGAGCCACTCCTTCCATTGCGCATAGCGTGATCGCCGAACCACAGAGACACGGCGCGGGCCGCGAAGATGGTTGTTGCGCGGCCGAGCAGAAACTCAGGCGAAGAACAAGGGCCGATCGAACTCTGTTGGAGCGATACCGCCCTCCGATTTTTTCGGGTCGTTAGCGGCCGCGGCGGGTGGTCCCGACGTGAGCTCTTTCGCGGGCGAACCGGACAATTGAAACGGCCCGAATGGCTGCGAATCGTCCCCAAATGACACGCTCAACGCCCGCGCGGCCTGGACTGCCGATCCGTTGACGTCGACGGTGGAGAGTTCATTCACCGCCTCGATGATCGGAACGCTTTCCATGCGTGGCGGATGATAACAGACCATTTCGCCGAATCGACGCTGCACAATCAGCCGCACCGCATGAGCTCCATACTGCGTCGCCAGCACGCGGTCAAAAGTCGTCGGAACCCCGCCGCGCTGCAGATGACCCAGCACCACCGTGCGGGTCTCACGGCCCAAGCGACGCTCGATTTCCTGCGCGACGATCGATCCGATCCCGCCCAGTCGAGTCTGTCGGTCCTTCTGCTCGGGTTCCTGCGTCACGGCCGCGCCTGACGGCAATTTCGCGCCTTCCGCGACGACGATCAGCGTGAACCGCTTGCCTTGCCGATCCCTTTCCAGGATTTTCTGGCAGACATTTTCGAATGTCCATGCGATCTCGGGAATCAGAATGACGTCTCCGCCCGCTGCGATGCCCGCGTGCAGCGCGATCCAGCCCGCATGGCGGCCCATGACCTCCAGGATCATCACCCGATCGTGGCTCGCCGCCGTCGTGTGCAGGCGGTCGAGCGCGTCGGTGGCACAGTCGACGGCGCTGTCGAATCCGAACGTGAACGCCGTCGCCGAAAGATCGTTGTCGATCGTCTTCGGCACACCGACCACTGGCAAGCCGTACTCGTGGAATTGCTGGGAGACGGCCAACGAACCGTCGCCGCCAACACAGATCAAACCGTGCAGATTCAGTTGTTCAAATGTTGTCCGAACCCCGGCCAGTAATTCCGCGTCGAGTTCCACGCGATTCGAAACGCCAACCGTCGCCGCGAACCGACCCTTGTTCGTCGATCCGAGAATTGTGCCGCCCTGGCTGAGGATGCCGGTCGTGTTCTTATGATTCAGCGGCACAAAACTCACCGGATCGACCAGGCCTTCATAGCCGCGGAGGAACCCGACCACGTCGAAACCGTGGCGGTTCGCGCTCTTGACCGCTCCCCGGATCACCGCGTTCAATCCCGGACAATCGCCGCCACTGGTCAAGATCCCGATACGCTTGCTTTCGCTTGCCATAAACTGGTTCCCACCGCAAAGTTGCCCGTGGATGTCGATTATGCTAGTTTTTCATCCGCTGCAGCCAAGGAAAGCGCATAGCGGACCCTGACCTAATCTAGCACGCGGAGTTGGTCCGAGGGCGTCCAAGGGGCCCCCCCAACTGCAAAAAACAGGCATCGGACTACGGCGGACCGCCTCAACTTTACCCAGGAATACTCCATGTTCATCCAGTATGCGGGCAACTGCTCCCGTCCGCTCGCCGCATTGCCCGACAACCCCAGTCCGGGAGACCGGAATCTGACCGACAGAATTCGACGGGGCGCCTGCGGGGCGATGCGGCAAGCCCTTTCCTGCTGGATCATGGCGGCGGCCTGGCTGATCGCCTTCCGCCCCACCCCCGGCGATGACGGGGCTGTAACGCTGCGGGTAATGAGCTTCAACATTCGCTATGGCACCGCGGACGACGGCGAAAACCACTGGAATCAGCGTAAGGAATTCCTGGCCGATACGATCCGAAAGTTCAATCCCGACCTGCTCGGGACGCAGGAAACTCTAGCCGCCCAGCGCGACTACCTCGCCCAATCCCTGCCGGAATACGATTTGCTAGCGGCCGGTCGTGACGACGGCGCCGAGCGGGGTGAAATGATGGCGCTCTATTACCTGCGGGAACGATTCGAAAAACTTGACGGTGGACATTTCTGGCTGAGCGAATCGCCGGATATCGTGGGCAGCAAGAGCTGGGACAGTTCCCTGCCCCGCATGGTGACGTGGGTCCGATTGCGCGATCGACGTCAGCCGCTCGCCAAGCCGCTCCTGTTCCTTAACACCCACTTTGACCACCGCGGTACGACGGCTCGTTTCGAATCAGCGAGGCAGATTCGGGCCAAGGCGGCTCGAGAGCTGGCAAGTTCGCGGATCGTACTGACCGGCGATTTCAATACCGACGAGGGAAGCAAGCCGTACTTGATGTTATTTGATGAAAGCGATGGCCAGCGATCGCCCGTCGTCGACACTTTCCGTGTCGCACACCCCGAAAAAAAACCCGGAGAAGGAACGTTTTCGAATTTCAAGGCGGTCCAGATCGACGGACCCCGCATCGACTGGATCGCCGCATCCCGGGAATTCCAAGTCCAATCCGCCGCCATCGATCGCAGCGAACGCGCCGGCCGAACTCCCTCCGACCACTGCCCCGTCACCGCCGTGCTCGCCACCCCGTAACTCAAAACTTGTTTCGAGTTACGGGGGACTGGAAGCGAGAATATCAGGTTAAGCTGCGGACGCGGTTTTGCCGAAGAGTTGGGATAGATTTGGCGTAGCGATTGCGCCAATCGATCGTTGCTAGCAGCGGGTAGCGGCGCGAACTGCGCAGTTTCGGCGAGCCGGTTCCGCTCCATCCCGCGTGTCGATCTGTCATCACATTTCCGGTCGAGCCGCCGTCGGGATGAATGCGTGCGAATCGGGCGACGAAAGGTGCCGCTGGCATCAGGGGGGAATCGATCATGATACGTTGCCGTGTGTTGACTCGCCTGGTCACTCTTGCGGTCCTGACCTTGTCCATGGCACCGGCAACTCCGGCACAGGAACCGCATCCATCGATCTTTCGGCTCAGTGACACGCTCGGCGCGGAATGGGACAACCAGTTCATTGCCCAGCCTGCCGACCCGGCTCCCGCCGATGCCCCGCCTCGGCCGGCCACAATCCGGACCGCCCGTACGACCGCCCGAGATTCCTATGTGCGACTGGCCCGCGCGCCGAACATGTTCGGCGACACGGTGCGTGCCGTCGGGCAGCTGAGAACCGTTGACAATGTCGGCAAGACCAACCTGGCACTGCCGATCCTGCTTGCCGGCGCCGCGAACTACAACATTGCTCAAAACAATAAGGCCACACCCACCGACCGCGCCTATTTCCTGTACAACGGCTTTTACCGCGCGATCAACTTTGTTGAGCCGGGCCTGGTTCCCCGGCCAGGTTCCGCGGATCTGCACCTCTACACCGCCGGCATCGAAAAGACATTTCTGGACGGACTCTGGTCGGTCGATCTGCGCATGCCATTCACCAGCGGCTTTCAGTTGAATGCCGCCGACAACAATACCAATACCGGCCAGGTCGGCAACCTCTCGATGTTCTTCAAACGGATGGCCTATTCCGGTGACGAACTGGCCGTCTCCGGCGGACTCGGCATCGGCTTGCCGACGGGCAGCGATATCGAATCGACGCTGAACGGCAGCCCGCTCGTCGTACAGAACGAGGCGGTGCACCTGATGCCGTTCATGGCGATGACTTACCTGCCCAACGACGATTGGTTTGTCCAGGGATTCACTTCCCTGGATTTCGCTGCCTCAGGCAATGAAATTGTATCCGGGCCACAACGATTCGGGGTCTACACGGAACAGCACTTGCTGCATTTCGACGTCACGGTCGGGTACTGGCTGGCGCAGGAGATCGATCGCCGCTATCTCGAAGGCATCGCCGCCATCGTGGAACTGCATTACACGACGACGATTCACGACACCGACCGTGTGCCCGTGACGCTGCCCGGTACAAACGGCGCCTTGGCAAACGATCCGAATCGGATCGACCTGCTGAACTTGACGGCCGGCATCCACCTGCAATTGGCCCCGTTGTCCAACCTCCGCGTCGGCGCCGTCGTGCCGCTCCGCGCAGCGCCGGATCGCCTGTTCGATTCCGAACTGCAAGTCTCGTTCAACCGCCTGTTCTGATGTAGGGTGGGTCGAGGTACTCCGAGGCCCACCAGATGCCTCGGCAGTGCGACAAGCTTTGACAGCGTGGTCGATCCGGTGAATAGGAAATTGCACCCTGCTCGACTCGGCCACTTTACGGCACCGCTAGTGCATTGTCACAGCTTAATCGTCGCGTTCGCGTTATTCGTAGGACGGGTCTCCCGACCCGGCCTGCTCGTAGGACGGGTCTCCTGACCCGCCTTGCTCGTAGGACGGGTCTCCTGACCCGTCCTGCTCACACGGACGGGTCAGGAGACGTCAGGAGACCCGCCCTACCGACCCGAACTTTTAGTTGTGACAAAGCACTAGGGATGCAGCACGATCTTGCCGGCCAACGAGCCTTCTTTGCGCAGCGTATTGGCTTCCTGCAGCCGGTGGCTCTCCGCTGCTTGCGATAGCGGCAGGACATGGGAGATGCGCGGAACGATTTTGCCACTGACCAGCCACTGATTGATGTCCTCGGCGCAGTGCCGCTGTTCGTCGGGTGTCGCTTTGAACATTACGAACCCATGCAACGAACAGCCTTTGACATAGAACGGACCGACGGGAAATGGCGGTCGAGCTTCTCGACCGGCCATCAGAATGATCTTGCCGCGTTCCGCCAGCAGGGGAACGATTCGATCGAAGTCGGGTTCGCGGGTTGTTTCCCAGTAGACGTGGACACCGTCGGGCTGAAACTCATTGACCCTTGCCGCTACGTCTTCGGTCTTGTAATTGATCGCCATTTCCGCACCGAGAACGCGGCAGGCGGCGACCTTTTCCGCACTGCCGGCGGTCGCCACTACTCGAACGCCGGCCGCTTTCGCCATCTGGATGACCATCGACCCGACGCCACCGCTTCCACCATTGACGAACAGCGTCTGGCCCGACTGGATACGCGCGGTCTGAAAGAGCCCAAGGTGCGCCGTAATTCCCACCAGTGCACATGCGGCGGCAGCATCGTCGCTGACTTTGTCGGGAGTCCGATAAAGAAATCGTTCGTCCACCGCGCAGAATTCGGCAAACGTTCCCTGTCGTCCCATCAGGCCCTGATTGCTGCACCAGACGCGGTCGCCAACCTTGAATCGACCCGCGCCAGGCCCCGTAGCCTCGACGATTCCAGCCAGGTCAGCGCCGACAATGTACGGTTTAGGAAGCTCCCAGTAATTCGCGCCATTGCGGATGTAAGTATCAATCGGGTTAACGCTCACCGCGCGCGTGCGCACCAGCACTTGCCCTGACTGAGGCACGGGTACGGGCAGCTCCCCGAACTGGATCTTGTCCGCCGCACCGGTTTCGTGGATGAATGCCGCTTTCATAACTGTCTCCCGCAGAGATTTCCTGACCATGAGACATGCCGCTGCCTTGTCGGGACAGAGCGGCGCGCCCATGCGGCGACTCTATCGGACAAAGCCTCCGCGGTCAACGACGTTGAGGCCGTCTTTCCGCGGTCGCGGTTTGCGGATCTTCGGGCCAGGCGTGGCGCGGATAACGGCGTTTCAGTTCTTTACGTACCGTGGGGTAGCCATTGGCCCAGAAGCTGGCCAGATCGTCGGTAATCTGCTGGGGCCGATAGTTCGGACCCAGCAAGTGCAGCAGCAATTTGACTCGTCCCGCCGCGATACGGGGCGTTTCCTTCCAGCCGAACAGCTCCTGGATCCGCACCGCAAGCACAGGGGGACGCCCAGGCTGATAGAGGACGGCAATCTGGCTTCCACTGGGGACGAGAATTTTCTCCGGCGCCTCCCGTGCGAGCGCCGCCCGCTGCGAGGGGGCCAATTCGGCATCCACCGCCGCAGCCCAGTTGGCGCGGCGCAAATCTTCGAATCCGCGGCATCCTTCGCAAAGCCAGAGCAATGCCGAGCGGAGTCGTTCCGGGACAATCTCCGGCAATTCCAATTCGGGCATCGCCTCGCGCAGGAAGGCGATCCGCAGCAGCAAACGGCCGACATCCGAATCGGATGGGGGAACGACCCGGTCCCAATGCGCTTTGGCGGCTTCCGCCAACAAGCTCGCGGTGCGTTGGTCTTTCGGTAAGGGGACGATTTCCTGTTCGAGTATCACGTCGCAATAGCGAACACGTCGCCGCGCCACGAGCCGTTCGGACGGCGGATCGAATTCGAGTTCGGTTGCCGTAGAGATCTGGCGGGAGTCGAGCCAGTCGCGTTCGATTCCACTTGCCAGCCAGACGCGCGATTCGGCGGCACCCGCCTCCAAGTCCACGGCGAGAAAAAGTTCGCATTCGGAAACTCCGCTGCTGGCTTCCAGCTTCACGCCACGACCACCCACCATTACACCGCGCGGCGAGCCGGGCTGGCGGCGCCGCACGACTCGGTCGGGAAATCCCGCCAGCAGAGCGCGACCAAGGCGATCCGCAAGCGGCACGGAATTCGGCGGCTGCAAGCCGCGGTCGCGGCGGTGCCGCATCGTCCGCAGCAGCTGGTCCCGCGCCTGAAGTACCAACCTTGCTTGTCCGGGGGAGAGCGACCCAATGGGAAAGTCAGCGCGCCGGAACTGTTCGAATTCCAACATCGCTTCGATTCGGTCGACGATGTCGGAGCGTGTGGCGGGCAGCGGGTCGCGGCGGCCGCCAACACGCCCGTCACGCCGATTCTCGCCCGAACGGAACGGATCACGCTCCGACAATAATGCGGCTGCCAGCGCCGCTTCCGACAGCACGCCTAAGCGATCGCCCTCCAACAGCATTCGTGCCAGTCGCGGGGTCACTCCCAGGTGGCTCATACGTTCGCCGAGTTCTGTGAGTTTTCCCTCGGCGAGCGCGCCCAGCCTCTCCAGGAGTTCGCAAGCAGCCGCGATACTCTCCCGGCGAGGCCGTTCCAGCCATGGAAACTTTTCGATGTCCGACTCTCCCATTGCGGTCAGTTGCAGGACGGCACCCGCCAGATCGACGCGGCGAATCTCCGGCTCTCCATGCACCGCCCGCGCGCGTTGGTAATTCACATCCCAGAGACGCACGCAGATACCTGCCGATAGCCGTCCGGCACGCCCCATCCGCTGCTCCGCGGACGACTGGGAAATCGGGAGCAACACGCGTCGATCAAGCCCGACGCGCGGATCGTACACCAGTTGTCGCATCAGTCCACTATCGACGACGGCGGTGATCCCTTCCACCGTGACCGACGTTTCCGCCACGTTCGTCGACAGTACGATCTTCCGTCGCTCGCCGCGCAGCAATGCCGCGTCCTGCTGCTCCACGGGCAGCTCTCCGTGCAGAATCCGCAGGTCGACTTGTTCCCGGACGGCGAATCCTGACAATGCCCGTTCCGACGCCTTAATTTCCGCCATCCCGGGCAGGAAGACCAGCAGGTCGCCCGGCGTCTGCGCCGCGGCAAATTCCACCGCGCCGCGCACGGCATCCGCCAGAGGCTGGTGCGCCGCTCGAGGCCGATAATGGACCGCCACCGGATGGAGCCGCCCTTCGCTGCTGATCAGCGGCGCCTGCGGAAGAAACTCGCAAAGTTGTTGGACATCCAGCGTGGCCGACATGACCAGCAGTTTCAATTCGGGCCGCACCGTCTGCTGCAGCAGGCGAACCGCCCCCAGGGCCAGATCGCTGTCGAGACTCCGCTCGTGAAATTCGTCCAGCACTACCGCGCCGACGTGTTCCAGGTAAGGATCACGAAGAAGGCTGCGTATAAAGATCCCTTCGGTGATCACCAGCACCCGTGTCGCGGGACCTGCGCGCCGATCATTGCGAACCCAATAGCCGATCTGCTCGCCGACCTCGCATCCCCACTCGAATGCCATCCGCCGCGCGGCGGCCCGGGCCGCAAGACGCCGGGGTTCGAGCATCCATACCTGTTTCTGTTCCGCCAGCAGCTCCCGCGCAATCGCCGGTGGTACCCGCGTGGTCTTCCCCGCGCCGGTTGGCGCTCGAAGTATTGCCGATTCCTGCTGCCGCAGCGCATCGATCAGCGAAGCCAACACTTCGTCGACGGGGAGGGGCATTCGTCGCATTAAGGGCTTCCTGGGGAAATTCGAGACCATGATCGCGCCAAGTCGGCGCCCGGTACCATGTCCTGTGGGCACGGGGACCGCTCGCCGCTGGTCGATGATAACAATTTCCCGCAAAGTCTGTTGCGGGCGTCGCCGCCGACAGCCGATCGCCGAATTACACCTGCGGGGCTCGCCTTCCTGCACGCTGCGATTAATAATGGCGTTTCACCCGTTCCCCTCGGAATTTCCCCATGATCCATACAGCGACGGTGCGCGGCGAACGATTCCGTTTCGCGGACCTGAGCGAGCTGTTTGCCAAGGCGAACGAATGCAAGTCGGGGGATGCACTGGCCGGGATCGCGGCGAATTCGGAACGCGAGCGAGTGGCCGCCAAGTTCGCACTGGCCGAGCTCACGCTGGATGAAATACTGCGTCATCCGCTGCTCGATCCCGACCAGGACGACGTCAGTCGCTTGATCTGCGATCAGGTCGATTCCGCCGAGTTTGCTCGCTACGGCCGCTGGACGCTCGGTCAATTAAGGGAATTCCTGCTGGATGAGACAGCGACGCCGGCGGAGTTACGCAGGCTGGGTCGCGCCGTCGTACCGGAGGTCGCAGCCGGCGTGACCAAACTGATGAGCAACAAGGATCTGATTTTCGCCGCCAGCCGCTTCCGCAACATCACGCGCTGCCGCAATACGATGGGCGAACCGGGTGTGCTCGGCATCCGCCTGCAGCCGAACCATCCGTCCGACGACCTGGCCGGCATCCTGCTTTCCACACTCGACGGTCTGCTGTTCGGTTGCGGCGACGCGGTGATTGGCGTGAACCCGGCGACCGATTCGGTCGAGGCGGTGGACTCGATCCTGCGCGGCCTGAATCGACTGCTCGAAATCGGCGACATTCCGACCCAGGCTTGCTGTCTGGCGCATATTACGACGCAACTGGCCTGTGTCGATCGGGGCGCGCCGGTCGATCTGTTGTTTCAGTCGATCGCCGGTACGCAGGCTGCGAACCAGAGTTTCGGGGTCACGTTGGAGTTGTTGCGGGAGGGGCGAGAACGCGTGCTGGAACAACATCGACAGCGGACGACGACAACCTGGGTTGGCGAACAGGTGATGTACTTTGAAACCGGACAGGGCAGCGCCCTGTCGGCCGGCGCTCACGCCGGCCTGGATCAACTCACGCTGGAAGCACGCGCGTACGGTGTGGCCCGGGCGTTCGATCCCTTCCTGGTAAACACCGTCGTCGGTTTCATCGGGCCTGAATACCTGTACGACGAACGGCAGATCGTGCGCGCCGGATTAGAAGACCACTTCATGGGCAAGTTGTTGGGGCTGCCGATGGGCTGCGACGTCTGCTATACCAACCACGCCGTTGCCGATCAGAATTCGTGCGACAACCTATTGATGCTGCTGACAGCGGCCGGCTGCAATTACTTCATGGGGGTCCCTTGCGGCGACGACGTGATGCTGAATTATCAGACGACCAGTTTTCACGACGCCGCGATGGCGCGACGGGTGTTTGGGCTCCGCCCCGCGCCCGAATTTCTGGCATGGCTGCAGCGCCGCGGAATTTTCGTGGGTGATCGGCCGGCGACGCCCGCTACGCTGCCGGGACCGGCCGAGCCGACGATGCCAATGCTGCCGGCCGAGCAGGCGTCGCAGCATGCGGCGCAGGCAGAGAGCGTGCGCGATCGACTATTCCACGAGTTGCAGTCGCTGATCCAATGAAGGCGCCGATGGCGAACGACGGCGCGTCCCGAACCTGCAGGGAAACAATAGGAGCCTGGTGTTGACCGATGAACATGATGACCGACAACTGTCCGCGGAACTTCGGTCACTGATCGATCGCCACACGCCGGCACGGCTGTTCGTGGACCGACGTGCTCCGTCGTATGCCACGTCAACCCAGTTGCGGCTTCGGCAAGATCACGCGCTGGCGGTCGATGCGGTCCAGAGAGAACTCGACTGGCATGCCGCCTGGCCCGCCGAGTTGATACGGGAACATGGCATTTTTGAGCTGCGTTCGAGCGCGCTCGACAAGTCGGAATATCTGTTGCGTCCCGATCGGGGCCGCGTACTTTCCGACCAGTCTCGCGAATCGCTGCGGGATATCGCCGGGCCTGCCAGCGACGTGCAATTCATCATCGGCGACGGCCTTTCGGCGACCGCTGTCGCGACCCAGATCCCGAACCTGCTTCCCGCGCTGCTCGCCCAGGCGCGGGAACGCCGCTGGGCGATCGGCCCAGTCTTTGTCGTGCGCTACTGCCGCGTCGGCTTGATGAACGAGATCGGCGAGATCCTCCGCCCGGAGGTCGTCGTGCTGCTGATCGGTGAGCGGCCAGGGTTGGCGACGGACCAAAGTCTCTCCGCTTACCTGGCATACCGCCCGGATTCGACGCATAGCGACGCGCAGCGCAATCTGATTTCCAATATTCATCCCCGCGGTGTGGCGACCGCCGACGCCGTCGAGCGCATCATTCGATTCGTTGAACTGCTCCGAGTGCGGCGCTGCAGCGGCTTTGAGGTCAAAGAACCGGACAGAGACCATCCTGGCCGATAGCACTCGTCCCATTGTCGAAGCCGAAATCAAAACAGGCCCTTTCAGGCGAGCCTGCGTCACCCGTTTACTCCTCCTTCGGGTCGGCCGGTTTGCCAATTTTTGCTTTTTTGGCGCGCAAATGCACGATCGTGCCGAACATATGACCGCCGGATTGACCATCGTTCCAAGTCCCTGCGTACTGATCGTCATCGATCAAAATCTTGGCTGCAAATTTGCCGGGCATGCCTTTCAGCTTGATGTCCGAAAGCGTGATCAACGGCATGCCATCAACCCAGCTTACAGAAATGGGGGGCAACTTGTGCGTATTTCCGGCGGCATCGGAATACTCGAAGATCCATTTTCCATCCACCTTCTTTACCTCGCCTAACTGGTATTCGTCGGGTGCCTGCCCGGCGATCGCGCCGGCACGGACACCGGTGTAAAATCCTTTGAGCGTCGCGCCGCTCATGAATGCCTGGAACTCTTTATCCAATTCCGCCTGCTCCGCCGGTGTACGCTTGTTGCCGGCAACTTCGGGCTCGTCAGCCCAACCTGTTACCACGGCCGCGGAACGGCCAACGACAAAAGTCGTGAACGCCAATACAACCACAGCAGCACGGATGGCACAACGACGCATGGGACAATCCTCCAAATGGAAATGGGCACCCACGAACGGGGAGGGACTGACCGCCATCTTATCGAGTGGCACGCCAACTGCAAGCCACGGATAGCCACGGAAGAACACGGAAGAACACGGAAGGAAATACGGAAGGAAATACGGAAGGAAATACGGAAGAACGCAGGGGTGGCGTGGCTACCCGTGGCTACTCGTGGCTTTCCGTGGCTTTCCGTGGCTACCCGTGGCTATTCCAGCGAGTATCGCTGCACGGCGTCCCGATTCAAACTGACGCCCAGGCCGGGGCGGGTGGGGAGCGGAATAGTACCGCCGATCTGCTGGAATTCCTCCATGACCAGACTGGTGCGCAACTCCGACTCAGACAATTCGGCCGGCATGAATTCGACGTAAGGACAACAGCCCGTGGAAGCGGCTAGATGGACGCTCGCGGCAATTCCAATGGCGCTTTTCCAGCAGTGTGGCACGATCAGTTTGCCGCGGTCCGCGGCCAGTTGTACGACCTTGCGCGCCTCGGTGAACCCACCGACGCGTCCCACATCGGGCTGGAGCACGTCGATTTTACCGCGGTCCGCCAGATCGAGAAACTCAAAATGCGTGTTCTGCCACTCGCCGGCCGCAATCCGGATCGGGCTATGGTCGTGCAGGAAAGCGTGTCCAGCAAGATCATCGATATTCAGCGGCGTTTCCAGGAAAAACAGATCATACGGTTCCAGCCGTTTCAGGATCCGCAGCGCCTGACGCGGGTCATTCCAGGCATAGGCTACGTCGACCATCAGCGTCATCTCCGGACCGACGGCGGCTCGGGCTTCCCCCACCATTGCCACCACCGCTTCGTCCGGCTCCTGAAGTCCGCCGTGGCTGTACGGACCTTGCCAACAGATCTCCAGCTTCGCGGCGCGAAATCCCAGCTCCCGTGCGCGACACACCTTGTCTAATAGCGAAACCCGTTGTTCCTCGCGCGAGTGGCCCTTCGGCAATAGAGATGCATAAGGTACGACGTGCGGTACGGCGGCGCCACCCAACAGCTCCCAGATCGGTTGGCCCAAAGCCTGACCACGGATATCCCACAGCGCCATGTCGACGGCACCCAAAGCGCAGATCATCGCTCCGCGCCGCCCCGTCATCTTCGTCGCCGAATACAATCGCTCCCAAAGCGATTCCGGCTGCATCGGGTCGGCACCCAGCAGCAATTCCTCCACGCCCAGCGACATGCAATGCGTGCCGCGAGCGCGGATGCACTCGCGGCCAATCCAAGGGCTTACATCCGACTCGCCAATGCCGACGATCCCCGCATCGGTGTGGATCTCCACGACCAGATCATCTTGCGCTGATGAACAGGCCGACGGATCGAGATTGGGAACAAGCAGTACATGGCAATCGACACGAGTGATTTTCATCCCAGAATCTCGTCGATCGGGACACCCCCATGCGCGATTCCCACCGGGCGCCCGATTCGATCGGGCACCGTGGCAGCCGGGTCGATCCCCAGCGATTTGTAAACAGTGGCGCAAATGTCGGCGGTACTTGCCGGCCGATCCTTCACGTAAGCGGCATGGGCGTCGGATGCGCCGTAGACCGTTCCGCCTCGAATCCCACCGCCAAAAAAAGCGATCGAGTAACAGTAGGTCCAGTGGTCACGGCCGGCATTGGCGTTGATTTTGGGAGTACGCCCCATTTCGCTCATGACCACGATCAGCGTTTCATCGAGTTCGCCGGACGCGTCCAGATCTTCCAGCAACGCCGTCAACGTGTGGTCGAGGTAGGGCAGTTTGTTCTCTTTGAGAATCTGGAAATTGCGGGTGTGCGTGTCCCAGGCATCGTAGTCAATCGGAATCCGGTCCCAGAATAAGTCCCAGGTTACATTGACGAATCGCACACCGGCCGAGAGCAATCGGCGACCGATCAACATGCTGTTGCCAAACAGCGTCTTGCCGTATCGCTCCTGACGCGGTTCGGGGACAGTGGTCAGGTCGAAGGCCGCTTTGGCGGAGTGGGATGTCAAAATCCCGAACGCTTGTTCTTTGAGTCGCGACTGTTGCCGGACAGCGATGCTGCCTTCGATCCGACGCAATTCGTCGTCCATCTGCGCCAGCAGCGACTTGCGGGAATCGAGCCGATCCAGCGTCATCTGATCGGGCAAGGTGGTATACGGCAGGATCGGGGCGCCACGTACCACGCGTGGCTGTCCCGGCGATGCGGCTGGAGCGTCCGGATCCTTGTAGGGAGCGCATTCGGTGAACAGCGGATCGAACCGGCGGCCGAGAAAGCCGCCGTAAGGGCCGGGCCGGCGAATATTCTGCCCCCAGCCCAGGTAGCAGGGCAGGTAAACGTAAGCGGGAATCTCCGCGTCGCCGTCCCGCTGCTCCAGATATCGGACCACCGATCCCATACTGGGAGGATAACTATCTTTGATCGTCGTGATATCGGCCAGCGGCACCTCGTAACCGGTGTAACTCGGCAGGGTGTTATGGCAGCCGGCACTGTGGTTGACCGATCGCACCAGCGCCGCGCGATGCATCCATTGGGCGGTGCGCGGCAGCATCTCCGAGATCGAGACTCCCGGAGCGCTGGTCGGTATCGGCTTGAATTCGCCGCGAATCTCGGCCGGCGCGTCCGGCTTCAAGTCCCACATGTCCTGCGTCGCAGCGCCGCCCAGGAGATAAACCACCATGACATTGCGGATCGGCGACCGGCCAGCCCTATCCGCCGACTGGGCTTCCGAACGGAGCAAGTCGCCGAGCGAAAATCCGCCCAAGGCACTCAGCGCTCCGGCTCGCAATGTCTCCCGACGAGTGATCCCGTCGCAGCAACGGCGACGACTTCCGAGCATCTGAATCATTGGCAGCTCCCTAACGCTTCCTAAGTCAACTCTTCGACCATCCGCTTGGAAATCGTAAATCAGTCGGCCACAGAACGCAATTCAGGCTGGCAGGTATGATCTGCTACGCACATTGGTGTGGTGGGCCTCGGAGTACCTCGACTCACCCTACGACCCACTTTGCGACCACTTCAGCCTCGTCGATGCCGTGCCAGGTGCAGCAGGCCCATCAGAGTGTCTTCCTGCACATCGCACGTTCGACAAGGACCCGGCAGGCGTTCGCCGATCATCGCGCGCAGCAGCGGCAGCTTCTGGGCAAGCCCGCCGGAATAGGCCAGGCGTTGCCAGCCCCGATCACCTCGAAGTCGCTCGGCACAGATTGCGTAGTTTTCCGCCATTGAACTGAATGCCGCCCGGAACAGGGAGCCCACGGAAAAATTGTCGGTGGAAATGCCCTCGATCGACCCGCGTTCGCCGAGCGGTCCCGGAAAGAAAGTGAGCTTCACGCGCAGCTCGGAGTCCGATGCGCGGTCCGCCGCGTTCGCCAGATAACTCCACGCGTCGGACTCCAATGACTCGCTTTCCTCCGCCGTACCGGTCTCGCGTGCGACCTCCGTCACCAGCTTCAGCAGCACGTCGAGCGAACGGCCGGCGGGCAGGTGCGTCATCGTGTTCAGGTAGCGCACATCCAGGTACGGCCGCGTCTGGTAATTACCCGGTTCGAACCGCTCGGTCAGCCGGCTGACCTGCGAGCCGGTCGAGATATTGATCGAGAGTTCATCCGTTTGCAGCTCGACGCCCGCCAAAGCGGCCTGGTGGTCGCCCACCGCGGCAGAGCATGGCACGGATCGAGCGCCGATGCGCAGTTCCCCGACAGGCTGAACGGTTGCTGTCAACCTGGGCCAGTGCAGCTCGGCTAACCCGAGCTGCTCGAACAAAGGCCAGCACCAATCCCGCGTATTCAGATCGAGCGTTCCGAGTGCCTGCGTGTACTCGGTTTGCGGCAGGCAGCCACAGATGCGGGCAATCACGTAATCGCCCAGCGTTAACGGCATGGCCTGGGCCGGCAGCGCGCCGCGCTCGGCGAGCCAGAACAGCAAGGCGCTGGCCGAACCGGCCCGTACTTCGTTGCCGATCGCGTGGAGTGTGTCAGCGTTGACCCGCGTCAGCAGACGCTGCAGGCACGATGCGTCTTCGCTTGAATCCCGTTCGGCGGTTCGTTGATCGCGCCAGGAATAGTAAGGCGACATGGCTTGACCATCTCGCGATGCCAACAGCACGCCACCCATTTGCGCGCAGAAAAAAACACCCTCGCATTCCCGGGGTCGCTCTTCGACCAGCTCGTCGATCAGCTCGCGTACCCGCGACGTGACGAGCTCCGCATCGATTTCGAAATGCCCCGCGCGGCATTCTCCAACCGGTGCGGGGAACGGACGACGGCGAACACGATCCAGCGTCCCCGCCTCCGCCAACAGGCAGGCGCCTTTGATGAACGACGAACCGACGTCGATTCCCAGATAGTACATCGCGCTTCAGAGGTACATGCCCAGGTAACCGCCCGACTGCTCGGTCTGCGACTGGAGCAACTCGACCCGCTGCTTGGTGCGCGCCAGATCGCCCGCCGCAATGTACCGATCAAATTCCGCAAGCACGGCATGCGAAACCGATCGCCGAAAGAACTCCACGTCAGGCTGGGTCAACCAGTCACACGTTTCCCCCTCGAGTTCCACCTCCAGGTCGGCGCGGATTGAACGCATGTCGTCGCTGTCGGTCAACACGGTTCCCTGAAAACGGAACAGAATCGAACCGATCTGCGGGTGGTTCGTCAGATGGAATGCGCATTGCGCGTTGTAAAGGAAGTAGCTGTTGTAACTGCCATGCCTATCGATTGCCCGCTTGATGCTCTCGCAGCGTGCGCGGAACTTCGGCGAGGCGTCGATCGGAATATCGAGCCTCGTCACCGATCGCAGCGGCAGACAATCAAAGGTGATTTCAACCCATTGGCTCATGGTGTCGCGACAACCTGGGAAACCGGCTTCGACTGTTCCGCGACAACCGGGGCCTTTTCGAGATTCCAGCCCAGTGCCAGCCAGCCGTTGCCCGACTGCATCTGTTGCACGACCAGTTTGCCGGCGTGCTCCCAACGGCCCGGAAGCTTGATGCCGTCGGAGACGATCTCCGACTTGAGCAGCGCTTCGAACTTGCGCCGCATGAAGGTCTTGAATGCAACCTGCTTGACGCTCAGATTGCCCTTGTGGCCGATGTAGTCGATCTCCACATCGCCTTTGCGTGTCAGCTTCGCGCCGGTCGGTGTCTTTTCAATCGCATAGGTCGCGGAAACTTTGATCGGATCGGTGATTTCCTGATCGCCGCGAGTAAATTTCCGGCCACGAATACTGATCGTGACTCCCTCCGCGGCAAATTGCGTGCTGACCGGTTGGTCGGCGGCGAACGTAATCGACCAGGGGTCCTTATCCGGAGTAACCTTCAATTCCTCGGGGACGTTGCCGGTCTGTTCCTGGATCATGCTCTCCACTTTCTCGTCGGTCAACGTCGTGCCGCCCAAGGCTCCCTCGCTCAAATTGCCGGCAAACGACTCGTGCAATTGCACGCGCAAGTCGTCTCCGGAAGTGACCGCCGGCGGAGTTCCGGTGGCGGCGAGCTGATTCGCGCCAAGCTGCAGCACGTCGACGGTCAATGCCGAGTCGGTGGTCGACATCGCCAGCCGGCGTGGAAACGCGTCGCGGCGCAAGAGCGGTGAGCGGAATTTCTGTTCAAAACTCTCGCGGGCTTTGGAGAGCATCTCCGCGGCCTGCGAATCGACGCGGCTGGCGACGCGCATCTCGGCGCGCTGGTTGCCGATCGCCTCGGATTGCCCCTTCTTCTTCGCCGCCTGCTTCCAGGCCAGTTTTTCGATCAGGCAACTTCGAGCCTGAATGTCGTCGATGACCGTCGTCGTATCGCAATCCGCCCGCGCCCGTTCGTCCGCAATGCCCGTCGAGTCGAAATGGATGTTCTTGAACGCGTTGACGTCCGTCCATCCGCGACTGAAAATCGTCACCGGCCCGTGATAACCCACATTGTCCGATTCGGTCTTCGCGTTCAAAAGGATCCGCATGCTGGCACGCTGCGAATTGGGCACCAGCGTCAACGAGATCTTGCCCTTGGTGTGTGCCGTGCCCTGCATCTGCGTGCCGAGAATGTTCTCCGAGACCGGCGTGGTGTCCTCCACATCGTCCTCGACTCCGGATGCCGCTAACCTGCGCGAAACATGAATCTGCAGATTGGAGTGACCGAATTTCTCTTGCACCGCGGCCACCAGATCGGTTGCCATCCGCGATCGCTCCAGCCAACCCACCGCGCGCCCCAGCGCGACGGCGTCCTCCCATTGTCCCGACGCCGCGAATGCCTCGTGCCGCTTCGCCAACTCGTTCAGCGCGGCCTCGAAATGATCCCGAGCACGCTCCTCGCCCTTCAACAGCGCCAAGTGCAGATAGGCACGCAGCGACTGCCGCGCTCGCGCAACCGGCCCCCACTCCAACCCAGGCTCCCCACTGGTGAAACGACCCAGAATCGCCCGCATCGCCGCCCCATCAATTTTCTCCGTCGCCAACTGCTGTTGCAGATCATTCCACATCAGGAACTTGTGCCAGTCCGCTCGACGCTCCCCGCCGCTCTCTATCAGCCGCTGGTCCAATTCGCGAAGGTCGCGCTGCAACTGCCGCTTGGATTCAAGCACCCGCTCGTCGGCCAACGGGACGTAGGCCGATCGCGCCTGGTCCACCATCGCCGCAATCCCGCCGTCGATCGGCGCTGCCGTGGCCTTTTCCTGGGTCGCGGCGGCGGCGGCCGCTGCGTCCTGGCCGACCGCCCTGGAAACCGGCAGATTCGCAATGAACCAGCCAGAAGACAGCACAATCCCTATCTGGATTCGCGTAAGCATGACCCCACTCCTTTAGCCGAAAACAAGCCGGTTCCAAACATCCATGGTGTAATGTCTTAGCATGATTTGGATTTTTGAGCTACGCGAACTTTCCAAAACAGGCGGTCTCGGCAATTCAGGTAATGCTGGAGTCAACTCACTGAATCGGCCCATAAAAGTCAATGCATAAATCCCATGCTTCTCAAACTGTGCGATTGACGTATATTACCGATCTTATCTTTGGTGGCAATGTGCGGTCCTCATCGCATGGAACGGTCATGACGGAATTCCCGCCCCTGTTAATCCTCTCCATTTGGATTGCCGCATCGCTCCCAGCGCCGGGTACGGTCTGTTGGCACCACGACTATGCGGAAGCGATGCGTGAGGGCGACGCGGGAGGCAAGTTGGTACTGCTGGTATTCGCCGATCTGCCGTTGCGGCCGGTTTTTGAAAAGGCGGTGCAGGAATTACTGCAGGATACCGAGAGTCGCGAGCTGGCCCAGCGCCACATTTTCGCCTGGCTACCGCTCGACGCATCGGTCGACTCCGAGCAAGGTCGGACCGACCTGATTTCGCATCCAGCGTTTTCGGAACTGGCACCGCAGGGCGGCGTCGCCGTGATCGATCTGACGGAAGGCGACTCACCGCAGCATCAGCAAGTCGTCAGCATTATTCCCAGACCGGAGCGACTGACGCTGGGGACGGTTCGGGAGTTGTTACGGTTGCCGTTGGGGAGCTTGACGCAGCGCACCATGACGCTGGCGGTTCGAACGCATCCGGAATTACCGCAAAGCGCCGGTTTGCGATTCGATCGGATGTTGGCCGACGAATGCGAATCACATGCGAATTACCAGGCACGGATCGGTGTGCAGGGGCACCACGACTGGGAATCGCGATTCCACCGCATCAACGGCCGACTCGACAACATGCTGGCTAAGGAAGTCTGTGCGGAAAGCTGGCCTGGGCAATCGATGTGGGATGCGGCAGTCGAGTGTGTCCGCAGCTGGCGACACTCGCCCGGGCATTGGAGTGCGGTGCAAAGGTCGCATCCGATTTTCGCCTATGACATGAAGCGTGGGAATAACGGTGTCTGGTACGGCGTCGGGATATTTGCCGACGCGCGGTGATTCTTCGGTACCTGCGGTTACCGATCGTGTTGTTGCGGCGGGGTCAAGGGCGGAGAAAAGTTCCGACGCAACTTGCGATCAGCTCGCGGCAATCCTCTCGGCCGCCGTTTCTCCTGAGTGCACGCACTGCGGCACGCCGATGCCCTCGTACGCATTGCCGGCCAGTTCGAGGCCGGGAAATTCCGCGAGTCGCGAACGAACGGTCTCCAACCATTGCAAGTGACCGATTTGATACTGTGGCATCGCCTTATTCCAGCGGCTGAGCATCGACAGTATCGGCTCTCCGCGGATACCGATCAGGCGGGCAAGTTGTTCGTGTGCCAGGCGAATCAGCGAGTCGTCGTTCTGCTCGAGCAGGTCAGGACGCGTTGCGCCGCCCAGGAAGACGCGAACGAGAACATGTCCGGCCGGGGCGCGGCCGGGGAACTTGACGCTGGAAAAGCTGCCCGAGAGGATCGGCAATCGCTCCGCGCTGGGGACGACGAAGCCGAAGCCATCCAATCGGTGCTCGATCTGCTCGCGACGGTATCCGAGCGAAGCGATGGCGCTGCTGTTGCTCGGTACCTGGCGAAAACCGGCTGCAAACTCGGCATCGATGCCGCTTAACAATTGTTGTGTGTGGGGGGCGGAAGCGGCCACGACGACCCGATCGAACCAGGCAGGCTCGGATTCGGCGGCGACGCGCACGCCCCATCGGCCCTGGCCGTCGCGGGTCAGTTCGGAAACTCTACAATTGCAGCGTATCGTGCCGGACGGAAGCGCGTTGCAAATCGCATCGACCAGCTCGGACATTCCGTCCGTCAATCCGACAAACAGTCCGTAGCGAGCACCGCTGCCCTGGTTCGGCTCGTTGCCGGAACGGTTCTTGCTGCGCATCGCCCGGATCAGACTGCCGTGGCGCTGCTCCATTTCGACAAATCGCGGCATCGTCGCCAGCACGCTCAATCGCTCGGGATCACCGGTGTACATCCCGCCGACCAGCGGTTGGATCAGGCGATCGAATGCCTCACGTCCGAAGCGACGACGGACAAACGAAGCCAGACTTTCGTCCGCTCCGGAACCGCGTGGAACGAACGCTTCGGCCGCCATGCGCAGCTTACCCCAGGGACTGAGAATCGCCGAGCGGACGAGCGGGCCGAGCCGGCTCGGCGCCATGATCATCAGGCCATCGGGAATCGGCAGCAAACGGCCGCGCCGCACCACGAATGCTCGGCGATGCGCGGCATCGGTGGGAATGATCCTCTCGGCCAACCCTAACCGGTCGCAGAGATTGAGAGCCCAGGGAAACGAGGTAATAAAGCTGTCGGCACTGGTTTCGATCAGGAACCCATCGCGGCGCACCGTGCGGAGCACGCCACCCGGTCGTTCCCCCGCCTCGAAAATGGTCACGGCGGATTCCGGGAGCAGTTCGCGCAAGCGCAAACCCGCGGCAAGCCCGGAAATACCGGCTCCAATAATCGCGATCCGGCGAGCAAGCGCCGGTTGAGCTTGAGCGTGCATTGACGATGAGTCTCCTTCGCACCTATTCTGTACAGAGGCAGGTTCAGCGTCGAGGTCTGGCAGACGGATCGCGGCGGCACGCCATTCCGGCAAGGATGCTTGGATCGAGGATGCTTGGATAATGTTGGATGCCGACAACCTGAAGCCCGATCCCCCATCGGATACCCAGCAAGGGACGACGATCCCGCAACGGCCGGGAGCGCGTTTCGCCGGCCGCGTCAATTTTGACACGAGTCCACTGATTGTCTTTTACGAAATCACCAAGGCATGTGACCTGGTCTGCCTGCACTGCCGCGCCTGCGCGCAGGCGACCGCGGATCCGAATGAGCTTTCGACGGCGCAATCCAAAGCAATGATCGATCAGCTGGCGACGTTTCCGGAACCGCCATTGCTGGTGATCTCGGGCGGCGATCCTTTGAAGCGTGCGGACGTGTTCGAGTTGATCGAACATGCCGTGGACAGGAACCTGGAGACGGCGATTACGCCCTCGCCGACTCCGCTGGTCACGACCGAAGCGATCCAGCGGCTGAAGCGAGCCGGGATCGCGCGGATGGCGGTCAGTATCGACGGCGCCGACGCCGAAACGCATGACCGCATGCGCGGCGTCCGTGGCAGTTTCGAGCAGACCCAGCGGATGATGGCGGATGCCCTCGGCTGCGGTATCCCGGTGCAGGTAAACACAACGCTGAATCCCTCCAGCTACGATCAACTGGAAGCGATCGCCGAGATGCTGGACAGGCACCGGATCGTACTCTGGTCGCTGTTTCTGATTATCCCGGTGGGACGGGCAACGGAGGCGATGCGGATGACCGGGGAGCAGTACGAGGCCGCGTTCGAGCGGCTTTGGGCGCTCTCCAAAAAGCATGCCTTCGCCATCAAGACGACCGAAGGAATGCACTACCGCCGCTTCGTGTTGCAGCGGCGCAAAGAGGAATCCACACCCGCCACGACGCGGCAGTCCGCCCGGGGCGAATGGGCTCATGGCTTTCCCGGCGTGAATGACGGACGCGGCGTGATGTTTGTCAGCCACTCCGGTATGGTCTATCCCAGCGGTTTCCTGCCGATGTTGTGCGGAGTGTTTCCGTTTAACTCCGTCGTCGAAGTCTATCAGAAGTCGCCCATCTTTCGCCGCTTGCGCAACGCCGATTCGTTCGAGGGCAAGTGCGGGGTCTGCGAATATCGCCACCTGTGCGGCGGCAGCCGAGCCCGGGCCTACGCGGTCACCGGTGATCCGTATGCTTCGGAGCCGGATTGCGTTTATGTACCGCCACGCTGGGAACATTTTGTCGACGGCAACCCGGCTCCGCACTCGCCGTGATGCTGCGTAGGTCGGCCACTCCGTGCCACGAGTTGGCCTACTGCAGCAACTGCTGGTAAATCGCTTCCATTCCCGCCGCCAGTCGGCGCGTATCGCAAGCGGCCGATTGCGTGAGCAGTTCGCGCATCCGTGGCCGCAGGGTGCTCAGTTTCTCTGCGGTTGTCGTCGACGTCGCCAGCCCAACCGCCTGTTCCACATACTGTTCGACACCGGACGCGACGAATTCGCTCAGCGGCGTGCGGCGAATCAATGTCTGGCTGGTACGGGATGCCCAACGATCACCGTCGAAAGTCAATACCGGCACCCCTTGCCACATCGCCTCCATCGTCGTGGTTCCGCCGTTGTACGGGAAAGCGTCCAGCGCCACATCGATCTGATCGTAGTATTGCAGGTAGCGATAATGTTCGGCGGGACCCTGGAGCACCAACTGGTTTTGCGGTACGCCACGCTCCGCAAACTTCGCAAGGACGTACTGCCGGTTTTGCGGAGATTTCAACGCCGCGTTGGCCAACAACAATCGCGCATCGGGCACGCGTCTCAAAATCGCACTCCAAGCATCAAGTACGACACGAGTGATCTTGTACTGCGCCACCAGGCTGCCGAATGTCAAACTGCCTCGGCCCACGATCGGAGCCGGCGACACGGGCGGCGCCGGATGCGTGACTTCAAACGTCAGGTAACTCAGCGGCAAACGAATCATCGACTCGCTGAACCAACACTCCTCGCCCGGATCGATCACCTCGTCGTCCCCTACCAGATACGGAATCCCCGGAAGTCCCGTGGTCGCATAGGCATTGAACCAGGCGATCGCAATCGTGGGTAATGGCTCGACGTACAGACCGAGCCGCTCCGGAGTACTGTACGAATTCAAGTCGACCAGGATATCCAGCGAAAGATCCGCGATTTTGTCGGCCAATTGGTCATTGTCCAGAGCACCGGTCACGTGTATCTGATCGGTTCTTTGAGCATGGTAGCCAGGCGTTCCCTTTTCGATCGGGCTGTCGCTGAGCAGGTGCAATTCGAATCGATCGCGATCATGGCGATTGATCAGTCCCCAGACAGGTTTCATGTAATTGGCAGCATGGAAAAATGACGACAGATAGCCCACGCGTATCCGCTTGCGATCGCGGCGACCAGTCTGGCGACGCCCATCGCGCGCGGGACGGCGGCGCATGCGGCGTGCCGGCTGCTCGGCGGCGAGCTTTCCGGCGAACGCTCGGCGTACGTCGAGAATTTCGGAATGAACCGCTCGCGGATCACCCGGCAGGATGGTCGCCAGGTTCAACCAAGGATGCAACGACTCCCCCAGTCCGGTCGCGATGCGCAAGTGATCCACCGCAGTTTCAATATCGCCCAAGCGGTAGAGAGCCCGCGCCAGGTTGTTGTGGGCTTCTGCATTCCGCCCGTCCAGCTGCAAGCACTCCTGGTACGCCCCCGAGGCCTGCGCATACTCGCCGACATCGACCAGTGCATTGCCGACCTCAAGCCAGACGGTCGCGTCGGCCTGGCCGATGCCGATCAGCCGATCGTAGTTTCGCAGCGCGGCCAGATAGTTGCCGGACCGAATCGACGCGCGAGCCGAACGCAGCAATTCGTCCGCCCCTTCAATCTCGACGCGATCTTGTTCGTGATTTTCCGCCATGTGCGGTTACGGGGAACGGGTTACGGGTTACGGGTTACGGGGAACGGGCGGTAAGTTTGAAGTTGTAGGTTCTAAGTTGCAAGTGCAAGTGAGAAGTGTTCACCGTAACCCCCCATTCCCTGTTCCCTGTTCCCTGTTCCCTGTTCCCTGTTCCCTGTTCCCTGTTCCCTGTTCCCTGTTCCCTGTTCCCCGTTCCCCGTTCCCCGTTCCCCGTTCCCTGTTCCCCGTTCCCTGTTCCCCGTTCCCCGTTCCCCG
>Ga0233425_10003535_pt1 | contig 28088 bp, 31 predicted proteins | sample Watercolumn_Towu_2_FD_181712 | JGI IMG/M metagenome (GOLD analysis project Ga0233425, IMG submission 181712) | Freshwater microbial communities from Lake Towuti, South Sulawesi, Indonesia - Watercolumn_Towuti2014_140_MG | ecosystem: Environmental > Aquatic > Freshwater > Lake | place...
AAAAAGCCCGAAAGACTTATGTCCCCCGAGCCTTTTATTTAACCGCCATCGCCAAGATATGGCGTGGAACAAACTGAGGCCACCCTAACTTCTCCAGCCCTTGGGCACGAACCCACTATTAGGTAACGGATAGATAAGAGTAGCTACTGGTCCGGCAGTACGGGTGTCAACAGAGTAAATGTCGTTTTCCCGGAACCAGCCTCACCTTTGGCTATCGAAATACGGGCTTCGCGGTTCCACCCACGTACTAGCCAAACCAGCGCGGAAATTAAATACGGATTTAACTCCCCCCGTTGAAGTTACCTCGAATATTATCTCTGTCCTACCATCAAGCATCGCCCAACTCCTCTTTCGGACGCGAATTTTTTGGTCGAAGGGCGATTGTCACAAGGGAACTTTATACTGTCAAACGGGTTAGCTGACTCCAAATTTTCGACGGGGCATGAATAAAATAAGGACAGTAGAGAAAATTAATAAGCAAACCCACTGAGCCACATTTAGCGGCCCCAAAATCCACGGCGAGTCAGTCCGAAAAAATTCCAACCCAAACCTGCCCAAACTATAGAAAATAATATAAAACTGAAACATAGAAAAATCCCTAAACCTGTTAAACATCCCCCCAACTTTCCCAAATTCCCTTAATTGGTCCAACAGCAAAATGAGCAAAAAAATTGACAAGTTTAATAATATCTCCCAATACGCATAAGGCAAATTCTCCTTATTGAGTATGTTACCTACCCTACCTATCGCCTGACCCAGTGCAATCGCCGGCGCGGCCGCATCCAGATGTTTTAAAACGTCACGAGACAGTGAGCGGCCTGTGCCACAGCGAGCGTTGAGGGGGTGCCCCGACGTAATCGTCGGGGAGGACTCCTTGAGCGAGTCGGGGCATCGGCCCGAGCCGGCTATTTCGACTTCTTGAACGGGCCCTCGTTCAAATCCAAGGCAAAAATACAAAACTACCCCAACAAATCCCCCTCCAATTCCCCCCCAAATCCCCAACCCCCCCAGCCAAACCTGTGGAATAAGAACGGGATTTTGTGAGTAGTAATTCCAAAAGTTGACCACGTGATACAAACGGGCACCAACTATCCCAAAGACCAGAACCCACGGGAGAGAGTCCCAAACAATTCTGGTAGAAAGCCCCTTTTGCTTGGCTCTGTAAGCGGTAAGGCAGTAGGCAATAAAAATAGCTGTCGCCAACGTTGCGCTATAAAGACTCATTGCCATTTAAGCCTACCACGCTAAGGCTTGACCGCAACCTCTCATAAATGCTATAAGGTGTAAACAATTGCGAAAACCCGCAAAAACTAAGGAGGAAGCATGAGAGCAAGTGTGGACGGTCGAGTCGTCACCTTTTCTACGGATGACGGGCAGACACCAATGGAAGTGTGTCTAACCGGCACCCGGGACCTGCGCAAATCTGAGCAAAGGTATCTCTGCGAGTTCAATGTCGAGTTCGAGACGGTCGCGGCAGGGTTTAGCGTGACGGTTGAAGCGGTAATTGAGCGCTTGGTTGCGCTGCGGGCGATTCCCTCGGTCAGCGTACTCGCCCACGTCGACAAAAAAAGTCTCCGACTCAGGCCGGACTCGGCAAAAGGGAAGCAACTCTCAATCGAGGTAATCCCGCCCGGCAAGTTCGCGACGTCCTAGAAGGTAGAAACCCCAAGTTGTATCAACGACTAGGGGTTTCGACTTTTAAAAAAAGAAGGGTTGCGCCAAAGCACAACCCTATTGGAACTCATTTTAATGCCGCCTTTACTAACTCCCGCACCGGCACCCAGTACTGCGCGGAAAAGTCACTGTATCCGACCGCTCTACTATCTCTGTCCAAAACATAAGGGTTAGCCACAAATTCCCCACCGGCTGGGATTTCTACGTCCAACCCGGAATACACCTTTGTGTCGATGTCTTTCCTGGTGATTGGATTAAACGCTGAGTTGGCGGTAATCCATTGGACTCCCCCATCCCCGTGGGCCGGGTCAACAATATACTTTGTGTCCTTGATACCCGGTAAGTTTACGCCCCGGCAATCGCCCTGAAGCAGATCTTGAACAAATCCCGGCACCGAAGAAAGATTAACCGTAAGCATTGATACCAGGTCAAAATCGGCTTTAACCCGGCCATCCTTAACCATACCGGCTAGTGCCCAACCAGAATCCACCCAGAACTTGGATCCGCACTTTTTACCAAGCCCGGTAAGGATTGCTTGGAACACTTGGTGCTTTCGCACATTGTGTTCCAATTCTCTGGGGTACGCGCCGGCAGCCACCGGAACCGTCTTGATGTACTGTATGACTCTTACCCCACTGAGCGTCTGAACACCTTTGTCAAAATGTCCAACCTTGTCATACAAAACGTTCCCTAACCTAAATCCGTGAACGTCAAAAGACTCGGGAACGTCAATTGTAACGCCGCCCAAAATCCTGTCCACCACATCGGCCAGGATACTGTCGTCAAAGGCCACCACAAAGTCCACCGAAAGACCCGTGGCATCCTCTATTACCTCCCGGGAAAGGTCAAAGGGGCTAACCCCGTCCACTTTTGCCAGGTAAGCATCCCCCATTCTCCTAGCTGTTCCTACACCACGCGGGATCAATCGCGTTGCCCGCTCAATCTCCGGCGCCCTTATATCATGTGTAAAGGAGAAGATGGTTACCTCTCCAAATGCCACGTTGTAGGAAACCAGGCTGAACGAAGCCAAATAAACCCCGGCCGCAGTTGTTACCGGTGGCTCGTAGGTTTCCCCGTAGCCAATGAGTAGGATATTTAACCGACCCTCACTCAAAGCCAGGTTAACCCTGCTTAACCGCTTCTCATCTTTGTACCTTCCGTCTTCCTTAGACCCAGTCCAACGTCCTCGAAGCCTTTGCGACTCATTTACCAAAGCTGTCAGGACCGAATCTACCAGACCTTGCCGCATTTTGGCTGGCGTGACTGTTGGCGTAGGCGACGCCGTGGCGGTTCTTGTTAGGGTTGACGAACTTGTTGCCGTGGGCGGCACCAGAGTTGGCGTCCCCGTTGGTACCTCTGTTGGACGGTTACCTATAACCGCTACGGTTGGCGGTAGGGTCGAAGTCAACGAACTCACAATCGTAGTCGGGGTCACCATTGGCACCGCCGCTGGCGAGCAAGCGATAAGCATAAGCGGTGCCGCTAAAGTAATAAGTACTCGACAAATTTTCATGTCTCATACCTCCTTTGTTCATTGCGAATTAAATTTTGTTTGGGAATCGTTGAGGTCAGTCTAACAGATGTGGGGACGGAATCCAAAGCAGAGCAATTTGAAATTTACAGTCTGAAATTAATATCAAATGATCGAATGTCTGAAGCATTGAAAATTATGTCAGTGGTAATGAATAGTCTTGAAAAGGCTAGTTTACCTGCAAATATAAGCTTGAGGTCAAATTATTAAGAGTAGCCTTTAGGGTACCGCTGCCGGACCTGCCGGCTTTAAAGTCAACGGACGACCCTTTGGTTTTATTTAATGACCCTAAATCCCCGGGATCGACACTCCAAGCAACGTCCACGGACTTCAAAGAATTATCAGAATAAAAAACCTGTGCCGTGTAAGTCCGGGTGTCTCCACTATTTAAACGGGACCCATTTGTATCGTACAAACGAATTTCCACCGGAGTTACGGCGGGTTTCTCCGGGGCTGGTGCCGCGGTCTCCGCACCCAATACCGGACCCGCAGACACAACCGTAACCGTAACAGTCGCTGTTAAGCTTTGGTAAGAGGCCGTAACTTTAGTTTTGCCAACCTTTTTGGCCGCAAAGGTTACGTCGGTACCAGAAGTTGCGCTTAAAGTTCCAACGCTTGCGTCGGTTACAGACCAATTGGCGGCAACACCCACCAAAGCTCCATTTTTATCTTTGGCGGTAGATTTAAAATTAACACTCGCCTGCTCTTTAACGCTACCCGTTGGCGTTTGGTTAATTACCAGGGAAAGGTAAGTTGGTTCCGCTACCGGCGGAGTAGTTGTCGCACCTAAAGTTGAAGAAGAATTTGGCTTGGCCGCTATGTCAAAGGAGGAACCAGGATTACTGGGAGAGTTAACTTTTGGAGTACTCTGGGTTGATTCGTTTTTGGGAGCCGGCGTTTGGCTGGAAGAGCCGAAATCGCCCCGGTAATAGAGGATGGAAGCCCCAAAGGCCAGAAGAACAACCGCAAAAACAGCGATAAAAGATTTCATAACAGATCAGATGTTAGCACACTATGGGATTGGTGTCAAGTAAAAATACAGGTGGCAATGTGCGCAACATCATCACCTGTAAATAATTCAGAAGCTAGCAACCGCTTCTATTGAGTCGCTGTACGTTTTGAATAGCAGGTCTAGACCCGCCAGTTCCATGGCTCTAGTAATTTTCCTGGACAGCCCAGCCAGTCTGATGTCTCCACGACAGTAGAAACAACGGGCCCTTAGGCAGTAGGAAATTAGAACCCAGACCCCAGCCAGACTAATGAAGTCTAGCTCCTGCGCGTCAATGACCAGGTTGTAACGCCGGGAAGCAAAGATGCGCCCTAATGCTTTTTCAAGTTGCGGGGCCGTGCTCGAGTCAACACGTCCCCCAACCTCAACAAGATCAACCCTTTTGTACTCTTTGACCGTGATTTTGATGGCCATTGTCCCTTTCCCCCTTTCGTCTTTTTCCTGATATCCCCTATCAGTTGTTTATGGGATTCTAATTGGGCGGCATTTCCCTGTCAATCCAGCCCCCTACCCCTTATCACTCATTGCTTATTTGCTTGTCACTCACTAATCTATTTTCACTTCTTGATTCCCATTTCCAAAGTGGTAATATAATTTTGTATGGAAATCCTTTTTGTCCTTCTCATTCTGGTGGTCCTTGGCCTCGTGGTCCCTGGCATCCGCATCATTGATCAATATGAACGGGGCATCGTTTTAACCCTGGGCACTTATTCCTACACCGTTGGTCCGGGGCTCAAAATCATCATCCCCTACGTCCAGCGCATTATAAAAGTAGACATGCGAATTTCCACCATGGATATTCCCAAGCAGGAAGTTATAACGCGGGACAACGTCCCAGCCAATATAAATGCCGTAGTTTATTTTCAAGTCCTCAAAGCGGAGGATGCGATTTTGAAAGTTAGGGATTTCGAATTTGCTATCTCCCAGTATGCCCAAACGGCCCTGCGGGACGTCATTGGCGGGGTAGAGTTAGACACGCTCCTAACCGAAAGGCAAAAGATTGCTGACGGCATTAAAGACATTGTGGACCAAGAAATAAGTAATTGGGGCGTGGACGTTACTGCCATTAAAATCCAAGACATTGAGCTACCGGCGGACATGAAGAAGTCCATGGCCAAACAAGCTGAAAGCGAAAGGGATCGGCGTGGTGTTGTCATTAAATCCCAGGGGGAACTGACTGCTTCCGAAAACCTTAAAAAGGCCATGGAAAACCTTAAGAATTCGGGGGCCATTAGTCTTAGAACTTTACAGACAATTGAAGATACCAGCGATAACCCCGCCTCAACCGTCGTCTTCGCTTTGCCTATAGAAATCCTGGAAGGTTTTAGAGCCCTGATTAAAAAGGGCGGCGATACGCAGCCATAAATACTTACGGACACCGTAGACGTCCCCAAAGAAAATGGAGCAGCCAGTAAATACCACAAGTCAAATAGACCCAAACAGCAACTTAAGCATTTCGCCCAAAGAGGAACCTAAAATTGGTGCCAAAATTATTCCGGCCTTATTTATTGGCATCATCGTTCTCGTTTTGGGCAGTGCAGGAACCCTCGCCTTTCAGACCTACGCTAGCGCCAAACCGGCTAAAGACCTTCAAAAAGCCGCCCAAGGTCTTAGCGAGGTTAAATCGTTCGAGTTTTCCTTTGCACCCCAAGCCTCAAACAACGTAAATCTAAGTTTTTCCGGCAGCATCCACCGCGAGCCTGGCAAACTTTCACAGGTTACTCTTGACGCAGGCGGCATTCAAGGCGATTCCTCACACAACCTAAACATAAAACTGGTCGGCTCGTCCCAGGAAATTTTTGCCCAAGCTAACTATTCAAAGTTAGACGATGCCTTAGCCCAAATTAAAAGAGAGTTGCCAATAGTTGATGGCCTGGAAACAGTAAAGATGATTCTGCCGGCCCTTTCCGGGCAAAAGTGGCTGCATGCTTTACTACCGGCCAGTCTTCTGGACAGTCCAAAAAACGCGGTAGCGTCCCCAACCGACGCGCCTCAGAGAGTGGATACTAAAGCCGTAGAAAACTTTTTCAAAAAATTCCAAAGCGCTTTCGTTTTTAGAAATAGCGGCGGTGTTTTTGGCAAGAAAATTATTGTGAGTTTAAACAAGACTAAACTTTTGGAAGCCCTGGAATCCTTAAAACAAACCAACGTGGAACTTAAACTCAAGGACGTTAATAACCTTATTGACCTGGTTAAGTCCAGCAGCGACTGGGGCAAAGATTTAGTGGAAATTACTCTAGACGGCAAACTCGGCCTTCCCTCCCAAATAGTAATTAGAATGCCGCAAATAGACAGCGCGACGTTAAAGAAAACGCTGGAAGACGGTGTCTCGGAGCAGGGATATCTAGGAGCACTTAAGAACCTTCCCCTACTAAACAATCTGACCGCACCAAAAAGTCAAGGCCTTTTGACCCTAGGAACTGTTGATATAACTAACTATAACAGCGCGGCCGTGGTGGAAAAGCCAACTTTAGTTATTGAAGGCGAACAAGTACTTCAAGTTGCCCAAAAAGAACTTATGCCTATTTTTGGTCAACTGCTAATGGGCGGGTCTTCAGCCCCCACCCTAAATTCGCTACCCAAAACAACTGTTCCCAGAAGTAAATCGTCCTCGTCGTCTGGGACCAGCCAGCCGCTAGTAGCACCGCAATATACACCCAAACCCGGCGAGCTTGGTAGTCAGGAGTGGCTGGATAATTTTAATAAACAGTTTCAGGAAAACCAGAATCGGACTAATCAAGTTATAGAGGCCCAAAAGAAGTTTTGCCAGGATAATCCCACTCTTTGCCAGTAAATTCGGCGCGACCAAAAAAACTCTGCCGCGGGAACCCGAAGCAGAGCTTTTTGCTTTTTACGTTAAAACCGACTGCAGAATTTGACCTGCCCCACCACAACCCTGACGGACCAAGCTACGCATTGCCCGGACAATCTCAATGGTATGGGACCCTTTGAGCTCCATCGCCAATTGCAGGGCTTCTTTCTGTAAGCTGGCAAGCTCCGTTTCTACGATAGCTTCGTCCGGCTCTTTCTGCAGACGCAGGATGATCACTCGCAACCGATGAAGCTGCGCGGCCTCCTTGAATGACCCCTTGAGTGTCCGGATACCCCTTAGGATAGCGGCCACTTCGGCGCTGGAAAAGTCCCAAGGTTCGCCCGCGAATTTCTGCTTCCCTACCAGGCCCAAGCGTGCCAGCTCCAAAAGGGTTTCGTGGTCGCACTTTAACACCTGTGATGCCGCCCGCGTATCCATCTCTATTCTCCTCTCACCGGGAAGCGCTCAAAGTACAAGCCAAACATCCCGATAATTTCGGCGCCGGCAAGGAAAATCATCCCCGCGAAAAACAAAGTGGAAAGAATCCCCGGCGGCATGGTCTTAAGATGGCCGTATTGTGCCATCATGTATGGAAGCAAAACTTCAAAAACCGCCCCCACTGCCGCCATTAACGCAATATAGGCCCACCTTTGCCACCATTTCCAAGGCCAGTCGCCTGGTAGAGGATCCTTCGACAGATCTGTGGGATTTTTTTGGCCGGTGAGTGACCACATAAATAGCGAGACCCACCCGCCAACGACGCCAATGATCGCAAAAACCAGATACCAGCCAACGTTGCCTGCTCCGGCGGACATTTTTGGGATTAGGTGGTAAGCAGTCACGTTGACAGCCGCCCCGCCCAATCCAAACGCGATGATCGTTTTTAACAGCGCGCTCACTGCTCCTCCTTCTACTGGTGCTGGGCTTTAGCCCGCACTAAATACTAGCGTTTCCAAAAACTAGTTGGCTAGAGTATAGGCAATAACCAAGCTTTTTGCAAAAGCGGTCCAACAGTACCTAGGCATTTAGACACCACTAACATTGACAATACGCATTAAATGTGTAATAGTTATAGGACATCTGGGAAACAGGTGAAACCATTTGAGGAAAGGGAGGTTGAGAGTGAGTACACTACGTTTGGCCACGATCCCATTGATTCTCGTGGCATTGGCGGCATTGATTTCGTTCCTGCCAGCCAACCAGGCACGCACGCAAACGGCGGTGACTGGTTTGGTCAGCTCGTTTACGGCGCCCGCCGCTGTAAAGTCCAGCGAGCAAGCCGCCGAAGAAATCGCGGCTTGGATCGCGGCGAACCCAAGCACCTCGCGTCCGGCGAACAAGTTGTACGACGTCACCATCAACGGCGTTGCCGTCCAGCTGACAACTAGCCAGATCCTGATGGCGGCGCAACAAACCGCCACAGGCGGCGTCAAAATCAACACCCGCTTGGGGACGATTACAGCGACGCTTACCAACCTGGACAAGATGACCAATAAACCGCCACGGCAGTGCCGTTACATGTGGGCAGTGGAGATCCCGGGGGTTTCCAGTCCGGTGTATGTGTGCGCGGATGGACTGTTCGACTTTATTGACCGAATCACCGAGGGGTCGGGTCCGCCGGCTCTCCGATAGATAACCGAACAGTGACTTTTAGAGCGTTGGGGTCATACCGATGGTATGGTTCCGACGCTCTAACCTTTTGTAGCTATTTGATGCTTAAACCGCGGCTATTTTTACAAAAAAAACAGCGAGAAACTTTTTGGTTTCTCGCTGAATTACGAACCTTTCCGACCCGGACCAAGTAGTGGAATTCGTTGCCACGGGAATCCTGCAAAGACATACGGCTGAAATTACCAACAGGACTCGTTTCTCCGTACAGACGAAACTTTCCCATGACTAGCCCCTCTTCGATCAAGAATCGGCGAAGTTTCTTCCTGGCAATGCTCTCCGACCTCCCCGGCGCATCTAACAACCGGACTTTTCCACCATTATGCAGCCAGAAGGTCCAGTAACTTAGGCTCCGCATAGTCCTCTCCTCGCTAATCTGTGTACTACAGGGTATCATAACCCGGACGGGAGCGCAACATTAATGAGATTTGCCTTAGACTTCCGATTTTCTGATTTTTCACATCTCGCATTTACCGTATAATAATTTTAATGAAACTTGGTTTTTTGGGGCTTGGGAAAATGGGCAAGAACATGGTCCTGCGACTTCTGGAAAATGGAATTAATGTTGTGGCCTGGAATAGAACATTGGAAACGGTTGACGAAGTGGTCCCATTTGGGGCTATCAAAGCCGAGTCTGTGCCCGACCTGGTAAGTAAATTGGAAACACCCAGAATTATCTGGCTCATGCTTCCCCAAGGTCAGGTTATTGATGGGGTTCTGTCACAGCTTTCTCCACTTTTAACCCCCGGTGATTTAATTGTTGACGGCGGCAATTCCTACTACGAAGATACGTTGCGAAGATATAACGAACTCTCCCAAAGAGGACTGGAATTTATGGACGTGGGTGTTAGCGGCGGGCCAGGCGGTGCCCGAAACGGAGCCTGTTTAATGATTGGGGGAAGCAAAGAAAATTATTTAAGGATTGAACCGGTTGTCAAAGCTGCCTCTGCCCCGCAGTCCTATGAACACTTAGGCCCTATCGGGGCTGGGCACTTTGCCAAAATGATTCACAACGGCATTGAATACGGCATGATGCAGGCTATTGGCGAAGGCGCAGCTATACTAAAAAAATCCCCTTTCAACTTCAACTTGGCTCAAGTCTTTAACATCTATAATCACAAGTCGGTCATTGAATCACGCCTAACGGTTTGGGCCCAGGAGGCACTATCCGAGGACGAAAATCTTTCCCGGATTTCTTCTAAAATTAACGCCACCGGTGAGGGCGAATGGACCATTAAGACGGCGGATAAACTGGGCGTTGACGTGCCCGTAATTAAGTCGTCTTTTGAAGTCAGACAAAGGTCCAAAGAGGAAGAAAAAAATTTTAGTAACAAGATGGTTTCGGCTCTGCGTGGCAAATTTGGTCACCACAAAGTTCACATTTAGATCGTGCAAAAATCCATAGAGGGTGTGAGCCACTTCCGGCCGTCTGCTTCAATTATTCTATTGGCCTCTTTTGGCCCCCAGGAACCCTTTCTATAAATCACCGGTTCCCTTTTTCCCTTTGAAATAGCATCTACGAACCGCCATTCGGCCTCCACTTCCGCCGCATCGTTAAAGAACGTTTGGTCCCCTTCCATGGCATCATAAATTAAACGCTCGTAGGGGTCGATTAGGTCTCCAGGTAGGTGCCTGTAACAAAACTGCATAAAGGAAGGCACTAGTTTTATTTTATGTCCCGGTTTTTTGGAAAGAATCTGCAAAATTATTCCTTCGTTGGGTTGAATACGATAAATTAAAATATTGGGCCTAAGCCCCCCTTCTAAATGGCCAAACAGGCGACTGGCCGGATTCTTGAACACAATGGCTACCTCGGTCACCGTTTGGGAAAGTGCCTTCCCGGCTCTCACATAAATTGGCACCCCGGCAAGTTTCCCGCCCATAAGTTCTGTCTTAAAACTAAAGAAAGTATCTGTTTTTGACTTGGGGTCGACGTGCTCCTCCTTGGTGTAACCCTCGTACTGCCCCAAAACCAGACTCCTGGGCATAGGTCTAAGTTTCTTAATAAACTCTATTCTTTCCCTGGTAACGGCCGCGTTGGAAAACTCCCTGGGTGCCCCCATGGCAGCAAAGGCGATCATTTGCAAAATATGGTTTTGCCCAACATCCACAAAGGCCCCGGTGGGGTCGTAATAGCCTCCCCGCTTGCCAATTCCAAAAGACTCGCTGGCCGTTACTTGAATATGGTCTACAAAACGACGGTTAACTAAAGGCGAGAAAACCCCATTGCCAAAGCGGAAGGCCAAAATATTCTGCAGAGTCTCTTTACCTAGATAGTGGTCCAGACGGTAAATCTGGCTTTCGTCAAAATAGGAGTCCAGCAATTGGTTTAATTTTTTGGCCGATTTTAGGTCACCACCAATGGGCTTTTCAATAAGTAGCCTTACCCAACCCAAGCGCTGCTCGTCCAACCGATTACTCTTGAGTCCGTCAAAAATACTCTTGTAAAGATTTGGGTAAGTGGCCAAATAGTACATCCGGTTGTAGCAGTCAAATCCTTTTTTGGATTCCAGTTCAAAAAATTCGGCCAACTTTTTGAACAAATTCGGATCGCTAACCTCCCCCGCCAAATGGTGAAAACGCGGTACTAGCTTTTCAAAAACGTCCTTCTTTATTTCGTGTTTGTGATGGTAGTTTTCCAAATTTAACACCGCCCACAAATAATTTCTAAGTTCGTCTTTCGACATGGGTTTTCTGGAAATTCCCAAAACGGTGAGGCCTTTGGGCAGTGATTTATCCTCAGCCATGTCGTAAAGAGCCGGAATCAGCTTAATTTGGGCTAAATTGCTGGTAATACCAAAAATGACCAAGGCAAATTTATCCATATATTAACTCTACACCATTGGTAAAGGGCGGTGTCCACAGGGTTTGGCCGATGCATCGGGAAGGGTAGTTCTATAGACAGCTCACAAAATCCCAGAGGATTTTGTAGAAGGTTTCTAAAGGCTTTATAAGAACATACTCTTCGTCTGTGTGTAGACCGTGGGCTGGCGTGCCAAATTCCACCGCCGGAATACCCATGGCGCTGTAAAAACGACCGTCGCAAGCCCCGTGGCCCTTTTTAAGCTCTGGGCTCTTCCCGGCTATACGCTTAACGCTAGCGGCCAACTGCCTAACCCACTTGTCCCCTGCCGGCGTATCCATTCCCGACTCCTTTTCCACAATCTCAACTTGGGCACCAGGGAAGCATTTTTTGATATTGCTAATAATATCGTTGGGGCTGTCTTTTTCTATAAACCGAATATCTAGTTTTACTTCACATTCGCTCATAACACGGTTAAAGGCGTCGCCTCCGGAAATGTAACCCACATTAATAGTTGTTCTCCAGGCTTCTTTTTTGGGCAGGGGGTAAATTTTATACAGCCTGGAAAGACCCTCATAAGCCTTTAACGACGCGTTAGTTCCGTCCCAAGGTCGACTGGCGTGGCTGGCGACACCTTTGACCTTGACCTTGGCCCAAATTATTCCCTTGTGGGCATAAACGATATTCAAACGGCTAGGCTCGCAGGTAACAAAAAATTGGCATTTGTAACCATTGTCCAAAAGATATTTAACCCCGTTTTGCCCGCCAATTTCTTCATCCGTCGTAAACATAAACCCGACGTTACTTATTACTTGCCCCTTATTATTTATTCCCTGACGACCCAGCTCCCTCGCTAGCATCATTAGAGCTGCGCCATTGGTTTTGGTATCACTGGCCCCCCGCCCATAAAGACGATCATCTTTAACAAGTGGAATAAACTGTTCCGGTTTTCCGGGAACCACGTCCAAATGGTCGTGGAAAAAAACCTTTGGAGTTTTCGTCCCGCCAAAAGTGGCTATCAGACTCGGCTTGCCCTTTGACTCCAAACGCGTAACTTTAAGGCTGGTATTTTTGGTAAGATAATCCTCCACAAAATTCACCACGGCTTTCAGTTGTTGCGGCTTTCCGGCGATCGATTCAAACTCTATTAACTTTTTAGTTAGCTCAACTATTTCCCCCACAATGTCCATAAATTTTATTTTCTAACCAAAACAACGGCCACCGGTAAAAGCCGGCCCGGACCCAATTTATACGACCCGTCCGAAAAGAGCGCGGTGGAACCACCACCATCCAAATTTAAACCATATTCTACCTTTAGAGTTTCCAAGACAGAAGCCTCTTCCGGAACCGTTGCGGAGTGGACAACCCCAATAATTATGCGATTTCCCTTTTTGCCAATAAAGCCCTTAGAACCTCTACCACTCCTGAGCTTTTCCTCCAAAGCTCCCTCGTTGACCACACTGCGACCCCCTCTAACCAACATTGGGTGGTTTCCCAAAACACCATCTCTACTTTTGTCCAGACTCCACTCGCTGGTATGGTCGTAAAAGGTTATGTCCCCACCGGAAACAACCATTAGCGGTACCGGGCTCGTTTTATAATTATGGTCCAAATTAAAGGTCTGTTTGTTCTTGTTCATTACTAGGGTATCAAAGTTATTAACCCTGCCAGAACAAAAACTGTAGTCCGGCGGGCAAAAATAGCCCCCGTTAATACCAGCTAAACCATTATTTCTCCTAACGTATTCTTCCAAAGGCTTGGCCGGACAATTGGCTTCGCAGTCAGAGTCGGAGGCGGTGTCAATTACCACCCGAGTTGTGTCCGAATTGGTGACGTAGTAGGAAACGGTAAAAGCCCCCCGGGAATTTTTTACGATCTGACGTGAAAAACCAGAATTGACCAAATCGTTTGAACTCTTTATTACAACCTTCTTGGCAACAGTCTTCGTCGAATTTTGTACCGCCGTGTTGGATCCTAACACCTCTTGGGGTGGTGCGGCCTGTGGCAACACCTCACCAGCCCGTTGGGTAGCAACTAGAGCTGAGGTCTCCTGTGAGCTTCCAGCTTTAAAAACCCCAAAACTTACAATAAGGCTTGTGACTGCTAACAACAAGGACGCTAGTAAAATCCTTCGATTCTTGTTAGTCATGTTTTTCTCTCGTTGTGAGCAACGGCCTGGGTGGAAACCTCCAGAACAAATCTCACCGTGAATTCCGCCTCCGAAAGGGAAATCCTGGACAAGTTGCCGGGAAAGTAGTGGAAAAGCAAATTGCGTCCCTTTTTCCAGGCTTCCCACAAGGCTTTGGCAATAACCTCCCCATCAAAATGGTGGCAAAGCTTGTCGTAAACCGACTCCAAACGCAGATGTGCTTCCAAATTTGGGTTTAGGGCTTTGCCAATTCTAAAATGTTCGGAATAGTACTGATCCTTACCAATAAGATTCAAATCCAAAAAGAGTTTTTTTAAGAACCCCTCATACATTTTGGCAATGGGAAAAACAATGTAAGAGTAGTCGGTAAGATTTTGTGGATGTTTATGAGCGTCTTCAATAAGCTTTTCGCAGTCGGCTACCAGATCCCGCTGCTCTGGCGGCAGATATTTGTATAATTCCCCCTTTCGATCCAAGAGCGCTAGGCTTTTTGTCATCACAAAATTCTAGCACAAGAAGTCTTACCCGGACATCACCAACCTGCCAATAGAGCAATTAATTGGGGCAGAAGCCGATTATTTTTAAACTAATCATCTCTGTGTTCTTAAGGGTTAGCTCGTGGTCGCCACCAGTAATTATGTCTAACTCACAATCCTTAATTAGATTCTTCATACGATAAATTCCATCCAGCTTTAAATACGGATCCTTGTCCCCCGCCACCACCTTTACTGGACACTTAATTTTTGGAAGGTCGCTCCGTAAATCCACTCTTAAAATATCCTTGGCCCATCCATAGGCCGCTCTAAATTTTATCCTTGTGAAATCGCGCTCTAGGCGCCCTTTTTCCATGACCTTAAGTTCCGCATCCAGGTTTTTAGAAAATCTCCTTACCAACTCCCAAACCCAGGGGCTTCTGGCCAAATACTGAATTAAACGGGGAATAATGGTTAGTCTTGAAAGTCTTAACAAAATTTTGTCCCGCAGAATAATGTCGTAATCTCTAAAATAATAGGGTGCGCCCTGCTCTACCACCCTAACAACCGCTGTTGGGTACAAGGAAGCGTACTTTAGGGCCAAAATTCCACCCGCCGAAAAACCAAAGACGGCCACCTTCCCCAGTTCCAGTTTCGTTCTGATTGCCTCCAAAACCTGGGCGAAACTTTGATTATTATTTACCCCATCGAGCACTTGAGAGTCACCAAATCCAGGCAGGTCCGGGGCCACCAAATAGAATCTTTTGGCTAAATTTCTAAAGAGCGGCTTAAAGATTCCCCAAGAGGTGTAAAAACTGTGCAACAGGAAAAGCGGTGGATTTCCCACCCGACCGCACGTCACAAAGTGCAATTGTGTACCCTTGTGGTTTAGGTAGTGGTGTTCAATTTCAATTATTTCTGGCTCTGTCATAGAATTCTAAGACTCTCCGAGAGACCTTCTGCCAAGAGTATTTCTCGGCTTCCCGCTGCCCCCACCGTGAATATTTTCTTCGCAACTCCGGTGATTCAATAAGATCCGTTAAGATTCTGGCCAAACCGGTTTCGTCGTTTGCCTTAAACAAGAGATCTGCTCCCGTCCCTGTCAGAACCTCCGTGTACCCTTCAATGCTACTAGCCACAACGGGAAGAGAGCAAGCCATTGCTTCCAAAAGAACCATGCCAAAGGATTCACCACCCAGGGATGGGGCACAGAAAATGTGGGCCGTGCGGTAGTATTTTGGCAGTTCCTCATCCGAAACCGCGCCCAAAAAGTGGACCCCGGAGAGCTTTCTGTCCTTAACTAGTTTTCGCGCCGTCGCTTCTAAAGAACCCTCTCCTACTATGAGCAGACGGGCTGATTCTGCCTCCCTCAAGACTCCTTCCCAAGCCGAAAGCAGGACCATAAGTCCCTTTCGCTCATCTAGTCGGCCCACAAAAAGAACATTTATCTTACCGTCATCAAACCTGACGACCTTCTCCCCTTCTGACCTAAAAATTTCTATATCAACTCCGTTGGGAATAATCTCTTTGGGACCCTTAAATTTTTCTACGGACTTGGCGGCGATATTAGAAACACAAATAATGCCCCAAGCACTACTCATAATGTAGTTAAAATATGTTTCCGGTAGAAGCGGTATGGCCTGCGAAATAGTACTCTTTCGCGGATTAGTGTGTATTGTAAAAACACAAGGAATTTTTTGACGCTTGGCCGACTCCAAAATTTGCCAATCCAGGAATGGTGAAAGGCCATGAAAGTGTAGAAGGTCAAACCTTTCCTTCCTTAAGACTCGGTTGGTTTCAAAAGGATTGCCCCAGCTAAAATCCGCCCGGCTGGCATTAGCGGGTACCGTTAGAGAATAGCCTAAAAGCAGAACATCCTTACCATAGTATTCTTTGCTCTTTTGCCTCGGGGCCAGAATTTTCGAGTTAATGTCAAGGCCCTTAAACTCCCTCTGCAGGGCTAAAACATGTTTCTGTACCCCGCCGAAATAAGAAAGTGAAAATGGGCAAACGAGTCCGAACTTCATCACTTTTTCATTTTGGACTTGTACATTTGCCAAAGCTCTTTAAGGGTTGTGGCTTGGGTAGCGTCTTTGTCCGTCCGGTAAGCCATCATACGTGGAAAACGCAAAGCATAGCCGGACGAGTGGGTCGGGGAAACGGTAATTTCGTCGGCCCTTACTGCCACCACGATTTCCGGTTTGCAAATCACGTCCGGACTTAGCTCCTTACTAATTTCTACGTTCCTTGGCACTTCTTTGATTCTTGACTCTTGAATCCTGATTCTTATATCTCGCCATTCTTCGTCCGTAAGCCCCGTCCCAATCTTGGCCACGGTTAAAAATCTATCGTTTTCCTCATCATAAATTCCGGCCAAAAAAGCCCCAATGCCAAAATCGGCTCTTTTGCCAGTACCTTTGTTGTAACCTAAAACAACCAAATCCACCGTATCGCTTAGTGCTTCCCCGCACTCTTCCCTCTTAAATTTTACCCAAGAAAATCCTCTGTTTCCGGCCTCATAGGGCCCATCGTACTTTTTGACAACTAATCCCTCCAAACCTTTCTTCTTAACTTCCAGAAAATATTCCTGGAGTTTCTCGGGATCATCGGTCACCAGTTCTTCAGACAGGAGGACAGAGTCGCGGTCTTTTTTAATTGTTTCTTTTAGAATTCGCCTTCTTTCAAAAAGCGGCAGTCCCGTTAGATCCTTTCCATCTTTAAGGAGAATGTCAAAAACATAATATTTCACCGGGATTTTTTTGGACATTTCGGCAACATCGTATTTTCTTTTTCGCTGAATAGTTTCCTGGAAAGGTAGGAGTTTGCCGGTTTGGCGGTCGTAGCCAACTGCCTCACCATCTAATACGGCGGTTGCGGCCTTAACATCGTTGACAACGGATTCGGCCACATCTGGAAACATGGCTTCTACCCTTTCCATATTCCGGGTATACATTCTGACCCTCTCGTCCGGACCTTCCACAACATCGTCCAAAAGCGCTATTTGGCTACCCACTTTTTGCTTCTTACTTCTTATTTCTCTATCTAAGTGAATCTGCAGCCTCGTCCCGTCGTATTTATATTCGGCGGCGACTCTGCCCATCTTTTCTATCATCTTAGAAGCGTCGTCTAATCTCTGACAAAGTTGCGGCGACACCGGCACCCCGACCCTTAAGTGAATTGACTTCAGACCTTTTAGACCTTCCGACTTAAATACTCTCGCGATCTCCCCAATATTCGGATACACCTCAAATCTTTCCTCAAGCTCGCTTTTAACCTCGCGGGACGCTGAACCTTTAGCAAACGAAGCTTCCTTTTCTCCCGTTTCCACCAGTGTTAAAGCTTCCAGAACGGTCTTTTCCGAAAATCCCAACCGCATCGTCCCCAAAGGAATTCGAATGACGTAACGGACAGAAACAGGATCTAATTCGTTTATTAACTTAGCCAATAAACTAATCTTCTTCTCCTGCGACCCCGCCCCCCCTGCCTCAGCGGCCCCTTTAAGTTTTTCAAAAACCTCTCCAATGCTAATTCCCGATCTTGACTCTAGATTCTTGATTACCAATTCTTGTGCCACACTTCCTAAGTCCCCCACTTTCTTAAAAAGTTTTAAGACGTCTTCGTCCTTTTTACTAAACGCCCGGGCAATCACCCGAATCATGAGCTTGTCCGAAACCCCAAAATCCGGCTGGTCATACTTTGGCCCCAAAACTCCTAGGGACAAAAATACCGCCGGTTCTATTTCATCAGCGTCCAAATGGCGAAGTAACTCGGCTAGAACGGCCGTAATTTCCAGCCTTGACGACGTCACTTCCAATTTTTCTAAATATTTTGAAAATTCAAAAAATTTCATTTAAAACAAAGGGGCGAAGATTTGTGCAAAAGCATGCATTTAGGGACCTTTCGCGGGTCTTTGCATAAATCCGAACCTATTTCAATTCGTAACGGGCCGCTTTAGTTTTACCCCGTTTCACAATCACGCCCTTTTTTATGAGATCGGACAGCTCTCGCAGCACTGTGTCCTCGGAAATGTCCGGGAAAATCCTTTCGAAGTCGTTGTTAATTAGGCGGGCGTAATTTTGCAAATACTCGATAATCTTTTCCTGACGCTGCGAAATGGCAATTTGGCCTACCTGCTTCTTCATCCTAAACTCCTTGGAAAGCTTAATCACACGATCTTTAACCCGGCTGTATTCAATGGCCAACCCCTCGCTAAAGTAGGAAAGCCAAGCGGTGTAGTCGCCCAGGCTGTCCAAAGCGGACTTAATGCTAGCATAGTAACTTTGCGCGTCGCGGTCGTAGTATTCCTCCAAAGAAAATAGATTCTTCACGTTGTAGCCGTCCAAGGCTAAGGAAAGCATGGAAAGGGCGCGGGCGGTCCTCCCATTTCCTTCCTCAAACGGGTGAATTAAAACGAACCAGGTGTGCATAATCCCTGCTCTAAGAATTGGGTTAAGGCTTTTGGCTTCCGGAGAGGTCAGCCAATTAGTAAACTGGCCCATGAGCCAAGGGACCTCTTTAGGGTCGGGCCATTGCAAACTTTTTTCCCAGGTAATAGAGTTTCGCGAGTATGCCCCAACTTCCCGATACTTTCCCCCAGCCCCCTCAGGTAAAATTTTATTGGTTATAATTCGATTCATTTCGGAGATTATGGCCTCGTTTAGTTCCTTGGTTTCCCGCAATATTAATTTGTCCATATATTCTATAGCCTCGCGGTAGTTTATAACCTCCTGCACATCCCGCTCCCGCGCGATCGGCCCTTCCCCGGATTCTTGATTCGTACTTCTTGATTCACCCACACCCTCCCCCGCCCCCTCGATGATCCTTCTTACTTCCGTCAGATTCAGGGCATTTCCTTCCAAAGCCGTGGCGTAGTGAACCGTTCTGGCAATGGCTTCCTTTTTAAATTGGCGCTCATAGGTGGGAACAAGAGGTGAGTTTTCTATAACTTCCCGGGCGGCTTCAATGTGTCCAATGTTGGCAAGAATCTGATTAGTAATTGTGTACTTTGGTGGTGCAAAATTACTCATAAAAAGATCTTAAGCGGGTAGACTGACTTTTGCTACAGACATTATCGACTATAGACCTATCATATAATTCCCGCTCAAATCCCGCAAGGGCTATCTTTGACAATTTAACTTAGCAGGACTATAAGGATAGGAACAAGAAAACCAAAGAGGTACTTGCCAGAAAGGAGATGCGAATGGTACCACCGTTGGTTTCGTTTATCTACTGCGTGCTGTCCTTCATTTTGGGTGCTAAGAACGCGGAGGTCAGCAAGGGGGATTCTGCCTCCTTAGTAGTTTGCACACTAATGCTTGGGATCTGCGGGTTTTTCATCTCGGTCTTCACGGTTAGCTTCTTCCCAGGAAAAGAACCCGGCTGGATGATTTGGCTGCTGTACATTGCGACCGCGTTTGTAGCAGCCGTTGCGCACTTTTTTGGGTTCTTCCTGTGTTGCGTACTTCGCGCCGCCGGAAACGACGTCAGCGTGTAGAGAAGGGGAAGAAACGATAACACTGGGAATGAAAGAAGAAAAAGCGGGGTCAACATTTGTTGACCTCGCTTTTTACGTTTCACCTAGAAAACCACGGCGCCGTCATACAGGCATTGTTGACCCGCTGTTTCGAGACTCTCAATAACGGATGTCATAACCTGCCGGATCGCTGGAGCTCCCACGTGATTGCCCACAACAGTCTTGACTCCAAGCCGGAATAGGGCTTGCGTCAAAATTCTGTCCGTAATTTTGCAAAGCACCAGGATCACGGCTCCAGCCGCGTGAAGCTCATCCACAGCGTCAAAAAGTTCGGCGGGGTTGATTGCGGGCACCGGACCGCCACCCACCGCACTGTCCAGAAAGCAGATTTGCGGACGAGGTCTAAGCCCCAGTACTGCCGCCAAGGTCGGTTGATAATTCACAACCAACCCGGAACAGTCTGTTAGAGCATCTAACAACTTCTGGCGCGTGCCCGCATCGGCGACCGCTACCGCGACTGCTGTTGGCATTTTGTCTTCTCCTCTCCAAACAAGATATGCAAACCTTTAATACGTTACGCTAATACTAGGTAACGCTTCCCGATTAGTCAAACTGACAAGCGGGTCTGCTGTATTATTATCTTGTGAACCAACCGACGCTTAAATTCGAAAGGAAGCTTTGGCGGAATGGCTTTAAATACGTCTGCGGAATTGACGAGGTTGGCCGAGGCCCTTGGGCCGGGCCGGTGGTTGCCGCCGCCGTCATTTTTGATCGGAACGCTTCACTAAAAAACCTAACCAAGCTGGGAATCCGCGACTCCAAACAGCTCTCCCCTGCCAAAAGGGAGCTGCTTGACCCTATCATCCGCCAAAACTGTTTAGCCTATTCCATTTGTGAAACGAGTGTAAAAATTATTAACCGCGAAGGAATTGTAGACGCCTGCCAAAGGACTTATCGAAAGTGTCTTAAAAAACTTAAAACCCCGGCCGACTTTATCCTCATGGACGCCTTCTATATTAAGAAAGTGGCCAAAGAAATGCAGAAACCGATTATAAAAGGTGATCAAAAATCCATTTCCGTTGCCGCCGCCAGCATTATTGCTAAGGTTTACCGGGATAATTTAATGCTAAAGCTGCACAAAAAGTTGCCGCAATATCACTTTGATAAGCACAAAGGTTACGGCACCAAAAAGCACCAGGAAGCCCTTGTTCAACACGGAACGTGCTCGCAACACAGAACTAAGTTCATTCCAGAAAAGCTTAAGGCGCTCACTTCGTAATGAACGCCTTATAAATCTGGTACCAGACTACGGCCTACCGCCAGATCATCGGAAGAAAAATCTGCTGGCGCGGGGTGCAGTCGAAATCGAACTTACACCAATCCCACCAACCAGTCAAAACCGTCCCCGAGTCGTTGGTAATGGCAAAATTGCCTTTTGCCCCAACGCTGAATTGGACGGACTGACCCGGGACTGCACCAAACCACTGCACTTGCCCATCGTCAGCGGCTAAAGTGATTATTGGCACGTTGGTTGTGTTCAGCACCGAAATTTCTGTGCCACCGCTGAATCGTTGCAGGCACAACTGCGGTCCCGGCAACGAGTTGTCCCCGTACCCACGAAAGCGAACGAAGGAAGGGTTTAGTAATTCCGAAATACTGGAGGCGGGGCTGATATCGAATAGGTCCATAGACCAAGCACTGACCGGGTCGACAGAATAGGTACTCGTGACCCAATCGGTGGTTGTGTAGGTGCCAATCGACCAAACCGAACCATGGTGCCCCTGGACGGAGACTTTCACAGCGCTAAGGGTCGCGAAGCGCTGGTACATTTTCCCATCCCAAGTACTGCCCACCGGAATTCCCCAGACCATTTTAACCTGGGCGCTTGGATCGCCGGGAAACCTGGGCGCCAAAACCAGGCAATCCGACGGCGCAGGACTGGCGACTGAGGTCGGAGCCCAAGCCCAAGCATTGACTAACCAAACGCCCAAAATCCCAAGCGCCAAAACCACGAACCATAACGTGCGTTTCATTCTTCACCTCCAAGGAATGTGATTAGGTAGGCGGCCTGCCTACACATTAAATACGTATTATAGAGTATTATAGGATAATAGTCAACCCTGGACCTGTACCCAAAGAATTGACCGCCGGAACCAAGTGAACCTATAATACTCGTACCTGAAATCAGGAAACCACACAGCCGAAGAAGGAGGTGCGACGATGGTAACACTAGACAAGGTGTTACGAGAAAGAGGTTTTACGCAAGGGGAATTCGTAAACGTCACCCCCGTGCTGGTAACTGCCGAGCGTAAAAAGGTGGTCGTTTGGTCAGTAGCTGATCTATGGGACGCGGCACACACCGTTATCGCCCTGGCTTGGCCAAGGAGAACATCAACCCCAGAAAGCCCAACTTTGCTGGCGTATGATGCCAAACAAGGAGTTTGGAAATTCCGGCAAAAGGACCTGGGCTGGGTGTACGCCTGGATCAAAACCCACGGAAACGCCCTAAGCTTTGGCGAAACCCTGGCACACCGAAGTTTTGGCAGCCAGGTAGATCAGCCGGACTAAAAAGGGGGGAGGAAATGACACCAATTGGAAGAGTCAAGATTCAGGGCCTCATTTTCAAAAAAGGTACCGAAATCTGCGTAATCGTGAACATTTCGGAGCCCGGGTACACACGTATCGTCCGTATTAGTGAGGTCGTACACTACCTCGCCGGCAACGGTAAGAAAAAGTTCCCGAGCCACCGTTGGAACGACGCAACAAGGATTGAAACAAATGTGTGCCCAAAGGGACGGGGATTTTGCACACGTTTCAAGGGGGTCTATCTGGAAATTGCCAGGAGATTTCAAATTAGGCAGTTTCAGACCCTAGAACCGGCTGGCTAAACAAAAGGGGCGGCGAAGATTTCTTCGTTGCCCTTTTAACTTTTAAAAGACTTGTAGCAACCTCCCACCACTCAATTTGACAGCGCAAGCGGACTTACTTTCCAATCAAAATTATTCCCAGAACAGCCAGGGCCACACCAAGAGCCTGAACTTTGCGAATCTTTTCCTTAAGAAAAATTATAGCTAGAAGGACGGTAATGGCTTGATAACTGGAACTTACCGGTGCCACGAGGGAAGCTGGACCTTTGGAAAAAGACATAAAAAAGAAAATGTTTCCCAGAACAAAAAGCAGCCCTCCTACCGAGGCAAACAGCCACAAACTCTTGGAAAGATTAGGAAGCACTCTACCCTTCTTGTCCAAAAGAAAGGCTAGCAACATCCCGGGAATCCCGGAAAGAGCGTAAATTAAATAGTAGTCCCCCATAGGAACGCGGCCTATTACTACCTTAACCAAAAAGTCAGAAAATCCCACCAAACCCGCACAAAAAACAGCTAGCCAAAACCATAATTCAAACTTCATTCCCTTTAACTTTTGCGGCAGACCAATTAGAGCTACCCCAAAAAGAATAATTAGAACGAAGAAAACCTGCAGCGGGGTAACCCTTTCGCCAAGAAACAAAACCGAAAATAGCATTGTGGTTATTGGGTAACAAGCCCAAATGGTACCAACCAAAGAAATATCGGCCATACTTGTAACGTAAAAGTAAAGAAGATAGGTGCTGGTCACAAAAGTGAGGATTAAAAAACTAGTCAGCGAAAATCCTGACCCCCTAATTCCCAAGAAGAAAGCAAAGGCCAAATAGCCAACCAGCCCCAGGACCGTAGTTAAAAGGTTATAAGTGAGCGGGGTCAGATGATCCAAGCTTTTCTTGGAAATGATCTGTCCCACGCTCCAAGACAAGGATGCGGCTATCGCCCAAAAAATCCAGCTTTCAAACATAAATTAATTGTACTATATAGAAAGGAGGGGCTGATGGATCTTGGAACCGGTGCTTAGAAAAACATCAGCTTTTTTTAGAAGCTCCCTAGCATTTTTAAAAGATAGTCGTTTGACCGCCCTACCCATAAACAACCACTCAAAACCCACGTGTTCAGGGGAAATAACTACCCCCTCCTGGTTTGTTTTAGCCAAAAAGTACACCGATGTTTTGTTAACAAACCCTCCCTCCCTTTTAAACATATATTTTTCCTTCTCCTTAAATCCTTCGACGAAAGTATAGTCGTTAATGCCGGTTTCCTCGCCAATTTCGCGCCGGGCTGTTTCTGCTTCCGACTCCCCCGCTTCCACGTGTCCTTTAGGAAAACCCCAATAGATCTTATTTCTATCTTCCAGACCAGGATAGGCTAAAAGCAGGTATTGCCTACCTTCGCCGGATTCTCTAAAGATTATTGCCCCCGCGCTTTTCTCATACTTCATAAATGGACCTCAGGCGACTGTTAAACTGGCGCGGGGTATGACTCACAGCGAGCGTTGAGGGGGTGCCCCGACGTAATCCGTCGGGGAGGACTCCTTGAGCGAGTCGTGAGATATACCTGAGCCAGATAACTAAACAACTATTCAGCTTTAGGGCCCAAGATGTGCTTACCAAAGACAGCCGCATCCAAATTACCGGTTCTCAATCTCTTGATGGTATAGATATCGTCTAAATAATGCATTACGCCAGGCACTGTGCCCACCGCCGTTTCAAATCCCGCTTCCTTAATAAGTTTAACTATGTCGCTATTATAATAACCGCCGGGGTAGGCGAAATTTGTAACCTCCACCCCAAACCGTGACGTGAGCTGCTTTTTACAATCCACAAGTTGCCGCCTAGCTTCGGCGAGTCTTTCTTTGGGCAGGTAAACGTGGTCTAGGGTATGGCACCCAATCTCCACGAGACCCGAATCTAGCATTTCCCGTACCATTTCCTCCGTTAGATTTCCGGACCGGCCAATGTGGTTAACAATAATGTAATTAATTGATTTAATTTTATATTTTTTAAGCAGCGGAAAGGCGTCGGTGTAAAAGTCACGGTAACCGTCGTCAAAGGTCAAAATGACAGACTTTTCCGGGATTCTGCCAGTACCAGCTAGAGCCTCGCGCAAGTCGGAAAGACTAATGGAAGTGTAACCCGCATTTTTTAAATACTTGAGTTGTTCTTCAAAAAAAATTGGCCGGGTGGCCATGCTTTGCCTCAAAGTATCGCGCTCGTCGGTAACGTCTTCCACATAGTGATACATGAGAATAGGAACACTTAGTTTAATTTCCTTTTTAGGTTGGGCGGCCAAATTGCTAAATGGGCTTCCGCCCAGGTGTAAAAAGTTACGAACATACTCCGGTAACGCGGGCTTTTGAATAAAAATTATATAAGAAAGAGGGCACAAAACGAGGGTGAATATAAAGAAAAAAATCTGCCGGCGATCCATATTCACAATTTTATCACCTTCATCCCCCGCAAATTCTCCACCCCGACGTGAGCCTCGTCTGTAGCCGTAAAAATCACCTGTTCCACCAAATCCTCGCCGATTCTAGTTAATACCTCTTGGCGACGCTTTCCGTCCAATTCCGAAAAAATGTCGTCCAAAAGTAACACCGGCCGGTCTCCCGTCTGGTCTTTAAAATAGCCGATTTCCCCAAGTTTTAGCTCAAAAACGGCTATACGTTGCTGGCCACGGGAACCAAAAAGGGCCAAGTTACGAACCTCCGCCCCATCTGTCTGGGCCATAAAAACAAAGTCGTCGCGATGAGGACCAATTAAACTTACCCCAGCGGCTATCTCTGCATCCTTATACTTTAAAAGTCTTTCCTCACTAAGAGCCGAGGGTCGGTAGTCGTACGCAATATCCACAACATTTTTACTAAGATAGGTAAAATACTCCTGACGAATTTCTTGAACTAGGCGGCCAAACTCCAAAATCTTTTCGTTCCAAAGATCGACTTGAGAAGGCTTAGCCGCTCCTTCCGTAATTTGCCCAAGGAGGGCGTTTTTTTGCTTCCTGATTTTTTCGTAATGACGGTAACTATCGCGGTACTCCCGTTTTATTTGGCAGAGGACAGAATTTAGGTAGCGCCGCCTAACGTCCGGCGAACCGTTAACCAAATCCAGGTTAGACGGACTAAATTCCACCGCTTTTAGCTCCCCCGAAAGATCCCCCAAACTTCTTTTAATTCCATTGACTTTCCCTACTTTGGAAGGACGGCCCGTGGGAGAAACAGTTAGGGTTAAATCCAAATTTTCGACGTCACCTTTTTCCTTGGTTGTTGAGGCTAAAACCTTAGCGTAGCCGGCACCAAACCGAACCATCTCATCCTCCTTAACGGCGCGGTTACTATCCCCCGAGGACAAGAGGTAAACGGCTTCCAAAATATTACTTTTACCAGCCCCGTTAGGCCCAATAATCAGAGTTTTGGCGATGGAAAATTCCACTTCGAAGCTTTTAAAATTACGGAAATTTTTAAGAGTCAAATTATTAATCTTCACACGTATCTGGCGAGGATTCGTACAAAAGCGCGCGTTGAGGGGATGCCCCGACGTAGTCGTCGGGGAGGACTCCTTGAGCAAGTCTTTGGACGAATCCGAGCTTAGAACAACCCAACCTGCTTAACATTGGAAGGCGGGTTTTGTTTTACTGTTACGGCATTCTTAACCTGGCAGGTTGAACAAAAAAACGTCCCCCGTCCACCCAGGTCGAAGGTCTCAATTAGGGTCCCGCAGCGAATACAGGGCTGGCCGTTTTTACCAAAGACCCGAAAATGGTTTTGGTGAGTACCTTCCTCACCGTAAACGTCAATATACATTTTGTCCCCCAAGGTAGAGCCGCGATGCTCAATAGATTCCTGAAGAATCTCTTGCAGAGCACCTAGTAAATTTACGGCGTCGTTGCTTTTTAGATCGGTCGTTCGGGTCATCGGATGAATTCTGGCCATCCAAAGCGAATCATTGACGTAAATATTGCCGGCGCCAGCAATAAGATCCTGCGAAAGCAATGCCCTTTTAACTTCTGTTCTCTTCTTTTTTAACTGTTCCAAAAAAACTTTGGGCGTCAGCTTTTCGTCCAGCGCGTCGGGGCCGTACTTGTTAGCATATTGTTCCAGTTCCTCTTGACTTGCCAGCCTGACAAAGCCAAACATTCTCGAGTCACAAAACCGAAGCTCGACACCAGTTACCGGCTTTCCGCTACCAGCTTCCAGCTTAAAAACCAGACGGGTCCAGGGGTCGGGCTTATATCCAAGGCTACGAAGCAGAAGCCTTCCAGTCATGGCTAGGTGGATAACGATGTACATATTTGTACTTACCCCTTTTGCACTTACCACTTCAATCACAATGTTCTTCGCAATCCTGCGCACGCTTGAGACCTTTAGACCTAAAGACCTTTTTTTAAATTCGGGAAACTCCGGCTGGGTCTTGTACCCACCCACCGACCGGACGTCACCAATTGTTGAACCGATTATTTCTCTTTTCAGTTGGTTAGTAATGGTAGTAACTTCTGGCAATTCCGGCATACACTAAGTTTAACAGAGGAATAAAGAAGGGCTAAACAGAAAAGCGGAACTCGACAACGTCTCCATCTTTCATAACGTACTCCCGACCCTCCAACCTTATCTTCCCTAAATCCTTGGCTACCTTGAAAGATCCGGCGGACAATAAATCCTCCGAAGATATAACTTCCGCCGCAATAAAACCACGTTCAAAGTCGGTGTGAATAACCCCAGCCGCCTGTGGTGCCTTTGACCCATGCTGCGTAGTCCACGCCCTTACTTCTTTTGGCCCGGCCGTCAAAAAGGTAGAAAGTCCCAAAACCTCATAGGCCTTTCTTATAACTTTGTCCAACCCACTTTCCTTAATATTAAGCTCAGCCAGATAAGCTTTTTGTTCTTCTTCGGACAGTACCGAAAGCTCTGCCTCCAGCTTAGCGCTTACATAAACGGCTTCTTGACCCCCCAACCTTTTGGCCCCCTGAGATAACTCCGCCACCTTACCCTCATCACTATTCAGAACATAAATAATGGGCTTTCCGGTTAATAACTGCAGACTTTTAACAGCCCCTTTCTCGTCGTCAGTAAGCACAATATCCCTGGCCGATTTTCCGTCGTTAAGGCTCGAATCCAATTTATCCATCGCCGAAGCTTTCGCCTCAAACTCGACATTTTTTAACTTTGATTTGTCACTTTTAACTTTGATTTTTGAATTTTGAACTGTTTGGAGATCCGCGAGTATTAGTTCTGTATTAATAACTTCTATGTCTGACTTGGGCTCAGTGGAGCCGGAACGGATGACGTTTTCATCGCTGAAGTTCCGCACCACCTGAACAATGGCGTCCACTTCCCGAATATGACTTAGGAATTGATTACCCAAACCCTCCCCCTGGCTAGCACCCTTAACCAGCCCGGCGATGTCTACGAATTTAATCATAGTGGGAACTAAGGGCGGTAATGAGCCCATTTTTTCCTCAGCTTTAACCAGTTGGGCTAGTTTGCCTAATCGCCCGTCTGGCACCGGTACCACACCGACGTTTGGCTCTATAGTGGCGAAGGGATAATTGGCCGCGAGGGCCTGTTGTTTTTTTATCAATGCGTTGAACAGTGTAGACTTTCCCACATTTGGTAAGCCCACAATTCCACAACTTA
>Ga0233425_10003536_pt1 | contig 28087 bp, 22 predicted proteins | sample Watercolumn_Towu_2_FD_181712 | JGI IMG/M metagenome (GOLD analysis project Ga0233425, IMG submission 181712) | Freshwater microbial communities from Lake Towuti, South Sulawesi, Indonesia - Watercolumn_Towuti2014_140_MG | ecosystem: Environmental > Aquatic > Freshwater > Lake | place...
AAGAAACCCAGGAACTCTCAGCCATGCTAGTAGGCCTATCCCGCTCCCTAAAACCCTAAAAAACTGCCAACTGCCAACTATGTCTAAAGACATCCACCCCACCGCAATCATCGACGAAGGCGCCCAAATCGGCGCCGGCACCCGCGTCTGGCACTGGGTGCACATCTGCGGCGGGGCCCGCATCGGCGAGCGCTGCTCCTTCGGCCAGAACGTCTTCGTCGGCAACGACGTGGTGATCGGCAACAACGTCAGGGTGCAGAACAATGTCTCCATCTACGACGCCGTCACGCTGGAGGACGACGTCTTCTGCGGGCCGAGCATGGTGTTCACCAACGTCAACAACCCCCGCTCGGCGGTCAGCCGCAAGAACGAATACCGCCGCACCCTCGTCCGGCGCGGTGCTTCCATCGGCGCCAATGCCACTATCGTCTGCGGCCATGAGATCGGCGAATACGCCTTCATCGGCGCCGGCGCGGTCGTCACAAAAGACGTGCCGGCCTACGCCTTGATGGTCGGCACGCCCGCCCGGCGCATCGGCTGGATGTGCCGCTGCGGCGTCCGCCTGGCCAACGCCACCGGCGAAGTAGCCTGCCCCGAATGCAGCGCCAAATATCAAGTCACAGCAACCACCTGCACCCCCAAAAACTGACAACTGCCCACTGCCCACTGCCCACTGCCAACTGATAACTACCCAACCATGCCCCCCAGGAACAAACCCGCAACCCCAACGCCCGCAGCCGAGGTCGTAACGCCCTCATCCGGGGTTGCCGCCCTTGTCGGCCAGTTGCGCTTCCTGATTGAAACGGCGCGCAAACAGGCCCTGCGGGCGGTGGATGCCGTCCAGGTGCGCACCTGTTGGGAGATAGGCAGGCATATCGTTGAATACGAGCAGCAAGGCCAGGACAGGGCGGCATATGGCGCGCGCCTGATCCCCAAGGTGGCGGAATCGCTTACGGCCGAGTTCGGGCGTGGGTTTGACGCTTCCAACTTGCGCTATATGCGGCTCTTTTATCAGGCATTCCCAATTCGTGACGCACTGCGTCACGAATTGAGCTGGACTCACTACCGCACCCTCTTGCGTGTGGAGGACGAGCAGGCCCGGGGCTGGTACATGGAGGAAGCCGCCAATCAGAACTGGAGCACGCGCGCTCTGGAGCGGCAGATCGGCACCCTGTATTACGAGCGCCTGCTTGCCAGCCGCGACAGGGAATCGGTTCGGGCCGAGGCTGCCGCGTCGGTTGCTCCGTATCAACAAGACCCGCGCGAGTTCGTCCGCGATCCGGTGCTGCTCGAGTTCCTAGGATTGCCGGAATCGGGCAGGTTGCTGGAGGCGGATCTTGAGCAGGCCTTGATTGACAAGCTTCAAGGCTTCCTGCTCGAACTGGGCAAAGGCTTCGCCTTCGTTGCCCGCCAACAGCGCATCAGTACCGAGACCAGGGACTACTTCATCGATCTGGTCTTCTACAACTATCTCCTCAAGTGCTTTGTGCTGTTCGATCTCAAGACAGGCGAGCTGACCCATCAGGACATTGGCCAGATGGACATGTACATGCGCATGTATGACGATCAGCGGCGCGCTCCCGACGACAATCCCTGCGTCGGCATCATCCTGTGCGCGGGCAAGGATGCGTCGGTGGTGCGCTACTCCGTGCTGCATGAAAACGAACAACTGTTTGCCAGCAAATACCGGCTGATTCTCCCTTCCGAAGACGAACTGCGGGCGGAACTGGAGCGCGAGCAAAAATGGCTGGCAGAGCAAACCAAGCCAACCACCCCCTGACAACTCTCACCTAGACACCATGTTTAAACTCAGCAAAGAAGAGAAACAGGAACCGGTGGAAAATTTCCACCGGCTCGATATGCTGAAGCCATCACAAAACCCACTGCCCACTGATAACTGATAACTGCCCACTGCCCACTGATAACTGCCCACTGCCAACTGATAACTGCCAACTAAAAAATGCATTTCATCGACCTCAAAGCCCAATACGCCGCCCTCAAGCACGAGATCGACGCCCGCATCCAGCGCGTGCTCGACCACGGCCAGTACATCATGGGCCCCGAGGTGCGCGAGCTCGAGGAGAAGCTGAAAGCCTGGACCGGCGCGAAGCACTGCATCACCGCCGCTTCCGGCACCGAGGCCCTGCTGATCTCGCTCATGGCGCTGGGCATCCGCGCCGGCGACGAAGTCATCACCACGCCGTTCACCTTCGTCGCCACGGCGGAAGTCATCGTCCTGCTGGGCGCGAAGCCGGTGTTCGTGGACATCCAGCCGGACACCTGCAACATCGACCCCGCCCTCATCGAGGCGGCAATCACCCCGCGCACACGGGCCATCATGCCGGTGTCCCTCTACGGCCAGCCGGCCGACATGGACGAGATCAACGCCATCGCCGCGAAGCACGGCCTGCCGGTGATCGAGGACGCCTGCCAGAGCTTTGGCGCCAGCTACAAGGGCCGGAAAAGCTGCAACCTCTCGACTATCGGCTGCACCTCCTTCTTCCCGAGCAAGCCGCTCGGCTGCTACGGCGACGGCGGCGCCATCTTCACCAGCGACGACGCGCTGGCGAAAGCCATGCGCGAGATCCGCGTCCACGGCCAGGAAAAGCGCTACCACCACACCCGCATCGGCGTAGGCGGCCGCATGGACACCCTGCAATGCGCCATCGTCCTGGCCAAGCTAGACCGCTTCGACTGGGAAGTAGAGCGCCGAAAGCAACTAGGCGCCCGCTACACCCAACTGATAACTGCCCACTGCCCACTGCAAACTGACAACTGCCAACTGATAACTGTCCACTCCGACCGCACAAGCGTCTACGCCCAATACACCGTCTTTGTCGACAACCGCGACGCCGTCGCCAAGCTGCTCAATGAGCAGGGCATCCCGACCGCAGTGCATTACCCCGTGCCGCTCCACCGCCAGCCCGCCTATAAGTCGGACGATGCCGGGCTTGGCCGCTCGGAGCGGGTTGCCGGTCGCGTAGTGAGCCTGCCGATGGGCCCCGATCTCCCCATCGGCGACCAGGACCGGGTGGTTGAGGTGCTGAAGGACGCCGTACAGTGTCGCTGATTGGGAACTTCATTGCGCGCCGGGCGCTGCTCCTGCGGGCGGTCAAAGTCGAAATCCGTGCGCAGCATGCCGGCACAGTGCTCGGCCTGTCGTGGATCGTGCTTGGCCCGTTCCTGCTGCTGTCGCTCTACGCCCTGATCTACGCCGTGGTGTTCGACGTGCGCGTGCCCAATTTCTCGCGCTCAGAGTACATCCTCAACGTCTTTTCGGGACTGGTGCTGTTCCTTGCGTTTTCGCAGGCCATGACGGCTGCCACCGGTGTGCTCAGCAAGGAGCGCAAGCTGCTGTTCAGCAACTTCCCATCGGAGTTCATCCCGGCGAAGTCGGTGATCGTCGGCTACTTGGTGCTGCTGCCGGCCTCCGCCTTCGTGGTGGCGGGTGACGTCCTGCTCTCCCGCCCCAGCTGGCACCTGCTGCTGCTGCCGCTGGTGGCGCTGCTGCAGCTGGCCTTCTCGATCGGCCTGGGCTGCCTGCTGTCGCTGCTGGGACTCGTGATGCGCGACATCAGCTTTCTCATCCAGTACATCGTGATCGCGCTGCTCGTGGTGACGCCGATCGCGTACACACCGGACATGATCCCGGGCGAGATCAAGCCGCTGTTGTATCTCAACCCACTTTACTACTATGTTTCGGCCAACCAGCATCTCATCCTGCTGAACACACTGCCGCCGGCTATCGAGATCGCCCTCGGCATCCTGATGTCGACGGGCATGTTCTTCGGCGGCATCTGGGTGTTCCGCCGCGCGCGCATCGCCATGATGGACCTGCTGTGACACAAGACGCCGCCATCCGCATCGAAGGGGTCGGCAAGCTGTACCCCGTCTTCAGCCATCCCTGGCAGGCCGTGCGCTATCTGGCCACCTTGGTGCGCCGTGGCCGCCCTGACGCGCACGCCTTGGCGGGGGGCGTGCGGGCCCTAACGGAAATCGACCTGACCATCAGGCGTGGCGAGCGCGTCGGCGTCGTCGGCCGCAATGGCGCAGGCAAGTCCACCCTGCTGAAGCTGCTGGGGGGGGAGTTTCCGCCGACCGAGGGGCAGCTGGCCATCGACGGTAATGTCTACTGCCTGCTGCCCGGCTCGGTGAGCTTCTCGCTCGAGCAATCGACCGAGGAAAACGCTCGCCAGCACCTGGCCTACCTGCCCCTTTCGCCGGACGAGGTGGAGGTGCGGCTGGCCGAGATCCGGGACTTCACCGAACTGGGCGACTACTTCACCCAGCCCGTCAAGAACCTTTCGCTCGGCATGCGGGTGCGCGCCGAATTTGCGGTCGCCACCGCCCAAACCGCCGACATCGTCATCATCGACGAGGTGCTCGGGGCGGGCGACATCTACTGGGCGGAGAAGATCGCGCGTCGCATGGAGCAGCTGTGCGCCCGCGGCACCACGCTGCTGCTCGTGTCGCACTCGCTGGCGCAGATCAACCGCTACTGCGACCGCGCCGTGTGGATCGAGCGGGGCAAGGTGGTGATGGACGGCCCGGCGCTGGAAGTCACCAAGCGCTACGAGGGGTTCCTCGAGCGCCTGAGCTGGCATACCGACGACCTCGACGACAAGACCGTGTCAATCGAGCAGGTGGCGGCCGAGCTGGGCAACGAGGTGCTGCCCGACAGCGGGCAGACCGTGGTGCGCTGGCCAGGGCGGGGGGACGTGACCGTTTCCGGGGTCTGGCTGAACGATTCGGCGGTTTCGCAGCTTTCGCTTTCGCCGGACGAGCGGTTCGTGCTTCGGCTCATGCTGCGGGCCCGAAGGGAAAGCCACTACCGGCTGCGATACCTGTTTACGTTCTGGGATGCCAACGGCAGGCGAGTGGCGGTGTTGGAAAACGACGCCGATTCCGTCTGGATCCCTCGCGAAGCGCCGCATGCGGTATGCGTCGATCTGGACGCGCTGGGACTGGCGCAGGGGAAGTTCCACATCACCGTGACCATTACCGATACCACGCAGGCCGGCAATACCACCCATGAACACGCCATCCGCATGGACGCGCTGTACAAGTCGTTTGTCCTGGATGTTGTTGATGCGCCGCGCCGCAAAGGTGAACCCTCCTCTCCCGTCTATCGATTGCCCCTGACTCTGGAACCCATTGCATGATGCTGGACAAGCTGCGACAGAAATGTCACCGACTGATTCTTGAACGCCCGCACTACCGCATGGCTTGCGCCGCATTGGGCGCCCGACTCAACGCCCTTGCCTATCGCCTGGCGCGTCTTTCGCGGGCCTGCGTTCGCTTCATGAATCACCACGTCACCCACGCCGAGTCGGACTGGTTCGTATACGGCCTGCCTGAGCTGCATGCCCGCATCGACACCGTGCTCGAACGCCAGAAGGCCGAATACGGCAATTACTACTACTTCTACGGACACCCCTACCAGGCGCTGGGGATCCTCGGCGTTTACGGCGAACGCTCGACCGAGGAGCGATTTGAATCTTATGGCCTGCGTGACCTGATCAAGCCTCAGGATAGCGTTCTGGACATCGGCTGCAACTGCGGCTTCATGGCCCTGTACACCTCGTTCCGCACCGGCTGCCGCGCGGAGGGCATCGATATCAATCCGTACATGATCGAGATCGGCAGCCTGTGCGCCGACTACCTGCGCGTGTCCGACCGTGTGCGCCTGTCCGCAACCCGCATCCAGGACTTTGCCGCATCCAGGCAGTTCTCCGTCCTCTTTTCGTTCGCAACGCATTGGACCGACGACGAGAACTACCGGGTGCCGCTGCGGGAGCATTTCGAGCGCTGTGCCAGCTTTCTTGCGCCCGGCGGCCTGTTGGTGTTCGAGACCCATGCCGCGGACGTGGGCAACGCCGCCTTCTATGCGGCCATCGACACCTTCACTGACCTCTTTTCGGTCGAATCGAAGCGGGACACGGACAAGGGCACGAGGCACTTGTATTTATTTCGACGCAATTCGTGACGGAACCGCATGATGAACCAGCTTACCTGCAACATCTGCAACAGCCGGGATTTGGTTGTGCTCGACACCTACAAGCGGCATTGGCATTGCTGCCGGAAGTGCGGAACCGCCTTCAGCGAACAGAAAACCTCGTATCCGCTGGCTATCCTTCCTTATGCCGATCTCAAGAAGGGCGCCGTGCCCAACGAGGAGAAGATGTACGACTACTTCGTGGAGAAAATCCATATCGACTGGTCCGAGCGCGAGGGGAAGGAATTCATCGACGACTACCTCAAGCCCGCCAGCGTAGACGTCGCCGGCAAGGACCTGCTGGACATCTCCGGCGGGAACGGCCATTTCATCAAGCAGATCGAAAAGCTCGGTGCGCGGATCACGCTGACGGAAATCAACAAGAAAACCATCGAGTACGCGCGAAAGCAGCATGGTTTCGAAGTGCTCGAGTACAACCTCAACCAGCACGACCTGCCGGCAGTCACGAAGCGACGTTTCGACGTGATCTTTGCACGGGCCTGCATCATGTTCGCGAAGGATCTTGCAAAGTTCGCGGATGAGACTAGGCGGAGCCTTGTTCCCGGCGGCCTTGTGATGATCAACCATTCCGTCATGCCCACGCTCGGCGTCATGTTGCGCACCCAGCTCGACGAGTTCAGCTACTTCTTGCTGCGCCAGCCCGAGTCGATCATCGACGTGTTCCAGAAGCATGGATTTGAACTCCATCATCGGGCCGACGAGACCGATCCCAGCCTGTATGTATACGACCACGATCTGCTGCGTCACTGGCGCTGGATTTACCGTTTCTACGAAAGTCGCAACATCCGGCGGCTCGCGGCGGACCGCAGGTTCGCATGGCCTGCCCGCGACCGGCGTCGATCCACCCTGGTTTTCCGCCTTGCGCGGTAATTGAACGCATGCTGAACGGCCTGCTCCACTTCAACCGCAGGGACGTCCTGTTCCTGTGCTCGTCGCCCATCGACGAGGTGTGGATACGCACGACGGCGCTGTGCTGCCGCGCCGCGGGCCTCAAGATCGAGGTCGCCCTCTGCGGTGGCCGCGACGACGAAGGCGCTGCGTTGTTGGCGCCCTATCGCAAAGCGGGCATTCCGGCGCGTGCGGGTGTGTCGTTCGCGGCGGCGGCGCGGGTGCGCTGCGCCATCGCCGTCACGGCCTCCAGCGGGCTCGACCGGCGGATCTTCCCGACGCGTGCGCGCTATTTCTTGCATATGCCGCACTCCCTGGCCAGCCTGCATATGATCTATCCCGCCGATGCGTTCGATGGCTATGACCTCCTGCTGGCGGCGGGGCCCCAGCACGAGACCGAGTTCCTTGCCATCGCGGCGGCCCGCGGCCTGCCAGGGCGCCGCGCGCTGGCTGCCGGCTATGGGAAGCTCGACGTGCTGTCGCAGCGCGCGGCGCAGCGTTCCGCGCGGGCAGGCGGGCCGCCGCTCGCGCTTGTGGCACCGAGCTGGGGACCCGACAACCTGCTGGACCGCTGCGGGATTGCGCTGGCAACACTGCTCGCCGACCGCGGGTTTGAAGTGGTCATCCGGCCCCATCCGCTGTTCTTCCTGGACCGTGCGCCGGTGCTGGACGCGGTGCGTGGCCTCGCCGACAGGCAGCCGCGCGTGCGGCTGGAGTCGCCGTTTGGCGGCGACGAGGCGATCTTCGACGCCGACGTGCTGGTGGGCGACTACTCGGGCATCGGCTTCGAGTTTGCGGCCCTGCGCCGCCGGCCCGTCGTGTCGGTCGACGTCGGCCTGAAGGTCGCGAACCCGCATTGGCAGGCTCTCGGCCTTGTACCGGTGGAGGTGGCCTGCCGGCCGCTCCTGGGCCCCATCGTGGCGCCCGAGGTTGGCGCGATCGCCGACGCGGTGCAGGCCTGCGCCGGCGCGGCGCCGCCGTTGCCGGACGAAACCGTCGCCCGCTTCCTGCATGGGCGGCCCGGCGACTGTGGCGCGCGTGTGGCAGGCCTGATTCGACAACTGCTGGAGATGGAATAGGCCATGGTTCGCGCTGTCATTCTCGCCGCCGGTTTCGGCAGCCGACTGATGCCCCTGACGCAGGACCGCCCCAAGGGCATGGTGCCGCTGGCGGGCTTGCCGCTGCTGGCGCGCCAGGTGGCGGTAATGCGCGGCTGCGGGATCCTCGACATTTCGCTGGTGGGGGGCTATCAGGCGCAGCGGTTGCAGACGCTCGGGCTGCACGTGATCCGCAACGAGGCTTACGACACGACCAACATGGTCGAGTCGCTGATGTGCGCCCGTGCCCTGATGGACGGCCGGGACGACCTGGTCATGGCCTACGGCGACATCGTCTATGAGCCCCGCGTGCTGCAGGCGGTTCTGGATGAGCAAGGCGACATCGCGGTGGCGGCCGACCGCCAGTGGCGAGCGCTGTGGAGCGCGCGCATGGACGACTACGCGTCGGACGTTGAAACGTTCCGCCTGCGCGAGGACGGCTCGATCGCCGAACTGGGACGCCGTCCGAAGAGCCTGGACGAGGTGCAGGCGCAGTACATCGGGCTGGTGCGCTTTCCGGCGGCCTGCCATGCTCGGCTGCTGGCTTTCTACGACGGCCTCGACCGCACGGCGAGCTACGATGGGCAGCCTTTCCAGAAGATGTACATGACCAGTCTCATCCAGCAGCTGATCGACCATGGATGGAACGTGCGTCCGGCACTGATCGACGGCGGCTGGCTCGAGGTGGATACGCTGGAGGATCTGCAGTGCTACGAGCGGCTCGCGGCAGGTGGCGGGCTCGATGCGCTTTGCCGGCTCCCGGCGCCGCCGGAGCCGAGGGAGATCATCGCGCAGTTGCAGCCGTCGGCGCCGGGCGCGGCGCCCGGCCAGTGTGATGTTGCTGCACTGGCTGCGCGGCTGGCAACATCCGGCGTGCCCGACGCGGACACGCTGGGCCGGCTGGACCGGGTCGCGCGCAAGATCGAGATCGCAGGCACCTTGCACCGCCGATATGCGCTTGCGGACATGAAGGCCGTCGAGGCCGACGGCGTGGCAAGCCCTGCCGAAGCTGCGGCGCTGCTGGCGGCGTACCTCCTGGCGTTTGATCGCACGGGCGATGCACGCCACCTGAATACGGTGCTCAAGGCGCTGGGCGGCACGTTGCGTGAGCCCCGGCCTGCGATGCATCATGAACTGGACCATTGCTGCGCGACAAGGCTCGGGGAACATGGCTGAGACGACGATCAACCTCACCGTGATCGGGGACCGTGCGTGCAGCACCACGCGCACCTACCTGGACTACCTGCGCCGGGAGGGGCTGCGTCCGCGACGCCTCTGGCTGGTTGACTTTGTGCCCGTCTCCCGCCGCTTGCGGTGGGTCCGCCGCCTGCTGGGTGCGCGTCTCGTCGATGCCTTGTTGCGCAGCCGGGGCGAAGCAGCCGCGCCGCCCGACGAGGCCTTTGCCGAACTGTGCCTGCGCCTGCAGGCCGAGGCGGGGCTGGTGCCGGTTGACTATTTCGCGCCGTGGGAGCCGGCAGACTACGCCGAACAGGTCGAGCGTTTCAGTGCCATGGACTTCCACGACCCGCTGCTGCATCGCCGCCTTGCGCGCTCGGACGACACCGCGTTCCTGTACACCAACGGCGGCATCGTGCCTGCCGCGCTTCTCGAGCAACCGGGCATCCGCATCCTGCATATCCACCCCGGCATCGTGCCCGACATGCGCGGCTCCGACTGCCTCCTGTGGTCTGCCTTGGTTCGCCGCCGCATGGGGGTTAGCTGCTTCTACATGAGTTCGGGGATCGACGAGGGCGAGGTGATCGGCCAGCGCGAGTTCGATCTGCCCCGGCTGCCGTCCCTGGCGCCATTGCTCTCGCCGCAGGATGAGGACACGGCCTATCGCGCCGTGCTGTTCGCCGTCGATCCGCACCTGCGCGCACAGCTGCTGGCGGATGTGCTGCGCGCATATCCGGGCGCCGACCTGCGCCGCCTGCCCACGCGCGCGCAACTGCCGGCGTCGCGGCCGGCCTACTTGTGGATGCATCCGCGGCTGCGCCTGCGGGCCATGCGGGAGGCTTTTCAGTGAGGCCCCACCTGATCATCCTCGGCGCCGGTCCGTCGCGCGGCGAAGGCCTTCCGCTCGGCCTGCAAAAGGTCACGCTGGAGCGACGCGTGCTCGACTGGCAGCTCGACGCTTTCTCCTCGCTCTCGCCGGAGGTGAGCTTTGTCGGCGGCTACGACATAGGGCAGGTGATGCAGCTCTTTCCCCGGCTGGCCTATCACTTCAATGCTGACTGGCAGACGACGGGCAGCGTCGCCTCGCTGGCGCTGGCGCTGGAGTCGCTCGACGACCTGGCCCAGGGCCTGCGCGATTTCTACATCGTCTACTCCGATATCCTGCTGCGCCCCGCGCTGGTGCAGTCGCTGGCTGTTGCGCCGGCCGACCGTTGCACGGCCGCCTTCGACGTGCTGCCCCTGGCCGGCCCGGACAGGCCGCCTGAGACGCTGGACTTCGACGGCAGGCCGCGCGAATTCGTCGGCCTGGTGCGCGTACCCGCCGCGCTCGCGCCGGCGTTCTGCGCCGCCGTGCTCAAGCTGGCGCCGACGCTGCGGCGCAACCACCTCTCGCGGCTTTTTGCGGAACTGGCGCGGGAATTCGCGGACCTGCGGGCATATGGCGTGCCGGCCGGCGGGCTGTGGGCGCATGCTGAGCATGGCAGGTCGGTGGCGCGCTTCGTGCTGGGCAGCAAGGCGGCGACGCTCGACCGCTTGCAAAACCGCCTGCAACGTTCGCGCATCCTGCCCTTGGCCTATTTCACGCGCGAAGCCTACTTGCGCGACCGGGACGAGGCCCTGGCCTCGCTCCTCGCGCGTTTTTCTGGCGAGCGACGGCTGATCGTGCGGTCCAGCGCGACGGACGAGGACGGCTTCGCGAGCGCCAACGCCGGCCGCTACCATACCGAGCTGGACGTGCCGCCGGAGCGAGCGGCGTTGGGGGCCGCCGTGGACCTGGTGTTCGCCTCCTATGCCGGCAACGATCCGCTGGACGAGGTGCTGGTGCAGCCCCAGCTCGAGGACGTGCGTGCCAGCGGCGTGATGTTCACCCGCGCGCTCGAGACCGGCGCGCCGTACCGGGTGCTCAATTACACTGAAGGCGCCGATACGACGGCCATCACCGCCGGGGCCAGCCGCGAAAGCGTGAAGCTGTATGTCGCGCGCATGGCGTCGCCCGGGGCGCTGCATCGCATGCCGCCGCTGGGCCGGCGCCTGGTCGAGGCGGCCGACGAGATCGAGGCTTGCGTCTGCCATGACGCGCTGGACATCGAATTCGCCATCGACGCGCAGGATCGCCTGGTCACGCTGCAGGTGCGGCCGCTGATGGTCAGCGATGCGCACCAGGACCGCAACAGCGACGCGGAGGTGGCCGACTGCCTGGCGGGCATGCATGCGGTGCTGGGCGAGCTGTCGGCCCCGCCGCCGGGCCAGGTGGGGCAGGATGCGGTCTGGAGCGTGATGGCGGACTGGAATCCTGCCGAGATCGTCGGGCTCACCCCCGGCCCGCTGGCGCTGGACCTGTACAGGCACATCATCACCGACTCGGTTTGGGCCGTGCAGCGCCATGAAGCCGGCTATCGCGACCTGCGCGGCTGGCCGTTGATCCGTAGCTTCGGCGGCCAGGCCTTCGTCGATGTGCGCGCGAGCATAAACTCGTTCCTGCCCGCCAGCCTGCCGGCGCAGCTGGCGCAGCGCCTGGCCGACCATGCGCTGGCTCTGCTGCGCGCCAACCGGTCGCTGCATGACAAACTGGAATTCGAACTGGTGCCCACCTGCCTGGACTTCGAGTTCGGCCGCTGGCGGGCGCGCCACCTCGATGCCGGCGTATGCACCGCCGACGAGGCCGCGCTGTTGCAGGACGGCTTGCGCCAGGTTACCCGCAACATCGTCGCGCGGGCTTCGCGCGACCTCGCCGCCGCGCAGGCGCTGGAGGCGCGTTGCGCGGGACTGGAGGCGCCCCGCCCGCCCTTTGCCGACTGGCTGCGGCACACGCTGTCGATCTGCTCCGGCGAGGGGGCCTTGGCGTTTGCCCACCTTGCGCGGGCTGGTTTCGTGTCGGCGGCGCTGCTGCGCTCGGCGGTCGGCACCGGCCTGTTCACCGAAGCCCGCCGCGCCGCCCTGATGGAGAGCATCCCGGGCGTGGGCCGCATGCTGACTGAGGCGGCCGCCGAGGTTCGCGCGGGCCGGCTATCCCGACAGGCGTTCATTGCGCGTTTCGGCCACCTGCGGCCGGGCACCTACGACATCTCGACGCCCGCCTACCGCGACAGGCCGGAGGACTACCTCGATCCCATCGTCGCCGCTGCGCAAGTGCCGCATGCGTTGGCGTTCGAGTGGACTACCGCCGAGCGGCAGGCCCTCGACGAGGTGCTGGCGCTGCTGGACATCGGGCTAGACGCCGACGGACTTCTCGAATTTACCCGCACGGCCGTGTACGGGCGCGAATACGCGAAATTCGTCTTTACGCGCCTCCTGTCGGCTGCGCTGGATGCTCTAGCCGCCCGGGGGCAAGAGGCCGGCATTGCGCCCGAGCGGCTCGACTGCATGCCGCTCGACGCATGGCTGGACCAGTCGGTGCAGGCCTGGGGCAGCGCCGGCGCGCGGGAGGCGCTGTCAGCGCGCACCGAGCTGCGTCATCGGCAGCATCGCCTTGCCGGCCTGATCCTGTTGCCGCCCGTGCTCACGCGCCCCGACGAGATCCATGCGTTCGAGATGCCCCATAGCGAGCCCACCTTCATCACGACGCGCCAGGCGCGCGCCCCGTTGAGGGTGATTCGGCACGGGCAGGTGGTGCATCGCGAGGACGTCGCGGGCTGCGTCGTGGCCATCGCCAACGCCGATCCGGGATTCGATTACCTGTTCGCGCTGGGCATCAGCGGCCTGGTCACGGCGTTCGGCGGCCCGAATTCGCACATGGCGATCCGCGCCTCGGAATTCTCAATCCCGGCCGTAATCGGCATCGGCGAGCAGGGGTTCGCGCGGCTGCGCGACGGCACGCCGGTCGATCTGGATTGCCGGAAGCGCCGCTGGCAGCAGGAGGGGGTGGCATGCGTGTCGTGATCAGCCAGCGCGTTGACCTCCATCCGGCTTACGGCGAGCGTCGCGACGCGCTCGACCAGGCGTGGGGCGATGCGCTTGATGCACTGATCGGCGCGCCGGTGTCGGTCCTGCCCTTGCCCAACCGGCCCGCGGCGGCGGCGCGGGCGCTGCAGGAGTGGGCGCCGCGGCTGGTGGTGCTGAGTGGGGGCAATGACCTGGGCGATGCGCCAGAGCGCGACGCCACCGAAGCCGCGATGCTGGGCTACGCGCGCGATACGGGCACCCCGCTGCTGGCCGTCTGCCGCGGCATGCAGATGGTGCAGCATTTCCTGGGCGGCACCCTCGATGCGGTGAGCGGCCATGTCGCCTGCGAGCACGCCGTGCTGGCCGCGGCGGGCGTCTCTCCCCCCGCCACGCTGCGCGTGAACAGCTACCACAAATGGGGCATCCGGGCGGCCGCGCTGGCCGACAGTCTCGAGGCGCTATATCTGCACGGCGATGGCACGGTCGAGGCGGCCCGCCACGCCCGGCTGCCATGGCTGGCGGTGATGTGGCATCCCGAGCGCACCGTGCTGGGCGAGCCGCTGGCGAACCAGTGGATCGCGCAATGGCTGCGGGAGGTGCTGTGACGGCCGCCCGGACGCCGGCCGTACGGCTGGAAGCGGTCAGCAAGCGCTTCCCGCTCTACGGCAGTCCGCTTCGCCAGATGCTGGGCTACGTCGGCCTGGGTGCGCGCAATGTCCGCCACAAGCTGGCGCTGGACAACATCAACCTGGCCATCGGCCACGGCGAGCGCGTCGGCGTGGTCGGCCACAACGGCTCCGGCAAGACGACGCTGCTGCGCCTGATCATCGGGCACACGCGCCCCACGGGCGGGCGCGTGCTCGTCGACGGCACGGTGCAGGCGCTGATGCAGACCGGCTACGGATTCAACGACGACCTGACGGGGCTGGAGAACATCCGCAATGCGCTGGTATACAACGGCCTGCCCGCGCAAGCCATGGCGGAAGCCGAGGCGGACATCGTGGAATTCGTCGAGCTGGGGGAATTCATCCACCACCCGCTGAAGACCTACTCGCTGGGGATGCGCGCAAGGCTGGAGTTTGCCGCAGCGACGGCGATCCGGCCCGATGTGCTGGCCATCGACGAGGTACTGGGCGCCGGCGACGGCTATTTCGTGCGCAAGTGCGTCGAGCGCATGCGCCGACTGGTGAGCAACACCACGCTGCTGCTGGTGTCGCACTCGCTGGATCAGATCCGCGAGTACTGCGAGCGGGTGGTGTGGCTCGACGGCGGCAGGCTGCGCGAGGACGGCCCGGCGGCCGAGGTGCTCGAACGCTATCGCCGCCACATGGCCGGACATTCGGCCCGGCTGCTGGCCCCACCTGCTCCTCGAGCCGTTCAGGCTGCCGCAGGCGGCGGCGCCCATGCGGCCCTGCTGGCAAAGGTGCACGACCTGTTCGGCATGGGAACGGTCGGCGCGGACCGGATCGTGGATTTCGGCTTTGCCGATGCGATGCAGGCGGCAGGCACCATGGAAACCGGGGAGGCGCTGGCGTTGCGGCTCACGGTGGAGGCCGCGCGACCCGTTCGGCCGGTGGTGCTCGGCATGAGCGAGCACGGCGCCCTCGTTTTCGAGCTGGAGGGCGGCGTCACGCTTCCCGCCGGGCGACACGCGGTCGCGCTGCGCAACCCGCGGCTGGGCGTGGGCGTGGGCCACTACGTGCTGGTGCCGGCGCTGCGCGATGCCGGGTCCGGGCGTGTCGTGGACATCGGCGAGAGCGTGCTGGACCTGCAGATGGCCGCCTCCAATTGGAGCGACCCGCCGCTGGTCCATCTGGATGGTAAATGGACTTCCGGCGCGGCGCGCACGCCGATCGACGGCAAGGTCTCGGCCTGGGTGTAACGCATATGTGTGGATTCGTCGCAGTCGTCGGACCCGGCGCACCGATTCCTGCCCAGGTGCTGGAACGGATGCGGGACCGGCTCGCCCATCGCGGCCCCGACGGCGCCGGCACCTGGACCGGCTCGCATGCCGGCGGCAGCGTGTCGATGGGATTCCGGCGCCTTGCCATCATCGACACGCGCCACGTTGCCGACCAGCCCATGGTGTCCGGCGACGGGCGCAAGGTGATCGTGTTCAACGGCGAGATCTACAACTTCGTCGAGCTGCGCGCCGAGCTCGAGGCCGCCGGCCACGTGTTCCGCACGCGCAGCGACACCGAGGTGCTGCTGCAGGCCTACGAGCGCTGGGGCGACGCCATGGTGGAGCGGCTCAACGGCATGTTCGCCTTCGTGATTTGGGACGCGGCGCGCGGAGAGGCGCTGGTGGCGCGCGATCGCTTCGGCGAGAAGCCGCTCTACCTGTGCGGGTTGCCCGGGGGCCGGCTGGCCTTCGCCTCCGAGATCAAGGCGCTGCTGGCCCATCCGGATGCCGACATCGCTTACGACCTCGCGATGTTCGGGCGCGTGCTCGGCGGCCACCTGATTTTCGGCACCGACGAGACGCTGTTTCGCGGTGTGCGGCAGTTCCGCGCGGGGCATCGCATGGTGGTCGGCGCCGACGGCCGCATCGTGCGCGACGAGCGCTACTGGCAACCGAGCTACGACCGCGCGCTCGAGGGGGTCGGCAGGCCCGAACTGATCGCACGTTTCCGCGAACATCTGGAGCGTTCGGTGGCGATGCGCATGCGCAGCGACGTTCCGATCACGGCCTGCCTGTCGGGCGGGCTGGATTCCTCCGCCTTGGTGGCGCTGCTGGCGGGTGGGCACAACGGGCAGGCCGGCGGCATCGAGGGTGCGATCTCGGCGCGGTTCCCCGAAGACCCCACCATCAACGAGGGCCCGTTCATCGACCGCGTGCTCCAGAGCGCCCGGCTGCAGGGCCACGCGGTCACGCCGACGGCCGACGAGCTGGTGCGCGACATCCGCCGCCTGCACTGGCATCACGAGACCATCATTCCCGGCCCGTCGATGTACCTCGAATGGGCGGTGATGCGCGAGGCGCGCGCGTTGGGCTACAAGGTGATCATCGACGGCCAGGGCGCCGACGAAGTGCTGGCCGGCTACCGCAGCTATCTGCAGGCCTACCAGGTGGAGCTGGCGCATCGATGGCCATTCGGCCTGGCGCAGGCGATCTGGACGGGTTGGCGGCGCGACCGGCGCCTGAAACGCACCGCGCAGCTCTATGCCGATGCCTACCGGCGATTTGGGATGAGGGACAGCCTGCCGGTTAAGAGGTACTTCCGATACCTTTACGGCCTGATGGCGGCCATGGAACGTGAGTATGGGGGCGATGGACTGCCAACAGCGGAGAAGGTAGGGCCATTGCGCTTTGACCTCGCCCTCAACCTGCTGCGCACCTCGCTGCCTTCCAACCTGTACAGCGGCGACCGCAATTCAATGGCGCACGGCATCGAATGCCGCTACCCCTACCTGGACTACGCGCTGGTGGACTTCGCCGTCCACCTGCCCGACTGGGCGTACATGGATCAGGCATGGGGCAAGGCCATCCTGCGCCAGACGCTTCCCGACCGCTTGCCGCAAGAAATTCTGTGGCGCCCCGACAAGGTCGGCTTTGCCGCGCCGCAGGACAGGTGGCTGGCCGGCCCGGTGATGAAGGAATGGCTCGAGGGGCGGGTGTTCGATGGCCGATTAGCTGGCATTCCCGGATACGACAGCCGCTACATGCAGGCGGCCGCGGCCAGTCATCTGGCCGGCCAGGCAGACCATTCCGGCCTGCTCTGGCGGTGGGCCAGCGCAGCCGAGCTGCTCGAGATGCAGGCCCTGAACGAATGGGGCGGCGCAAGGACCGAGTGGGTTCCGGCCGCCCCGCCGGTTTCGCGGGCCGCCGGCGCCGGCACGGAACGCAGTCAATACCGGCTCGAGGTGCTGAAGGACGGCTATCGACCCGGCACCAGCCAGGGCAAGCGGACGGCCTGGATCGTTTCCTACACCCCGGTGGCCAAGGAGCCGCGCGTGATCCGGCAGGCACAAGCCCTGGTCGAGGCGGGCTGGCGCGTCTTCGTGTTCGGTTACGAGGGCCCGACGGTTTGCCCGGAAAGCTGGCACTTTGTGCAGTTGCCGAGCGGCTTTCCCTTCTGTCTCTCGACCTCTTTTCCGGCGCGTGTCCTGCGCGCCCTGTGGGCACGCGCCATGCACCGCCTCCAGGTGATGCGCGCGCTGCATCTACTGGGGCTGCTCACGGCGCGCTTCGGCCCGGGTGCCAGGCTGAGGCAGCTCGGTGCGCGCTTTTATCATGCGACGATTCAAGGGTATCGATGGAATCGGACAGCCATTCGCAAGTTTCTCGACCGGCAGGCCGATGCGCGTCCGGACCTGGTAATCAGCCACGACTACTTCACTTGCGACATCGGCTACGAGATCGCGGCCCGCTGCGGCGCCAAATTTGCGGTCGACTGCCACGAATACGCCCGCGGCCAGTATATGCACGATCCGCGCTGGGTCAGGTGGAATTGCCACTACGTAGTCGCCATGCAGGATTATTACCTGTCGCGCGCGGACGCCGTCACCACGGTCTGCGAAGGCATCGCGCATTTGCTGGATACGGAACAGGCGCTGCGCCGGCCGGTGCGCGTGGTGCGCTCGGTACCCTTCTTCGTGCCCCAGCCTTTTCGCCCGACCGGCGACGTGATCACGGTGCTGTACCACGGCGAAATCTACCGGACGCGCGGCCTGCACCTCGCCGTAGGCTCATTGCGCTTGTGGCGGCCCGAATTCAGGCTGGTGCTGCGCGGCTACAGCGATCCAGAGTACGTGGCGGAGCTCGAGCGGATCGCGCGAGAGCGCGGCGTGTCGGAGCGGCTGACTATTGAGCCGCCCGTGCCCTTCGACCAAATCGTGCCCGCCGCCAATCGGGCCGACATCGGTTATTTCGTGCACCTGGACACCAGCCCGCAGCGTCGCTTCGTGCTGCCCAACAAGTTCTTCGAATACGTGATGGCCGGGCTGGCACTGTGCGTGTCGGACCTGCCCGAAATGGCGCGGCTGGTGCGGCAGTACGACATGGGTGTGCTGGTGCCCGAGTGCGAGGAGCAGGAGATCGCCGACGCCATCAACGGCCTGGACCGCGAGCGCATCGATGCAATGAAGCGCAAGTCGGTCGCGGCGGCGGCCGAACTCAACTGGGAAGCGGAGCAGCACCAGATGCTCTCGCTCTACGAGGAGCTGTTCCGATGATCGTGATCGTCGACTATGGCGTGGGCAACCTGATGTCCGTGAACAACATGCTGCGCAAGGCCGGGGCGGAGGTTCTGATCACGCGCGACCCTGCGGCGGTGCTGGATGCCGGCAAGCTGCTGCTGCCGGGCGTGGGCCATTTCGACCATGGCATGAAGATGCTGAACGCCTCGGGCCTGAGGGAGGCGATCGACCGCTTCGCGCTCGAGCTGCACCGGCCGGTGCTGGGTATCTGCCTAGGTGCGCAAATCCTCGGCAAGGGCAGCGAGGAGGGTCAGGCGCCCGGCCTGGGCTGGATCGACATGGAATGCCGGCGGCTGCCGGCCTCGCCGGGCCTGCGCGTGCCCCACATGGGCTGGAACCGGATCGCGCAGAAGAAGCCCTCCCCGCTGCTGGATGGCCTGTCGCCCGATGCGCGCTACTATTTCGTGCATTCGTACTACATGAACTGCGCCGACCCGGCGGACGTGTTGGCCACCGCCGTCCACGGGATCGAATTCACCTGCGCGGTGCAGCGCGGCAACATCTTCGGCACCCAGTTCCACCCCGAAAAATCGCTGCGGCACGGCCTCGCCCTGATGCACGCTTTTGTGGACTACCAGCCATCATGAACAAGACCCGCGTGATTCCCGTCCTGCTGCTGCGCGGCAAGGGGCTCGTCAAGACGGTGAAATTCAAGGACCCCAAGTACGTGGGCGATCCGATCAACTCGGTGCGGATCTTCAACGAGAAGGAGGTCGACGAGCTGGTGTTCTTGGACATCACGGCCACGCCCGAGGGGCGCGGCCCCGACTTTGCGCTGCTGGAGGATATTGCGGGCGAGGCCTTCATGCCGATGGCCTACGGCGGCGGCATTACCGCGCTCGACCAGGTCAGGCGCGTGTTTTCGCTCGGTTTCGAGAAGGTGATCATTAACACCGCGGCCTACAGCACGCCGGGGCTGGTCAGCGAGGCGGTGTCGATCTATGGCGCGCAGAGCATTGTCGGGTGTGTGGATGTTCACCGAACCCTGCTGGGCCGCTATGAGCTCTACACGCACTCGGCGCGCACCCGCCAGCCGGGCGGGCTGCGCGAACACCTGGCGCGGCTGGAACAGATGGGCGTCGGCGAGTTGCTGGTTAACGCCATCGACCGCGACGGCACCCAGTCGGGCTATGATCTGAAGCTGCTGCGCGAGGTCAGCAGCGCGGTCAGCGTACCCGTGATCGCCTGCGGCGGCGCGGGCAGCATCGACGATTTCGCGGAAGCCGTCGCCGAGGGAGGTGCGTCGGCCGTTGCAGCGGGCAGCCTGTTCGTGTTCGTCGGGCCGCACCGCGCCGTGCTGATCAACTACCCCGATCGCGGGCTTTTGTCCGAGAAACTCCCATGAACCGTTCGCAACCCAGCCCGACAAAAGACATCAACGGCCACACGAGTTTCCGAGTGCGGCCCTGCCGACTTCACATTGCCTATTTGCCAACATGAAATCGAAAGCCATTCTCGCGCCCATCGACGGATCGCCCATCACCGAAGCTGCCTTTGTGCCGGCGGGGCGCCCCTACCAGATCTGCACCCGCTGCGTCATGGACACGACGGATCCGGACATCACCTTCGACGCGCAGGGGGTGTGCAGCCATTGCCACTACTTCGACAACAACATCCGGCCCGCCTGGCCGTCGCCCGAGCAGGGCCAAGTCGAGTTGCAGAGCATGCTGCAGAAGGTGAAGGCATACGGCGAGGGCAAGCGCTACGATTGCATCATCGGCCTGTCCGGCGGCATCGACAGTTCGTTCATTGCCGTAAAGGCTGTGGAATGGGGCCTGCGCCCCCTAGTGGTCCATGTCGACGCCGGCTGGAACTCCGAGCTGGCGGTGATGAACATCGAGCAGATCTGCAAGCGGCTCGGGCTCGACTTGGTCACACACGTAGTGGATTGGGAGGAGATGCAGGACATGCAGCTCGCCTTCCTGCGCTCGAACCTGGCCAACCAGGACGTGCCCCAGGACCATGCGTTCTTCGCGGCGCTGTACGGCTATGCGATCAAGGCCGGCATCAAGTACGTCATCAGCGGCAGCAATTTCGCCACGGAAAGCATCCTGCCGCAGAGCTGGGGATACGATGCCATGGACGCGACGCACATCAAGGCGGTGCATGCGCGCTTTGGCCGGCGCAAGCGGGGCGCCTTTCCGATCGTGAGCTTCTTCAACCTGTACTTCCGCTATCCGCTGCTGCTGAAAATGGAGGTGCTGCGCCCGCTCAACTACATCCCCTACAACAAGGAGGAGGCCATTCGCAACTTGGAGAGGGACTACGGATGGCGCTATTACGGAGGCAAGCACTACGAGTCGCGCTGGACCCGCTTCTTCCAGGCGTATTACCTGCCGCACAAGTTCGGCTACGACAAGCGCAAGGCGCATCTATCAAGCTTGGTGGTGTCCGGCCAGCTCAGCCGCGACGCGGCCCTCCAGGAGCTGCGCAAGCCGCTCTACGACGAAAAGCTGCTTGCCGAGGACAAGGCCTTTGTCGCCAAGAAATTGGGCATTACCTTGCAGGAATTGGAGACGCTGATTGCGGAGCCGCCGCGGCACTATACGGAGTTTCCCAACCATCGGCTCAAGTTCCGCATCGCGTTCGGCGCCTATCTGCAAGCGAGGCGCATGGTGAGGCTGGCCGTGGCCCTGCTCCGCCTGCCCTTGCGCGTCCTGCGCCGCCTGGGGAGGGCCTTCGCCAAGTGATGCGGCCAGCGTGATGCAAACGGGATCACATTCGCCGGGGAGCCGACGGCTGAATGTCCATGTCTACCCGTCCTACTTCACCAACGAGTCGCGCATTCTGCGGATCGTGGAGACGCTGCGCACGCGCCGGGTATTCGACGAGTTTCTGATTGTCGCCATCCGTCGCCCCGACCTGCCGGAAGATGAGGAGTTGGCCCCGGGCGTGCGCCTGGTGCGCCTCGGTCCGGCTTTCGGCCGATCGATGCAGGGACGGATCGGGCGCCTGGTTAAGGCGCTCGGGTGGTATGTCGCAGTGCTGGGGCTGCTGCGCACCTTGCCCGTTGCGTGCATCAATTGCCACAGCCTGTCGGTGCTGCCCATCGGGGTGATGCTGCGCCTGGGCTCGAGATGCCGGCTGGTGTACGACACCCACGAGCTGGAGACGGAGACGGTTTCCAGCCGCGGCGTGCGCCGGCAGTTGGCGAGGCTTGCGGAGCGGTTGCTGATCGACCGCTGCGATGCGGTGTCCGTGGTGAACGGCTCGATCGCCGGGTGGTACCGAGCAAGGTATCGCCTGCCTGTCGTCTGGGTGGTTCGCAACATGCCGCGCAGCAGCGGCGGGGAGCTGCGGCCAACCGGGCTGTTGCGGCGCTCAATCGCACTGGAGGCTAGGCCCGAGTGCCTGATTTATCTGTATCAGGGGTTACTCACCGACGGCAGGGGGGTGCGCATGCTGCTGGAGGTGTTCGCGCGCATGGGCGAGCCGCGTCACCTGGTGTTGATGGGGTATGGCGACCTGGAGCCGCTGGTCCGCCAGGCGGCAGCCGCTCATTCGAACATCCATTTCGTTCCCGCAGTGCCGCCCGACCGGGTGTTGGAATACACCGCCGACGCCGATGTCGGCCTTGCGTTGATAGAAAACGTCTGTCTGAGCTACTACTACAGCCTGCCCAACAAGGTGTTCGAGTACGCCATGTGCGGCGTGCCCAGCCTGGTGAGCGATTTTCCGGAGATGGCGCGTTTCGTGGATGAATCGGGCTTCGGCTGGAAGGTGCATCCAGAGGCGGGGGCGCTTGAAGCGCGGCTGACTGCGCTGGGGCGCGACGAGATCGAACGGAAAAAGGTGCTCATCCGCAGCTCGGGGGTGCGCTATGGGTGGGAAACCGATGAGGCCCAGTTGCTGGACATGTACGCCTATCTGGGCCTCGTGACTGCTGAATCCCGTGCAGGAGTGCAAGCTTGAAATCGGTGCTGGTGGTGTCTTTCTCGGACCTGGGCCGGGATCCGCGCGTTCATCGCCAGCTCATGGCGCTGCGCAAGCGCTACGAGGTGACGTCGCTCGGGTATGCGCCCTCCCGCGTGGAGGGCGTCGCGCATCTGGAAGTGGAGCCCCCGCGCGGGCTGGCGCTGCGCCTGCGCAATGCTGCGCTGTCCCTGTTGCGGCTTGACGGCTTGTATTACTGGACGCAACCCCAGGTTCGCGCAGCCTTGGCCCGCCTGCGCGGCAGGCAGTTCGACCTGGTGCTGGCCAACGACCTGGACGCGCTGCCGCTGTGCGCCCGCGTCGCGCAGGACCGCGCCCGCTTAATCGTGGATGCACACGAGTATGCGCCGCGCGAGTTTGAGGATCGCTGGACCTGGCGCCTGCTGCACCAGCGCCGGGTGCGCGCGCTCTGCCGCGATTACCTGACGCGTGCCGATGGCCTCATGACGGTATGCCAGGGCATTGCCGATGCCTACGAGCGCGACTATGGCGTGAAAGCGCAGGTGGTGACCAATGCCACGGCCTTCCAGGAGCTGTCGCCAAGCCCGGTGCACGACGGCCGCATTCGGCTCATCCATCACGGCGTGGCAAGCCCTTCACGCCACCCGGAGGAGATGATCCGCATGATGCGATATCTGGATGACCGTTTCAGCCTCGACTTCATGCTGATCGCGCACAACCCGGCGTATCTGCATCGCTTGCAGGAGATGGCGCGCGACGACCCGCGCATCCGCTTCCTGCCGCCGGTGGCGATGCCCGCGATCGCCGCCTTCATCAACGGCTACGACGTGGGTCTGTTTTTGCTGCCGCCGGTCAGTTTCAACTATGCACACGCCCTGCCGAACAAGTTCTTTGAGTTTGTGCAGGCGCGACTGGCCATCGCCATAGGTCCCTCGCCGGAAATGCTGCGCCTTGTAGAGACCTACGACCTCGGCGTGGTTGCCGAGGATTTCACGGCTGCCGGCATGGCGCGGGCGCTGTCGTCCCTTACACGGGACCAGATCGAACATTTCAAACGGCGTGCCGATGCGGCAGCGGCCGAACTGTGTGCGGAACGCAACGAGACCTTGTTGCTGGATTTGGTTGAAGGGCGCAGCTAGCGATGTGCGGCATTTCCTGCCTGCTGGGTCCCGCCAATCCCGGGCTGGCGTACGCCCTGAGGGCGATGACGGGCCAGATCCGCCACCGCGGACTGGATGATGAAGGCTATATGCTGCTCGGCGCGGGCCACCCCACCAGCTGGTACGGGAACGACACGCCTGCAGCGGTGCTGGCGGCCGCACTGCCCTCGCGTCCGGCTGCCCATGTAAGCAGCGCGAGCGAGCCGGCATGCCTGGGCTTCGGCCACCGCCGGCTGGCCATCGTGGACACCTCGCCGCTGGGCCACCAGCCGATGAGCCACGCCTCCGGCCGTTACTGGATCACCTACAACGGCGAGGTCTACAACCATGTCGAGTTGCGCGAGGAATTGCAGCGGCTCGGCCACCAGTTCGCGTCGCACTCGGACACCGAAGTCATCCTAGCAGCCTATGCCCAGTGGGGGGGGGGCTGCCTGGACCGCTTCAATGGCATGTGGGCGCTGGCCATCTTCGATGCCGCGGCACGGACGCTGTTTGTGGCGCGCGATCGTTTCGGCGTGAAGCCGTTGTACTACTGGGCCGGGCCGGACGGACACCTCGCCATCGCCTCGGAGATCAAACAGTTTGCCGTCCTGCCCGGGTGGTCCCCGCGGCTGAACGCGCAGCGCGGCTACGACTTCCTGGTTTGGAATGTCAGCGACCATACCGACGAGACGCTCTTCGACCGCGTCTTCCAGCTGCCGCCGGGGCACAGCATGCTGTTGAATCTTGTAGATTGGCCACGCTCGGTGGGTACTGACGGACGCCTTCCTACACGGGCCTGGTATCAGCTGAATCCACCGGCATTCGAGGGCAACTTCGAGGAGGCGGCGCGCGATTTTCGGCACCTGATGACCGATTCGGTGCGGCTGCGGTTGCGCGCGGACGTGCCGGTGGGTTCGTGCCTGTCCGGCGGGCTCGACTCTTCGACCATCGTGTGCGTCATGCGTCGTCTGCTGGATGAGGAAGGCGGCCATGCGGCGCAACTCACCTTCTCGGCTTGCTCCGACGTCGCCAGCATCGACGAGCGCGCCTGGATCGACCTTGTGGTGCAACGCACGGGGGTACAGGCCCACTATGTCACCCCGGGGCTGGAAGGGCTGTTCAGCGAGTTGCCTGCGCTCGCCTGGCATCAGGACGAACCCTTCGGCTCAACCAGCATCTATGCGCAGTGGAGCGTGTTCCGCCTTGCCGCCGGCACCGGCCTGAAGGTGATGCTGGATGGCCAGGGCGCCGATGAGCAGCTCGCCGGCTACCATGGGTTCCTCGGCCCGCGCCTGGCAAGCCTGCTGCGCCGGGCCCGCCTGATCGAACTGGCACGGGAAATCCATGCGCTTCGGCGGCTCGGATATTCTCCGCTGCACGCCTCCAAGTTATTGGCCGACATGCTGCTGCCTGACCAACTGCGCCAGCGGCTGCGGCATGCGGCGGGCAAATCTTCGGCCTGGGACAATCCGTGGTTGGACGCGGCGCGCCTGGGCCATCGTCCGATCGACTCGACGGCTGCAGCCGGGCGGCAGACCGGGTCGATACGGGAGCTTTCGCTGTCGCTGCTGCAGTCGGGGGGGTTGCCGATGTTGCTGCACTGGGAAGATCGAGACTCGATGGCGCATGGCATCGAGTCGCGGGTGCCGTTTCTGGACTACCGCTTGGTTGAGTTTGCGGTTTCGTTGCCCGACGAGTACAAGCTGAGGCGCGGACTGACGAAGCGCGTGCTGCGCGATTCCATGAAGGACATCCTTCCCGAGCCGATTCGCTGCCGCATGGACAAGATAGGTTTCGCGACACCGGAGGAAGCATGGATGCGCAAGGAGGCGCCGGAGCGGTTCCGCGCCGCCCTGAGGACGGCGGTCGACCAGTCTCATGGCATCCTGACCCCGGACGCGCTAACCCATCTGGAGGACGTTCTCGCCGACCGGCGCGCGTTTTCGTTCCTGCCATGGCGCATGATTTCCTTTGGCGCCTGGATTGACTGCTTTGGCGTCAAGCCGGACTGAATTGTGAAAATCCTACTGATCAGCTACTACTTTCCTCCTTACAACGCCGTCGGCGCAGTTCGTCCGGGCAAGCTTGCCAAGTTCCTGCACAGGCGCGGCCACGAGGTGAAGGTCGTGTCGGCCGGGGGCCAACCGTTTGCCGCCGGCTTGCCGCTGGAGATCCCGGCAGAGCGGGTAGCTTATGCCGGTGGCTGGTCGGTCAATGCACCAGTGCAAATGCTGCTCGGCGGGCGCGAGAAGGTTGCGCGCGAGGGTTACATGACCGGGCGAGCAGCCTCGCCCTGGCCGCAACGCCTGGGCCGGTGGTACAAGATGCTGCTGCACTGGCCCGACGCCGAGATCGGTTGGGTGGCCGCCGCCCGTGTCGCAGGCCGGCGCCTGCTGGCGGCAGGCGGCTACGACCTGATTTATGTCAGCGCACCGCCATTCTCCGGCCTGCGCGTCGGTGCGCAGCTATCTCGGGAATTCGGTGTGCCCTGGGTGGCGGAGTTCCGGGACCTCTGGTCCGACAACCACAATTATGCGCATCCGTCCTGGCGCCGGGCGATTGAACGTCGCTGGGAAGCCCGCCTGTTGCGGACGGCGTCAGCGCTGGTCACCGTTTCGGCGCCACTGGCGCGCACGTTGTCCAGGTTTGGCAAGCCGGTCTGGGAGATCCGCAACGGCTACGATGCTGAGGATCTGGTTGGCCTGGATGCCGCCGCGACCGGCCCGCGAGACCGGCTGGAGATCGCCTACACTGGCAGCGTCTATCCGGCGTACCACGATCTGGCCGGTTTCTGCGAGGGCCTGGCGCTGTTCAGGAATGCGGGCGGCCAGGCCCGGGTTCGTGTGGCAGGGCGCAATGTGGCGCCGTTGCTGGCGGCGGCGCGGCAGTGCAATGTGGACGACTGGTTCGAGGCGCAAGCCACGGTGGAACGCCGCGAGGCGCTCGCCATGCAGCTCTCGGCTGATGTGTTGCTGATGTTTCTATGGTGTGATGGCGAGGACGGCATTTACACCACCAAGCTGTTTGAGTACGCGGGCGCCAGGCGACCCATCTTGGCTGTGGGGCCGCACTCCGGCGACGTGGGCAAGTTGATCACGGACGCTCGCATTGGTGCCGTAGGTGCCAGCGCGAAGGAAGTGGCCGCGCTGCTGCGGGGCTGGCAGTACAGCAAGACAAGCCAGGGCCGGCTGGAGGTTGTCCCGATGCCGCATAACGATTTCAGTCGCGAATCCCAGTTTGCCCGGCTGGAGCAGCGGCTGCTGCAGTTGTGGCTCTCCGGCCAGTAGAACAATGACTGGTCACAAAGGCATCTGCTTCGTCGTGTCGATCCCGATGGTGGCGAAGGTCTTCCTCGCCACCCACATCGACGCCTTGTCCTGCCGGTTCGCGATCGACCTTGCGGTGGATAATCCGCAGCCCGGCGAGCTCGATGGCATGCGAGCCCGCATCGTTCACGTACCGATCCGCCGCAAGATAAGCCCTTGGTCCGATTTTGCCGCGCTGTTGGGCCTGTGGGCGCTGTTCCGCCGCGAACGTTACGCCGCCGTGAGTTCCGTCACGCCGAAGGCTGGCATGCTGGCGATGCTGGCCGCGGCCCTGGCTGGGATTCCGCTGCGGGTCCACATGTTTACGGGCCAGGTGTGGGCTGCGCGCACTGGTTGGAAGCGTCGGCTGCTGAAGCTGGCTGACCGCATCATTGCTCGACTGGCGACCCATGTCCTCGCCGATAGTCCGTCGCAGCGGGATTTCATTGTTGCCGAGGGAATCGTTCCCGCCGGGAGGATCGGCGTGCCGGGACATGGCTCGATCTGCGGCGTGGACGGTGCGCGCTTCCGTCCCGACGCGGGCCGGCGCCAGGCGGTTCGGCAAAGGCACGGCATTCCCGACGGGGCAGTCGTCTTCCTCTATCTCGGGCGCCTGAATCGGGACAAGGGCATGCCCGAGCTGGCCTCCGCCTTCGCCGCGGTGGCCAGGCCGGAGGCTTGGCTGCTGATCGTCGGGCCGGATGAGGAGGGGATGTGTCAGGCCATGCGCTCACGGCTGGGCGCGGCGGCGGACCGCTGCCGCTTCGTCGGCTATACCGACCGCCCGGAAGACTACATGGCCGCAGGCGACGTCTTCTGCCTGCCGAGCTACCGCGAGGGCTTCGGCATGGTGGTCATCGAGGCGGCGGCGGCGGGGTTGCCTGCCATCGCCTCGCGCATCTACGGCGTGACGGATGCGGTGGAGGAGGGCGTGACCGGGCTGCTGCACGAGCCGGGGGATGCCGCGGAGATCGCGCAGGCGATGGCCCTGCTGGCGAACGATCCTGCGCGCCGGGCTGCGATGGGCCATGCTGCGCGCGAGCGCGCGCTTCGACTGTTTTCCGCCGAGGCGGTGACGGCCGCATGGGTCCGGTTTTATGAGAAGTTGCTTGGCTGAGTGGGCAACTATGTTGATTGGCGGCTGGAGACAAAAGGGAACGGGCTGGCCCCAAACGTTTGTGTATGCAGTATTGAACTAGTACTTCATTTTTGCAATAATCGCCGTCATGTTCAGGCGACATCTCCTTCCCGTCCTCCAGGCGCGGGCGCAGCAGTTGCCGGTAGTGACGGTGACGGGCCCTCGCCAGTCCGGGAAAACCACGCTTTGCCGCCAGGCATTCCCGAAACTGGCCTATGCCAACCTGGAGCAGCCCGATACACGCGAGTTTGCCCGGGCGGATCCGCGCGGGTTTCTGACAGGGCTTTCCGCTGGGGCCGTCATCGATGAAATCCAGCGGGTTCCCGAACTGCTGTCCTGGATTCAGGTTG